>Ga0315268_10007348_pt1 | contig 11601 bp, 2 predicted proteins | sample C1_top_MG_FD_204535 | JGI IMG/M metagenome (GOLD analysis project Ga0315268, IMG submission 204535) | Sediment microbial communities from Yellowstone Lake, YNP, Wyoming, USA - C1_top | ecosystem: Environmental > Aquatic > Freshwater > Lake > Sediment | place: USA: Wyoming | collected 2017-08-01 | reverse complement strand
GGGTCGCGATCGACCGCCGCCTGGTACATCCGCATGGCCCCCTCGCGATGGGGGTTATCCTGGACACCCTTAGCTAGCTCCTGCCCACGTAGGTAGAGGTCGTAGGCTTCGAGGTCGCTCGTCGAGGCCTCCTTCAGCGCGGTCTGCTCGCGCGGCAGGAGCGTAACGCCCATGGCCTTGACCGCGCTCTCCGCCACCTCCGACTGGATGGCGAAGACGTCCGCGAGCACTCTCTCGTAGCGATCGGACCAGACGTGGGTATCGTCCGCGACCCGGATGAGCTGCGGGGTGATGCGCACCCGGCTCTCGCGCCCGGGAGCACGCTCCCAACGAACGCTGCCTTCGAGCACATACTCGACGCCCAGGTCGCTGCCGATTTGCCTGATCGTCTTCCCCTTCCGGTCGTACTCGACAGCCGAGGTCCGCGAGATCACGCCCAGGCCCTGCACGTTGGCTAGCCGGCTGGTTATCTCCTCGGCCATCCCGGCGGCAAAGTACGCATCCTCAGGGCCGCCGAGGTTCTCGAACGGGAGGACAACGACCCTGACCTGGTGCTGCTGTGCCACTTCCGGGTGCGGCGCCGGAGCCCGCCGGAGCAGCTTCCAACCAACGATGACGAAAATGACGAGGGCTACCGCTGCCAAGCCGGCGATAGCCAGCCACCCCCAACGGCTCTTCGCCGGCATCACCGTGGCCGGCTGCGATGGGCTCACTTCCACCGGCCCCGAGAGCAGCCGCAACAAAAGCGCCACGTCGTGCGCGCTGGAGAAACGGTCCTCCGGGTGTTTCTCCAGGCACTGGCTCACGATGCCCTGCAGGGCCGTCGGGATCTCGCGCTCCGGAGCCAGGAGCGGCGGCGGATCCTTCGAGAGGATCGCGCTCATGGTGTCTGCAGCCGTGTCGCGGGCGAAGGCGCGCTGCCCGGAGAGCATCTCGTACAGCACGCAACCAAGCGAGAAGATGTCCGAACGGTGGTCCACGGGAAGCCCGCGCACCTGCTCGGGGGACATGTACGCCGCCGTTCCCAGCACCACTCCTGGCCCGGTCTTCGTCGGGGTGCCGGAGGCGGCCTGCGGACGGCCGCCGGTACCGGGCTCCTTGAGCCTGGCGAGGCCGAAGTCGAGGATCTTGACGACGCCGTCGTTGGTGAGGAAGACGTTCTCCGGCTTGATGTCTCGGTGGACGATGCCCTTCTCGTGGGCGGCGGTGAGACCGGAGCAGACCTGCACGGCAAGCTCGATGACCTTCCGTGGCGAAAGGGCACCGCCCTGCAGACGGGTCCGCAGCGACTCACCCTCGAGCAGCTCTTCGACGAGGTACGGACTGCCCTCGTAGCTGCCGATATCGTAAATGGCGAGGATGTTGGGGTGGTTGAGCGCCGCCGTCGCCCGGGCCTCTTGCTCGAAGCGGCGCAGGCGCTCGGGATCGGCGGCAAACTCCGCTGGCAGCACCTTGATCGCGATGTCACGCCCGAGCCGGGTGTCGTGCGCGCGGTAGACCTCGCCCATGCCCCCCGCGCCCAGCGCGGCCAGGACTTTGTACGGACCGAGTGTCGTGCCTGTGGACAACATGGGCTTCAGCGCCTCGCTATTTCAGACCTCCCGCAGGGTACGAGTCGATCATCACCGAAATTTTTTTTAGGCGGTACGGAACGAAGCCACATTCCCCCACGATGATCCCCTCTAATCATCGCGAGGAAGCATAGACCAGGATCAAAAAGGTGTCAAGGCGAGCGGATCCGGCTATTATTTAAAGTTGAAAAAAAGTATCTTCTCCTTCATCAACGCAGAAGTGAGAATATTCGGACATGGCCTCGCTCCCTGACTTATTCAATCAGGCCGGCGGCCGAACTTGAAAAGAATTCCTCAAACCGCATCCCATCGCCTCCGATAAGAAAGGCCCGCGCGCCCGGGTTCCTCTTAAGGAAAAAATCGATTCCGGGAACTCCGCCGCGAACCCTCCCGCTTTTCACTTCGATCACCGCCAGCCGCTTCCCTTTCTCCAGGACGAAATCAACTTCCCTCCGGTTCTCAAGCCAGTAACTCACCCGGACCTCCTGCCCGACGGCCGACGTAAGCAAATGAGCGCCGACCGCGGATTCTACCGTCCTTCCCCAGGCCGCCGGGTCACGCCGGACATCCCTGAACTCCGCCCCCCCGATGGCGCTCATGAGGGCCGTGTTCAAGACCTGGAGCTTCGGGCTTGATGACCTGCCCCTAAGGGGTGCCGCCGAATATTTCTTCAGGCCGGTCATAAGGCCGGCCGTGCCCAAAAGCTCCAAGTAGTGCGACAGCGTCGTCGTATTCCCCGCGTCCTGGAGCTGCCCGAGCATTTTGTTAAAGGACAAAATGCGCCCCGAATAAAGGGCCCCGAGCTCAAACAGGCGCCGCAGCAAGGCCGGCTTGTCAACCCGGCTCATCATCAGGATGTCCCGGGAAATCGTCGTCTCCACGATGGAATCCCGGACATAGTCCCGCCAGCGCCGCTCCTCGGAGACGAGAGGGGCAGCGCCGGGATACCCGCCGAAGTAAATAAATGCGTCCAAATCAAACCCGAAGGCCTCTCTCATTTCGCCGTACGTCCAGTGGCCGAGGCGCAGGATCTCGAACCGCCCGGTCATGGATTCACTCAAACCGCGCTGGAGAAGGAGCGAGGACGAGCCGAGGAGCACGACCTCTAGCCCCAGCCCGTTGCGCGTATCCTCATCCCAGAGTTTTTTGACCGTTTCGCTCCAGGCCGGAACCTTTTGGATTTCGTCTAGGACAAAAACAAAGCCCTTCTCGGGAGCAGCGGAGGCCGTCAACCGGGCGGCGTTCCACTGCTGCTCCAGCCAGGCCGGCGCGTGTGCTTCCGCCGCGTCCGCCGACGCGTAACGGGAGGGCAACGGGAGCTCTTTTAGAACCTGCCCGATAAGGGTAGTTTTTCCGCATTGCCTTGGGCCGGACAGAACCTGGATAAACCGGCGCGGTTCCCGGAGCCGGTCGAAAAGCACTTTGAATTGAGGCCTTTTATACATCATTTTCCCCAAGAAAAAGAGTTTTACTCAATATATTGAGTATAATTACTCAGGCATTATCCATTTGTCAAGATTGAGCCAGTTTTGAAGCGAACCATTCTCGAACTCGCTGAGCTGGGAGTTCGGATATTCGGGCTCGGCGCGGCCTATTTCTTTTCTCTGCCACCTATAATATAATGTATATCAATCACTTATTCCTGCATTTTCCCGCCGATAGAGGAGCACACATAGATTGGGATCTCGAAGACCTTTGCGCGTTGTGGTGGGGCAAGCCTTGAAGGCCCTCTTCCGCTTGCTCGGCAGCCGCGCTCCGCGTCCGGCCGAGAAGCCCCTGCGCGACGAGCTGCTGAGTATCGAAAGACTGGAGGAGAGGGCGAGAACGCTCGCCGCCAGGTTCACGCTCGACCCGAAGCCCCGCCACGCGGCGCGTAACGTCCTGCCGCGCTTGGAGGACAACGCCCGCGTCCTTGACCAGGCCTACATCACCATGGCCGACGACGTGCACCGGGGGGAGTTCGTCACCCCTGCGGCGGAATGGCTCCTCGACAACTTCCATCTCGTGGCCTCCGAGGTCCTCGACGTGCGCCGGGACCTCCCGCCGGGCTACTATCGCCAGTTGCCCAAACTCGCTTCGGAGGAGCTTGCGGGCCACGCGCGCGTCTACGCCCTGGCCGAAGAGATCATCCGCCACAGCGACAGCCGCTTGGACCGGCCGCAGCTGTTGCGCTTCATCAACAGCTTCCAGGCTGTGACTCCGCTCACGATCGGAGAGCTATGGGCCTGGCCGAGCATGCTGAAGCTGGCCCTCATCGAGAACCTGAGGCGGCTCGCGGAGGAGACGACCGAGGCCCGCGCGGCGGTCCGGGAGGCCGATGCCTATGTGGCGCGGGTCGACGCCGCCGGGGAGGGGATGCTGCCGCCGCTGCCCAAGCACCTTCACACCGGATATGTCCTTCAGCTCCTCCAACGCCTGCGCGAGTACGGCCCTCGCCTTTCCGCCGTCCGCGCCGCCGTCGAGGCGCACCTCTCCGCCCAAGACACGACCTCTGAGGACGCGATCCGGAGCGAGCATCAGCGCCAAGCCGCGGCCCAGGTCTCGGTGGCGAACGTCATCACCAGTCTCCGTCTCTGCTCCGCGCTCGACTGGAGCCAGTTCTTCGAGGCCGTCAGCCTGGTCGAGCGCGCCTTGCAGCGCGACCCGGCCGGGGCTTATGGGAGCATGGACTTCCTGAGCCGCGACCGCTACCGCCAGGCCGTGGAGGAGTTGTCCCAGCCCAGCGGAGAGGCGCAGTTGCAGGTGGCTCTGCGCTCGGTGGAGAAAGCTCGCCAGGCCGTGGAGAGCGGACAGGCGGATGATCGCGCCGCACACGTCGGCCATTACCTCATCGGCAAGGGCCGCCCCGACCTCGAAGCCGACGTCGCCTTTCGACCCCGCTTCCGCCGGCGAGTGCGGCGTTTCCTTTTCGCCCATGCGACCGCTGTCTACCTCGGGTCGATCGGGCTTCTGACAGCCCTCCTGCTAAGTCTGGGATTTGCCTATCTCCATTCTCAGCGCTCATCACTCTGGGTCCAGCTCGCCGCGGCGCTGCTCCTGTTGCTTCCGGCCAGCGAGGTGGCCATCGCCTTGGTGCAGCGCTTGGCCGCTCGTTGGGCGCCGCCGCGGCGCCTGCCCCGCCTCGAATTCCCCGAGGGAATCCCCGACAACGCGCGGACCATGGTGGTCGTGCCCACGATGCTGATGAGCGTGCCCGCCGTGGCCCGGCTTATCGAGCACATCGAGGTGCTGGCCCTCGGAAACCTCGACCCGCGCATCCACTTCGCCATCCTCAGCGACTTCATCGACGCCCCCGCGCGCGACATGCCCGAGGACGAGGCGATCCTCTCCGCCGCCCGGGCGGGGGTCGAGGCCCTGAACGCGCGCTTCGGCGAAGGTCATGCGGACCGGTTCTTCCTGTTCCATCGCCTGCGCCAGTGGAACCCGGGAGAGAGCGTCTGGATGGGCTGGGAGCGCAAGCGCGGAAAACTCGAGGAATGGAACCGCCTTCTGCGCGGGGCCACGGACACGAGCTTCTCCGTGCAGGTGGGCGAGGTGGGGATCCTTCCCGGCGTGCACTACTGCCTCACCCTCGACTCCGACACCCGCCTTCCGCGGGGCGCCGCCAAGAAGCTCGTCGGCATCATCGCCCACCCCTTGAACCGCCCCCGCTTCGACGCCCGCCTCGGCCGCGTCACCGAGGGCTATGGGATCCTGCAGCCCCGGGTCAGCGTGACCATGACCAGCGCCGCCGGCTCGCTCTTCGCCCGTCTCTACGCGGGCCACACTGGAGTCGACCCTTACACCACCGCTGTTTCTGACACCTATCAGGACCTGTTCGGCGAAGGGAGCTTCACGGGCAAGGGGCTCTACGACGTGGACGCCTTCATGGCCGCCCTCGAGGACCGCGTTCCCGAGAACGCCCTTCTCTCCCATGACCTCTTCGAAGGGATCTACGCCCGCACGGCGCTCGTCACGGACGTGGAAGTGGTGGACGACTATCCGGCCACCGTCCTCGCCCATGAGAGGCGCCAGCACCGCTGGGTGCGGGGCGACTGGCAGATCCTTCGCTGGCTGTTCCCCTGGGTTCCCACCCGCTCCGGCCTGAAGCGCAACCGGCTGCCCCTCATCTCGCGCTGGAAGATCTTCGACAACCTGAGGCGCAGCCTCGTGCCCCCCTCGACCATTGCCCTGCTCCTTCTGGCCTGGGTAATCCTGCCGGGAAGCCCGCTGGTCTGGACAGCCGCCATCCTGGCGGCCATGGCCTTTCCCCTTTATCCGCTGCTCCTGAAGGCCGCCGCAGGCCCCAAGCCTCAGCAGCCGTGGCTGGTGTCCCTGCGCGCCGCGTGGAAGGAGGGGAAGACCGTGCTCGCCCAGGTATTGCTGCAGTTCACCTTCCTGGCCAGTCAGGCTTACGAGAGGACCCACGCCATCGCGTTGACCCTCGTCCGTCTGGCTTTGACCCAGCGCCGCCTGTTGGAGTGGCAGACCGCCGCCGCCAGCGAGGCCCAATGGGCCGGCAAAGCAAGACGAACGGGCGTGCGGCTGTTCCTGGCAGAAATGATCGCCAGCCCGCTCGTCGCCTCGAGCGGCTTTCTCCTGGTCTTGCTGGTGCGCCCCGGCGCGCTCCTCACGGCCATCCCGGTCCTGGTTTTGTGGATGGCCGCGCCGCTCGTCGCCTATACGCTGAGCCGGCCCGTGGCCCCGCGACTTGTCGCTCTGGGGGAAGAGGACCGCCGGTTCCTCCAGCGCCTTGCCCGCAACACCTGGCGATACTTCGAGGCGTTCATGGGCCCCGAAGACCACGGCTTGCCCGCGGACAACTTCCAGGAAACGCCGCGACCCCGGACCTCCCACCGGACATCGCCCACGAACATCGCCATGGGGCTGCTCGCCACCCTGGCCGCTTACGATCTGGGCTTCATCCGGACGGACGAGCTCGCCTCCCGGATCGACGCCGCGCTGACCACGATGGAAGGCCTCGAACGCTTCAACGGTCACCTGCTCAACTGGTACGACACGCAGAGCCTGGCCCCGCTCCCGCCGGCCTATGTGTCCACCGTTGATAGCGGCAACCTCGCGGCCGCGCTCATGACCCTGGCGGAAGGGCTGCGCCAAGCGAGCCGGCAACCGCCGCCCTTGGCCGAGCCGGCAACGGACCTCTCCCCACGCCTCCTGGACCTGGCGGGTCGCGCCGCCCGGTTCGCGGACGGGATGGACTTCCGGTTCCTCTTCGACCCGCAGCGCCGGATCCTGGCCATCGGCTACCGTCTGGCCGACGCCGAGGGGCCGGGCCGGCTGGATGCTTCCTACTACGACCTCCTGGCCTCGGAATCGCGATTGACGAGTTTCATCGGCATCGCCAAGGGCGACCTCCCCGAAACGCATTGGTTCCACCTGGGACGGCTCATCACCGGCGTGGACGGGATGCCCACCCTCCTGTCTTGGAGCGCCACCCTGTTCGAGTATTTAATGCCTCTCCTCGTCATGAAGAGCTACCCGGAAACGCTCCTCGACCAGACGTGCCGGATGGCCGTGCGGCGGCAGGTCGAGTACGCCAGGGGCCGGGCCGTGCCCTGGGGGATCTCGGAGTCCGCCCACAACATCGTGGACCGGCATGACAACTATCAGTACAAGGCCTTCGGCATTCCCGGCCTCGGCTTGAAGCGCGGCCTGGGCGACGAACTTGTGGTCGCGCCCTACGCCACGGCGCTGGCCGTCGGGCTCGCACCGACGGAGGCCGCCCGCAATCTGCGGCGCCTGGCCGGGGAAGGTCTCGAAGGCGCCTACGGCTACTACGAGGCCATCGATTACACGCATCGGAAGACCGAGGAGCCCGAAAACGCCGGGAGAAAAGTGGGTCGCCCCCGGGGAACGGTGGTGCGCACCTTCATGGCCCATCACCAGGGGATGACTCTCGTTTCCCTGGCCAATGTTCTCCTGGGCGATCCGATGGTGAAGCGCTTTCATGCCGACCCGCGGGTGCAGGCCACGGAGCTGCTGTTGCAGGAGCGAGTGCCGCGCCTGGTGCCCATCACCCAGCCGCGACCGGTGGAGGAGACCCGCGTGGCCGGCCCGCTGCCCGCGCAGGCCGTTCGCCGCTTCCGGTCGCCCCATACGCTCTTCCCCCATGCGCAATTCCTGTCCAACGGCAACTATACCACCGTCGTAACGAACGCCGGAGGGGGCGCCAGCTTCTGTCGGGGCCGCGCGGTCACAAGGCACCGGGAGGATCCGACCCGCGACCCGGGGAGCCAGTTCCTCTATCTACACGACGTGCGGAGCGGCTCGGTGTGGTCGGCCACTTTCCACCCCACCGCCCAGGAGCCGGAGGACTACCGGGTCACGTTCCTCGCGGAGAAGGCGACCTTTCGCCGCCGCGACAACGACATCTCGACCCAGCTCGACATCGTGGTCTCGAACGAGGACGACGTCGAGGTGCGGCGCCTGGCAGTGACCAACCATAGTGATCGTTCCCGCGAGGTCGAGATCACGAGTTTTGCCGAGATCGTCCTCGCCCCGCCGGCCGACGACCTGGCCCACCCGGCCTTCGGCAAGCTGTTCGTCGAAACGGAATACCTTCCCGACAGCGCCGCCCTCCTCTGCCATCGCCGGGCGCGCGCCCCGGACGAGCCCGGGGCCTGGGCGATTCACGTCCTGAGCCTGGAGGGGCGGAAGCAAGGGCCGGTGGAATGGGAGACCGACCGGGCTCGCTTCCTGGGTCGCGGCCGCGGCCCCGAGAACCCCCAGGCCCTCGACGGACGCTCCCTGTCCGGCACGACCGGTTTCGTGCTCGACCCCGTGGTCAGCCTCCGGCAGCGCATTCGCCTCGCGCCGGGCGGCTTCATGAGGATGTCTTTCGCCACGGGGATGGCGCCTTCCCGGGAGATGGCCCTGGCCCTCGCCCAGCGCTACCACGAGCCGAGCGCCGCGGCGCGGACCTTCGCCCTGGCCTTCGCCCATGCCCAGAGCGGTCTCCGCCACCTGGGCATCTCGAGCGAACAAGCCCTGCTCTTCGAACGCCTGGCCTCGCGGGTGCTGTATACCGACGGATTGCTCCGCGCCGGCCCGGAGCTTCTGGCCCGCAACTCCCTCGGCCAGCAAGGCCTCTGGCCGCACAGCATCTCGGGCGATCTCCCCATCCTCCTGGTGCGGGTCGTCGAGGAGGACGACCTGCCGCTGGTGCGCCAGGTCCTGCAGGCGCAGGAATACTGGCGGCTCAAGGGGCTGAGCGCCGACGTCGTCGTCCTCAACGAGCACCCCGTGAGCTATCTCGACGAGATGCACGCCCAGCTCGTGGCCCTCCTCGACAATGGGCCCTGGAGGACCTGGAAGCACCGGCCCGGCGGGGCTTACCTGCTCCGCGGGGACCGTATGCCTGAAGCCGAGCGCATCCTACTTGCGGCCGTGGCCCGGGCTGTCCTAAGCGGCGACAAGGGAGATCTGGCCGACCAACTCAACCAGTGCGATCCCGAATGGCCCGAGCCGGAGCCCTTCACGCCCTCCGCGGAGCCGATCCCGGCCGCCGCCTCGCCGGCGCAGGTGGCCGTTCCCCCGCTCGCCCTGGCCAACGGCCTGGGCGGCTTCGCCGAGGACGGCCGCGACTACGTGGTCGTCCTTGAAGGCGACCAGGAGACGCCCCTGCCTTGGGCCAACGTCATCGCCAATCCCGCCTTCGGGACGGTGGTCACGGCCTCAGGGTCGGCCTACACCTGGTCGGAGAACAGCCGCGAGAACCGCCTCACGCCTTTCGCCAACGACCCTGTGACCGACCCCACGGCCGAGGCGCTCTTCATCCGCGACGATGAGACCGGAGAGGCTTGGTCCCCCACGCCGGGCCCGATGCCCCGCACGGCCGCGGACGGCCGCTTCCTTATCCGGCATTCCGCCGGCCTCACGCGTTTCTCTCGCGTGGCGCACGGCGTTAGCCATGAACTCGACATATTTGTAGACGCCAAGGACCCGGTGAAATTCTCACTGCTCAGGCTCACCAACGAAAGCAAAAGGCCGCGTCGACTGAGCGTTTTCGCTTACAACGAGTGGGTGCTGGGGCCGCCTCGGTCGGGCCAAGGCAGGCAGGTGGTGACCGAGCTCGACTCCGCGAACGGGGCGGTCCTGGCCAGGAACCCCTACAACCAAGAGTTCGCGGGCCGCGTGGCTTTCGCCCAGGCGAGCGAAGGGCTGCGCTCGGCAACGGGAGATCGCTTGTCGTTCCTGGGCCGCAACGGCTCCCTGGCGCAACCGGCAGCGCTCCGCAGCAAAGCCCTGGCGGGTCGCTTCGGAGCGGGGCTCGACCCCTGCGCCGCGCTGCACGTCTCCGTCACTCTGAATCCGGGGGAGACGCGCCCGCTCGTATTCTTACTTGGACAGGGGAAAGATGTGGACGAGGCCCGCGAGCTTCTGGGCCGGCACGGCCGCCTGGACGCCGCGGAAGCGGCCCGGGAGGCCGTGCGCCGGAGCTGGGACGGCATCCTCAACGCGGTCCAGGTCCGTACGCCCGACGACTCCTTCGACCTGTTGATGAACCGCTGGCTGCTCTATCAGAATGTGAGCTGCCGGCTGTGGGCCCGGTCCGCTTACCACCAGCCGAGCGGCGCCTTCGGGTTCCGCGACCAGCTTCAGGACGTCATGGCTTTGACCCTGGCCCGGCCGGACCTCGCCAGGGATCACCTCTTGCGAGCAGCCGGCCGGCAATTCCTCGAAGGCGACGTCCAGCACTGGTGGCAGGAGCCGAGCGGCCGGGGCACGCGCACGCGCTGTTCCGACGACATGTTATGGCTTCCCTACGCGGTGGCGCACTACGTCCGGACGACGGGAGACGCGGCCGTCCTCGATGAGCCGGCGGCCTTCCTGGAGGCCCCTCCGCTCGCCCCGGAAGCGCAGGACGCCTACGTTCAGCCCCGCATCTCGACCGAAACGGGTCCGCTCTTCGAGCATTGCCTGCGGGCCATCGACCGCGGACTGACCGTGGGCGCCCACGGCCTGCCCCTCATGGGCAGCGGGGACTGGAACGACGGCCTGAACCGCGTGGGACGGGAAGGCCGAGGGGAGAGCACCTGGCTGGGCTTCTTCCTCCACGTGGTCCTGAGCGAGTTCGCGCCGCTCTGCGAAGAGCGGGGGGACCAGGCCCGGGCCGAGCGCTACCGCGGCGAGGCCCGCCGGCTGGGCAGCATGCTGGAGCAGACCTGGGACGGCGAGTGGTACCGCCGCGGCTACTACGACGACGGCAAGCCTCTAGGCTCGGCCCAGAACGACGAATGCCGGATCGACGCCATCGCCCAGTCCTGGGCAGTGCTCTCGGCTGCGGTTCCCGTGCGCTATGCGGAACGCGCCATGGACGCCGTCCGCACCCACTTGGTTCGGCGCGGCCAGCGGGTCATACTATTGCTCACCCCGCCTTTCGACGAATCCCTCCAGGACCCGGGGTACATCAAGGGCTATCCACCCGGCGTGCGTGAGAACGGCGCCCAATACACCCACGTGGCTCTCTGGGTGGTCATGGCCATAGCCCGGCTGGGCAGCGGCGACGAGGCGGTGGAGCTCTTCCACATGCTCAACCCCATCAACCATACCAGGACCGCGGCCGGTGTCGGCCGCTACAGGGTCGAGCCCTACGTCATGGCCGCAGACGTCCATGCCGACCCGGCACACGCCGGGCGCGGCGGCTGGACATGGTACACCGGCGCCGCGGGCCTGATGTACCGCGCCGGACTGGAGAGCATCCTCGGGCTCCGGCGCCGGGGCCCGACCTTCGAGATGGACCCCTGCATCCCGTCATCCTGGCTTGACTACGCGATCGTCTGGCGCTTCGGCCGGACGACCTACAAGATCGCGGTCTCAAACCCGGAGCGCCGCTGCCGAGGGGTCGCCGAGGCGGAACTGGATGGCGCGCCGGTCGACCCCGGCGCCATCCCTCTGGCCGATGACGGCGGCCTTCACCAAGTCCGGCTGGTGCTGGGAGCCCGGAAGCAGCCCCTCCCGCCCCTTGCCGACTAGGCTAGAGCGCCATCGCTTCCTCTTGTTAAAGCGATGATCAGCCGCGCGGTTGACT
>Ga0315268_10007347_pt1 | contig 11601 bp, 11 predicted proteins | sample C1_top_MG_FD_204535 | JGI IMG/M metagenome (GOLD analysis project Ga0315268, IMG submission 204535) | Sediment microbial communities from Yellowstone Lake, YNP, Wyoming, USA - C1_top | ecosystem: Environmental > Aquatic > Freshwater > Lake > Sediment | place: USA: Wyoming | collected 2017-08-01 | reverse complement strand
TTCTGAAAGGCGATCTTTCAACTCGCGGATGCCGATTTCCATGTGGGAACAATATCACGAAAATGTGGCCACAAATTATCTAACGCCGTTCCATTTCACCTTTCCTAGAGCAACAAGACCCAGAACTATCAGCACTTGAATCGCGACTGCTTGGGTCGAGGTTTGTACTGTTGTGACGTTGCTTTTGGTAGCGTTTGATAATGCAAGGGGATATGAATTTTCCGATTTTGGAATTTGACTCGGCGGAAGCAATCATCGAGCCAATCTCCCGTCAACAACGACTTGATGTTCCAACGGCCGCAGTTGCTTGCTTTTTCCCACCGTTAATTGATGAATTAGTGGCCGCACATGGTGGCGTTACTATCGTCGGTCTTCCGAGTTTGAAATCACTTCACGTTATTCAATGGAACGGTCAGCCCCTTGCGATCTTCTATCCTGGAATGGGGTCTGGTCTTTCTGCCGTCGTGTTGGATCGAGTTATCGCGATGGGTTGTACGTCTGTAGTCGCTTGCGGTGGTGCAGGTGCGCTCGTCGATCTGCCATTAGGACACGTTGTAATTCCTTCGTCGGCGATTCGGGATGAGGGCGCTTCTTACCATTACCTAGCGCCCGCACGGGAAGTCCATACTGCTCCGACGGTGTTAGAGGTACTTGTTGCGGTGGCTTCGAAGCAGGAGGAGCTATTTAGCGTGGGTAAGACGTGGACGACTGATGGGTTCTTTCGAACGACCCGAAGCAAACTTAATCAGCGGGTATCAGAGGGATGCATTACTGTCGAAATGGAAACTGCTTCACTACTTGCTGTTGCAGAAAGAAGAGGTATTAATTTCGGGCAGTACCTCTTTGCGGGCGACAACTTGGCTGGCGTCGAGTGGGATCACCGAGGATGGGAAGAAGCAGAAGATGCTCGGCGGCGTACATTTGATTTGGCAGCCGAAGCCGCGCTAAATCTGGCTTGTGGATCGTCTAAAAAATGAATTTGAAGCGGACACTTGGCCCCCTCTCGGAGCCTACTTTTGCCCGTTATTTTGCGGCAGTAGTTATCACGCAAGCTGGAACGTATGCCAGCGCAATCGCACTTAGCTTTGCGGTTCTTGCTGCAAGTAACCCGACTTCGCTAGGGCTTATTTTTGTCGCGCGTGAAATTCCCGTCTTGGTGTTGCTACTTGCCGGAGGTGTGTTGGGTGATCGATTGCCGCGTCGGTTTGTTCTGGCTGGCGCCTCATTTGTAGCAGGCAAATGCTCTTCTCGGACTTGCTCCACGCATGATCGGCATCGTCGGGGCCGCTTTGGGTTCTTGGTTAATTACTTCGATTGGGGCTGGATACGCTTTGGCGTTTGATTCAATCACTTTTGTTGTGGCTGGTGCGCTAGTGCTGAGTCTTGCTAAAGATGTACCACGAATTAAGCGTGAGACGAGTCCACTGGCTGATCTTGGCGAAGGTTGGCATGAAGTTCGCTCCCGTACATGGCTTTGGACCTTGATCCTCTCTGGTGGCGCGTTTCAAGTCGCCTATTTCCCAGCGTTAGCAGTACTGGGTCCAGAGATCGCTCGCAAACACCTTGGTGGGCCGCCGGCCTGGGCCACCATCATTACGGGCGAACTCATCGGAGGGATTATCGGTGGCGTTATCTCTTTCAAAATTCAATTCCCTCGCCCCTTTCTCCTGTACTGCCTGGCCGGCATACCAATGGTTGTTCAACTTGCAGGCTTCGCCAGAGGATGGCCGTTAATGCCGCTGGTGGTTGCCGCGATGTTCACTGGAGTGGGTTTCGCAATAGCCGGCACGATTTGGTTCACGGCACTACAAAGATTCATCCCAAGTAAGTCGTTGAGTCGAGTCTCTAGTTTTGATTGGCTCGGTTCGCTAGCTCTCAACCCGATTGGATTCGCCATCATCGGTCCGCTTTCTGCGGCAATTGGCGAGAGGACGACCATGGGTTATGCAGCCGTATTGCTCGCGGTAGCCACCTTTGGCCCGTTAACTGTGCCAGCTGTTGTAAGGCTTCGACTTCCCTCTGTCGAACCAGCAATTCCACCAGAGATAGAACTTTGACCATGCGGAGCTGTGCACGCCTGCCTAAGGACAATTCGTGCACTGAATCCATGTAAACTGCTTGAGACCATGGTAACAATTCTCGTTGTTCCGGATTCTTTTAAGGGTAGTGCCGAAAGTTCCAAGGTCGCGGCGGCACTTTCCAGAGGTTGGGCCTCGGTGAGGCCAGATGATTTGGTTCGTACACTCCCCTTTGCCGATGGAGGCGAAGGCACCCTCGATGTGATCTATCAGTATCAACCACATGCAAAGAAAATATTCTCCGAAGTCCATGGCGCCGACGGTTCACTCCGTGATGCCTACTGGTTATTGCTTAAAGATGGCACCGCAGTGGTTGAACTGGCGCAAGCATGTGGGATCACGTGGATCTCTGAACTAGATCCATTGGGTACCCACACCTACGGCCTTGGTGAATTGTTAGCCCAAGCCGCTCTGCATCCAGGTGTGAAGAGAATCTATATCGCCCTTGGGGGATCTGCGAGCACGGACGCTGGCGTTGGAGCGCTGATGGCTCTCGGGTACAGGTTTCTAGACGAACAAGGCGCTTCAATTAAATTGGGGGGCCGCGAACTTTCTTCCATCGCAACCATCATTTCTGATGGTGCAATTGTCGGTCCCGAAGCTATTGCATTGGTGGATGTGCAGAGCAAATTGCTCGGACCATGGGGAGCGGCTCAAGGCTATGGTCCTCAAAAAGGTGCATCAGCAGAACAGATTGAAGAACTCAACCAAGGACTTGAGAATTTTCTCCGAATCGTTGGAGTCGAAGATTTCGACGGCGCTGGAGCCGCCGGTGGGACTGCATATGGATTGAGCGCCCTCTGGGGGGCAAGAATCGAAAGTGGGGCAGAGTTCTTGATCAATGTTTCGGGATTCCAAGATGAAATTGAAAAGTCGGATTTGATTATCACCGGTGAGGGTCAACTCGACGAAACAAGTTTTGAGGGAAAAGCCGTGGGTAAAATTTTAACCACTGCGCACGAGCTCGGAAGTAAGGTTGCTCTCTGTGTGGGCACCAACATGGTGGCGTTTCCAGAGAGTGTCTGGTCTGGAATTTCTTTGACAGACTTGGCTTCGAGTCGGAACGAGGCAATTGCGCACCCCGAGAAGTATTTGTATTTGGCAGGAGCAGAGTTGGCAAGAAGGTTCAACTGATGATCTGGACACAGTGGAGTGACCTAGTGATGCCAGCGCATGCAGTTCATTTAACAACTGATGGCATTGGTCCAAAAGAGGAAGATCTCCCAAAGATCACGTTCTATGTCCCTCGTTACATGGGTGGGAAAGCGGCCTTGGAAGTAATTCCTAGAATGACTTCACTCAAGGTCGTGCAGTCACCCAATGCAGGAGTTGACGACATTTTGGAAGTCCTTCCCGTTGGCGTCACTCTCTGCAATGCCGCGGGCGTCCATGATGCATCCACGGCTGAGTTGGCTATAGGGCTGACCATCTCTGCAAGGCGTGGATTCGCCCAATTCGCAAAAGATCAAGCCAATGAAATGTGGAGTCATAAGACTAACAATTCCCTTGCTGATTCCCGAGTGGGAATTGTGGGCCACGGAAATATTGGAAAGTTGATCGCGAAACAATTAGAGAATTTTTCTGTTGAAGTAATACCTTTTACGCGTAGGGGCCAAGACGGGTCACAACTGATTTCAGAATTTGATCGATTGCTACCTACTTTGGATGTGGTGATTTTGATTCTTCCATTGACGGCCGAGTCATACCATTTTATGAGCAGGAACCGGCTGGCCTTGATGAAGGATGGTTCTGTACTTATAAATGTGGCCCGGGGTTCGATAGTTGACACCCAGGCGTTGATTGACGAATTGCAAAGCGGTCGACTTTCGGCTGGGTTGGATGTCACCGACCCTGAGCCCTTGCCGAAGGGTCACCCACTGTGGAAGGCGCCAAACGTCATTATTACTCCCCACGTTGGAGGAGACACCACGGCCTTTGAGTCTCGCGGGCGCAAACTTGTTGAAGATCAAATACAGAGATGGGTGAATCGTGAAGAACTCATTAATGTTGTCTCAGGTCCGACACTTCCTGATTTCGCCTAAATTCCTATTTCCTGCGACTTCCGTTCCATTTCACATTTCCTAGGGCAATAAGCCCAAGGATCATCAGAACTTGAATTGAAATCGCTAAGGGCGACGTAAGTTCTTCTGTGATGATTTGACCCAGGGATGTTTCTTTGAGCACCGAAGCCCCAGAAACATAGATTGAATAACTGATCAGACGTCCTCCAGCAAAGGCTATGAGTAGTGGGCTCAGAGCGATCCGCTTGATGATTCCCGCCGCTTCAAAGAGTTGCGCTGAGGAAATCGGCGAAAGAAAAAATAACGCGAGTAGACCGATTGTCTGCTTTGGATGCTCTTCTATCTTCATACCGATTTTCTCCATGTTGGCCACATATCCTTTTGGCAACCAGCCGCGTATTGCACGGAAGACATTGGCCAAGATGGCTCGCCCCAGCGTTGCACTCAATACACCAAGTAGCACTAAGGCCACGGGATTCATGTGATAGCGGAGAGTGAAAAAAACGAGTATCGACCACGTTGGAGGAGCAAAAGCTGGAAGCAAGTTGGCCCCCGCTATTACTGCTACCGCCAAAAAGTAGTGCGACACATCTAAAGCCTAGGGGTTTTGCGGCAAGGCGTAGAGGGAGCTCGAGGTGAGAGAAATCAATCCGTCCTTTATAAGCGTGGAGAGAGCCTTCTCAATTTGTGATTCATCGTGCCAGAGTCTTTGAATTTCATGCTTGTTGAGGGCCGCGTTCTCCCTAAGCGCCTGCACGATGACGCCGCGGCATTGCCGATCAGTGCCATGCCATGCCTGCACCTTCTTGATTATTGGCGATGTGGGATAACCATTCTTACGCCAGAGACACTGGGTACTTATTGGGCAGAGATCGCACTTGGGAGTGCGCGATGTGCAGACTAGTGCGCCGAGCTCCATCGTGGCAGCGGCCCACGTGTGGGCATTCTCTTCAGGGACCAACATCATCCGCGCCTGCTTTTCGACAAGGGAGGCGCTCGACTTAGGAGTTTCTACGCCATCGACAACCCTGGCAAAGAGTCGGCGAATATTGATATCGAGCACCAGTGTTTTAGCTTCGTAAGCAAAAGCCGCGATGGCTGCCGCCGTGTATTCACCCACACCCGGCAGAGTTCTTAGAGCCTCCTCTGTTTTAGGTACATTCCCGTTGAACTCACTGGTGATGATTTTCGCGCACTCGTGTAGGCGCAGGGCCCTTCGCGGATAACCGAGTCGGCCCCACGCCGTGATGACTTCGGCAGGGGAGGCAGATGCTAAATCTTGCGGCGTTGGCCAACGCAACATCCATTCCTGCCATTTTGGAAGAACTCGAACAACGGGAGTTTGTTGGAGCATGAATTCGCTGACCATGACTCCCCAAGCGGTGGAGTTGCGCCAAGGAAGGTCGCGTCTGTTTTCTGCAAACCAATCAATGATTGCTTCTTCTAGCGGACTCATTCTCCGGCGATTTTCACCCGTTGCAGTGCTTGATCAAGTCTGGCAACTTCGAGGATATCCATGCCAGCGATTTTTGTATCGCTGCCTTGTGGAACAAGCGCGCGTTTGAAACCGAGTCGATAGGCCTCTGAAAGACGACGTTCGACGCCGCTGACTTTGCGAATTTCACCTGCTAATCCAACTTCGCCGATTGCAACCAGATCACCGGGAAGGGCGAGTCCCTTTGCGGCAGAGGCAACCGCCAGAGCAAGTGCCAGATCTGCGGCGGGCTCGGTCATTTTCATTCCACCGACGGTTGCGGCGTAGACGTCTCGACCAGCGATGCGGACGTTGGCGCGAAGTTCCAAAACTGCCAGCGTCATCGACGTGCGTGCTGCATCCAGGCCGCTAGTAACCCGGCGCGCGTTTCCATAATCGTTATCGCGCCCAACACCAACGAGAGCTTGAATCTCTGCAAGAAGTGGGCGTCGTCCTTCGAGGGTAACGGTGACACATGTGCCGGGCACTGGCTCTGCGTGCCTGGTGGTGAAAAGGCCCGTCGGATCGACAACGCTTTCAATTCCGCCGTCGTGCAAATCAAAACATCCAACCTCATCGCTTGCGCCGAAACGATTCTTGGTCGCGCGGATCAAGCGAAGGCGCGAATGGCGCTCGCCTTCAAAGGAGAGCACGACATCGACGATATGTTCGAGCAATCGCGGTCCTGCGATGGAACCATCTTTTGTAACGTGTCCAACTAACAACAAAGTAATGTCGCGCTCTTTTGCAATGCGGATGAGAGCGGCGGCTACCTCTCGCACCTGAGTTACTCCACCTGCCGCACCTTCGGCGGCTGCGCTGTTCATTGTCTGAATGCTGTCGATGATCAACAATTGCGGCTGGACGGAGTCAATATGCGTGATGACTGCGCCGAGATCGTTCTCGGATGCGAGCCACAAGATGGGATCAACTGCGCCGATGCGTTCGGCGCGTAGTCGTACTTGCGACGCGGATTCTTCACCGCTTATAAAGAGAGATCGGATTCCACGCGCGGCGCTCTTGGCGGCGACAGTGAGTAGGAGAGTGGATTTACCAACACCGGGTTCGCCAGCTAGAAGAATTGCAGCCCCTGGAACCAAGCCACCGCCTAGAACTCGGTCGAGCTCGCTAACACCAGTGGAACGCGCCGCGGCTGTTGAAAGGTCAACGTCTCCAATTGGTGTTGCCGCCTTGGTTACGGCACCGGGAACAAGGGAGAGCCGTTTGGGTGCGGCAATTTCCTCGACGCTTCCCCATACTTGGCATTCACCGCAGCGACCAACCCATTTATTGGTGGTCCATCCGCACTCAGAACAGCGGTACGGATCCTTCTCTGGTTTTGCCATGGGCACAGCCTAGAGCGAAGGGGTGACCGTTGCTGGTTACGCCTGGGCCGCAAGGGTGGCAGGGTGCTGAATAACAAAGAGAGGCAGGGTCCGTTTTTCAATTTCGCGAATCGCCGCCATCCGGTCATCGCAATATTTGGCCAAGATGTCGTAGGCCTCTTGTCCAAGGAGTGCAACGAGCTCCACGCGGTTAGAGAGGTAGACAGGCTGAGTGCCGACATGGGCGTCTGAATCACTGGTGCAGTACCAGTCAAAATCATTTCCGCCATCACCCCACGCCAGACGTTCGTACTCTCCGATAACCGTGACGGAGTATTCGCGATCCCCGACTTCTCGTGTTTCAAAACTGCGACGCATAGGCAGTTGCCAGCAGACATCCGGTTTTGTTTCAACAAAGTGACGTTTCTCTTTTAGCGCCAAATGGTGAAGAACACATCCAAAAGTTCCAGTGAAACCTTCGGCTTCGTAACCCTTGCGATTCAAGAAGATGCACGAGCCGTTAACTGTGCGAGTCTTCCTTTCTTTGTCCTCATCTGTTTCGGAAATGTTCAAGTTCGCGCCAAGGCGTTTTGGCCTTGACTCAACGTAGAACTGCCACATGTCGGGGGTGAGATCAGAGGCGGCTTTGAGAACACGCGCTTCATCATCGGCATCTGAGTACATGGCACCTTCGGTGCAGCATCCATCGTTGGGTCGATCTGCGAAGACGCCCTTGCAGCCGTCACCGTAGATACAGGTCCAGTACGACGTTAACCACGTGAGGTCGCATTTAAAGATTTCAAGCTCGTCTTTTGGATCTGTGAATTCAATCCAATCGCGAGCGAAACCCGGTTTAGTTTCAGACATAGTGGGAGAGCCTACGGGCTATCGGGTGATTACGCACATCAGTTGCAGGTAACCTTTCCTTATGATGAGTGATCTTAATCCAAGTGCCATTGGAGTGATAGGCGCAGGCGTAATGGGCGAAGCTTTGATCAGCGCCCTGATCGCCTCTGGTGTGACTTCGGACTCGATCACCATTTCTGAAAAGCGTGACGATCGTGCCAAAGAGCTCGTAGACAAGTACGGCATCGTTGTCGATGAACTAGCGGCAAATGTGGCTAGAAGTGAAGTTTTGCTTCTCGTTGTGAAACCACAGGATGTTGCGAGCGTTTTGACAGATATCAAAGGTTCAATTGATTCAAAAACGCTTGTTGTTTCTTTTGCTGCTGGCAAGAAGATTGAATTCATTTCATCTCTTCTTGGTGGCGAGAATCCTGTTATCCGTGTTATGCCGAATACACCGACCTTGGTTGGAGAGGGGATGGCTGCGATGTCTGTTGGTCCTCTAGTCACCCCAGCGCAGTCGGCTTTCGTTCGCGGATTCCTTTCAGCTACGGGCCGAGTCGTTGAGGTAGATGAGGAATTACAGGATGCCGTTACGGCTGTGAGCGGGTCGGGACCTGCCTACTTCTTCAATTTTGTGGAAGCAATGGTGAAAGCGGGAGTCGAACTGGGATTGACGTATGAAATTGCCACCGAACTTACAGTTCAAACGCTGGTGGGTGCTGCAAAATTGCTTGCTACATCTGGCAAGAGCGCGGCCACCCTTCGCGAAAATGTGACAAGCCCAAATGGGACAACAGCCGCGGCGCTTGCATCCTTTGCGAATTCGGACCTTTCAGGAATCGTGAAGAAGGCGATGGTTGCCGCTCGAGACCGTTCGCAGGAATTGGCATAAAGTTGCTGCAATGAAGAGATTAGGCGTACTTGCGACGACTGCAATATTTCTGCTCTCCTTTCCTTTCTTTGCCCAAGGTGCCACAAAATCCATCGCACAAATACCGATGACATTGATTACTGCGCTTTCATCTTCTAATCAAAGCGTTGGGATGGTCGTTAAAGGCAAGATGATTTACCTGATTGGAAACGTCACTGGAGTGGCGAGTACCGATGGTTTCGTGCAGGCCCTGGATGTAACAGGGGCAGTCCAATGGTCCTTGCCGCTGGATAACGGCTCTAATGAGATTGCTACTGCGGCGACTATTGATTCTGGTGGAAATATTTGGGTTGTTGGATCGGCACAGACACCTACTGCGACGCCAACGCCGTCAACAACTCCATCGGGAAGTCCGACACCGGCTCCGTCTGTGTCAGCGATTCCGTCGGCTACCGCCCTAAACCCAGATGCCATTGCGATCAATCCGGTCCCTCCGATGCGTAAGGACCTCACATCGCTGATTCTCTGGAAGATCTCGCCGGCCGGCTCCCTTGTTGCCACATACAGCACTGAAATCGGCGTGCCATTCCTGGTTCGGAATGCCATATTTGCCAATCACCTCATCAACGTGGTTGGGATTATTTCTACTACATCCGGTCACGCTGGATTTCTTATTCAGTCCGATCCAAGTGGCACTTTTGGCAAACCAATCCTGGTGGGCAACTCCGACACCGAACTAAATGCAATTACTAGGAAGAGTGATGGTTCACTTGTTCTTATGGGAAGCAGTTCGGAGACCATTGCAAAGCAGCCCCGCAAAGGCCTGCGGGACGGAATCATTGTTGCAATGCGACAGCCGGGGATAATTTCCTCTGTTGTTCGTAGCTCCAACACATCCAGTGCTCGTACATGGCAGAGCAGTACAAGTTCTCTCTTTCTCGGAGGCGATGCCCTGGCAGGTAAAAAAGGCGAGGCTGTAGTTACCAAATTCGGATCCACTCTTCTTCCCGCATGGACGATCCGTTTTGCCTCCTCCGGACCGGCTCTAACCGCCGATGCTCCCGCATCTCACTTCATGCTCTTTTCTTCCACGGGTCCCATAGGTGGCATAAATGGGTGGAAGCCAAGGAGTTCTGCGGCGCTGACGCTGGTACTTGACGCAAAAGGCGCCCTAAAAGGGGTGTACGGGGCGCCCGCGATAGCTACTCCGATGGCGATTGGATACAGCACGGAATTGGGAATAGTGGTCCTGGGCAGGGGCCCGGCAGGCGTTTCCATCTTTCACGCACTTCCAAGGTAGCCTAACCTCCTTAGGCCTTGTTGGGTCTAGTGGTCGGAAATATCTAAAAGGAGATCGTGGCGAATGGGTTCAGTAATCAAGAAGCGACGCAAGCGGATGGCAAAGAAGAAGCATAAGAAACTTCTGAAGAAGACCCGTATTCAGCGTCGAAACGCCAAGTAAGTCTCACCAGCTAACTCCTTAATAGGGCTTTAGAAGCGTCAATTTTCCGGAGACGGAAGCCACCGCGTATCGCACTTTGTTAACAGTTATCCAGACGCCATCTATTGGGTCGGCGCTTGGGCGATTGGTGACAAGAGAGATCGGTCCCCTGCTGGAGTCCGGTTTTATATCGGTCGTGCAGATGCGTCCTTGACAGCCAAATACGAAAGTTCGATTGTCGATGCTTAAAGGCGCAGTTGGCAGGCCATAGTCATCACTTGTGATGGTTACGGGTGGAGATTGATCCGAGACATTGTCCCAGCGGATTTGAGTTGGCTTGGGCACGGAGACTCCGCTTGCTGTGAGCCAACTCGCGATGACGCCACGGGCTGTCTTATTCAAAGAGATGTCGTAACCTGCAACCGCAACACCGCCGCCCGCAGTGTCCAGCGTGCGGTACGCCCAGTTGGGCGAGATTCCGGTTCGTGTAGCTAGTCGCACCTCGCCTGCGGTCGCCTGTTTTTGTTGGTTTACAACGAGAACCGAATCGTAGAGAACTGAGACTTTGGACCCGACGGCAACAGCACGCAAGTGCATGCCGACGTCCCCTGTTGTTCGATTATCAGTTTTGCGATCGCCGTCGATGATTTCGTAACTCCATTTACCGTTGGGTATCTTGACGGCACCCAGGAGAATTCCCTGAGATTCGTCGCGGTAGAAGACCTGAATTCCAGCGCCCGTAACCGCGCAGGCATTGCTCACACTTACATCGCTTGCGGTGCGAACCCGATTGGCCTGCTGGTAAGGCTGAACGATGGGTCCGTTTCCGTCCACTATTTCGTATTTGAAGTTAGTCCCATCAAAAGTTGCATGACGCAAGTCTTTATCGACAAGATCGGCATAGAAGATATGCATTATTTCATTTGTACCAAGCCCGCTGACGCAAACGGACACCGGTCCAGATACATTATGAAGTGTCCGCCCCGCAGTTCCGCCTCGTCCGTCAACTGTAATTTTGCGCCATATCTTTCCGGTCCAGAGTGCAAGCTTTACTCGACCAGTTTTCGAATCCGTATAGACAATTGCAGGCTGAGTCCTAAATAGCGTTGTGGCAATATGTTCCCCGTCTGCCTGCGGATCTAACACGGTGACTTTCCAGGCAATTTGCGGAGTTACAAGATTCGTTTGCACGACATCGGATTGCCCAAGTGCGTTCCGCGAAAATATCGAGAAACTGTATGAAAGGCCATTCTTAAGCCCTGTGATCGTTACTGGGCTCGATGTAACAGTTATTTCGTCGCCGGTTCGGTTATTCTTGATGTCGTAAGCAGTGATTTGCGCGGTGCGGAAATTGCTCGGCAAATCAAAGGTAATAACTGCTGATCGATCTCCAACCAGAGCCGTAGAGTTACGCGGAGGCATAGGTATTGTGCTGGCGATGCCTGCTGGGGGCTTGCTTCTCATGTCTTGGAGCATTGCAAGTAGTAAAGTACCTGGCTCATGGAAGACTTCGCCCGCATCCATATTGGGTGTCATGATGGA
>Ga0315268_10007346_pt1 | contig 11605 bp, 8 predicted proteins | sample C1_top_MG_FD_204535 | JGI IMG/M metagenome (GOLD analysis project Ga0315268, IMG submission 204535) | Sediment microbial communities from Yellowstone Lake, YNP, Wyoming, USA - C1_top | ecosystem: Environmental > Aquatic > Freshwater > Lake > Sediment | place: USA: Wyoming | collected 2017-08-01 | reverse complement strand
GGCCACGATGACCACCAGCAGTACCGCCAAGGCAACTTCCCCGGACCCGTGCAGCGTCAGGAATGAGGGGGCGTGGGCGGGAGGCGTCGAGAGGCCGGCCCGCCGCAGCCAGTTCTCCAGCAGGCCAGCCCCGAAGGTGACGGGAAAGAAGAGCGCCACTCCCAGGTAGACTTCCCGCCAGCCGTTCTGCCAGGTCAGACCGAGGCGGGCCAAGGGCTCCCCGTTGCGCCACAGGAAGAACCAGATCAAACTCACTAAAGACAGGTCCCGTACCATGGTGGAGACGGCCACGTAGGGAAAAGCTAGACCTCCTATCTGGCGCACAAAGAACGAGAGCGCCATGGAGGGGACGATCAGGAAGAGAAAGACGGCGACCTCGATGACGTTATAAGCTCGATTAAGGGGAGGGGCGGCCCTCCAGCCGCTGCTGACTTCCGCCGCCCTGTCCAACTCCTGGTTTGTCTTCATATCGCAAAGATAAGAAACGGAACCGGCGGCTGCAAGCGGGAGAGGTGGAGAAATGCCGCCTGGGGCGGATTTCGCGGCGAACAAGTCCCAGTCAACCCCGAAACCGGGCCAAAAATTCCCCGGGGGTCAGGGCCAGGAAGCCCAGGCGGCGGCTGAGCCGGACCACCGCCGGGGGCACCAGGTTCGCCCGGGCCAGGGTTTCTTCCTGGGCCAGCACCTCCCGGGTGGGGCCGTCCAAGACGACCCGGCCTTCCTCCAGCACCACCAGGCGCCGGGCATAGGTGGCCGCGGCCCACATGGAATGGGTCACCAGGATGATGGTGTGGCCCTGTCCGTGCAGCTCCTGCACCAGGTCCAGGAGGTCTTGCTGCTCCCGGTGGTCCAGCCCGGTGGTGGGCTCATCCAGGATGATGACCTGGGGGGCCAGAGCCAGGACCCCGGCCACGGCCAGGCGCTGGCGCTGCCCTTTGGTAAGGGAGAAAGGGTCTTCCGCGCTCTGGTCCAGAAGATGCACCCGGGAAAGGGCGGTGCGGACCCGCTCCTCCACCTCTTGCGAGCTGAGGCCGAGTTGACGGGGTCCGAAGGCCACTTCCTCCCAGACCTGCTCGGCAAAAAGCTGGTAATCGGGGTTCTGGAACACGAACCCCACCCGCAGGGGCTTTGCCCGGGAGGTCATCAGCCAGAGCTCCCCGGTCTGGGGCCTCAGCAGTCCCCGCAGGAGCTTCAGCACCGTGGTCTTGCCGCTGCCGTTGGGTCCCAGGATGGCGGTGAGCTCGCCTTCCCGGAAACTCAGGGAGAAGTCCCGGAGCACCGGCGGGCCGCCGGGGTAGGCGAAGGTGACTTGGCGGAGGGCCAGGATTTCCTCGCCGTAGGCAGGGCGTCCCCACCCGCCGCTTTCCGGGGCCGGCTGCTTTTGGGCGGGGTCTGTAGGGGCGGGTTTAAAACCCGCCCCTACCTTCGCATCGGCCTCCTCCCACCCAAGCTTTTTTGCCTGGATTGCTGCCTCTTCCAGCGTCAGGGGCAGTTGCTCCTGCCCCAGGTCATGAAACAGGCCGGGGAACTCCGGGGCCCGGAGGCCCAATCGGCGGAAGAGGGCCACCTGCCGCAACGCCTGCTCCGGCGGGCCGTCGGCCGCGACCTCCCCCCGGTTCAGGAGCACCACCCGGGAGCAGTGCCGGGCCAGACGCAGGTCGTTTCCCAGGAGCAGCAGGGTGAGGTCCTGGAGGCGGGCAAGACGCCCCAGGGCGGCCAGCAGCTCCTCCGCCCGCCGGGGGTCCAGGTCCGAAGTGGGCTCGTCCAGGATCAGGAGCCGGGGCCGCAGGGCCAGGGTGGCGGCCAGGGCCAGGAGCTGCTTCTGGCCGCCGGAGAGGGTGGCGGGGTCCCGGGAGTCCAGTCCTTTAAGCCCCACCAGGTCCAGGGACTCCTTAACCCGGCGCCTCAGCTCCTCCCGGGGTAACCCCAGGTTTTCGGGGCCGAAGGCCACCTCCTGGTCCACCCTGGTCAAGAAGATCTGGGCCTCGAAGTCCTGAAACAGGGTGCCCACCCGGGAGGCCAACTGGCGCGGCCGGAGGGCCGTGGTGGCAGTCCCGGCCACCTCCACCCGGCCCCTGAATTCTCCCTTGATCATCCGGGGGATCAGGCCCTGGAGGACGAGGGCCAGGGTGGACTTGCCCGCGTCGGAGGGCCCTAGCACCGCCACCCGTTCCCCGGGGCCCACATCTAGGTTGAGGCCCCTGAACACGGGTTCCGCCGCCTTCCGGTAGCGGAAATGGAGGTCGGTGATTTTTACCATGGCCTGACTATGCAGCAGTCGAATAGTACCGTTACAGAAGCAAGCACCCCACCAGCAAGGCCGCCAGAAAAGGCGCCAGCGCCGCGGTGAGGCCGGGAAGAGCTGGAATGGTGATGAGGCCCAGGGCCAGGGCCAGGCCCCCCAGGAAGCCGCCCCCGGCCCCCAGCCAGGCCAGGGCCAGGCCCAGAGCCGGGGCCGGGCCGGGGCGGCAGTCTTCCGGGTCCATCTGCTCCGTCCAGTACAGGTCCCAACGGCTCACCCGGGGGATCAGCAGCTTCAGGAGAAAGGGGGCCAAGGCCAGGGCCACCACCGCATTGTTGATAAAGACGGCCAGGGCGATGAGGCTGAAAGGCAGCAGTTTGAAGGCTTCCACCCCGAAGCCCACCACCAGGGCGCAGGCCCAGGCTCCCAGGAACACGGCCATAACGAAGCGGACCGGGCGCTTGGGGAGCTCCGCCAGGGGCCGTCCCTGCCAGACCTTGTAGGGCAGGTAGGCGGCCAAAAAATTCCCCCAGAAGCCGAAAAAGCTGCCCACCCCCAGGGTGCCGAAGAAGTCGCCGATGAGGTTGCCGAAGGCCGAGCCCCAGGCCCCCGCGGGCCCGAAGAGCAGGCCAAAGACCACCGGGATGACGTTGGCGGGGCGGAGCTCCGTGATGCCGGGGATCAGGGGGATGCCCTTGAAGGGGATGAGGATGGCCGCGAAGATCCCGGCGGTGAGCACCGTCAGCACCACCATGCCCGAGTAATTCCACATCCGCCAGACTTCCCGCATCGGCCCTCCCGGCCTTGCCGGGCCTTTCTCAATAAAAACTACAGCCGCGTTTCTGGTAGTTACATACCATTGACGCCACCTTTCGGCCAAGGGGATAATTTGACCCGCTGAAATTCCCAAGACATGTTAGTGGCACATGATCAGTTGGGCTGGAGGCTGTTTCTAAATCCCGTTTTCTGTCACCCTGAGCGCAGCGAGGGGTCTCAAGTATTAAAAATGCGGGATTATTCACTTCGCTCAGAAAGTCATTTCACCGCGGTTTGCAGGAAGAAGCAGTCTAAGACCCGCCTCAGCCGCACCGGCGAGACGCCGGTGCCACCAGCAAAACTTAATTTTCAGAACCGGAGAACTAGCTTGCAGCTTGCGGCTTTTTTCACTAAAATTTCAAGGTTAACTGCCGGTGCTTCCGGGGCGCTGGAGGCCACCATGGCTTCTGGCCGCTTAAAGTTCAGAATAGCGCCTGGCCGGAAAGGCGGTCGATTAGTTAAGCCGGGTTTGGGGCCGATGCGGCGGCAGTTTCCCAGGGACCGGGGTATCTCTTGAACTCCGGTAAGAGGGCCAGGGAGCCCTTACTTTATAGCGGATAATAGTTGAGCAGGGAAAGGAGATAGAGCAACATGCCAGGCCGCAGAGTCGGAGTGTATGTAGATTCCATGAATATTATGCGCAGCGGCGGCTACGGGATGCGTTACGAAGTCATTCGCCGCTTCGCCGCCCGGGACGGCGACGAAGTCCTGCGCCTGAATGCCTATGTGGCCATCGACGAAGAGCGGGCCATTTCGGACCCCAATTACAAAAATACCCTGAACTTCATTCTCACCTTGCGGGATCTGGGTTTCAAGGCGGTGGAAAAGCCCATCCGCTGGTACACGGATGAATCGGGCCGCACCTACGGCAAGGCCAACCTGGACATGGAAATGGGGCTGGACATCATCGCTCAGTCGGAGCGGTTGGACCTGGTCTACCTGTTCACCGGTGACGGCGACTTTTGCAGCGTGGTCACCATGGTACAGAACAAGGGCTGCCGGGTGGAGCTGGTGGCCTTTGCCAATGTCTCGGCCCGGCTGCGCCGGGAGGTGGACCTGTTCGTCCCCGGCTACCTGATCCCGGGGCTGCTGCCCACGCAGCCGCCCCAGGTCGGCGCACCTTCCTGGGGGGAGGCCGGCAGTCGGGTGCGGGGGGTGTGCACCAAGTATTTCCTGGACCGCTCCTACGGGTTTTTCCGGTTCATGCACGCCTTCGGCAAGGTCTGGGTCACCGACACCCGTCTGGAAGAATCGCCCTACACCTCGGTGTTCTTTATGGAAAAGGACCTGCCGCCGGGGGTCAACCCGGAGAACCTTCCCAGCCGGGACTACATCTTCGAGTTCACCCTGAATGAAGGTGAGAAAGGCTTCGTCGCGGCGGACATTGACCTGATTTACAAATATTAAGGATCAGCGACCGGTGAAGAGCCTGCTCCCTGGAGCCCTGAAACCTGACCCCTAACCTCTAAGGAGAAGTCATGGCCGAAAAGTTGCGGGTTCTCATGGTGACTTCCGAAGCGGTCCCCTTTGCCAAAACCGGCGGACTGGCGGACGTGACCGGCACCCTGCCCCGGGCCCTCACCGAGTTGGGGGTGGAAGTCAAGGTGCTGATGCCCTATTACGGCGCGGTGAAACAGGGGCAGATCGCCACCTCGCCGGTGGCCGAGAACCTGGAGTCCCCGCTTCCCTATCCATACAACCTCACTTTTGACCTGATAGGAGCAGGCTCCCCGGACTATCCTTTTTACTTTGTGGCCCGGGACGAGTTCTTCGAGCGCAGCCAGCTCTACGGCACCCCCAAGGGCGATTACTTCGACAACCTGGAGCGCTTCGCTTTTTTCAGCGCCGCGGTGCTGCCGGTGTGCCAAGCCCTTGAGTTCCATCCCCAGGTGATCCATTGCCACGACTGGCAGAGCGCCCTGGCGGCCGTGTACCTCAGAAACCGCTGGCCGGGCGAGGAGGCGGTGAGCCGGGCCAAGAGTCTCCTCACCATCCACAATCTGGCCTACCAGGGGCTGTTTCCCAAGGACAAGTACCCGCTGCTGGGGCTTGACTGGTCCCTGTTCTGCATTGAGGGGCTGGAGTACTACGACCAGATCAATCTTCTCAAGGGCGGCATCATCTGCGCCGACGCCATCAACACGGTGAGCCATACTTACAGCCAGGAGATCCAGACCCCGGAGTTCGGCTACGGCCTGGACGGGGTCCTGCGCACCCGGGCCGGGTCGGTGTTCGGCATTTTGAACGGGGTGGATTACACTGAATGGAGTCCCCAGAACGACCCCCACATCCCGGCCCGCTTCAGCCCCAGGAACTTGAAGGGCAAGGCCGCGGACAAGGCGGCCCTCATGGAGGCCTTCGGCCTGGACCAGAGCCGGAGGGAGGCCCCCATCCTGGCCATGATCTCACGCCTGGCGGACCAGAAAGGCTTTGACCTGGTGGCCCAGGTGCTGCCCAAGCTCATGACCCGGGACCTCATGGTGGTGATTCTGGGCACCGGCGAAGAGAAGTATCACCGCTGGCTGCAAAAAGAGGCCCCCAAATACCCGGGGAAACTGGGGGTGAAGATCGCCTTCAACAACCAGCTGGCCCACCTCATGGAAGCCGGGGCCGACATGTTCCTTATGCCGTCGCGCTACGAACCCTGCGGCCTCAACCAGATCTACTCCATGAAGTACGGCACCATCCCCATCGGCCGGGCCACCGGCGGGCTCAAGGACACCATCACCCCGGTGGACCCCAAGACCGGCAAGGGCACCGGGTTTCTCTTCGAGGACTATGCCGCCGACGCCTTTTTGAAGGCCATTCACAGCGCCCTGGCGGCCTTCGAAGATAAGAAGCTGTGGCAGAAAATCATGAAAAACGCCATGGCTCAGGATTTTTCCTGGAAGACCTCGGCCAAGGCCTACCTGGAGTTGTACCACAAATTGGGGTCAGCCTGAGCCGCGGAAAGGAGGGTGGGACCGGACCCGCCCTCATATCCGGGTCCAGCCCTTTTTCCCGCCGCCTTTTCTCCCCCCAAGCCCTTGTCAGCTGGCCGAATTTTTTCTATTTCTGTTCGGCCTGGGCCTTACAGGAGCGTAAAGTGATCTGGTAAGGATGTTCGACCTCCTAAACATATCCGCGGTCCCCGGATACCCATTTCCCGTCATTAACTTAGATAGGTCAATAAATTAAACCAGTTAACTCACCAAGGGTAATTTTCTTGCTGGGCATGGAATTTGCACCATGACCTGAAAACCCACCGGGAGGAGGGGAGGAACCGGGTCGCCTTGGGAAAGGCGATCCGGCTTTTTTATGGCTATCAGGTCTCGGCAGTTTAACGCGTCCCCTCGTTAAGAGATTGGGGCGCCGGTCGGGGGAGGTTCTTATAGGTGTACGGCTTTGCCCTTAGCCCTGTCCCCCAACTCCTTACGCCGGAAAACGCCGCAGGCGCAGGGAGTTGGTGACCACGGAGACGGAGCTCAGGGCCATGGCCGCCGCAGCCAGGGCCGGGTTCAGGGTCCAGCCCCACAGGGGGTAGAAGGCCCCCGCCGCCACCGGGATGGCCACCACGTTGTAGCAGAAGGCCCAGAAAAGGTTCTGGCGGATGATGCGCATCATCCGCCGGGACAACTTGATGGCCTGGGGGATGAGGCTGAGGTCGTCCCGGATCAAGGTCAGGTCCGCGGCCTCCAGGGCCACGTCGGCGCCGGTGCCCAGGGCGATGCCGACATCGGCCTGGGCCAGGGCCGGGGCGTCGTTGATGCCGTCGCCCACCATGGCCACCACTTCGCCGGCGGCTTGGAGCTCCGAGATCTTCTTGGCCTTGTCCCCGGGCAGTACTTCGGCCAGCACCTCCCCGATGTCCACGCTCCGGGCCACTGCGGCCGCGGCCAGGCGGTTGTCGCCCGTGAGCAGGGCGGTCTTCAGGCCCATCTGCTTGAGGGCCGCCACCGTCTCCTGGGCCCTGGGCTTCAAGGTGTCGGCCGCGGCGATGACCCCCACCGGGGTTCCGGCCACGGCCAGGAAGATGGGGGTCTTGCCCTCCTGGGAGAGACGCTCCTGCTCTTTCTGGAGATGGTCTCCGGAAACGCCCCGGCGGCTCAGGAAGGCCAGGTTGCCGAGCAGCACCTCGCTCCCCCCGATGCGGCCCGTCACCCCCAGCCCCGGCACGGCCTGGAATTCCGCCACCGCGGGCCGGGACAGTTCCTTGACCGCGGCGGCATGAGTGATGGCCTCGGCCAGGGGGTGCTCGGACTTCTCCTCCAGGGCCGCGGCCCAGCCCAGCACTTCGTCGGCCCCCCAGCCCTCCCAGGCCACCAGGTCCGTCACCTGGGGACTCCCCTGGGTGAGGGTGCCGGTTTTGTCAAAGACCACGGTGGTGAGCCGGTGGGAGCGCTCCAGGGCTTCGCCGCCCCGCATCAGGATGCCCAGCTCCGCGCCCCGGCCGGCCCCCACCATGACCGCGGTGGGGGTGGCCAGTCCCATGGCGCAGGGGCAGGCGATGATGAGGACCGCCACCGTGCTGATGACGGCCCGGGCCAGGGCGGGAGCCGGACCCAGGTAGAACCAGGCCAGAAAAGTTGCTCCAGCCAGCACCATGACCACGGGTACGAAGATACCGGCCACCTTATCCACCAGGCGCTGGATGGGGGCCTTGCTGGTCTGGGCCTCCTCCACCAGGCGGATGATCTGGGAGAGCACCATCTGTCCGCCCACCCGGGTGGCCCTGAAGACCAGGAAGCCCCGCTGGTTCAGGGTGGCCCCCCAGACCTCGGCGCCGGGCTCCTTGGCCACGGGCAGGCTCTCGCCGGTGAGCATGGATTCATCCACGCTGGAGGCCCCTTCCACCACCTTCCCATCCACCGGGATCTTCTCGCCGGGGCGCACCACCACCAGGTCGCCGGGAACCACCTCTTGGAGGGGGACTTCCAGTTCCTGCCCGTTCCGGCGCACCCGGGCGCTGGGGGGCGCCAGGGCGAAGAGGCGGCGGATGGCCTGGGAAGCCCGGCCCCGGGTGCGGGCCTCCAGGAAGCGCCCCAGCAGGATGAAGGTGATGATCATCACCGCGGTGTCGTAGTAAACCGCGGGGGCGTGTCCCGCGGCCGCCACCGTCTCCGGGAAAAAGGTGACCCAGGCGGAGTAGAAATAAGCCGCGGAGGTCCCCAGGGCCACCAGGGTGTCCATGTTGGTGGAGCCGTGGCGGGCGGCGGCCCAGGCCCCCGTGAAAAAGGTGGCCCCGGAGTAGAACATCACCGGGGTGGCAAAGGCCAGCAGGATATAGGACAGGACATGATGGCTGAGACCCAGGCCCGACGCCAGGGGCGGGAACATAAAGGCCCACACCGGCAGGCTCAGCACCAGGGCCACCAGAAAACGGTGGCGGAATTGCCGCACCTCGGCCTCCGGCGCCTGGGGCGGCCGCTGCTCCAATGCCACCTCTTCCACTTCGTAGCCCGCGGCCTTAACTGCTTCTTTGAGGGCCGCAATGTCCGTGCGGCCGGGGTTATAACGCACCCGGGCCTGCCGGGTGGCCAGGTTCACCAGGGCCAGTTCCACCCCGGGGACGGCGGTGAGGGCGCGTTCCACCCGGGCCACGCAGGCGGCGCAGTGTATCCCACCCAGGGTCAGGGTGGCTTCCTCGGTTTTTTCCGGAGGGGCCATAAATTTCCTTGAGCCTTGAGCTATGAATTTCCTTTAAAATAATCCCGCGGCGGCTTAAAGGCAAGGGCAGTCCGCCCTTGCCCGGAATGCGGCAAGCTGCTACTATGCGCACATGTCCAGGATCGACAAAAAGGCCGTGGAGCGGCAAGCCGGGCTGTTCCTGGCCAACCTGGCGCGGGGGGCCCTGGCGGCCCTGATATTGTGGTTTATTCTCGGGAACCTGGATTGGTACGACCCCTGGATTTCATTGCACCCCGCCGGCACCTTACTGGGGCCCCGCACCGAATTTCTCCTGGAGGCCGGTGACAAGGACACCGGCATCAAGAGCGTGCGGGTGGTGGTCATCCAGAGGGGGGCGGAAAAGGAGGTGCTGGCCCAGACCTTCCCGCTCCGGGAAGGTCTTCTGGGGTCCAAGGGCGCCCGGCTCACCAAGATGGAAATTCCCTTTGTCCTGGACGCCAAGGCCCTGGGGCTGGGGGCGGGCAAGGCCGTCCTTCAGGTCACGGCCCGGGACCATTCCTGGAGAAACCGGTTTCAGGGCCGCCTGGTCACCCTCGTCCGGGACGTGGTTATCGATCTGCACAAGGCCCCCCACGCCATGTAGCGGGTCTCCGACCAAAACCCTGGATCCCGCCTGGAACCGCCCCCGCAACCGTCTCCGCACCTTGCCCCGCTCCCCGATTATTGGTACTATACTTTGTCATGAGCCTGATTAAAAAATCCGGATGGAAGGGGAAGGCAAGCCACCTGCTCTGGGTGGTGCTGGGCCTGGGGCTGGCGGCTGTCGCGGCGTGGCTGGTGGTGGGGAGCCTGGACACCGAGGACCCTGCCCTGTGGTTGAAGACCCCGGTGGAAGTGGTGGGGGCCAAAACCGCCCTCACCGCGGAGGCCGGCGATGAGACCAGCGGGTTGCGGGAGGCCCGGGTCACCCTGGCCCAGGGGGGCGTGGAGAAGGTGATCCTGGAACGCAAGTTCCCCCCCGGCGGCACCCCCGGCGAGAAGGTGGAGCTTAACGTCACCCTGGAGCCCAAGGCCCTGGGATTCCAGGAAGGCAAGGCCACCCTCACCGTCACCGCCCGGGACCGCTCCTGGCGCAACTTTTTCCAGGGCCGCACCAATACCCTCACCCGGGAAGTGACCATTGACCTGGTGCCCATCACCCTGGCCTTCCAATCGGTGAGTTACCTGCTCCACGCCGGCGGCACCGGGGTGATCGCCTACCACCTCAACAAGCCCGCCAAGGAGTCCGGGGTCTTGACCGGTGGCCGCCTCTACCAGGGCTTCCCCAACCCCAAGGGCGGCCAGGGGGATTACGTGGTCCTGTTTCCGATCCCCCAGGAGGCGTCGGGGTCCACCCAGGTGGAGCTGGCGGCCCGGCCGGCCCTGGGGACCGAAGTGAAGCAGGCGGTGTCGTTGAAAGTTAAGCCTCGCAAGTGGCGGGACAACAAGATGGATCTGTCCGATGACTTCTTGCGCAAGATGGCCGCCAGCTTTCCGGTGGCCAACCCCCAGGACCCGTTGGCGGCTTATCTGGAGGTCAACCGGGATTTGCGCCAGAAAAACCATGACAAGTTCCGCCAGGTTTGCTCCCAGAGCAATCCCCAGCCGCTGTGGTCCGGGTCCTTTATGCGCTTCCTGGGCAAACCCATGGCCCGCTTCGGGGACCGGCGCACCTACGTGTACCAGGGCAAAGACGTGGATAAGCAGGTGCACCAGGGAGAGGATCTGGCCTCCCTCCTCCAGAGCCCGGTGAAGGCCGGGAACCGCGGGGTGGTGGTCCTGGCCGAGTCCCTGGGGATTTACGGGCAGACCGTGATCCTGGACCACGGCCTGGGGGTCTTTTCCAGCTACAGCCACCTGAGCCAGATGGACGCGAAGGTGGGGGACCAGGTGGAAAAAGGCGGCATCCTGGGAAAGACCGGGACCACGGGCCTGGCCGGCGGCGACCACCTGCATTTTTCCGTGCTCCTCCAGGGAGAATTTGTGGACCCCCTGGAGTGGTGGGACGCCCACTGGTTGAAGGACCAGGTGGAAAAGGTCTGGGTCCAGGCCGGGGCCCCGGCTCCGGCGGCTGCCCCGGAGACCCCCAAAAAGGCCAAGGCCAAGAAAAAGGCCGAAACGAAAAAGGCCAAGGGCAAATCTAAAAGATAAAGATCAGCCACCCAGGCACCAAGGACAATCCGTTGGCGAATTCTGGTGCCCTTGGTGTCTTGCCGGTGAAAATAAAGGACTGCGCCATGATCATCAAAATCAACCCCCAGAACCCCCAGGAACGCCTGCTGCGCCAAGCGGTGGACGTGCTGCTCGCCGGGGGGCTCATCGCCTACCCCACGGACACCTGCTACGCCATCGGCTGCGATTTGTACAACCTCAAGGGCATTGCCCGGATTTACCAGCTCAAGCGGCGGCCCACCAGCAAACCCTTCAGCTTCATCTGCCAGGACCTTAAAAACATCAGCGAATACGCCATCGTGGGCAATTACGCCTACAAGGTCATGAGGCGCCTGCTGCCGGGGCCCTACACCTTCGTGCTGGAGGCCTCCCGCCAGGTGCCGAAAATCCTCCAGACCAAGCGGCGCACCGTGGGCATCCGGGTGCCGGACCACCCCATCGCCCTGGGGTTGGTGCGGCTGCTGGGGCACCCCATCATCAGCACCAGCGCCTCGCTGCCCGACTCCCCGGTGGAGAGCGACCCCTACGAGATCGAGGCCAGGTTCAAACCGCACCTGGCCCTGGTCATTGACGGCGGCATTATTCCGCCGGCGCCGTCCAGCATCATTTCCCTCATCGACGACGTGCCGGAGGTCATCCGGGAAGGTAAGGGCCCCGTGGCCCAGTTCGCGTAGAAAAGAAATCACCACCAAGACACCAAGGACACCAAGAAAAAAAGGAAGTGTTAAC
>Ga0315268_10007345_pt1 | contig 11607 bp, 12 predicted proteins | sample C1_top_MG_FD_204535 | JGI IMG/M metagenome (GOLD analysis project Ga0315268, IMG submission 204535) | Sediment microbial communities from Yellowstone Lake, YNP, Wyoming, USA - C1_top | ecosystem: Environmental > Aquatic > Freshwater > Lake > Sediment | place: USA: Wyoming | collected 2017-08-01 | reverse complement strand
TAAAATTTCGCATGGGGTAGGTCAAAGCCAAGCACGGCAATAGTTTTCTCTGTGCCTCTGTGTCTCTGTGGCTAATCTTGTCGTTGGTTCACGAACTATGATGGTTATCGCAAGAGCGCTCCTCTGTCTTCTCCTGCTCATCTCCACATCATTCGCGGAGAACGCTCCCGCTCCGGCCGATACCAAACTGCTGGCTGTCGGCGATGTCATGCTCGGCAGGTACATCGCGAAGGTCATGCAGACGAACGGCAGTGATTACCCGTTTCGGCAGATAGCGCCGGTCCTCCGGAGCGCGGACATCGTTCTCGGGAACCTCGAAGGGATCATGACTCCGGACGATGCTGCCGTGGCGTATCCCGACAAGCCGTACAGTTTTCACGCGCCGATCGACGCCGGCACGGCGCTTAAAGAAGCCGGATTCTCCGTCCTCTCCTTAGCGAACAATCACGCGATGGATTACGGGTCCGATGCGCTTTTGAGAACCAGGGTGCTCTTGAACAAGCAGGGAATCGCATCTTTCGGCGCGGGCAGGGACATCGCGGATGCGCGGGCGCCCGTGATCGTCACGAAGAACGGGACCCGCTTCGGCTTCCTGGGATACGGCGTCGCGCATGCGCGGGCGGTCTACGCGGCGAAAAAGCGGGCGGGCATATCGCCGCTCGTGATGGAGAGGGTCCATGCGGACATCGTGGCCCTCCGGATACGCGTCGATATCGTCATCGTCTCGCTCCACTGGGGAATGGAGTACGACACGGTCCCGTCGAAGCTCCAGCGCGAAGAGGCGCACCAGATCATCGACTGGGGCGCGGACGTGATCATCGGGCACCACCCGCACGTGATGCAGGGGGTCGAGCTCTACAAGGGAAGGCCGATCGCGTACAGCCTCGGGAATTTCGTGTTCGACCAGAAGCGGGGCGGAGCGGACTGGAGCGCCATTCTCGCTTGCACCTTCCGGGGGAAAGATCTATATTTGATCGAGGCGATCCCGCTTGCACGGTACCGGTCGTATTTCCCGGTCGTAGCGGAAGGGAAGGCGAAGGAACAAAGGATGCAGGAGCTGAAGCGGCTCGCCGCGCCGCTATACGGCGGCGCGAACGCGGTGTCGTTGTCCGGATTGAACGAGCGGTAAGGAAGGGTCCTTCCAGCTTTGATCCGGGTAAAAGCGGGAAGGCGAAGAAATTTACCGCGAAGGCGCCCCCGATCATGTCGAGGGCAGGCACCGGACGCAAAGGGTTGAGGCCTTAATAAGACAATCCCTGTTTTTCTTCGCGCTCTTCGCGCCCTGGCGGTGAAAGTCCTTGACGCTCTTTATGTATGATACGGCAATTTGTTCTTTTCACCCACGGAACTTCATTATGAGGCCAAAGACCATTCTGAGCAGGCTCGTATTGCTGATAAGCGTTCTGACGCTCTCTGCCTGTGCTTCCGTTTCCGTGAAACCCGTCACCGGGTACACCCCTTCGGTCGGCGAGAAGGCTGCGAAGACCGCCCAGTCCATGATCGGCAGGCCGTACAAGTACAAGGGCGACAGCCCGGCGGGCTTCGACTGCAGCGGGCTGGTCCGCTACAGCTACCTCGCGGCAGGCGTGGAGGCCCCGCACGGCACGGAGTATCTCTTGCGGGTCACGAAGGCCGTCAGCATCCGGTCCGCACGGAAGGGCGACCTCCTGTTCTTCAACGAGAGCGGGAAGAAGGCGTCCCACGTGGGGATCTACACAGGGAACAACCGGTTCGTCCATGCCCCCAGCACCGGCAACAAGGTGCGCGAGGACAGCGTGAGTGACCCATACTGGAAGAAGTCCTTCCTTGAAGTCCGCAGGTTCAATTAAGACACATCTTTCTCGCGCAAAGCCGCCAAGCCGCAAAGGAAAGAAAACATCCCTTCATTTGACACTGAAGACACTGAACAACGGCTATGAAGGACCATGATTCTTCATGGGTGATTAACCGGAATCTTCAGGGTCCTTAGTGTCTAATCTATCCTTCGCTTTCTTTGCGCCTTTGCGCGAACATGCCTTATATTTTGATCTGTCACCTTGTTTGCATGCCAGGGAAGACAGAGGGCAGGGGTCAGGGAAACGCCTGACGGGAATGTTCGCATGGGGGTAAGGCAAGGAGAATGATTTGGTGCGGGGAGGGAGAGGGGGAACTACTTCTTCTTCCGGGAAACCTTTGCCGCCTTCTTGAGCGCCGCACGCGCCACGCGCTCTTCCTTCGCCTTCTGTGCCACGCCGCTCCAGAGCCCGTAGAGCAGCACCTGGAAGGTGATGACCACCACGAACCCGATCCGGGTGGCGTACCCCAGCGAGGCGGCCATCTGGTTCGCCATCTCCTCGATCTGCCGGTACAGGAGGAGCATGTTCGTGATGCTGGCCACGAGCGTCACGATGGCGCCGGTGATGACGCCCTCGAGGATGGCCTTGGCCTGGGTGGTATACCCGATCCAGAGCCCGGTGCCGAAGCTCGTGACCACGGCCAAAAGGAGCAGGAGGGTGATGCTCTCGTTGCCGGTGAGCCAGGGGTGGTCGCCGCGCAGGAACCGGCCGATGGTCTCGTACCCGAACACGCCGTAGAGCCGGGCGAAGGTCTGGCCGGAGAGCCTGAGGTAGAGCGCGGTGAAGAGGACCTCGAAGACGAGCTTGATGACGAAGCTGATCCCAACGTTCGCCGCGATCCTGCCCGGCGTGATGTTCTGGAACATGAGCTTCGCGCCCGCCTTCATCTCGTCCTTGGCCCGGGAGGGCGGGATGGGCTTGGACTTGCCGGTCTGCACCTTTTCGAATATCTGGTAGATGATGGCGTAGAAGATCGGGATGAGCGGAAAGATGCGGCTGGTGTAGAACTCGAGGTCGAACTGCCTGCTCATGACGACCAGGAGGATGGCGCCCGCAACCGCTATCAGGAAGCTGATGAAGAGGTTTGACATGGGTTCAGTAAGGGCAAAGCCGGGATTTCACGTCTTCGTAGGGGCAAGGCATGCCTTGCCCCTACGGACTATACCTTCTCCGCTGTTGCAGTGAGCTTCTGGTAGAACTCCTTGCCCAGGAGCGTCTCGATCGTCTTCCGGAGGCTCTTGTACAAAGGATCGCCCATGGGCTCCTTCATGCAGGGGATGTGGTTCAGGTACGGAGTGTCCTGTATGGAGAGCACCTTTTTGCCGTCCTCGCGGGTATAGACCGAGAGAGGATACTGGACGCAGTCCGCGAACTTGAACTCCTCCCAGACCAGCCCCTTCTCCATGGCAAAAGAATGCACGGAACAATAACGTAATCCTTGAGGGTTTGTGTAGATCAGGGCGCAGTCGTTCTTGAACAGGAGCACGCAGCGGAAATCCGCCCCGCCAAACGCCCTCTTGATGGCCCGGGCCTCGTCCTCATGGATCACGCAGCCTGTCGGACACTGCTTCTTGCAGTCCGCAAGGATCCCGCCGTTCTTTTTGACCGCCTCCCGGTTCTCGGGGGAGAGGTGGGCGAGGACCCCGTCCAGGTGCTTCTCGATCCGCTCGGCCTCGTGCGGCGGGACGATGCAGGACCGGTAGCAGCACATGGAGTTGCAGCCGTACTTTTCCACGTCGCAGGTGTAGCGGCGGGTGAAGATCACGGGGTTCACCAGCACCGAATTGATCTCGACGAAGCCATTCTCAGCGGAAGCAGACATGAAAACCTCCAAAAGACAGGAGCCAGAAGTCAGAATACAGGAGACAGGAGAGATTCAGGGACACATCCCGGCTCCCGACAGTGTTGCGGAACCAATATTAAAACTATCCGGGACGCTTGGCAAGGATTTTTTCCGTCTCGCCGGCCCGTCGGCGGTCCCCGCGACTCCTCGGCCGACCTTTCGGAGGAATTTTTGAGGCCTCGAAACGTCCGAGAGGAGAAAAGTTCTCCTCGCTGACGTCTCGCGTCGTCGCTCGCGCTCGCTCGCGAAAAAAAATGAAGCGAAATTGATTTTATTCTTGACAAACCGTCGTGATTTTGATAAATCACAATCAACTTTTACACTGATGGCGCCGTCGGACGTCGCGACGGACTGGGCAGGATCAATCAGCCCTCTTGCGGGAGCGGGAGGCGGTGCTCGCTGGAGCCCGGCAGAAGCCGGGAAGTAAGGTCGGCGGGCGGAGAAGGAGGCAAACAGGTTGCACGCACTAGGAACCCACTTGCTGCTGGAGTTGCGGGATTGCAACCCCAAGACCCTCACCAACTTAGAGTTTGTTACCAATGTAATGAAAAATGCCGCTTTGGAGGCTAAAGCGACGATCGTCGAAGTCGCTTTCCACGAGTTCAGCCCCTTTGGCATCAGCGGAATGGTCGTTATCGCTGAATCCCACCTCGCTATTCACACTTGGCCGGAATACGGCTACGCCGCAGTAGATGTCTTCACCTGTGGGGACCTCATCGACCCCCGGGTCGCTGCCAAGTATCTCATTGATAAATTTGAATGTAAGAACCCCTCCATCGTCGAGATGAAGCGGGGCGTGCTCGGTCTTGCGAACATGCCTCACAAGGTCACGCTCCAGGAAGAGCCGGCCTTCGCATGATCGACCCCAAGAGCTACAAGTGGTTCTTTGAGTACACGAGCCCGGAAGAGGGGCATATCCACGGCATCCGCAATATCCTTCATACTGCCCAGACCAAGTACCAGAAGATGGACATTATGGAGTGCGGGAGCTACGGGAGGTCCCTCGTCCTGGACGGCAAGATCCAGTCCACCGAGACGGACGAGTTCATTTACCACGAGTCCCTGGTCCATCCCGCCATGCTGACCCACCCGAACCCCAAGCGGGTATTCATCGTGGGGGGCGGGGAAGGCGCCACCCTCCGCGATGTCCTGAAGCACAAGACCGTTGAATACTGCATGATGGTGGACATCGACCAGGAAGTGGTAGAAAAGTCGAAGGAATATTTGCCGGAGTGGTCTGCCGGCGCGTTCGACGATCCCCGGACCGATCTCCGGTACATGGACGCCCGGAAGTACCTCGAAGAGACCACGGATTCCTATGATGTCATCATCATCGACATCTCCGAGCCCGTGGAAGAGGGTCCGGCATACCTGCTCTTCACCCGCGAGTTCTACGAGATCGTGAAGGAGCGCCTCTCCCCGGACGGGACCATCTCGCTCCAGGCAGGCACCACGGCGCTCCACCAGCTCCTGAACTTCACCGCGGTCAACAAGACCCTCTCCGCGGTCTTCCCGGTGGTCGCCCCCTACGACATTCCCATCCCGTCCTTCGGGCTGCCCTGGGGCTTTACCCTGGCCTCCAAGAACATCGATCCCCGGAAGTGGACGCCCAAAGAGGTCGACGAGATGGTCGCGAGGCGGATCACAGGCGACCCGAAGTTCTACGACGGCACCACCCACGTGGGTTTGTTCAATCTTCCCAAGCATATCCGCAAAGCGATGGCGGAGCAGACCAAGATCATCGAGGACAACTCGCCGCTGTTCACGTACCATTGAGGGACTCGCAGGCTTTTGGCCGCAGATGAACGCAGATGGACGCGGATCACAGGCAGAAATGCACACAACAATCCTCAGGGGGAAAGGAAATCCGGCAAAACGATGTTTCCTCTCCGCCTTTATCAGACGTTATCAGATCTTATCAGCGTCCAGAAGTCGTTGATCTGATGCCATGAGCCCCCCTCCCCGAGACGACGAGCAGCTCCGCACCCCCCTGTTCGACGCAATGGTCAGCCTTGCGGAGAGCCGCAAGGTCTCGTTCCACACCCCCGGCCACAAGAGCGGCAAAGGCATCGCGACCCGGTTCCGGAAGTTCGTCGGACCGCGCGTCTTTTCCATCGACCTCACGACCCTGGACGAGGTGGACTCGCTCCAGAACCCCACAGGCGTCATCAAGGAGGCCCAGGAGCTGGCGGCCAAGGCCGCGGGAGCTGACCGGTCCTACTTCCTCGTCAACGGCACCACCGTGGGCAACCACGCCATGGTGGCGGCCACGACCGGGCCGGGGGACACGGTCCTGATCGCTCGGAATTGCCACCGCTCCGTCCTGACCGGCCTCATCATGAGCGGGGCCCGGCCGGTCTTCTTCATGCCTTCCTTCGACCGGGACCTCAAGCTGACGCTGAACATGACCTTCGACACGGTCAAGGCGGCCATCGACGCCAATCCCGGGGCCCGGGCGCTGCTCATCACCAGCCCGAACTACTACGGCCTCTGCGCGGACATCGAGCGGATCATCCCCTACGCCCGGGATAAGGGCATGATGGTCTTCGTGGACGAAGCGCACGGCCCTCACCTCAAGTTCAACCCCAAGCTGCCCAAATGCGCCCTCGAGGCCGGCGCGGACATGTGCGTCCAGTCCACGCACAAGATCGTGGGCGGGATGACCCAGGCCTCGATGCTGCACGCAAATGCGGAACGGGTCAATATCGACGACGTGACGAACACGCTCAAGCTCCTCCAGACCACCAGCCCTTCGTATATCCTGATGGCGTCCCTGGACCTCGCGCGCATGCAGATGGCCACGGAGGGCAGGAAGCTCCTGAACCGGACCATCAAGCTGGCGGAAGATGCGCGGGCGGAGATCAACAAGATCCCCGGCATCACCTGCTTTACCAAGGACCAGGCGAAGCAGGCGGGCATGGCGGACATGGACGTGACCAAGCTCACGATCACGGTCTCGGACATGGGGCTGTCGGGCTACCACGTCTCCCAGATGCTGAACACCCGGTTCGGGATCCAGGTTGAGATGGCGGACCCGTTCCACGTGCTGGTCATCGTCTCGATCGGCGACCGTCAGGAGGACCTGAACCAGCTGGTCGCCGCGCTGCAGCAGATATCGGCCGAAACGGGCCTGCAGGGCGCGCTCCTGCCGCTGGACAAGGTCCATCCGCCGTCGCTCACCAACCGTTTCGCCATGACCCCCCGCGAAGCGTTCTACTCGGACAGTGAACTGGTGAGCGTCAATGAGTCGGTGGGCAGGGTCTCGACGGAGATCGTGACCGTGTATCCGCCCGGCATCCCGCTCCTGGTCCCCGGCGAGGAGATATCCCAGGACGCTCTCAACTACCTCCAGAACATGGCCGGCCTTGGCGCCATCATCGACGGGCTGAACGAGAACAACTCGCTCGTCCGGGTGGCGAAGGGGTAGCGGCAGCTCCCCTGCAGCTGACCTCATCAACAGCCTTGACAATATGCAGTCCTTGCATATAATCAGGGTGCTCATCTACGATCGTTGTTCATCCTGATCAGACCGCTCCCTGCACTACCCGAGAACGTACAGCGACAATTCCCGAAGCGAGGGTCATCATGAAAAGATCCCTGGTGTACGCCGTCGTTCCATTGATCGCGCTCATCGCGCTCTTTCTCGGCCTCAGGCTGTGGGCTTCCGCCCGGGCGGTGGCCATCGTCGGGCCGTCGGCGATGAAGCCTGGGCCGAACGGGGCAATCTATATCATGAGCAATGACACGCTCTATATGCATGACCGGGACGGCGGTCTTCTGGACAAGGTCCCGATGAGCAGGTTCGGGATCGATACGCTCATAGGCGATTTCTGGGTCTACCAGAACGGGGAACTCCTTCTTCGCCGGCCTGTCGCGCAATCGCTGACGTTGTCCGGAGAGGCCGAACTGTTCGCGCGGACCGGCGCCGGAGAAAAGGACCGGCTCGGCACCGGTGAGAGCATCCTCCAGCGATGCAGCATGGAGACCTTCCAGTGCAGGACCTTCGGCACGGGAGGGGAAGTCTTCGACAAGATCACCGCGTTCAGCCTTCTGGTGGACGAGGGAAAAGGGATCACCTATCTCTCCGATGTCATTGGACACCAGCTGCTCATGCTCGGCGAGAATGGAAAGATCATCGCACGGTCAAATACGTCGTTCCTATTCCCGAACAATCTTCTGCTTGATGATGACGGATTGCTGTATGTTTCCGACACCAATCACCACCGGGTGGTCGCGGTGAGGGCCGAGCAGGACCGTTTCGGGGCGATCGAAAAAGAGTTTAGGATCGTCGATCCCCGCAACGCACTCCGCCCGACATGGCCGATGGCCCAGGCGCATGCAGCGGACGGAACGTGGTGGGTCATCAATGCCGGCGACAACATGAGCTACGGGATCGTCATGGTCCTGAGCGAAAAAGGGGCATTTGAAAGGGTCGTTTCCCTGCCGGACGGCGCGGACCCCCTTCGTCTCGTTGCGTCAGGCGATACCATGTTAATCACGGACCCGAGCCTGATGCGGGTCTATTCCGTCGGTAAAAGCGGTGTCCCCGGGGAGGATTTCGGCTCCCAGCTGTTCAAGCTGGACCTGTCGGAGCTGCGCAGGGAGCGGCGTCTATATGAATTGATCGCCTCGGTCTTTATGTGGGCGCTTCTCGTCCTTCTCGCCTGCGCATTGGTGGTTGCCCGGCAAGCGAGGGTCCAGGAAGCGGCCGCGCCAATGAAGCAGGCCGGCCAGCCCGCATCAACGGGAGCGCTGTCCGGCGCCGATCCCGGGACCCGTCGATATGACTACCACAGCGCCATCGGGTTCTACCGGGTAAAGTTCACCATCATTACCGTGGTCCTGGTCTCTGCCGCCGTTTTCTACGTGCTGATCAGCAGGGGCCTGACCCTCTTCCACAAGCAATTCTTTCCCGCGGCGCTTCTGGCGCATTTCGTGAGCTCGTTCTTCGAATACCTGCATCTGAAGCGATTTTCCGTCGAGATGAACGAACGGGGGATCGCGTATCAGGGGATCAGCCGGAGCGTCTCTTCGCCATGGGGCGGGGTGCGGAAGGTCAGCGTGTATGGAGCGAGCAGCAGGATCGTCACCGACCACGGAAATTTCACGATCGGACCGGTCGAGCCCGCCGGGGATCCTCCCCGGGGCTTGCTGGACCTCTATCGGGGGCAGCGCATGAAGTATCACAAGGAGCTGGTCGAGGAGATCCAAAAGCGCGCTCCCCAGGCGAAGGTAAACATCTCCTGGCTCGTGAGGTTCCAGTGGAAGCGCATACGTCCAGTTCCCGGCGATTGACCCGCCTGATCTTGCCATGGCCGGCCTTGGCGCCATCATCGACGGGCTGAACGAGAACAACTCGCTCGTCCGGGTGGCGAAGGGGTAGGAACTCCTGCCGGTCCGCCCTGGTCACGGCCCTGATCCGCCGTTTTTGTTCCTCGAACACATCTCAACATATGATCTTTGTATCCAGTTGTTCTTCCTGTCATTCCCGGGAAAACGGGAATCCAGTGATCAAACATGCTCTGAATGTCCGCGTTCGCGAGCATGACGGTCATTTCGACAAACGCAATGAGGAGATAGGGTCTTTGCATTTTCCCTATATACATCGCGTCCGCATCTGTGTATAGTGAGGATGTGTTCGGGGCGGATGGGCGCCCTGATCCCTTACCAATCATCCGCGAACAGGAGGGATACCGTGGCAAAACCCAATTTCGGTTTTCAAAAGCGGCAGAAAGAAATAGCAAAGAAGAAAAAACAGGAAGAGAAAAAACAGCGCAAACTGGAAAAAAGCAGCGCAGCGTCCGCTGAGAACCCGGCTACGCCCCCGGAAGAGGGCGCAGCGACGCAGTAGACGTCCGGCATAGCGGTTGTCGCCGGGACCCAAAGAGAAGGGAGGTGAGCATCTATGGCAGCTTCACGTCAGGGAGCGAAGAAGGAAGTAAAAAAACCGAAGAGCAAGAAGAAGTGATCGCGATACCGGGGCCCGCTATTTGCCCGGCTTGTGGTACTGGATATTGACCTCGTAGGCGATGCTGGCATGGCCGACCGCATCGTTCATGCCGTGGCAAAAGAGCCTGCCCGTGCATGAGCTCTTCCGGGATTTCGCCAGGCCGGCGACCACCGGGGCAAGGTCATAGCCTCCGCCCGTGCATCCGTCGTGCATGCATTTCATGTGAAAGCCGGCGTAATCTGCCGGCGTGAAACTGAGCGTGCGCTTCATCAGGACCGGCTGCGGACCGCGCTGGTAATAGGTCATATGGAATTCGATGCTTGAGACCCCTGCATAGCGCTCCGAGACCAGTCCGGTCGCCACAAGGGCTGCCCGCTCATCGTCCCGCTTTTCCTTGTAGCTCTGTCTGTACCGCATAAGATATCCTCCGGGTCCGCCTTGTCCCAAAAACGACAACCGAAAAACCCAGGTCAATGATGCCCGCCTGACCAGCCCAGCGCAGCCGCATTTCTTAGTATCATCTCACGTTGACGTGATAATAGCAATACATGTCTGCGGCATGGAAAGAAATGCACTCCGAATGATGCGAAGGAAACCGGAGAACCGGGTTTCCGGTTTCGCTGAAAACAGGGGGGAGGGAAAGAAAAAAGCAGGCCTTGATCGCTCAAGGCCTGCTCAAAAGAATGCGTGATCGCTTAGAGCTTCACGACGTTCGTTGCCTTGGGGCCCTTGGGCGAGTCGACAACGTCGAACTGCACCTGCTGGCCTTCGGCAAGCGACTTAAAGCCGCTGTCCTGGATGTCTCCGAAATGAACGAACACATCTCCGCCCTTTTCGCGGGTAATGAAACCAAAGCCTTTGGAATCATTAAACCACTTCACGGTACCTGTCTCCATGGTGAGCTACCTCCTTCTTTGCGAATTGAAGCGACGGAACAGGGCAAAAAAAATGCCGCAAAGTCGATATGTCTTTGCGGTTTCCCTACAAGCACATCCGGAACTTCTGGAGTGCATAATGCCATATCCCATTTGGGAAGTCAAGCATTATTATTCATCTATTTTCATTATATTTTTGCCTGTACAACCCTGTAGAACACATATAGGACAATGAAGAATGCGGGCTGCCCGGAGCGAACCTCTGTCCGGGAGGAGCGGGGGACAGGCCGGGGAGGGGTCACAGGATGCCGCCGGCCCCTCGGCGATCTCCCAGAACATTTTGTTGAAGAATTGTGAAAATATGGTATGATGCGGGCCATGGAACTGGACAGCCCGAAGATGATCGAAGAGCCCGCTGAATCTGCTCCGGCAGCCGAGCACATCAAGGCCGCGCGCGCGCATTTGCGGAGCGGCCAGCAGAAGAAGGCATACTCGCTCCTGCAGAAGGCGTCGGCCAGGTACCCGAACCATCCGATCATCATCTCCTATTGCGGCTGGCTTCAGTCCGCGGTCGAAAAAAAGCACCAGAGCGGCGTTGTCGTCTGCCGGAAGGCCCTCGTGCAGTTCAAGACGGACGATCAGGAGCTCGCCGCGGCCGTGTATCCGCTCCTGTACCTCAACCTGGGCAGGGCCCTCTGTCTTGCCGGCAAGAAGAAGGATGCCTTCGACAATTTCAGCAAGGGCCTTCGCTACGACAAGGGGCACTACGAGCTCAAAAAGGAAATTAAGGCCCTCGGCATCCGGAAAGCGCCCCCGATCTCGTTCCTCTCCCGCTCCAACCCGCTCAACAAGTATCTCGGCAAGATGATGCATAAAAAGGATAAGCGCTAGCGGTCCGACTCTCGCCGTCCCGTCCTTCTCGTTCCTCGTTCAGCTTTTGGATTGAAAATTGTCCCAGCGCATGGCATAATCCCTTCCATCGCAGTGCCGTCGTCCTTCATCCCCGTCCAAGGAGCTTTCCATGCGCTTTCAGGGTCTGCTCGGCATAATCCTCTTTCTCGGCATCGCGTGGCTCATGAGCGAGAACCGGAAGAGCGTGAAATC
>Ga0315268_10007344_pt1 | contig 11609 bp, 11 predicted proteins | sample C1_top_MG_FD_204535 | JGI IMG/M metagenome (GOLD analysis project Ga0315268, IMG submission 204535) | Sediment microbial communities from Yellowstone Lake, YNP, Wyoming, USA - C1_top | ecosystem: Environmental > Aquatic > Freshwater > Lake > Sediment | place: USA: Wyoming | collected 2017-08-01 | reverse complement strand
ATTACACCTACTTCACGATTCTTATCAAAAGAAGTAGAGGAAAAATTAACCGAGCCAACATATGCTAAAGTGTTGTCAACAATTATAGCTTTTGCGTGGATGAAAGGAGAAGACAAAGATTTTACATCGATCATATTGTTTTTGAACTCATCAATTGAAGATTTGTTTACATCTAGCGAAGAAGGATCTGCTAAAATTGCATAAACCCTTACCCCGCTTTTTGCTTTTTTCTCAACAGCATCCATAAATTGACGGTCCTCCACTTCCTCAGCATAGACTACAATTTCATTTTTGGCTGAATTAATGAGATTTATTATCTTGTTCCTCGAATTCTCTGGGCTAACAACAAGCGCAGATTTTACAGAAGTATACGGTTTCCTTTCCCAATCTGCACTAAAAATATTCAAAAGCTCATTAACAGTTTCTGTATCATTAATGATGACTCCAAATTCCCTATTTTTGGTAAAAGCGCTTTTTGACAAATTAAAGGTCAATATATAACCAGTTGTTTTATCAATAACCATAAATTTAGAGTGCGTGTACTGATATACACGATTTGACCATTTTGCATCTATCCCGTAATGAGAAAGTTTATCTTTAACATCCTTGTTTGCCCCATATCCATTATATGGGTTTTCTTCAAGGATTACCCTTACATATACTCCTCGTTTTTTTGCATTTATCAACTCGCTTACAATATTGTCGTCTGACATTGTATAAACTTCAAGATCAATTGAAGCATTTGCCTTTTCAATAGCCTGTAGCAATGGTTCTTTTGATGGAGCTGGCTCGACGAAAAGCTGTACATTGCTTAATGAATCAAGTTGTGCAATATTCGTTGTATTTTTATGCAAAGAATTAAAAATATATCCATACACAATAAGGCCAATAGTCAGAATAAATCCTATTACAACATAAAAGACAGCAATTTTTTTATCTCTTTTCGGCATAATTCCTCCTGAATACAATGAATTATACAGAAAACCTATTTTATATAAATATGTTTTTTGTTAAAATAGAAAAATGGAATCAAAAATATACAAAATAAAAATTAAAGTTAAAGAAATTAGAGGAACTGGAAAGTGCCCTGCAGGTTTAAAAGTAGGAGATACCTTTGAGATAAATGAAAATGGGCAACCGGTACCAATTAATTTCTGCGGATGGGCATTTGTAGTATTATGGCCCTTTATCACCCCCTTACGCTATGGAGGATCCCTCCCGTGGGAGAAAGATCCTAAAAAGACATTTGTTTCATGCCCTGATCCTGATAACACCGTGGTATTTGAAATTACAAAAGAAGATGACAACTTTGACAAAGACAAGCCTTTACCTGCTTTCTAATTCCTTATGAAAGGAACAAACAAAGCAATAAACCTTGCAATTCAAATTTTCGCCATTGTTCTAATATTAGGCTTAGTTTACACTTTTTATAAAAGACAGATTACAATTCAAGGCTATGTATCAACACTAACTGTAAAACAATTACCCTTTTATGCTATTCGCTCTTTGATAAGAATGACTTCGGCATATTTACTATCCCTCGTATTTTCATTTATCTACGGTTTCCTTGCTGCAACAAGTAAGAAAAGGGAGGCAATAATGCTCCCTATCCTTGATATTCTTCAATCGGTACCAATACTCGGATTTTTCCCAGCCGCCATATATTTCTTTGTTTCAATTGCCCCATCAAAAATGCTAGGAGCAGAATTTGCAGCAATATTTCTAATTTTTACATCACAAGCCTGGAATATCGCATTTAGTGTGTATGAAAGTATCTCAATGATTCCAAAAGATATATACGAAGCTTACGACCTTTTTGACCCCAAGGGAAATTTAAAGTTATTCAGACTTTACATTCCCGCAACGATACCAAAACTTGTTTACAATAGTATATTAAGCTGGACAAATGGTTGGTTCTTTCTTGTAGCCTCAGAAATTTTTGCAATTGGAACGGAGTCTTTCAGGCTTCCAGGCATTGGAAGCTTTATTATGGAAGCGGCTTCTCAGAATAAAATTTCTTTAATGCTACTTGGCGTCCTTGTCCTTGCAGTCATAATAATATTTCTTGATTTGTTCATATGGAAACCTGTCTCACAGTGGTCAAGAAAATATACATATAGTGTTTCTCCCGGTGAAGAAGAAACAAAAGAAGTCTGGGATGCTGTAATTATTTTTTGGGGAGCAGTAGGTGGTTTTTTCAAATTTATTTTCAGGGTCTTCAAGAAAATAAATTTGAGGACTTCTTTCAATTTTGTTTTTCTGAAAAAGCTCTGGCAGAGTAAAGTTGCAAATATTTTTAGAAAAATAGTGTTCGCAATCGTATTGGGCCTGTTAGTTTACCTAGTTTTCTTGGTAGTCAAGGCAATTCCTTCGATTGTTATGAAATTAAAATTGAGTGACTTCCTTATTTCAATAAAAGCTTTAATTTATTCATTTTTAAGAATTCTGATTTCGTATATCATTGCTTTCTCCTGGACTTTTCCATTTGCCATCTTCTTGTTCAGGCATCCAAAAGCTGCAAGATTCATCTCGCCCGTAATTCAAATTCTTCCTTCTATTCCTGCAATAGCATTTTTCCCATTAATTCTTTACTTTCTATTACCTTTTAGAGGAGGCCTTAATATCACCGCAATTGTCATAATACTTTCAGGGATGCAATGGTATTTGCTATTTACGATTTATGGCGGATTAAAAGCAATTCCAGATGACTTACAAGAATTTACAGATTCTTTTGGAGTAAAAGGGATGGCAAAACTTAAAAGACTGCTTTGGCCTGCTGCTCTGCCTTCAATAATGACAGGAACAATCACAGCAATGGGGGGTGCATGGAATGCACTTGTTGTTGCTGAATATACAACCCTTAACAATAAAGTTTATGCTGTAACGGGCATTGGAAGCATCTTAAATAGCTCTATTGCTCAAAACAATCAGTCCCTTTTTATTGTTTCACTCTTCATAATGGTTGCAACTGTGTTTTCTATGAATCATTTTGTCTATCGGCCTCTTTATGATAAAATCCTTGATAGGTACAGGATGGAAAGTTAATGGAACTTCTGGAACTAAAAAACATTTTTCAAAGCTTCCCTTTAAAGGACAAAGAAGTTGTTGTCCTCAGCAATATTAATTTAAATATTTCAGAGGGAGAATATGTTTCACTTGTCGGCCCTTCTGGGTGCGGCAAGAGCACGTTGTTGCGGATTGTGGCAGGACTTATAAAGCCCACATCTGGTGAAGTGTGGTTTAATGGTGAAAAAATTGTAGCAGTTAATCCTTATACAAGTTTTGTGTTTCAGACGTTTGGTCTTTTGCCGTGGCTTGATGTCACTGAAAACATAACTTTGGGGCTTGAGGCAAAAGGCGTGAGCCTAAAAGAGAGATTAAGAAAGGCTTTTAAGTATATTGACCTTGTTGGACTTGAAGGTTTTGAAGAAGCTTATCCGAGAGAACTTTCGGGAGGTATGAAACAAAGGGTAGGAATTGCAAGAGCGCTTGTTATGGAACCAACTCTTCTTCTTATGGATGAACCTTTTACTGCACTGGATGCCTTTACAGCAGAAAACCTCAGGGGGGAGATACTTAAACTTTGGATGTCTGGAGCACTCTCTCTTAAATCGATCCTTATGGTAACTCACAATATTGAAGAAGCAATTTTTCTTTCTGATAGAATAGTTATAATGTCTTCACACCCTGGCGAAATTATTGGAGAAGCAAAAATTGACTTGCCACGACCAAGAGACAGAGAGAGTAATGATTTTAACAAACTTTATGATAAAATATATTCTATGGTAATAAATTCAGCAGTAACAAAGGGGAGGTGAAACCCGTTTTGGGAATTTAATGGAAGATGTATCGCCGTTGCCGTACATTGAAGTTGGCAAAATGATTGGAATGCTAGTTTATCTGGAAGATCTGGATGGGAAAACAGATGCATATGTACTTTCTTCTGACTTGAGTCTTGAAATGGACGAACTTGTTAATCTCATAAAAATTTCTGAGTTACTCGGTTTTGTAGAGGTATCAGAAGGAGACCTTTACATCACCAAAACAGGGCAAGATCTTGTTTATGGTGATGAAAACAAACGAAAAATTATTTTTAAAAGAGCTCTTAAAAAACTTCCAGTGTTCGAAAAAATTATAAACATTCTGTTAAACACTGAAGACAGGACCATCCAGAAGAGCAAATTGCTTGAAATGCTTTCAGAGGAGATGTCTGAGGACGAAGCCAATGAAACCTTAAAAAGCCTTATAGAACTTGGAAGATATGCAGAGCTAATTGGTTATAATCCTGAAGACAAAGATATATACCTTGATATGTTAGACGAACAATGATAGAAGAAACTTTTATAATGATAAAACCAGATGGAGTGCAAAGAGGGCTTGTAGGGGAAGTAATTTCCCGTCTCGAAAAGAAACTTATGAAGATTGTTGATGTCAAAATGATGACGCTTAATAGAACTCAGGCGGAAAAACTCTATGAAATGCACAAAGGAAAAGACTTTTTTGAGAAACTCATAAATTACTCAATATCTGGACCTGTAATAGTTATGAGAATAATAGGAGAAGAAGCAGTTATGAACTGCAGGCTTATCATTGGAGAAACTCTGCCATCTAAAAGAACTGCTGGCACGATAAGGGGCGACTTTTCCCCTTACCTTACTGAAAATGTTGTACATGCATCTTCTTCTCAAGAAGACGCTAGGAGAGAGATTTCAATTTTCTTTGAAATTTAATTTTATTTTCTAAAATATAATAAGAGAAGGTGAGATAGTGTTAGATTATAGTCTCCTTGAGGAAATGACGAATGTGTCGGCATTTCCAGGCGAAGAGAGCAGGGTTCATGATTTGGTAAAAAAAGAAATTTCAAAGTATGCTGATGAAATGAATTCTTTAAAAACTGGCTCAATGTTTGCCGTAAAGAGTGGTTCTCCGGGAAAGTGTTCAATGATGTTGGATGCGCACATTGACGAAGTAGGCGCAATAGTTTCCGGCATTACTGAAGAGGGTTTTTTAAGAATCCAGTCTAATTTTATTGATCCAAAGATATTGCCTGGCTCTGTTGTTTCAATCCATGGCCATAAAGAAACAAAAGGAGTCATTGGAATAAAACCATTTCACCTTACAAGCCAGGAAGATCTTAAAAAAGCATTTCTTATACAAGAATTATTTGTAGATTGTGGATTAAGTAAAAAGGAAATTGAAGAAATTGTTTCAATTGGGGACACTATTACATTTTCTCCTAGTTTTACAAAATTGGAAGGTCTAATTTCCAACAAGGCACTTGACGATAGGATTGGTGCTTATGTAATAATAGAGGTTTTTAAAAGGTTAAAAAAGATAAATCACATAACAAATGTTATAGGTCACTTTGCATCCCAAGAAGAATTTTCGGCTTTGGGCGCAATTACTTCAACTTATGTTTTAAAACCTGATTTCGCTATTGCAATTGACGTAACCCATGCTTCTTCCCCAGAAATCTCTGAAAAAGACGCTTTTGAACTAGGAAAAGGGCCAGTTATTTTTATTGGACCGTCTGTTGACAGAGTATTAACAAAAAAAATTGTTGAAACTGCTCAAAAGTATGGTGTCCCTTTCCAAAAAGAAGTTGGCATATTTTCTGGCACTGACGCTACATACATTCAAACAGTTGGCAATGGAGTCCCTGTGGGAGTTGTAAGTATCCCTCTGAGATATATGCATACTCCTGTAGAAGTTGTAGATCCGCAGGATGTAGAAAAAACAGTTAATTTATTATCTTTGTTTATTCAGGAAATTGATGCTTCATTTCTCGAGGTACTATATGGAGAGCATTGAGCTAATTGAAAAATTGAGTAATGCATTTGGAGTTTCAGGAGACGAAAGAGAAGTTGTCGCAATTCTTAAAGAAGAAATAAAAGGGTACGTTGAGAAAATAAAAGTAGATGCAATGGGAAATCTTATTGCGATGAAAGGTTTGGAGAAAAGTGGTCCCAAAGTAATGTTGAATGCACACATGGACGAAGTCGGCCTTATTGTTACCTCCATCGATGAAAAAGGGTTTTTATCGTTTAAAAAAATCGGAGGAATCGATGATAGAGTACTTCTTGGAAAAAGAGTAATAGTCGGCGAAAATAAAATTAAAGGTGTTATAGGAGCAAAGGCAATACACTTGCAGAAAAAAGAAGAAATAGAAAAAACAATTGAGTCAGATTCGTTGAGGGTCGACATTGGGGCAAAAAATAAAGACGAAGCAGAAAAATTGACTCCAATGGGTAGCCTTATTGAATTTGACACAAGATTTGAGAAGCTAAATGATAAATATTACATTGGCAAGGCTTTTGATGACAGACTAGGCTGTAGCATCGTCGCAAATTTGCTGAAGAGCAACTTTAATTTTCCTGTAATTGCATTATTTTCTACACAGGAAGAGATTGGGTTGAGAGGTGCAGTCACTGGCGCTTATCAATATACACCCGATATTTCGATCACGGTTGAAGGAACAATTTCTGCTGATATTCCTGAGGTTAAAGAACATCTGAAATGTAGCAAAATAAATGGAGGACCCGTTATAACAATAAAAGACAAAAGTTTAATTACCGACCATGAATTGAGAGAAAAATTAATTTTCACTGCAAAAAAGCTTAATATACCTTACCAGTTTAAACAAGTTATTGCCGGTGGAACAGATTCTTCAAAAATTCAATTAACAAAAAGTGGTGTAAAAGTACTAACAGTTGCAGTTCCAGTAAGGTACATTCATTCTCCAGTATCTCTTTTCTACGAGGATGACTATGAAAACACGCTTAAGCTTATTTATGAATTTCTTAAAGGAGGATTGTCATGGAACAGTTAATTGAAAGATTGGTAAATGCTTTCGGACCTTCTTCCAAAGAAGATAATGTAAAAACACTTATCAGATCTGAATTGGAAAAAGAAGTTGAAGAAATCGGCGAAGACAAATTCGGAAATCTTGTTGTCCACGTTGCGGGAAGCGGAGAAAAACTACTTATTGCAGCACATATGGATTCAATCGGGGTAATGGTAACAGACATTGACAAAAATGGTTTCTTAAGAATTGGTGAAATTGGTGGGCTAAGAAAATCTTTTCTTGTTGGGCAAAGAATTTTATTTGAAAATGGCATAGAAGGATTTGTTTATTATGAAGATAAAGAATCTCCCTGGGAAGTCAAGGATCAGAAGATAGAAAAATTTTTTGTAGACATCGGGGCATACTCTAAGGCAAAAGCAAAAGAGCTTGTGCAAATTGGGACAGAAGGAATTTATAAACCTTATTTCTATAAATCAGAAAAAAGAATAATTGCACCCTCGCTTGATGATAGAGTTGGTTGTGCAATTGCTATTCAAACTATCAAAAACCTAAAAAAGAAAAAAATAAAGTATGACACTTATTTTGTATTTACTGTTCAAGAAGAAGTCGGAGTCAAAGGGGCGAGAACTTCATCATACGAAATTTATCCAGACATAGGCATTTCACTTGACGTAACCCTTGCTGGAGATACTCCAGAAACTTACCCAGTTTCACTGAATCTTGGTGAAGGACCGACAATTAAAGTGATGGATGTAGGTATGATTTCTTCAAAATATGTAAAAGACGAACTTGTCAAAGTAGCAAAAAGAGAAAATATTCCTTATCAACTTGAAGTAATTTCTAAAGGCACCACCGATGCATATGCCATGCAAACGACTAAAGCTGGAGTGCTATCGGGCTCTATTTCAATTTCAACAAGATACATCCATACCGCAGGAGAAGTTATTGACTTTAACGATGTTCTAAATGCTGTTAGTCTGCTAAAAAATTTCTTGGAAAAATAAAGGAGGGTTTGTATGAAGGGAGTAAGTGGAAAAATTCTTGAAGTAGATCTATCAACAAAGGCCATCAAAACTGTTGAAATTGACCAAAAAACTTACATTGATTACCTTGGTGGATTAGGATTAGCTTCAAGACTTCTTTTTGATTATGTTAAGCCCCACGTAGACCCGCTTTCAGCGGAAAATGTCATTATAATTGTACCTGGATTGCTTGTAGGCTCTGGACTTCCAACGGCTTCTAAAACCGCAGTTACTTTTAAATCTCCCGAAACAAACGCATTCGGAAGAAGCATAAGTGGAGCATATCTTGGCGTTGCTATAAAACATGCTGGTTTCGATGGCATGGTGATTAAGGGTAAAAGCGAATTTCCAATATATCTGTTTATCGACAATGAAACTGTTGAAATAAGGGATGCCAGCTGGTTATGGGGCAAAGACGCAATTGAAACCCAAGAAAAATTAAGAGAAAAATTTGGTAAAGATTTTAGGACATGTGCAATTGGCTATTCAGGAGAAAAGTTAATTAAAATTGCCGACATAGATTTTGAAGAAAGGCAATCCGCAAGAGCTGGTGGTGGGGCAGTTATGGGCAGTAAAATGCTCAAGGCTATTGCTGTAAGGGGAACAAAAGGTGTTGAATATGGCGACGCTGAGCTTCTAAAAGAAGCTATTAAAAACTGGAACAAGAAAATTATCGGTTCTGAAGACCAGAAGCTTGATATGGCTTATGGTTCTGGAGAATTTTATGCCTGGGTAAACAAAGAAATTGGTGTATTTCCAGTTAAGAACTGGCAAGAGAGCTATTTCGAAGAAAGTTTCAACATGCACAAGAATGATAAATCGCATCTCGATCCTTATTACTGGTCTCCAAAATATACTGAGAAAATGCACCCATGTCCCAACTGCAACAAACCTTGCGGGAGATACATATCGATAAAAGAAGGAAAATATGCAGGGACAAGAGTCGAAGGAGTAGAATATGAGATACTTTATTCTCTTGGTGGAGAGCTGGGTATAGAAGATATTGAAGTAACTGCTAAACTAAATGAAATTTGTGATAGAGCAGGTATAGATGGAATTTCCGCGGGAGTGATTCTTGGTTTTGCAATGGAAGCTTATGAAAAGGGCTTACTGACAAAAGAAGATACTGATGGAATTGACCTTAAATTTGGGAATGGAGATGCAGCAGTTCAAGCTATGGAGAAAATTTCAAAGAAAGAAGGCTATCTTGGAGAATTGCTTTGCGATGGAGTGAAAGTTGCAGCTAAAAAATTGGGCAAGGATTCAGAAAAATTCGCTTTAGAAGTTAAAGGATTGGAGCCACCTGCATATGATGTAAGAGGGTTAAAGGGAATGGCACTTGCAATTGCAGTATCTGTAAGGGGAGCATGCCATCTTACAGGTGGCATTTATGCGCCGGAACTTACTGGTAAATTCTGGAAACTAAGCAATGTTGATAGATTCAGCGCAGATTGGAAAGGATATGAAGTGAAAACAGGAGAAGATTTTATGACACTTTACGATACGCTTGGAATGTGCAAGTTTTCAAGAGCACTTTTCTGGGTAGAGGGGATGCTTGATGGAATAAAAGCTGTCACCGGCATAAATTTTGATGTTGGTAGACTTTTGACAATCGGTGAAAGAATTTATAACCTTGATAAACTCTTTAACGTAAGAGAAGGTCTTACAAGAGATGATGACTATTTGCCGTATAGAGTAACTCACGACCCAATCTCGAATGGTGTAAGCAAAGGTAGCTATGTGAAAGAAGAAGAACTTCAACATATGCTTGATGAATATTATGAAGTACGAGGTTGGTCGAAAGATGGGCGTCCAACAAGAATGCATTTATTCAAATTGGGGCTTGAGAAAGAAGCAGATGAATTAGGAGCACCTGTTTAGCTCCCTGGCATATAAGTGGTAGGGCTTAAAGGGTTTGCACGCGTGCAAACCCTTATTTTAAAGAAATTTAGGAGGAAGAAATTTCTAAAATACTCGTAGTATCTGATGTTCACTACCCTGATAGAACCTTGTATATTCCAGATTTGTCTTTCTACATAAATAAAGTAGATATAATTTTCGCACTTGGGGATTTTACTTCAATAGAAGTGCTCAATTATTTAAAAAGTTTTAAAAAAAGTGTTTTTGCAGTTTACGGAAATGTCGATGATTCGTCTGTAAAAGCTTATTTGCCAGAAACTCTGATTGTAAACGTTAATAATTTAAAAATTGGTTTATACCATGGGAGAGGCATGCCAATCGGTATAGAGAAAAGAGTAGAGAGTGCATTCAGCGAAAATCTCAACGCATATATATTTGGCCATACTCATATGCCAGTAAATAAATTCATAAACGAAAAATTGTTTTTTAATCCTGGGACAGCATCTGGCATCAAAAGCACAATAGGCATACTTTATATAGATTTTAACAATATCTGGGGAGAGATTTTAAGGCTATCTTCTCATGTCGTGGGGATATAAAAAATCTATCCCAAGAGTCCTTGAAGAAAATTTGGCTACTGGAGGAAATGTCCTCTTGAATTGTGTCGAATTTACTCTTCGTACAACATTCTCTACAAGCTCTTTGCTGTAACCTAGCCCTTCAATTTCCTCCATTGTTTTTCTCTCATCAATGTAAAGATAAAGCACAGAATCAAGCTCATGATATACTGCCCCAAGTTCGTCCTCATCTTTCTGGCCTGGCCAGAGATCCGCCGATGGTGGTTTATCGATGATTCTTTTAGGAACACCAATAAATTTCGCCAATTCAAAAATCTGTGTCTTATAAAGATCGCCTATTGGATATAGCCCTGCTGCCATATCTCCATACCAGGTAGTGTAACCGAGCATAATTTCACTTTTATTACTCGTACCCATAACAATAGCGTCGTATTCTCTTGCCTTATCAAAAAGTATAGTCATTCTTATCCGAGAAAGAAAATTGCCAATTCTCACCTTGTCAATTGCATTGATTTTTTTAAGGTATTGGTCTGCAATATTTGTTATTTCAAAAGTTTCATGTTTTAGTCCTAGTTTTTTGGCAACAAGAATTGCATCATTAAGCGAGTCAGGAGAGCTTAACTTATAAGGCATAAGTATCCCAATTACATTTTCCCTTCCAAGTGCTTCAACCGAAAGGTAAGCTACAACAGCTGAATCTATTCCTCCAGATAGGCCAATAACCGTTCTATTAAATTTATTGCTTTGAACCTCTTCCTTAATGAAGGAAACAAGAAATTTGGTTACAATCCCATAATTAATAGTAAGGTCAACCATTAGGTCCCTCCAAAATTTTATCAAGGTTTAACTTAACAATATTCATATCCTCTTCCCTTAAAAGGGGAAAGCTTTGTCTTTTTTCAAATACCTCTTCGCTATCAATCTGTGCAAATGTCAAAGCTTCATCAAAAAGACCTGCCTGGGCAAGCTTCTTCCCAAAAGGAGTACCAACAAAAGAGCCGCCAAAAAATCCAAGTCCATCGTCGAAACCCACCCTATTTACATACACAATAAACATCCCAAAAAAATTCGTATAAGTATCAATTGATTTCTCAACAGTTTCCTGTATGCCCGGCTTTTCGCCTTTTAAACCGCGAAGCGGCATATTACTCAATGCAAGCATAATATCGGCATTTGAAGCATATGCAAGAAAAACAAGGGATGGATGGAAAATATCCCGGCAGATAAGCATAGATACTCTGCCAAGTTTAGTATCAAAAGTCTTAATTTCTTTTCCTCTTGCCACAAAACGAAGCTCGTCGAACATGCCATGCGTTGGTGGATAGAGCTTTTGATAAACAGCTT
>Ga0315268_10007343_pt1 | contig 11610 bp, 6 predicted proteins | sample C1_top_MG_FD_204535 | JGI IMG/M metagenome (GOLD analysis project Ga0315268, IMG submission 204535) | Sediment microbial communities from Yellowstone Lake, YNP, Wyoming, USA - C1_top | ecosystem: Environmental > Aquatic > Freshwater > Lake > Sediment | place: USA: Wyoming | collected 2017-08-01 | reverse complement strand
CAGGTGGACGCCGTCGTGCTCGACAGGCAGGGCAGTTTCGTCTCCGACCTGAGGCCGGAAGAATTCGAGATCCTCGAGGACGGCAAGCCCCAGCGCATCGCCTCCACGCTGCTCGTGCACATCCCGGTCGAGCGCGTCGACGCGCCGCTGTTCGCGGCCGGCACCCGCGTCGTCAAGCCGGATGTCCAGACCAACGCCCGCTCCTTCGAAGGGCGGATCTTCGTCATCATCCTCGACGACCTGCAGACCGCTCCGAACCGCTCGCTCGTCGCCCGGCGCATCGCTCGGGAGTTCATCGAGAAGAACATCGGGCCCGGCGACATCGCGGCGGTCGTCCCGACGTCGGGCAACCGCCTGGCGTCGCAGGAACTGACCAACGACCGGCGGCTTCTGCTGCAGGCGACGGATCAGTTCATCGGGCGGAAGATCCCTTCTCCGGGAATCTCGCTGCTCAGCATGGCGGGGACGCCGGATTCGGTCCAGCCGGTTGGCACGACGGCCCTCGCTCCCGCCGATCCCGCGGCGCCGGCGCGGATCGCCAACGCGATCGCGACGATGCAGACGCTGGCGGATCTCTCGAGGTTTGCAGGGCGGATTCGCGACCGGCGCAAGGCCATCGTCTACATCAGCGAAGGGATCGACTACCCCTTCGGCGGGATGCAGCAGTCGAAGACGGCGGGCGGCGCCGGGACGGTCAGCGACGGGGGCACGGTGTCGCAATTGGGGTTCGTTCACACGGAGGGCATTTCGTTCGAGGTCCGGGACCGGCTCCGGGATTTCGTCGAGGCGGCGAACCGCGGCAACGTCACGCTCTACGCCTTCGACCCCCGCGTCTACACGCAGGGGGGCGACGACTTCGTGGACATCGCGTCGGGCCTTCCCGAGAACATGAACGAGGGCAACGAGCAGGACAAGGTCAAGTCGCTCAAGCTGGCGGATGACCTGGTCACGTCGCAGGACAACCTGCGGACGATGGCCACCGAGACCGGAGGCTTCGCGGTCACCGCCTCGCGCAAGGAGATGGCGACCGGTTTCGACCGGGTCCGCACCGAGACCAGCAATTACTACATGATCGGCTACTACCCGTCGAACGAAGCGCGCGACGGCAAGTTCAGGAAGATCGAGGTGCGCGTCAAGAGACCAGGCCTCAGGGTCTCGGCCCGGAAGGGGTACACGGCACCAAAAGGCTCCTCGCCCGCGGCCGTCGCGGTGGACGCCAGGGCCGGTACGTCGCCCGAGGTGTTCGAGGCGCTCTCGAGCGCGCTGCCGGTGAGCGGGTTCACGCTGAGCGTGTCCGCCGCGGCCTTCAAGGGTCTCGACGCCAACGCGTCGGTGGTCGTCATCGTGCAGGCCCCGGGCAGCGCCCTCACGTTCGTCCCGAAAGGCGACCGGTTCGAGGACACGGTGGAGTTATCGGTCGTGGCCATCGACAGGATCGGCAAGACCCGGGGCGGCGAGCGCGCGATGATCGAAATGCCGCTGACGCAGAAGATGCAGTCGTTCGTCGCGCAGACGGGCCTCACCTTCCAGGTGCGCATGAGCCTGCCGTCCGGGCAGTACCAGTTGCGCATCGCGGGCCGCGACGCCGGCAGCGAGCGTGTCGGGTCGGTGCACTACGACCTAGAGGTCCCAGACTTCTTGGCGGGACCGCTGTCGATGAGCGGCCTGGTACTGACGGCGGAGCAGGCCGGGCAGGTCCCGAGCCCCAGGCCCGACGAAACCCTGAAGAAGTTGCTGCCGGGCTCGCCGATCACGACGCGCGAATTTGCGGCCAGCGACGAACTCACCGTGCTCGCCGAGGTCTACGACAACAAGGCCGGCCAGCTGCACACCGTGCGCCTCGCCACGACTCTGCTCGGCGATGACGGGCGCGCGCTGGCCACGCAGAGCGACGCGCGCTCGACGAGCGACCTGACAGGCGGGCGCGGTGCCTTTGGCTTCACGCAGAGGATTCCGCTCGGCGGACTCGGCCCCGGCCTCTACGTGCTGCGGGTGGAAGCGCGCTCGACGCTCGACACCGACGCGGTCGTGACGCGCGAGGTTCAATTCAGGGTGAAGTAGGGCGGTTCGCTCGTCGTCGGGCGAGTCTCGCACCGTGTTCGAGCAGCAGCGCCGTCAGCACCACCCGATGGCAGCGCTGTTCATCCGCACAGTAACAGCCAACCGAACGCCGCATCCGCTCGTCTATATGGGCGGAACTTCGCGCGTCGCCCGGCCGTCTCTTGCAACTGGTCCGTCAGTCGGCGCTCGCGCCGGGCCCTGGTGCCGCGAGCGGGCGCTCGTCACATTCACCTCTCCTGGATGTCCTCATGACCCGACATGTGTGCCGTCGTGCCGCCCAGGGACTCTCATTCGCCGCCTGCGTGCTGTTGACGTTGGCCGCCGACGTCCGCGCCCAGGAGGCGCCGCTGAAGCCTCCGGCGCCCGCCCCGGTCCGCGTCTTCGTGGACTGCCAGAGCGCGTCGTGCGACTACGAGTACTTCCGGACGGAAATCGCGTTCGTCGATCACGTCCGCGACCGGAAGGACGCGGACGTGCACGTCCTCGTCACCGGCCAGGCGACCGGCAGCGGCGGGCGCGAGTACTCGATGAAGTTCATCGGCCTCGGCCGGTTCCAGGGTGTGGACGCGGTGATGGTGTACGCGGCGTCGGTCGATGCGACCGACGATGTCGTTCGCAAGGCGCTCGTCCAGCACCTCACGCTCGGCCTGGTCCGCTATGCCGCCGAGTCGCCGACGGGGGCGAGGCTGACCGTGAAATTCACGCCGGAGACAGCAGAGGCCGGGGGCCAGAATCGCCAGCAAGGCCGAGACCCCTGGGACTTCTGGGTCTTCCGCCTCTCCGGCAACGGGTTCTTCAACGGCGAGGAATCGACCTCGAGCAAGTCGTTCGGGGCGTCGGCGTCGGCCAACCGGACGACGGAAGCCTGGAAGATCAACATGTCGTTCAGCGGCCACTACAACTCGAGTGAATACGACCTCGGCGGGGGCGAGATGTTCACCTCGGTCACCAAGAACTACAACGGGTCGGGCCGGGTCGTGAAGAGCCTCGGCCCCCACTGGGCCGCGGCGGTGAGCGGGCAGGCGTCCAGGTCGACCTACTCGAACCAGGACCTCGCCGTGGGCGGCGGCGGCGGCGTCGAGTACGACCTGTTTCCCTACGCCGAATCGACGCGCCGGCAACTGCGGTTCCAGTGGACGGGCGAAGTGACGGCGTACGACTACACGGAGGAGACGGTCTACGGAAAGATGAGCGAGACGGTTCCCACCCACTCTGCCTCCGTGTCGCTCGATCTCAAGCAGCCGTGGGGTCAGGTGGGCACGATGGTCGACTTCACGCAGGCGCTCAACGACTTGAGCCAGTACCGACTGGGCGTCTACGGCGGGATCGACGTGCGGCTGTTCAAGGGGTTCTCGCTCAACCTGTCTGGGGACTACTCGCGGGTGCGCGACCAGCGGTCCCTGCCCAAGGCGGGCGCGAGCGACGAGGAGATCCTCGTCCGCATGAAGGAACTCGCCACCGGCTACCGCTACTTTCTTGTCGTCGGGGTCAGCTACTCGTTCGGCTCGATCTACAACAACGTCGTCAACCCGCGCTTCGGCAGTTCGGGGGGCGGCGGCATGTCGATTTCGTTCTCGTATTGACCGTTCGTCGCGCGGCCACCAGGTACCCAGCGCTATGGGCGCCGCCGCCCCGGCGGCTTCGGCCCACCGCCACCGGTCCGCGAGCCGACCGGCGCGTGCTTGTCCAGGATCGCCTGGAACCGTGAGGCACTGCCGGACCTCGCCCCGCGCGGCGGGCCGCCTGCCCGCGGCGGCCCCGAGGGATGGCTCGATGGCCTCTGTCCGGCGCGGCGGGGGCCTCGCGCGGCGCGTGCGGCCGCCAACCGGTCTCGCACGGGAATCTCGAGGCGTTCGGTCGTCTTCCGCTCGTAGTCGAAGTCTGCGAGCGTCACGCGCGGCAGCGACTTGCCGAGCGCGCGCTCGATCGCTCGCAGGTCCTCCTCTTCGTCGGGCGAGACCAGCGTGAAGGCGTCGCCGGTCGCCTCCGCGCGGGCCGTGCGTCCGACCCGGTGAATGTAGGCGTCCGGATCGGCGGGCACGTCGAAATTGACCACGTGCCCCAGTTCCTCGATGTCGATGCCGCGGGCCACGATGTCGGTGGCCACGAGCACCCGATGGTCGCCGCTCTTGAACCCGGCCAGAGCTGCGGTGCGCTGGCCCTGGCTGCGGTTGCCGTGGATCTTGGCCGTCGAGATTCCGTGCCGCGCGATGAACTCCTCGAGCCGGTTGGCCCGGTGCTTCGTGCGCGTGAAGACGATGGCGTCGGCGATGATGTTGCGCTTCAGGAGTTCGACGAGAAGCGCCGACTTCAACTCGCGGGCGACCGGATAGACGGCCTGCGTGATCCCCACCGGCGGCGCCGATTTCCGTTCGAGGTTGATGGTCACCGGGTCGCGCAGCATCTCCCGCGCCAGGGTGACGATGTCGTGCGGCATCGTGGCGCTGAAGAAGAGGGTCTGCCGCTTTGCGGGGATCTGCTTCAGGATGCGGCGGATGTCGGGGAGGAACCCCATGTCGAGCATGCGATCGGCCTCGTCGAGGACGAGCACTTCGAGGGCGGCGAGCCGCGCGTACGGGTTCCGGAAGTGATCGAGCAGCCGGCCCGGCGTCGCAATCATCACGTCCACGCCGCTTCGGAAGGCGTGCTCCTGGGGGCCCATGCCGACTCCCCCGAAGACGGCCGCGCCCGTGAGCGGCGTGTGAACGGCCAGTTCCTCGAGGTGCGCGTGGATCTGAGCCGCCAGTTCCCGTGTCGGCGTCAGGATCAACGCCCGGGTCTGCCGGCGCGGCGCCGTTATCAGGCGGTTGAGGATCGGCAGGAGAAACGCGGCGGTCTTGCCGCTGCCGGTCATGGCCGTCGCGCAGACGTCCTTGCCGGCGGCAGCCGGCGGGATGGCCTGCTCCTGGATGGGCGTCGGACGCAGGAAGCCAAGCTCCCTGACGCCGCGCAACAGGTCGGGATGGAGAGGGAACTTCGAGAACGGCATGGAATAGCATACCTCTTGGCCGTAGAATCTCCTTACCATGTGGCGGGAGGAACCGTGATGTCTCTGTCGAATGTCAGCGTGATGGCTGCCGTGATGTGCGTGTGTCTGGGAGCGGCCGGCCTGGCCCAGCGGACCCGCCAGGATCCGAGCCTCAAGCAGTGGCCGATCCACGATGAGGCGCGGCCGATGCCGCCGGTCGTCGAACCAGGGCCTGCCGGCCCGCCGGCCCCGGTCCCGGCTGACGCCGTCGTGCTCTTCGGCGGCGCCGATCTGTCTGGCTGGACGACGGCGAAGGGCGCGCCGCCAGGATGGCAGGTACGCGACGGCTACATGGAGGTCGTCAAGGGGAGCGGCGGCATCAAGACCACGAAGACGTTTGGCGACTGTCAGCTCCACGTGGAGTGGGCCTCGCCGTCGGCGGCTGTCGGCTCAGGCCAGGACCGCGGCAACAGCGGCGTCTTCCTGATGGACATCTACGAAGTCCAGGTCCTCGACTCCTACGAGAGCAAGACGTACGCGGACGGCATGGCGGCTTCGATCTACGGCCAGTTTCCGCCGCTCGTCAACGCCAGCCGCAAGCCGGGCGAGTGGCAGACCTACGATATCGTCTTCCACCGGCCGCGGTTCGATGCCGCCGGGGCGCTCGTCACGCCGGCTCGGATGACGGTGTTCCACAACGGCATCCTGGTCCACGACAACGACGAGCTGACCGGGCCGACGGCGCACAAGGCCCGCCCGCCCTACAAGGCGCACGAGGACCGGCTGCCGATCTCGCTCCAGGATCACAGCCACCCGGTGCGGTTCCGCAACATCTGGATCCGCGACCTGGAGAAGTGACGAGGATGGTGCCGAAGCCTCCGTTGTCCCACGGCGACTTGGCTGGCGTGAGCCGGCGCGAGTTCATCGCACGCTCGATGGCCGGCGGGGCGGCGCTCGCGCTGGGGCCAGGCCGGGCGGCGGGCCAGCCGCAGGCGCCGGCACGGGTTGCGCCGACCGGGGCGCGGCTCAACGTGGCGTTCATCGGCATCGGCAACCGCGGGAACGACCTCGTCAAGACGTTTGCCGCAACCGGGCTGGTGAACGTCGTCGCCTTCTGCGATGTGGACCTCGACGCGCCGCACACGGCGGAGTCGCTGCGGCTGTTCCCGGCCGTGCCTCTGTTCCGGGACTTCCGCGTCATGTTCGACAAGATGGGCGCACGGTTCGACGCCGTCGTGGTCGCGACGCCGGACCATTCGCATTTCCCGCTGGCCATCGACGCCATGCGGCAGGGGAAGCACGTCTACGTCGAGAAGCCGCTGGCGCAGACGTTCCGCGAGGTCGAACTGCTGATGGCGGCGGCGGCGAAGAGCGGCGTCGTCACGCAAATGGGGAACCAGGGGCACTCGGGCAACAACTACTTCCAGTTCAAGGCGTGGACCGAGGCGGGCGTCATCAAGGACGTGACGAAGATCGTCGCGTTCATGAACTCGCCCAGGCGGTGGCATGGGTGGGTCGCGGACGGATACGGGGCCGGCGAGCCGCTGCCGCCCGGGCTCGATTGGGACGGGTGGCATGCCGCGCGCCCCGTCAACCCGTTCAGCACGCGGCTTCACCCGGAGAACTGGCGGGGCTGGTTCGCGTACGGCAATGGTGCGCTCGGGGACTGGGGCGCGCACATCATCGACACCGCCCACCGGTTCCTCCGACTCGGGCTGCCCCATACCGTCGAGGCCGTCCGGCGCGACGGCCCGAGCGAGTTCATCTTCCCGCAGGGGTCCACGCTCCGGTTCGATTTCGCGGCGCGGCCCGGCATGCCGCCGGTCGAGGTGTTCTGGCACGACGGGGTCGACAACGTGCCGTCGCTGCCGGCGGAATTGGACGCCGGCGCGCCGCTGACGGAGAAGAACGGGAAGTTCATCTACAGCAGGACGCTCACCTTCCGGGGAGGCACGCACGGCGACACGCTGCGCATCGTCCCCGAGGACCGGATGCGCGAGATGTCGGCCTCGCTGCCCAAGATCGGCGGCGGGTTCTCGGACCACGCGAGCAACTTCGTCCTCGCCTGCCAGGGCAAGGAAGAGAGCCGGTCGCCGTTCGACGTCTCCGGGCCGCTGACCGAGGTTCTCCTGCTCGGCGTGATCGCGCAGCGGCTCGGCGGCCGGCTGACGTTCGATCCCGCGCGCCGGGAATTCGTCGGCAACACCGCAGCCAACCGCCTGCTCACCGGCCCGCCGCCGCGCCCGGGCTGGGGGCAGTTCTACTGATAATCACTCTCGGAGTGATTACCGGCCCGGCTGAGGCCGATATCCGGTACGAGTGCCAGGGGTGTGCCGATGACGCGCCAGACAACAACCTGCCGCCTCGTCCTCGTGCTGATTCTGGCCGCGGCGGCCTCGGCGACGGCCTGCCGCCAGCCTGCGGCCGCAGGCGGCGGCCCGGACGGCACCGCTCCGCCCCTGGGAACCAGTCCCTACGACGTCGAGGCGACCGACATCGCACGGGCCCTCGGCGGCATGCGGCCCGCGCGAGCCGACGCGTTCGCCAGCCTGCTCGACAAGCCCGCCTGGCGCGCGTACGAGGCCGAGGCCCGCAGCGGCTGGTCGGCAGCCTGGGCCACGAGGTTCGAGCCGGTTCGCCGATGGGCTGGCGTCGAACTCAAATCCGGAGCGGGCAACTGCCAGACGCTGCTCCACCCGTTCGGCGGGACCGAGTTCCTTCCGGCCTACCTGATGTTCCCGGGGTGTGAAGGCTACGTGCTCGTGGGCTCGGAGGCGGTGGGACAGCTGCCGACCTTCACCGACGCGACAGCAGCCCAGGTGGCCGACATGGCCGACGAAGTCCGGCGCTCGTTTCCGGAGGTGTTCGCGCAAGACGCCGGAGCCCGCCGGCGCGCCGCAGCCCCAACCCGCCCCGGAGCCCTGAGACTGCTGCTCGTTCAGCTCGCGCACCTCGACGCCCGGATCATCCACGCCTCGCGGTTCGACCTCGCCTCGAACGGCCGGCCGCTCGAGGCCATTCCAATCCGCGGAGGCAACGCGAGACCGGCCGCGCTCAGCCTCACCTTCGAACTGCCCGGCGGCAAGCCGCAGTCGCTGGTCTACCTGCCTGCCGAACTCGACGATGCCTCGATGAAGCGCCGGCCAGGCGTGTGGACGTTCCTCAGGCTGCAGGCACCGTTCACGGCGCTGCTTGCGCCCGCCGGCGGGCTGGCCGGCGACCGCGCCACGATCCTCCAGGAACTGGTCGTCGACCAGTCGCGCGCCATCCTGCAGGACCGGCCGGTGATCCCGGAGCGGCTGCTCAACCGCAAGCGCTGGACGGTGTCGACGCTCCCGGTCCCGCCGGTTGGAGCCTTCGGGCCAGGCGCCGCCCCGACGCTCGCCGTGCGGCGAGCGACCGGCTCGGGCGGCCGGCCGTAGCAGCGGCGCGAACCCTATCGCGGCAGGCCTTCCTCCGACAGGAGGTACGCCATCAGGGCCATGATGTTGGCGCCGAGCTGCAGCTCGCGCGGATGGACCTTGTCGAGCGTATCCGTGCCCGAGTGGTGCACGTCGAAGTAGCGCTGCGAATCGGGCACAGGACCCATCAGAATCGTGCCCGACGCGCCGAGCGGCGCGATGTCCACGCCGCCACCCCCCGGGCGAATCCACTGCAGGCCGATCCGCTGGAGCAGCGGCTCCCACGCCTTGATTCGCGCGAACGCCTCTCCCTTCGCGCCAACGCCCATCCCGACGGGCAGGAACCCGCCGCGGTCCGATTCGATGGCCGCGATGTGGCGCTCGCTCTTGCGGTTCTCCGACCGCGCGTAGTCGCGGCCGCCAGTGCCGCCGTTCTCTTCGTCCATGAACAGCACCGCGCGAATCGTCCGCTTCGGGCGCAGGCCGAGTTCTCGAATCAAGCGGAGCGCCTCGATCGACTGCGCGCACCCGGCCCCGTCGTCGTGCGCGCCCGGACTCAGGTCCCAGCTGTCGATGTGCCCGGCGACGACGATGACCTCGTCGGGTGCGGTGGTGCCGCCGAGCTCGCCCATGACGTTGTGCGAGGTCACCGGCGGCAGCGTCCGGCACGAGGTCGCGAACGAGAACCGCACGTCGGGCTCGGCGCGGAGCAGCGTGCTCAGCCGTTCGGCCGCGGCCGTGGAGATGGTCACGGCCGGGATCTTCGGCGTGGCCGCGTCGTAGCTCATCGTCCCGGTGTGCGGGTCGTCGTCCATCTCGAGCGTGAGCGACCGCACCACGGCGGCGACGGCGCCCGCCCGGGCCGCCGCCACCGCGCCGCCCGACCGCTGCTCGGCGGCGCCGCCGTAGGCCGGAAATGTGTCGAGCAGTGCCGAGTCCATGGCGCCGTTGAAGAACACGATTCGGCCGCGAGCCTTGTCGCCAACCTTCTCCAGCTCGGCGACCGAGCGGACTTCGAGGACGCCGGCCGTCACGCCGCCCTCTGGCGTCGCGATGCTGTTGCCGATCGCCCGGACCTTCACCGGGATCGTGCCCGCCGTCCTGGACAGGATCCGGCCTTCCTCGCGCGTGCCGCGAACCCAGTGGCCGACCACGGTCGGCTCGGTCCGGACGTTGTCGAATCCGAGCGCCTTCATGTGCTCGGCCATCAGCTTCACCGCGGCGTCCGCCTGCGCGGATCCGGTCAGGCGCGGCCCAACCGTGAGCAGCCTGGCCAGCGTCGCGTAGGCTCCCAGCTCGCGGAGCCCCTTCTGCTGAAGGCGGGTGGCCACGTCCTCGTAGGCCGCCTGGTCCTGGCCGTTGCCCCTCGCCGCCGCCACCACGACCATCGCCGCCACCAGCGCAAGGACCGCGGCGGGCACTGCGTGCCGTCTCATCTGCATTCGCATCGTCGGGCCAGTATGGCTGGAGGCGCGGTTGCGTTCAAGTGGTTCGCCGTGTCACTTTGTCTCGGGATGCGGCCGCGGCGGCAGTCGAGAGGGGAGACGTGATCGGACGATTTGCGGGTGGCGGCACGGTGGCGGAAATAGGCGTCGGCCGCGTGGTGACGACGGTTGCCGCCGGGGCGCTGCTCGCCGCGGCAGCGGTCGTTGAAGCGGCCGGGCACCCCAGGGCCGGCGCCGTGCTGGCACTCGTGTCGCTGTCGCTCACCGGGTTCCCGATCGTCTGGCGGGCGGTCGGTGGTCTCGCCCGTCTCGAATCGAACGTGGACGAACTGGTGAGCCTGGCGATTGCCGCCTCGCTCGTCCTCGGCGAATGGACCTCCGCCGCCATCGTCGCCTTCATCATGGTGCTCGGCTCGCTCATCGAGGAGTTCGTGAGCGCCCGGGCGCGCAGGCACCTCGAGGCCCTCGTGGCCGCCCAGCCTCGGCACGCCTTGCGGCTGTCGGACGACGGCGGCGTGCACCAGGTGCCGACGATCGATCTCGGCCCCGGCGACCGCATCCTGGTGCGGCCCGGCGACGTGATCGCGGCGGATGGCCAGGTGGAAGACGGGGAGAGCCAGGTCGACGAGTCGCTGCTCACGGGGGAGAGCGCGCCGGTGGACCGCGGGCCCGGGGACCTGGTGTCGGGCGGAACCATCAATGAGAGCGGCTCGCTGACGGTTCGCGTGCGGCGGGTCGGCGACGACAGCGCTCACGGCAAGGTGCTGCGGCTGATCCGGGACGCCGAGTCGCACCGCGCGCCGGTACTGCGCGCCGCCGAATCCTACGCCCGCTGGTTCACGCCCGGGGTGCTGACGCTCTCCGGCATCGTCTGGGTGGCGACCGGCGATGTGCAGCGCGCCGTCACCATGCTCATCGTGGGGTGCCCCTGCGCCTTCGTCCTCGCCACGCCCACCGCCATCGTCGCGGCCATGAGCCGGGCGGCGCGCGAGGGGATGCTGATCAAGGGCGGGCGCTACGTGGAGGGGTGCGCGCGCGTGGCCGCGATTGCCTTCGACAAGACCGGGACCCTGACGAAGGGCGAGTGCCGCGTGGTGGATGTGATTCCGGCGCTGGGCAGCTCGAGGGCGGGGCTGCTCGCCGCCGCGGCCCGGCTCGAGGCGGCCGCGGATCACCCGCTGGCGCGAGCCATCCAGGCCCGAGCGGCGGCCGAGAGCGTGGCCGTGACCCAGAGTCTCTCGATCCTCCGCGAGGCGGGTCTCGGCATCGCCGGGCGCGCCGACGACGGCGGCGAGGCCTGGCGACTGGGGAACGCGCGCTTCATGGCCCGCCACGGCATCGACCTCGGCCACCTCGAGCCCGACGCCGAGCGGCTGCGGGCAGCGGGGCTTTCGATTGTGTACGTCGCGCACGGCAGCGAGGCGAAGGGGCTGTTCTCGATCGAAGACGAGGTTCGGCCCGAAGCGCGTGGGGTGATTGGCGAACTGCGCGCCGACGGCCTCCGCGAGATTCGCATCCTGAGCGGCGATGCGCGGCCGGTGGCGCTCGCCGTGGCCGCCGCGGTCGGCGTCGATCCGGCGGACGTCTTCGCGGAGCTGCTGCCCCAGCAGAAGTACGAATGCGTCCAGGACCTCGAGCGGAAGTACGGCCGCCTGTGCTACGTCGGCGACGGCGCCAACGACGGACCGGCGCTTTCGGTCGCCACCGTCGGCGTCAGCCTGGGTTCCCGCCACGA
>Ga0315268_10007342_pt1 | contig 11610 bp, 8 predicted proteins | sample C1_top_MG_FD_204535 | JGI IMG/M metagenome (GOLD analysis project Ga0315268, IMG submission 204535) | Sediment microbial communities from Yellowstone Lake, YNP, Wyoming, USA - C1_top | ecosystem: Environmental > Aquatic > Freshwater > Lake > Sediment | place: USA: Wyoming | collected 2017-08-01 | reverse complement strand
CCTCTACGAGCAGATCTTCCTGCCGAAGTCCTGGCCGATCCTGTGAGACGCCGCCGGTCCCGGAAGGAGTGGAGAATGAAGAAGCCCGTTCGTCCCATAACCCTGGCCCTTCTGGCCGGGCTCTGGATCGCCTGGCCGCGGCCGGCCCTGGCCGCAGCGGACCAGACGGCCCGGGCGTGGGAGGAAAAGCTCGTCATCCCGACATATGCTGCCGGTCCGGCCGAGCCCAATCCCCTCTTCTACAACGGCCGGGCCTACCAGGGGGCCAAGGGCCCCGTCTATCCTTATCCGCTCCTCGACCGCCTGTCCGATCGCAAGGAGGACAGGACCTACCGGGCCCTCTACCTCGAGAACCCCTATGTCCGGATCTGCGTCCTGCCGGAGATCGGGGGCCGCATCTTCGAGGCCGTGGACAAGACCAACGGCTACGATTTCGTCTACCGCCAGCACGTCATCAAGCCGGCCCTCATCGGCATGCTCGGCGCCTGGATCTCGGGCGGCGTCGAATGGAACATCCCGCATCACCACCGGGCCACGACCTTCATGACCGTCGACTCCGCGTGCGAGAACAACGTCGACGGGAGCGCCACCATCTGGGTCGGCGAGATCGAGCTCCGCCACCGGACGAAGTGGCTCGTCGGCCTGACGCTCCGGCCCGATTCGTCGGCCGTCGAGGTGACCATCCGGATCTTCAACCGGACGCCCCTCGCGCACTCCATCCTCTGCTTCGCCAACGTCGCCGTCCACGCCAACGAGAATTACCAGATCCTGTTCCCGCCGACGACCGAGGTCGCGACCTTCCACGGCAAGAACCAGTTCTCCGGCTGGCCGATATCCCACGAAGTTTATAACGGCCAGGATTACGCCCGGGGCGTCGACGTGAGCTGGTGGAAGAACCACCTGACCCCGACCTCATTTTTCGCCTTCGACGCCGAGGAGGATTTCCTGGGGGGCTATGACCACGGCAAAAAGGCCGGCGTCGCTTTCGTCGGCGACCATAACGTCGTGCCCGGCAAGAAGCTCTGGACGTGGGGCACGGGTTCGGAAGGGAAGACCTGGGAGAAGATCCTGACCGACGCCGACGGCCCTTACCTCGAGCTCATGATCGGTTCCTATTCCGATAACCAGCCCGATTACAGCTGGACCCAGCCGTACGAGACCAAGACCGTCCAGCAGTTCTGGTACCCCATCCGCGGTCTCGGCGGCCTGAAGAACGCGACCCGGGAGGCGGCCTGCAACCTGGAGGTCGCCGGCGGGAAGGCGCGCATCGCCTTCCATGCGACCTCGGAGCGGACGGTGGCGCGCGGCGTCCTCAGGGCGGGGGAGAGGGCCGTCTTCGAGGACACCTTCGACATCGGTCCCGCGACACCGTACTTGAAGGAGATCGGGCTCCCCCAGGGGACCGACGAACAGGGGCTCAGCCTGGCGCTCTTCGCCGCGGACGGCCGCGAGCTCGTCCGATACACGCCCGTGGCGAGAAAGAACGCGCCCCTGCCGTCCCCGGTCGTCCCGCCGCCCGCCCCGAAGGACATCCAGACGAACGAGGAGCTCTATTTCGCCGGGCTCCGCCTGGAACAATTCTACAATCCGGACCTCGAGCCGTATCCGTACTACGAGGAAGCCCTGCGCCGCGACCCGGGCGACGTCCGGGCCAACACCGCCCTGGGCATCCTCTTCATCAAGCGGGGGATGTACCGGGAGGCGGAGGACAGGCTCCGCGCGGCCGTGGCCCGACTGACCCGCAGCTATACGCGGCCGAAGGACGGCGAAGCCTTCTACTATCTAGGCCTCGCCCTGCGGCGCCAAGGAAGGCTTTCCGAAGCCGAAGACGCCCTCCAGAGGGCCGCTTGGAGCGCGGCCTGGACAGGGCCCTCGTTCCATCAGCTGGCCGAGATGGCCTCGGCCGCGAACGACTCCGACAAGGCATTGGAGGACATCGAGGGCGCGCTCATGGCCAACGCCCTGAATGTCAAGGCCCTCGGGCTCAAGGCCGCCCTGCTCCGGCGCTCGGGCAAGACGGCGGACGCCATCCGTTCGGCCGTCGCCGCGGGCCGGGTCGACGCGCTCGATTTCCTGGCCCGCAATGAGCTCGCGCTCTCCCGGCTGATGGAAGGGGCGCCGGCCGATTCCGCCCGCATCGCCGCCGAGCTCCGCGCCCTGATGCGCGGCTCCGTCCCCAACACCCTCGAGCTGGCCATGGATTATCTGGACGCCGGGCTCTGGAAGGAAGCCGCCGCCGTCCTCGAGCCTGCGGCGGCGGAGCCGCGGACCCTGAACGCTCTGCCGGCCTACGCGATGGCCTACGCCCTCGACCGGATGGAACAGCACGCCGAGGCCCAGAAATTCCTCAAGTCCGCCGCTTCCGCCCCGCCAGACCTCGTCTTTCCGTTCGAGCACGAGTTTCTGGACATCCTGCCGTGGGCCATGAAGGAGGTCCCGGCTGACGCCCGGGCGCCTTATTACCTCGGCAACCTGCTTTTCGACCTCCAGCCGGAAAAAGCCATCACGGCGTGGGAAGGATCCCGCAGCCTCGACCCTTCCTTTGCCACCGCACACCGGAACCTGGGCCTGGCCTACGCCCGGGTGAAAAACGACCTTCCGGCGGCGGTGGCGAGCTTGGAGAAAGCCGTCGCGGCGGACCGGAAGGATGCCCGCCTTTATTACGAGCTCGACGTCCTTTATGAGGCCGCCGGAGCCGACCCGCAAAAGAGGTTGGGGCTTCTCGAAAAGAACCACGCCGCGATCGCCGGCCACGATGACGCCCTCGGCCGGGAGATCCGGCTGCTCATCCAGACGGCCCGCTATGACAGGGCCCTGGAGCTCCTCCGCGGTCATCATTTTCATGTCTGGGAAGGGGGAGGAGGGATCTACGGCAGCTGGGTCGAGGCGAACCTGCTTCGGGGGAGGTCGTGGCTCGACGCCGGGAACGGCGGCCGAGCCCTGAGGGATTTCCAGGCGGCCGTGACCTATCCGGCGAACCTCGAGGTCGCTCCGCCCTCCCGAGGGACCGGTTCGGCTAAGGCCTTTTACCTGATGGCCTTGGCCTATGACCGTCTGGGCAAGATAAGCGAAGCGGCCTCCAGCTTGGAGAAAGCCGCCACCATTGAACCGGGCTGGTCCGAGCAGGCCTATTTCAAAGGCCTGGCCCTGGGCCGTTTGGGCAAGACGGCCGAGGCGGAGGCACTGTTCTCGGGGCTCGTCAGGTTCGCCCGGGAGAAACTGGGCGCTGCCCCGGCCCTGGATTTCTTCGAGAAGTTCGGCGAGAAGCAGTCGGCCGCGGCCCACGAAGCGCAGTATCACCTTATGGCCGGCCTCGGCCTTCGGGCACTGAAGAGACCGGTCGATGCGGCGGAGGAGCTCAGAAAGGCCGTTGCCCTGAACCCGAACCTGAACGAGGCCCGCCGGCAACTATTCGAGATCGAGAAGGAACGCTGAGAGCCACCCCGGGGTTCGCGGGCCCAGCCGCCCGCATCCCGAGGACATTGAGGAGGTTCGTTGTGTCCAAGCTGAATAGAACGTCACTCCACCTGCCGGCGGTGCTCCTGTCCGCGGCATTGTTGTCCGCGGCGGCTTCCCCGATCGTCGGGGCCGCGGACCGCCCTTACCTCGAGGCTGCGGAAAAGGCCGCGGCCTGGATCCGGGCTTCGGCCATCCGGACCCCCTCGGGGCTGACCTGGCCGGCCGACCCGAAGGACCCCCAGTCGGCCAACACCAGCCTTTATGCCGGCGCGCCCGGCGTCGTGCTCTTCTTCCTCGAGGCCTACCATGCCACAGGGAACGATGTTTATCTCCGCGACGCCCGGGCGGGCGCGGACGCTCTCTTGGCCGCCGTCCCGAAGGAACAAGGAATGGGGCTTTACGAAGGGCTTTCCGGAGTCCTTTTCGCCGTCGGGGAAACGTTCCGCGCGACCGGCGACAAAAAATACCAGGAGGCGTTCCTCGAAGGACTCGGACGCATCCGCGGCGCCGCGACGGTCAAGCAGGCCGGCGTCGAATGGGGCCCGGTCACGGACATCATCAGCGGCGGCGCCGGGACGGGGCTATTCCTAATCTATGCCTATCGCGAAACGAAGGACCGGGCCTGGCTGGACCTGGCGGCCCGGGCCGCGACGCGTCTGGCCGAGCTCGGCCGGCGCGAGAACGGCGGGCTGAAGTGGGCCATGGACCCCGAGTTCCCGCGTCTGATGCCGAACTTCTCCCACGGCACGGCCGGCATCGCCTACTTCCTAGCCCGTCTCTACGAGGAAACCAAGAAGAAAGAATTCCTCGACGCGGCGCTGGCCGGAGCGAAGTACCTCCTCTCCTTGGCCAACACCGAAGGCGAGACGTGCCAGGTGTTCCACCACGAGCCGGACGGCAAGGACCTTTATTATCTTGGATGGTGCCACGGTCCGGTCGGTACGGCCCGGCTCTTCTATGCGCTCGGCGAGGCCACTGGCGACAAGGCCTGGTCCGGCTGGGTCAGGAAGTCTGCCAACTCCCTGCTCGAAAGCGGCATCCCCGAAAAAGAAACGCCGGGCTTCTGGAACAATGACGGCATCTGCTGCGGTTTGGCCGGCGTCGCGGAGTTCTTCCTCGACCTCGGACGCGCCCTCGGGGACAAGTCGTACCTCGCGTTCTCGGACCGGGTCACGGCCCGGCTGCTGGCCAAGGCCTCCGTCGACGTCGGGCGGATGTCCTGGCTCCAGGCCGAGCACCGCACCCGGCCCGACTTCCTGGTCGCCCAGACGGGCTACATGCAGGGCGCGGCCGGCATCGGCATGTTCCTCCTCCGCCTGGACGCCGCGGGCCGGGGACGAAAGCCGCAGGTCGTCTTCCCGGATTCGCCGTTCGGCCGCTGAGCCGGAACTCGCTTGTCCCGGCCGGCGCGCTTTTGCATCGTCCCGGCATCCGTGGTATTTTAGCACCCCTGTGGGGGAGACCCTGTGACCGAAAAAAGGGCTGCCGTTTACGACCCGCTCAAGGAACGGGACCTCTGCGCCTTTTCCGGTCCGGCCATCGAGCTCACCGGCGTGACCAAGACCTTCAACTCCTTCATGGCCGTCGACGGGGTCAGCTTCGAGGTCCGGCCGGGGGAGATCCTCGGTCTCCTCGGCCCGAACGGCGCCGGCAAGACGACAATCATCCACATGCTCCTCGGCCTGACGACGCCGACGGCCGGATCCATCCGGATGTTCGGGCTGGACCTGCTCAAGCACCGCGAACGGATCCTGGGCTGCATCAACTTCTCATCGAGTTACGTCTCCATGCCCTTCTCTCTGACCGTGGCCGAATGCCTCAAGGTCTTCGCCCGCCTCTACCACGTCCGCAAGCCCGGGAGGAAGATCGACGAGCTCCTCCGGACCTTCGAGATGTCCGAAGTCAAGCACAAAAAGGTCCGGACCCTGTCCACGGGCCAGCTCAGCCGCCTCAACCTGGCCAAGGCCTTCATCAACGATCCCAAGATCCTCCTCCTCGACGAGCCGACGGCCAGCCTCGACCCCGACATCGCCGATAAGACCCGAACCCTCCTCCTCCGGGTCGCGGACGAGAAGAAGACGGCCATCCTCTACACTTCGCACAACATGCGGGAGATGGAGAAGATCTCGGCCCGGATCGTCTTCCTCCACCATGGCCGCGTCATCGCCGAGGGCCGGCCCGACGAGGTCGTCCGGAAGTTCGCCGGGCACGACCTCGAGGACGCCTTCCTCAAGGTCATCCGGGAGCCGGCCCCATGAAGCTCCACCGCGTCCTGGCCGTCTTCGTCCGCCAGATGTACCTCTACCGGAGGAGCCTGCCGCGGCTCATGGAGATCTTCTACTGGCCCCTCCTCGACCTCGTCCTGTGGGGCTTCATCAGCCTCTACCTGGCCCGCTACCAGGGCAACCTGCCGAACTTCGTGACCTTCTTCCTGGGCGCCCTGATCCTCTGGGACATCCTCTTCCGCTCCCAGCTCGGCATCTCGGTCTCCTTCCTCGAGGACGTCTGGGCTCGCAACTTCCTCAACCTCTTCGTCAGCCCCCTCAAGCCGGGGGAATACCTGACGTCCCTGATGCTGGTCAGCGCCGTCAAGATCGTCCTGGCCGGGGGGATCATGTCGCTCCTAGCCTGGGTCTTCTACTCTTTCAACATCTTCGTCATCGGGATGTCGCTCGTGCCGTTCGTCCTCAACCTGGTCGCCCTGGGCTGGGCCATCGGTATCTTCACCACCGCCCTCATCCTGAGATTCGGCCAGCAGGCCGAGATCCTGGCCTGGGGGATCGCCATCCTCTTCCAACCCGTCTCGGCCGTCTTCTACCCGGTCGCCGTCCTGCCCCCCATCCTGCGCTGGCTGGCGCGGTATGTTCCGTCATCGTATGTCTTCGAGGGCATGCGGGAGGTCGTCGCGAGCGGCCGCCTGCCCGTGGGCAAGCTCGTCTGGGCCACGGGCCTCAATGCCGTCTATCTGGCCGTGGTCACGTTCTTCTTCTACGCGATCTTCCGGTCGGTCAAGAAGAAGGGCCTCCTGGCCCGCATCGGCGAATGACGGGACGTGGAGTTGGGATCGTAAAAAATGTTATCATGTTCTCCGCCGCTCCCCCCGGGGGATCACGGCGGAGCAGCCCGGACACGACTCACGGAGGGTAGTTCGATGGCCAAGACAGACGACCTGCGGAAGATCGCGGCCCGCCTCCGCATCCATTCCCTGCGGATGACGACCGCGGCGGGCTCGGGGCACCCGACGACCTGCCTGTCCGCGGCGGACATCGCCGCTTGCCTCTTTTTCAGCGAAATGCGGTTCAACCCGCGGAAGCCGGACGACCCCGGGAACGACGAGTTCATCCTGTCCAAGGGCCACGCCGCACCGCTCCTCTGGGCGGTCTACGCCGAGGCCGGGATCATCCCCATGAAGGAGCTCCAGGACCTCCGGAAGATCACGAGCGACCTCGAGGGCCATCCCACGCCGAGGATGCCCTGGGTCAAGGCCGCAACCGGATCCCTGGGCCAGGGCCTCTCGGTCGGCGTCGGCATCGCCCTGGCCCAGCGCCTCGACAAGTCCCCCGCCCGGACCTTCGTGCTGATGGGGGACGGCGAGTGCGCCGATGGCGCGGTCTGGGAGGCGGCCGCATTCGCCGCCCACGCCCGCCTGCGCCACCTTTGCGCTATCGTCGACGTCAACCGCCTGGGGCAGTCCGATCCGACCATGCACGGGCACGACCTCGCCGCCTACGCCCGGAAATTCCGGGCCTTCGGCTGGGATGTCCTGACGACGAACGGCCACAAGATCGAGGCCATCCTCGAGGCCTTCAGGAAGATCGGGAAACGGCGCAAGCCCACGGTCATCCTGGCCCGGACGGTCAAAGGCAAGGGCGTCTCGTTCATCGAGGACCGGAACGGCTGGCACGGCAAGCCTCTCAAGAGCGACGAACTGGCCAGGGCCCTGGAGGAGATAGGCTGCCTCCCGGACATCGACGCCCGCAAGCTCATCCGGAAGCCCAAACCGGTCCGCAAGCCCAAGGCCGCGGCGGCCTTCGCCTTCCCTCGGACGGTCTATCAAGAGAAGACGGCGACGCGATTGGCCTACGGCAACGCCCTCCTTGCCCTGGGCCGGGTCAACCGGTCGGTCGTGGCCATAGACGGCGACGTCAAGAACTCGACCTACGCCGACAAGTTCTTCGAGGCCTTCCCGGAGCGATCTTTCCAGGGCTACATCGCCGAGCAGAACATGGTCGGGATGGGCATGGGCCTGGCGGCCAAGGGCTACCTCCCCTTCATGGCAACGTTCGCCGCCTTCCTGGCCCGGGCCCACGATCAGGTCCGCATGGCCGCCTACTCTTTTTCGAACATCAAGGTCTGCGGCTCTCACGTCGGCGTCAGCATCGGCGAGGACGGCCCGTCCCAGATGGGGCTCGAGGACCTGGCTCTGTTCCGGTCCGTGCCGGGGTGCACCGTCCTTTACCCGAGCGACGCCGTCTCGGCCGAGGCCTGCGTCGAGGCCATGGCCTTGCACGAGGGCATGGCCTATCTCCGGACGACCCGCCCGGCGACGTCCGTCCTGTATCCGGCCGGCGAGGCCTTTCCCATCGGCGGGTCGAAGGTCCTCAGAAAGAAGCCCGGTGACGCCGTCACGGTCATTGCCGCCGGCATCACCGTCCATGAGGCCTTGAAGGCCGCGGCGGAGCTCGAGAAGGAGGGCCTCGCGATGAGGATCATCGACGCCTATTCCGTCGCCCCGCTCGACGCGGCCACCATCGCCCGCGAGATCGCGGAAACGTCCGGCCGAGCCGTGGTCGTCGAGGACCATTACCCGGCCGGCGGGCTGGGCGAGGCGGTCGCCGCGGCCCTGGCCGGCCGGGCCGTCCTCAAGCACCTGTGCGTCCGCGAGGTGCCCCGGTCGGGCAAGCCCGAGGAGCTCCTGGAGAGATACGGCGTCAGCGCCGGGAACATCGTCCGGGCGGTCAGGGAGCTCTGCGGGCGCTGACCTGATTCTCCGCCCGGAAGAAACGCCGGGGGAAGGGAAGGACCGTGGCCTTGAAGAAGACGGCTCCTATCGGCTTGGCCCTCGCCTTCGTTTTCAGTATCGGGGCGGCTGGATTCTCCCGGCCGGCGCCCCAGGATCCCGCCGCGCTCACCGGCCTCGTGACCTACGTCTATGACGGCGACACCATCCGGGTCCGCCTGGACACGGGCGGGGAGAAGAAGGTCCGTCTCATCGGCGTCGACGCCCCGGAGTTCGACGACCCGCAGGAGAGCGCTCGTCTCTCGGCCTTCCTGGCCCGCCGCTTCGCCTATTCGAAGCTCAACCAGAAGCTCGTCCGGCTGACCATGGACAAGGACAAAGAAGACGCCTACGGCCGGCTCCTCGCCTACGTGTGGACGGACGGGACGGCGATGTTCAACGAGGTCCTGGTCCGGGAGGGCTTCGCCCGGGCCTATCTGAAGTACCCCTTTGACGAGGCGACGAAGGCCAGGATCACGGCGGCCGAAGCGGAGGCGCGGCGGGCGGAAAGGGGCCTGTGGGCCGTCCAGCCCCGGCCCGTCGTCGGGGCTGGCGAAGCCAGCCGACGGGTGGGTCAGGTCGTGACCGTCCGCTTCCGCTGCGTCCGGACCTTCGACCGGGCCCGGTTCCGGGTCCTGGTGCCTGCGGAGGGCGAGTTCGAGGCCGTGGTCCCCATCGACGTCCTGGCCTCGTTCCCGGGCTCGCTCGATTTCGAGAACAAGACCATGGAGGTCACCGGCCTCATCGAGGAATACAGGGGACGCCCCCAGATCGTCATCGGCCTGCCGGTGCAGGTGAAGGTGGTTGACGATCCCAAGGCCCTCAGGTTCCGGCCACGGCCGGGGATTTCCGTTTGACACCCATCCGGTCTTGGATTATATAAGTTGCCTTGGAGTCTTGCCCATGTTTGAGAAGGTCATGCCCCAGGTCCGGTCGGCCGTCGAAGCCATCGTCGGCCGGGAGAACGTCCTCGCCGGTACGGAGAAGGTCCACGATTACAGCCACGATGAATTCTCCCTCAAGGACATCGCTCGGGAGCCGGACCTCGTCGTCAAGCCTGGCACGGAATACCAGGTCGCCGAGATCCTCAAGCTGGCCGGGGAGCACACCGTCCCGGTAACGCCGCGCGGCGGGGGCACCGGGCTCTGCGGCGGCTGCGTCCCGGCCTCGGGCGGGATTGTCCTGTCCCTGGAGCGTATGAACCGGGTCCTCGAGATCGACCCCGACAACCAGATGGCGGTGGTCGAAGCCGGCCTGCGGCTCTCGGACCTGGCCACGGCCGTCGAGTACGCCGGCCTCTACTTCCCGCCCCATCCCGGCGACGAGAGCGCCATGATTGGCGGGCTCATCGCCACCAACGCCGGCGGCAGCCGGGCCGTCAAGTACGGCACGATCCGCAATTACATCCGGGGCCTCGAGCTTGTCTGCCCGACGGGCGAGATCCTCAAGCTGGGCGGCAAGTTCGTCAAGTCGAGCACGGGCTACAACCTCATGCACCTCGTCATCGGGTCCGAGGGGACCCTCGGAGTCGTCACCAAGGCCATCATCCAGCTGATCACCAAGCCGCCCCTGACCCGGTCCCTGGTCGTGCCCTTCGCCGAGCTCGAGCCGGCCATCGAAACGGTGCCGCTTCTCCTCAAGAAGGGCGTCGTGCCCGTGGCCGTCGAGTTCCTGGAGATCGAGCCCATCACCCTGGCCGAGGACTACCTCCGCCTGAAATGGCCCTCCAAGCTCGGCAAGACCCATCTCCTGATCATCCTGGACGCGAGCTCCGAGGAGGAGATGGACCGCCTGTCCCAGACCGTTGCGGACATCTGCCTCGAGAAGGACGCCCTGAACATCTTCATCGCGGAGACGCCCAGCCGGCAGGAGGAAGTCCTGTCCATCCGCTCCAAGATCTACGAGGCCATCAAGGCGGGGACGGTCGAGATCCTGGATATCTCCATCCCCCGGGCCGAGATCGCCCGGCACGTCCGGAAGGTCGCCGAGACCGCCCGGAAATACGACATCTGGCTGCCGACCTTCGGCCATGCCGCCGACGGCAACATCCACACTCATATCATGAAGGCCCGGTATCTCAACGGCCAGATGGTCCCCGTGCCCGTCAGCGAGTGGCGGGACAAGGTCGACAAAGTCCGGGAGGAGCTCTTCCAAGACTGCCGCGAGCGTGGCGGCGTCATCTCCGGCGAGCACGGCATCGGCCTGGTCAAGAAGCCCTACCTCTCCCTGGTGCTCGAAGAAAAGCAGATCGAGCTCATGAGGGGCATCAAGAAAGCCTTCGATCCGGCCGGCATCATGAACCCGGGGAAGATCTTCGATTGAACCGGCCCGCCGCCGCCTCCGGCGGGGGGACGGTCATTCCATCGAGGGGGTGAGGAAATGATCGAACGGATCACGGAACTCTACGTCATCCTGGAGAACAAACCGTCCGTCCTGGGGGACCTCTGCAGCTTCCTGGCCGAGAACGAGATCAACATCGACGCCATCGGCGTCTTCCACGATACCGCCAAGCTCACTGTCCAGAACCTGAACAAGACCGTCAAGCTCCTCGGCAAGCTCAACTACATCGTCGAGCTGCGGGACGTCCTCAAGGTCGACCTCGAGAATAAGCCGGGCGCCCTGGCCGACGTGACGACCAAGCTCGGCGACGAGGGCATCAACATCGAGTATTGCTACGGCACGCTGTCCCGCAAGGGCAACACGGTCTCGGTCATCATGGACGTCTCCAACATCGACCGGGCCTGCCAGGTCCTGGGCTGTTGAGCACCGCTCTCGACGGGCCTCGGGGATGCCCTTCACTCCAGAGTGTGGCCTGCGCTAGGCCGCACATGACGTTCCGGCCATGAATCTCATGATCAGACTTCGCGTCTTGGCCTCCATCTCCAGAGGTGAACCGCGAAGACTGGTTCCCGGGAGGCGGGGGGAAAAGGGTGGCTTTCATCGCCGCCCCGACGGGCAGACGGGGCGAGTTCCTGCCGCGATGCTCAGATGAAGAGCGTGATCTCCGCTCCCCGGGCCTGCTCGAGGAAGAAGGCGACCCCGACGCAGGCCGAGACCTCGTCGATCATGGCCTCGCGGGGGATCTCCATGACACCCATGCTCGTCGTGCAGCCGTAGAATTTGACGCCGAGCTCAATGGCCGTCTGCCGCAT
>Ga0315268_10007341_pt1 | contig 11611 bp, 7 predicted proteins | sample C1_top_MG_FD_204535 | JGI IMG/M metagenome (GOLD analysis project Ga0315268, IMG submission 204535) | Sediment microbial communities from Yellowstone Lake, YNP, Wyoming, USA - C1_top | ecosystem: Environmental > Aquatic > Freshwater > Lake > Sediment | place: USA: Wyoming | collected 2017-08-01 | reverse complement strand
GAAATCCTCCCCGACGGCTACGGCTTCCTCCGCAGCCCCGATTACAATTACCTGCCGGGGCCGGATGATATATACGTGTCGCCGTCGCAGATCCGCAAGTTCGACCTCAAGACCGGCGACACCATCAGCGGCCAGGTGCGCCCGCCGCATGAGGGCGAAAAGTATTTCGCGCTGGTGAAGATCGAGGCGGTCAACTTCGAATCGCCCGAGGAAGCGCGCAACAAGATCCTGTTCGACAACCTGACGCCGCTGTATCCGCTGGAGCGGGTCAAGCTGGAAACCGCGCGCGACAACGTCAGCGCCCGCGTCATGGACCTGCTCACGCCCCTGGGCAAAGGCCAGCGCGGGCTGATCGTCTCGCCGCCGCGCACCGGCAAGACCATGCTGCTGCAGAACATCGCCAACAGCATCACCAGCAATCATCCCGAAGTCGTGCTTATCGTGCTGCTGATTGACGAGCGCCCCGAGGAAGTCACCGACATGCAGCGCTCGGTGAAGGGCGAAGTCATCAGCTCCACCTTCGACGAGCCGGCGGCGCGCCACGTGCAGGTCGCCGAGATGGTGATCGAGAAGGCCAAGCGCCTGGTGGAGCACAAGCGCGACGTGGTCATCCTGCTGGACTCGATCACCCGCCTGGCGCGCGCCTACAACACCATCGTGCCGCCCTCGGGCAAGGTGCTCTCCGGCGGCGTGGACTCGAACGCGCTGCAGCGTCCCAAGCGCTTCTTCGGCGCCGCTCGCAATATTGAAGAGGGCGGCTCGCTCACCATCATCGCCACCGCGCTGGTGGACACCGGCTCGCGCATGGACGACGTGATCTTCGAGGAGTTCAAGGGCACCGGCAACTGCGAAATCATTCTCGACCGCAAGCTGGTGGACAAGCGCGTCTTCCCGGCCATCGACATCCAGCGCTCCGGCACCCGCAAGGAAGAGCTGCTCATTCCCAAGGAAGACCTGGCGCGCATCTGGGTGCTGCGCAAGGTGCTCAATCCGCTCTCCCCGGTGGAAGCCATGGAACTGCTGATCGACAAGCTCACCAAGACCCAGAGCAACGGCCAGTTTTTGGCGAACATGAGCTCGTTGTAAGACGAGCTGTTAGCAATTAGCAATTAGCGGTTAGCAAGAAACGCCCGGGCTTTGGCTCGGGCGTTTGTTTTTGCCGACGACCGACGACTGACGACCGACGACTGTTTTCTACCCCAGCACCACCGTCGCCTTCCTTGCGCCCTTCGCCGTGCTGGCGTAGATCAGACTGAGGTTCGTTCCCTTCGCCGCCAGCTTCTCCAGGTGCTTGGCCAGCGCGCCCGGGCTGTTCGGCAGCTCCACCTGCTCCACCATGTTCTCGCTGAAAGCGATCGCTGCCTGGCCCAGCGCTTTCTTCGCCTTGTTGGCGTTATCCGCTACGATGTGCAAAGTTCCCTGCGCGCCCTGCCCGGTGCCCACCAGCGCCAACAGATTCACCTTGGCGTCGCCCAGCACCCGCGCCACGCGGGCCGCCGCTCCCGGAGTGTTCTCCACCTGGACCGTGATTTGTTTTGCCTTCGCCACAACGCACCTCCACAGAATTCGGGTGCCGCATTATAGCAGGACGGCCAAATAGCCGCGGATGAACGCTGATGAACGCGGATTGAAAAGCCCACCCAGGCCAAAGACGGGCTTGGGTGGGACACCCCGACCGCGTAGCAAACGTGCCCTCGCGTGCGCCGGTGGAAGCGCCGGGCTTTAGCCCGGCGAGAAGCGACAAATCAAGATCCCTGGGGCTTCAGCCCCCGATTCTTTCTACGCGAAGCTGCGCCACGCCTTCGGGCTGACGCCCTCGGCGAAAACGTGCCGCCCGCTGAAGCGGGCTCGGAGGGGTTCGGTGCGGCTGACTGCCCCAACGACTTGCGGTCGACACGATGGGGCAGGAGGACTAGGCTTTCGGGTGAAGGGAAAGCCCAAAATGGAAATTCCGGCTTAGACATGTGGGGTTGGCCGGCGCCGACTACACCCTGCTCGGATGGAGAGCCGTGGGCTCGGCGGCTGGCGCGGCGTTGGGTGCCTGGCTGATGAGCGACAAGCTGAAGGGGCGGCAAGTGAAGGTTCTAATCGGCGTCGTGCTTCTGGCGATCGCTTCCAAGATGGTGTGGAGGCTGCGGTGAAGTGGTGGAGGTTACCGCGTGCGCTGGCCAGCCTTCTACTCGCCGGGATTGTCTTTGGCGGCAGAGCGGGAGCCTGCGGGGCTGAGGAAGCGCAGGTTGGGACCCAGAAGCAAAGTTCCCATGACGAGTTCTGGTCTCACGTGAAGGAAAAGCACGCCGGGCCGCTGACGTTCGATTTCGGCGGACAGGTGCGCTTCCGCTACGAGTACGACGATGGGCTTAGCGTCAAGGGTTACGCCCCCGGGGGGCACCACCAGCTCCTACTGGAAAGGGTGCGACTCGATCTGTCAACCAAGTTTTGGGGGAAACCACGGCTATTTCTGCAGCTTCAGGATGCGCACGCCTTTCTCACGCGTCTCGGGCCTTCCGACTTTCCGGAAAGCAATCCGATCGAGGACACGCTCGACATCCGACAGCTCCACCTCGAGTGGCTGAAGATCCGCGGTAGCCCATTCGGATTCCGCATAGGACGGCAAGAGATTTCCTATGGCGACCAGCGGGTTTTCGGTCCGGGCAACTGGGGAAATACCGGCCGCTTTGCCTGGGATGCGGCGATGCTGAAGGTCGACACGAAAGCGCTCTCGACCGACCTATGGGTCGGCAAGTACCTCCGCTACCAATCGGACGAATGGCCTAACCGGGACGTGGATCACTTTATGACCTTCGTCAACTACACACAGATCAAGAACCTGCCCTTCCGAGCGGATTTCTTCTACGTGCTGAAGCACGATAACAGCGGGAGAGTTGTGGGCGAATCTGGGAATGGTAACCTTCTCTCGCACACCGTCGGCTTTCAGGCAGAAGGTCAGGCGTTTGGAGATGTGCTCGACGCCGGCGCCACGTTTGCGGCGCAGTTCGGCCGATACGGCGCCGACAGGCTGCGCGCCTTCGGGGCGAGCGGGAAGCTGGGCGTCACCGCGCCTGTGGCGTGGAAGCCCCGCCTGGGCGGGCAGTTCACTTGGGGCTCAGGGGACAAGGACCCGGACGATGGCGTCCGTGGGACCTTCGACGGTGTCTTCGGTGGCCGAGACATTTCCTTTTACGGGTATCTGAACCTGTTCTTCTGGGCGAACCTAAGGGACTACGAGGTCGACTTCAGCATTCGCCCGCCCCGGGCGCTCACCCTATACGTTGAATACCATCACTTCACCCTCGATCAGTCACGGGATGCTTGGTACACAACAGGGCTGAAACCGTACCGGCGTGATGCGACAGGCCACTCCGGAGCGACGCTTGGTGACGAGCTTGACATGCGTGCGGTCCGGACCCTGTGGAACCACCTCGAGTTGATGGGGGGCTACGGACGGTTTTTTCCGGGGCCCTTTGTCAAGAACACCGGTGCCGCAATCCCGGCGAATTGGTATTTCTCCCAGATCGCTTACTCTTGGTGACAGGAGCTTCTAATGCATATAGCAGAGGGTCAAAAGGCTGCCAGGATGACGAGAAACCTTCTCTTGATCCTCCTTATCATGGGGCTTGCCACCAGTTGTGGCACGAACCCCAATCCGGTAAGCGTTCCTAAGCCTCGGACAACAGCGTCAGGGAAGGCACTCGGCGTGTGCCCGCCGTTTCCCCTCCGCGATGAGGCAGGCAAGGTAATCGACCCAAGCAAGGGGGTAAACGACACCATGCCGTATTCGCCCAGACAGACCTGCGGCGCGAGCGGTTGCCACGACTATGCCAAGATCACCGAGGGTTTCCACTTCACACAGGGCAAAGGCGAAGTGCCTTCCGAGAAGTTCGCCGCCCGCTACAACTGGGTGACGTCGCCTGGCAATTACGGCGGGAACTGGTGCTCACCCGCGCCGCTATACCGCCAGCTTGCGCCGAAGAAGAACTCGAGCGCGCGAACCATTGATATGACTTCTTTTGAGTTCGTCACTGCGACCTGCGGCAACTGTCATCCGGGCGGCGGGCCGCTTGAGTTCGATCGGGAGGGCAAGCGGTACGACGCTTGGATGCGCGACCCCACGTCGGGTTTTAGTCCCGGCGGCGAGAACGGGCTCGATGGCGACTACTACAAGGCGCGCTGGTCGGAAACGGGCGTGGTCGAGGCCGACTGCTTACTTTGTCACATGCCGGAGTACAACCTCAACAAGCGTAACAGGGAGTTGGCCAACCTGAACTTCCGCTGGGCCGCGACGGCCGGCGCCGGCTTCGGTACTGTCATCGGCAAGGTGAGCGCGAACGAGCGACCGACCGTCACCTACGACAAGAGCAAGTTCGACGCCGACGGCAATGTCCTCATCCACATCGCCCCGGAACCCCGCAACGAGACCTGCCTCAACTGCCACTTCAAGCCCGACTGGAAGAAGCGGGGCGCCGCCTACTCGGCGCGGACGGACGTTCACTTAGTGGCGGGCCTGCGCTGCGTGGACTGCCACGCGGCCGGTAGCCGCGCCCCTGACCCGCGCATCCGCGGGCGCGAGGTTCACCAGTTTGGTAAAGGCGATGACCCGTCAGGCTGGGTTCGCAACGATCTCGACAACACGTTGCGGAACTGCGAAAACTGCCACCTCGAGGGCTGGCGCAACGCGCCCCGTGCGACGCACGCCTGGCTCCCCCCGCTCCATATGGAGAAAATCGCCTGCCAGACTTGCCACATCCCGACCCGCGCGGTGAAGAGCGCGCTCGTGCAGGCGAGTGACGTCTACAATCCCGCGCCCCGGATCACACCGCCGCCGAAGCACATCTGGACCTTCTACGACCAGGAAATGGCGTTCTGGAACCACTACGGCGAGCTCGACCTTTTCAGCGGCGCAGATGAACCGACCAACGTCACGAGGCCGACCCTCATCCGCTACAAGGGCAAGATCTACCCCGCCAACAGAGTGCATAGCGCCTGGGTCGGCTTCGAGGAGCAGGGCAAGCCGGGATTGAACCAACTCTTCATGAAAGACTTCTTCCAGATGTGGACCCAGCACCGGGCTGACCCTAAGAACAAATATCCCGAATTGGCCAAGATCACCGACGACAACAAAGACGGCGTCGTTGAGGTCAACCGGGCCGAGGAAATCGATGCGCTCCTCACGGCAACCATGGCGTATCTCGCAGCCACAGGATTTCCGTTCGATGGACGGCGGCTGGTATGGGTCTCAGACAGCAAGGCCTACTACTCGTCTGCCGAGGTCAGGGAACTCCCGCACGAGGAATATGAAGCCACCGCCTATGCTTCGGTTTACAAGTTTTCTCATGATATCTCGCCGGCGCGTGCGGCCCTCGGCGCCGGCGGCTGTACCGACTGTCACCGCACCGACTCTGCCTTCTTCCAATCAGCGCTGTTAGATGCGGCGTTCACTGGCAACGACGCGCGGCCGAGGTGGATCCCAAACCATTTGATCCTTGGTATTTCGCCTTTCTGGGTAAACCTTGGCGCTGTGCGTGAAGAGTGGCTCAAGCCACTGGTATATTGCCTTGGGGCTATCGCTATTCTTCTGCTCACCGGTCTTGGTATAGGCCGATTGCTCCGCACGCGCTTGCGTCTGAGCTCACGCGCAACCAACCTTGCAACGGCCTTCATCTCACTTTTCGGCATCCTTGCCCTTGCCAGCCTGATAAAGACGCCCGACTGGCTCAGCTACATACTAGTTCGGCGGTTCACCCTCGATGCCAATCACTCATGGATATCGCTCTTGGCCTTTTCGTTGGCGGTGGGAATAACGTTTATTCCAACGAACAGTGGAGGTCGTTTCAATCGTGTTTTGCTCATGAGTAATTGCCTAACTTGGGCGGGTCTTGCTTTGGCCTCGCTCTCAGCCGTCTTCATGTTCCTCAAAATTGCAGCTCTTCCGACGATCACCCGCTTTTCTTACACAGGGCTTGAACTCGGATCGGCCATCGCCTTATTTGCAAGCGTGCTGGCATTGGCGCTACACGTTATCAACGGCTTCAGCTCAAGCGACTTCAGCGGGACAACTGACGGTGGACTGTCAGAGCCATGCGCGAAGACACCGCCGTATCCTACGGAACCACGAGGATAAGATGACTAAGGAACTGGGGGAGTCCGGGGACGGAGTCCGGGGATAGACGGGACGTTGTCCGCCCCGGCGGCACGCTCAGTCGTCGCCTACGGGACTCCGGGGATTCGCGAACGATACCCAGCGCTAAGAGCGCTGGGCTGTTTTCATTCGCGCCTCCGGCGCTGAGCACAAGCGCATCGGCATCCGACGAACCTATGTTGAACCCGAACTGACGGAAGAAGCAAAAGCTATTTTCTAGCCCAGCTCGCGGAAGATGTCTTTGAAATCGTAGAAGCCAGTCTTGCCCTGGAGCCACTCGGCGGCACGGACGGCGCCCTCGGCGAAGCCGCGGCGCGACTTGGCCTCGTGCACAAGGGTGATGGTGTCGCCCGCGGAATCCAGCGTGAGCTGGTGCATGCCGACCACGTCGCCTTCGCGCACCGACTCGATCGGCAGCTCGGCGTGCGCGGCGTCATGCACCACGTTGCGGATGGCCACCGCCGTGCCCGAAGGCGCGTCTTTCTTGTGCACGTGGTGCTTCTCCAGGATCTTCCCGGAGTAGCCGGAGCGCTCGCCGACGTGCAGGACGACGACCGCAGGCTCGTTGAGGTGGCGCGCCAGCCAGTCGGTGGAGACCAGCATCTGCGAGCGCACCGCGGGCACGCGGACTGCGGCGCGCAACTGGCTGGTGCCCAGCGGCGGGAGCAGGAGCAGCATCAGCGCCAGCAGAATGCCCAGCACCAGCGCGGCGATCACCGGGAAGCCGGGCAGCGTCTGCCTGCGGGTGGTGTGCGGTCGCACGGCGGCTCCTCGCGGCTAGGCGCTGCGCTCTTGCAACGGCGCGGTGAATTCGGCGAGCGTGAGCAGCGGCGAAAGCTGTTTGGCGCGGGCGAAGATCTGCTCGCGGTCGGAATCGCTCTTGGCAGTCTTGTAACGGCGGCGCAGGGCCACGATCTTCTGCTGGCGGGTGCGGCGGCGGCGGATTTCGGGCCGGCGGCTGGGTGCGGACATGCAAGCTCCAGTTGTGAGTTGTGAGTTCTGAGTTGTGAGTTTGAGCTCTGAGCGTTCTTCTCACAACTCAAAACTCACAACTCACAACTACCCGGAACCAGTTCTACACTTCTGGTCCGCACCGGCGCAAGGACGGCGCCGGCTATTTCGCGGCCAGGGATGCAGATTTGGGCCGGGCGGCGTCGGCGGCGCAGGGGACACCCAGCAGTTTGAGGAACCACATCATCGGACACCAGTTGGTGAAGCCGGACTGCAACAGGTTCAGGCCGACAAAGGCGGTGAACAGATACCAGTAGGGGCTGACCCAGTGGCCCAGGGCGAGCGAGCCCAGGATGAAGGTTCCGGCGAGGAGACGGAGAAGGCGTTCGATGTGCATGGTTTTAACTCCCACAACAATTCAACACGGAGGCACGGAGACACGGAGGAAACAGCATTGCCGATTGTCGATTTCCGATTGCCGATTTGTTGCAGCCCTCTCCCAGTTCTCGCGATTCGTCACTCGGCACTCGTCGCTCAACTCAATCGGCAATCGACAATCGACAATGATTTTGCTTTTCTTTCCTCCGTGTCTCCGTGCCTCCGTGTTCAGAATCAAAATTCAGTCTCCCGTAACTTCGGCCACGGTTTCCGGCGCGGGGGTGTGCGCGGGCGGCAAGGTGGATGGTTCTTTGCCGCGCTGGCTGAGGTAATACAGCACCGGCACCGCCATGCGCGAAAGCACGGTGGAGGCGACTTCGCCGGCCATCAGGGAAATCGCCAGGCCCTGGAAAATCGGGTCGAACAAAATCACGCTGGCGCCCACCACGACGGCGGCGGCGGTGAGCAGCATGGGACGGAAGCGGACGGCGCCGGCGTCCACCACCGCTTGTTCCAGCGACATGCCCTGCTCGCGGCGCAGCTCGATGAAGTCCACCAGGATGATGGAATTGCGCACGATAATGCCGGCGCCGGCGATGAAGCCGATCATCGAGGTGGCGGTGAAGAAGGCGCCCAGCATGGCGTGCGCCGGGAGGATGCCGACCAGCGTCAGCGGGATGGGCGCCATGATCACCAGCGGAGTGAGGAAGGACTTGAACCAGCCCACCACCAGCACGTAGATGATCACCAGCACGGCGGCGAAGGCGAGGCCGAGGTCGCGGAAGACTTCCACGGTGATGTGCCACTCGCCGTCCCACTTGAGGGTGAAGCGGTCGGTGCGCTCGGGCAGCGCGGTACCGAAGTACTGCTGCAGGTGGTAGCCCTCGGGGAGCTGGAGCTTGTTGATCGCGTCCTTCATGTTGAGGATGGCGTAGACGGGGCTTTCTTCCCGGCCGGCGACGTCGCCGGTGACGTAAACGACGTTGCGCAGGTTCTTGCGGTAATCGCTGGTGTCGATGGTGGTCTTGTCAACATTGGTGACTTCGCGCAGCGAAACCTGCCCGCCGCCGGCGCTGGGCAGCTTGAGGTTTTCGAGTTGGCCGATGCCGGAGCGCGAGGCGCGCGCCAGGCGGACCTGGATGGGGACGTCTTCGCGCGACTCGGGAATGTGCAGCAGGCCGGCGCCGGCGCCTTGGAGCGCGATCTGCACGGTGCGCGTGACCTCGCCGGCGGAAACGCCGTGCAGCGCGGCCTTGTCGAGGTCCACCTTCATGTCGTACTTGACCTGCGGGTCCTCGACGTACCAGTCCACGTCCACCACGCCGGGCGTGGTCTGGAAAACTTTTTTGACCTGCCTGGCGATTTCGATCTGGCGCTTGCGGTCGGGGCCGTAAATTTCCGCCACCAGCGTTTGCAGGACCGGCGGGCCGGGCGGCACTTCGCTGACCTCGATGCGGGCGCCGAAGGGCTCGGCGATTTTGTCCAGCTCCGGGCGCAGGCGGCGGGCGATCTGGTGGCTCTGCGCGGAGCGCTCGCCCCTGGGCAGCAGGTTGACCTGGATGTCGGCCTGGTTGGGCTGATTGCGCAGGAAGTAATGCCGCACCAGGCCGTTGAAGTTGTAAGGGCCGGAGGTGCCGGCGTAGATCTGGTAGTTGACGACCTCGGGCTGGCGGCCGAGATAGCCGCCGAGCGCCTGGGCGACGTGCGTGGTCTGCTCCAGGGTGGTGCCGTCGGGCATGTCGATGATCACCTGGAACTCGCTCTTATTGTCGAAGGGCAGCATCTTGACGTGCACCAGCTTGAGCGGGACCAGGGCAGCGGCGAGCAGCAGCAGGACGACCACGCCGCCGAGGAACATCCAGCGTTTGTGCGAATCGAGGATCAGCGGGTTCATCAGGCGGCGGTAGAGGCGCGTGGTCCAGCCTTCGGCCTCGTGGTGGCCGCCTTCCTTCTCGGCGTAATGGCGCAGCAGGCGCAGCGCCGCCCAGGGCGAAACCACGAAGGCAACGATCAGGGAGAAGACCATGGCGGCCGAGGCGCCCACCGGGATGGGCCGCATGTAGGGGCCCATCAGGCCGCGCACGAAGGCCATGGGCAGGATGGCGGCGATGACGGCCATGGTGGCCAGGATGGTGGGATTGCCGACCTCGTCCACGGCTTCGACGGCGACGTCGGCGAGATTGCGGCCGTGGTTCTGCGGCAATCGGAAATGGCGGACGATGTTTTCCACCACCACGATGGCGTCGTCAACCAGAATGCCGATGGAGAAAATGAGCGCGAACAGGGTGACGCGGTTCAGGGTGTAGCCGAAGAAATAGAAGATCGCCAAGGTGAGCGCGAGGGTGACCGGGATGGCGACCAGCACCACCCCGGATTCGCGGAAGCCCAGAGCGAGCGCGATCAGCAGGGTGACCGACAGAGTGGCGATCATCAGGTGCTTGAGCAGCTCGTTGGATTTTTCCTTGGCGGTCTCGCCGTAATCGCGGGTGACGGTGAGGCGCAGGTCGGCGGGCAGCAGGTAGCCGCGCAGGGAGTGGACCTTGTCGAGGACGCGCTCGGCGATAACGCTGGCGTTAGTGCCCTTGCGCTTGGCGAGGGTGATGGTGACGGCGGGGTAGTCCTGACCCGCAGCCGTGTGGCCCGGGTCAGAGGCCCGGGCCGCACTGCCCTGGCCGGTGGCGAAGAGGACGTAGTCGTCGGGCTCGGCGGGGCCGTCTTCGAGTTTCTCGACCACGTCGCGCAGGTAGACGGGACGCCCGGCGTGGACGCCGAGCACGACCTGGCGCAGCTCATCGGCGTTGGAGAAGAAGCGGCCGGCTTCGACCTGGAACTCGCGGTTGTCCTGGGCGAAGCTGCCGGCCAGGCCGCGCTGGTTGGCGCCCTGAAGCTGGTCCACCACCATGCCCGGGGTGAAGCCGTAGGCAGCGAGGCGCTGGGTATCGAGGACCACGCGCACCTGGCGGGGCTGGCCGCCGATGATTTTGGTTTCAGAAATATCGTCGAGCTGTTTGAGCTGGTGCTCGAGCTCGCCGGCGACGCGGCGCAGGCGGTAGGCGTCGTAATTCGGGCCCCACAGCGTCAGCGCCATGATGGGCACGTCGTCAATGGAGCGCACCTTGATCAGCGGCGGCGAGACGCCGGGCGGAATGCGGTCAAAGTTCGAGTAGAGCTTGTTGTAGGTCTTGACGATCGCGTCTTCTTCTTTCGTGCCCACGTAGAAGCGCACGATCACCAGGCTCAGGCCGGGGTGGGAGATGGAGTAGATGTACTCGACGCCCGGGACTTCGCGCAGCAGCTTCTCCATGGGAATGCTGGCGCGCTGCTCGACTTCGTCGGCCGAGGCGCCGGGCATCTGCACGAAGACGTCGAGCATGGGGACGACGATCTGGGGCTCTTCTTCGCGCGGCGTCTGCCAGATGCTGAAGGCGCCCAGCAACAGGGCGGCGGCGATGGCCAGCGGCGTCAGCTTGGAGTTGATGAAGCCGTGGGCGATGCGGCCGGCGAGGCGGAGGGTGTGGGCGGGAAAACCCCCACCCAAGCCAACACCGGGCTTGGGTGGGGCACCGGAAGTTTTCTGATGTGATTCTTGGTTCATTCGCAACTCTTCAGCCGTCCCTACGGGACTGGAGAATTCCTGGTCATCCTTACCCGGCACTGAAGTGCCGGGCTATTTTCATCCGCGCCTCCGGCGCTGGGTTTCGATCACCCCGGGGAAAGCAGGTCCCTCGTCGCTGCGCTCCTCGGGATGACACGCCCTAAAATTACGGTGCAAGCAGTACCCAATGACGAATCACCAATCACGATCGCTAATCACTAATCACTAATCACTAATCACGTTACCGGATCAGCTTGCCGCCGAGTTCGCGGTCGCCGGGGTTGGCCACCACCTGCTCGCCGCCTTGCAGGCCGGAGAGAACTTCCATGCGGTCCGCGTCGGGCTTGCCGAGGGTGATGTAGCGCAGGGTGGCGAGCTTGTCGGGGCCGAGCACGTACACGCCCTGCAACTGGCCTCGATTGACCACGGCGGTGCGCGGCACCAGCAGCGCATCCCGTTGTCCGCGCTGGAAGCGGGCGCGGCCGAACAGGCCGGAGCGGATATCGGGCGTGGCGGGCAGTTCGACCTTGACGAGGAAGCTGCGGCTG
>Ga0315268_10007340_pt1 | contig 11612 bp, 13 predicted proteins | sample C1_top_MG_FD_204535 | JGI IMG/M metagenome (GOLD analysis project Ga0315268, IMG submission 204535) | Sediment microbial communities from Yellowstone Lake, YNP, Wyoming, USA - C1_top | ecosystem: Environmental > Aquatic > Freshwater > Lake > Sediment | place: USA: Wyoming | collected 2017-08-01 | reverse complement strand
TTTCCTGTTGGCAATCCATCTGGCCATTCAGTGGCTCTTATACGCTTGCACTCTTCGAGGATTTTTGATCCGCCTTTGCGGTGGATTGCTCCATCCACACCGCCTCCTCCCATAAGTGAAGGGTTAGCTGCATTGACAATGGCGTCAGCATCAATTTCAGTTATGTCCCCTTGAACCAAGCAAATTCTTGTTTTCCCAATGCAAAATTCGCTCATTTTTTCTTCCCCATGATTTTTATAGTTCAGATGACGTAAAAAAAGGTTAAAATAAAAAAAGTGTGGAGAGAAATTGTATTCTATTTCTCTTTTGCCATAACTAGAACAGATTTGACTGCAATTATGACGGCTGCTGGTGCTGCAAAGGCTACAATGTAGTTGAGTATTGCTGTAGCCCAGTAATAGAGCAATTCATGAATGCTGCTTAGAGGATACCAGACATTTGCAATAGAGGCTACTATTAGAGCAATTGTAGCTATAAGGAATGGCGTTACTTCCTTTGCAGTAATGCTTGTAATTCCTATAATAATACCTAAGATCAGCAGTATCAGCGTGACCCATCCGTTGGCATCTGAAACACTTGGATCTGACCAGTGTAGATCTGCGCTGTAGGCCATGTAGCCAATTGCTAGTCCCATTATGATTGCGATGACAACGAAAGCTATATATGCCCAACGAGCTATCTTTTCCATTTCCATTTTAATCCACGAAGTTCTATGTATCTTCGCTAATACGTTATAAATTTTATGCAAAAAATATGCTGAAAGTTGCACTGAAAATAGTTTTATCTAACATTCTAGTGAAATTATCCATGCCCGATGAAATGTTTCTGTAATTCTACAACAGCTCTGCTGTCCTTCGCGCTTGCATAGCTTTCCAGTCTTTCTCTGTTCAATTCAAGAAAAGTGTGCCCCCATTTAAAAATAGAAAGCAATTCAGCAGCTTCTTGTTTAACTCCTGCAATGTATAGGGCTGCAGAAAGAGCTTCCACCGTGCTGAGTTTGGTTGGATTTCCGAAATTCACTGGGTTTCCAGCAATCAAATATGGTAGGCATCTGGACGTCCCCCTAACAGTTTTCACCAAAGCTTTTTCAGCATGCTCCCAACTGAAATCCAATGCGGCTAAACCAAAATCTTCAATACGTTTTCTGTCAGCTGGAGAAAAAGCAATTTCTGAAAGAGGGTTAAGAACTATAGCTCTTTTTGGCAAGAATCTAATTTGGTGCACTATACGGACTAGTCCATGACGTTTAAGCTTTAAAGCTGTACATTTTTTAGGATCACATTGTTTAGCGTGATAGACAACGATTCTAACTTGCTTTTGCACTTGCGTTTTGCACCTTTAGATGGCTCATTGGATCATTCAGAACATGCGGAATATGCTCTAATAGGTCTGTTGCAACCATGTGATAGCTTTTTTCACTGAAAACAAAGTCGCCAGCAGCACCATTGACAAAGGCTCCAGCAACAGCTGCCTCAAAAGAACCAGTTTTCTGAGCTAAAAAGGCACCGACAATCCCAGAAAGCACATCACCAGTTCCGCCAACAGTCATGCCAGCATTGCCTGTGAAATTAAGTTTTAAACGTTTTCCATCAGAGATTATGTCGATTGGTCCCTTCAAAAGGATAGTTGCGCCTAATTCTGTTGCGGTTTTCTGCACTTCTGAAGTTTCTTCCTTTAAATCTTCTGGCGGCTTCTTGCCTGTTAGTATAGCATATTCTCCAGTATGCGGCGTTAAAACCGAAGGCACGTTTAGCTTTCGTTTAAATTCTGCAAAAGCTTTTAGTCCGTCTGCATCGAGAAGTAATGGTTTTCCAGCACTTTCTATAGCATCGATTATTGCTTTGACGGCTTCTCTGGTTTCTGAGTGCAATCCAAGACCAGGTCCTAAAGCAATGGCGTTAACGGTTTGAATATATGCCTTGAGAACAGGTATGTTTGCGAGATTTAGATGCTTTCCCTCAAGTTTTATTGTAATCAAATCTGGCGACATTGCAGATATGGCATAGGCTGTTTGTTCTGGAGAAGCAACATATGCCAAGTCTACACCAGTACGTAAGGCAGCTAAAGCAACCAGTGCAGGAGCGCCTGAGAAGGTTTCGCTTCCACCAATAACTAGTAAGCGCCCAAAATCTCCTTTATGAGATTCTGATGGACGAGGTTTTACGGCTAATGAAACGTCTCCTGGACCAGCGAATTTTTCATATTCTTTTGGCAATCCAATATCCTTTACAATTAGTTCGCCAACATGTTCCTTTGCATTTTCAAGCCCCTTCTTTGTTTTATGGAATGTTATGGTTAGGTTGGCTTTCACTGCGTCGCCTAAAACTTCGCCAGTGTCGGCGTCAATGCCAGTAGGCACATCCACTGCGATTTTAAGCGCGTTCAACGTGTTGATTTTCTTGACAAGTTGCAGAATTGGTGGTCTCAATTTTCCTTTGGTGCCTGTTCCCAGCAAAGCGTCAATTATTATTTCAGCGGTTATTTCGGGTGCGAGGATGCTGTCATAAACTTCGTGAATGGAGATAGCTTCTTTCAAGTGTTGTAGGGCTTTCCAGTTTTCCAATGCTTCTTTGCTAAAGATGTCTTCAGCCTTTCCAGCAAGAATCAAATTAACCTTAAAGTCCATGGAAGCTAAGTGGCGTGCAGCGACGAATCCGTCGCCTCCATTTCCACCTAAACCGCAGAAAATTAAGACCGGTTTGTCTGGTTTGAATCTTGAAACTATTTCTTGAGCTACTTGGTGCCCAGCGTTTTCCATTAATTGGAGCCTAGAAACGCCAAAGTATTCAGCGTTCAACTCCAAGGCTCGCATTTCATCGCTTGTAATAGTTTCTGACATATGTAAACCTAATACTATTATTTCTAAATAAAAGATAAGGGTATCTTTCAAAGACGAACTGCATAGCAAACTATTTTAATGCTTCACCATAAACAGTAATACGAGGAGATAGAAAATGCCCACAGCCTTTGTGCTGATAAATACTGAAATAGGCTCAGAAGCAGACGTACTAAGAGATTTGAAGAAAGTTGAAGGAGTAGATGAAGCCCACGCCGTCTATGGAGTCTACGACATAATTGCAAGAGTCAAAGCAGACACTATGGATAAGCTTAAGGAAACAGTAACATGGAAAATCAGAAGACTTGACAAGGTTAGATCCACATTAACAATGATAGTTGTCGAAGAATCAAAATAGCATGCAATCCCTCTTTTTTATTCACGTTAATAAAACCCATTTCCAAACATTCTATCCCAGTCTCTAAACCACTAAACAATGGGCTGCAATAAATGACAGAAAAAACAATGCACATAGGAATTGATGATACAGATTCAACAAGGAAAGGATGCACAACCTACATAGCCGCTCTGCTAGTGGAAAAACTACAAGAAATAGATGCTCACTTCATTGACTATCCGAACCTGATTAGGTTAAATCCTAATGTGCCATGGAAAACAAGAGGAAACGGAGCACTATGTCTAAGGATAAAATTTGATGAGAACAAAGAAGACAGAATAAAAGAAACAGTCACAAGCACTGTTGAAGAACATGCAGACTTGGAGTTCAGAGGCACAGACCCTGGCATAGTTTTCTTCAAGAAATCGACAATTCCACGAGAAATTAAAAAATTTTCTAAGAATGCAATAATAGGAATTGTAACTTTGAAAGAGGCGCTTAGGCTGATAAAAAAGTTTGAGGCTGAAGCTGTAGGCTTCAAAAAAGGGCGAGGAATTATCGGAGGTTTAGCTGCTGTTGGCGAAATTCTTAGTGATGATTTTACGTATGAAATTCTTGCATATCGCATTCCAGAAAATTATGGCTCAAAAAGAAGAGTGGACGAGACTTCAATTTTTGAAATGGATAAGGCAACAACGCCATACACCTTCAATAATGTTGATGTGGAGAAGCATAGAATAATTATTACTCCGCGAGGACCAGACCCTATTCTTTTCGGCATCCGCGGAGAAAATCCAGAAATCGTGAAAAAAGCATTTGAGGTTGTTAAACCTCTTGAACCTGTGGAAAGATGGGTTATTTTTCGCACAAACCAAGGAACAGATGCCCATCTGAAACGAGTTGAAAAATTGAGTCAGATAAAACCGTATCACCCTGTTATTACAAGAGGAATTGTGTCAACAAACCCAAAGATAATTCCCAGAAGGCATACATTCTTTTCGATAAAAGATGATAGTGGGCAAGTCGAATGTGCAGCATATGAACCAACTGGTGCTCTTCGCAAAGCTGCTATGAAATTGACTGTTGGGGACTATGTGGAAGTTTATGGCGGTGTCCGCAAACCTTCTAAGAATATTCCTTTAACCATAAATCTTGAAAAAATTCGCTTGCTGAAGCTTGCACCGAAAATTGTTTATCATAATCCGATTTGTCCAAAATGCGGTAAGCGATTGAAATCGATGGGAAAAGGACAAGGTTTTAGATGTGAGAAATGCGGTTCAAAATATCTGAATATGAATAAGGCTGAAGTTAAGATTAAGCGTGAGATGATGAAGGGACTTTACATAACTTCAGCTAGATCTCAGAGGCACTTAACAAAACCCCATCAGCGTTATGGAATGGAGAAACATCACGAAATAGTAGAAAAGTTAATTGCACATTGGCATTTTCCCTAGGCTTTGGTCTCGTTCACTTTGAATATTTCGCATAACATTTGGTAAAGTTCATCACCGCCTTCCACCTTTGAGAACAGGTCTTTTTCTGCTTTCAGAAGACGTCCCATAGTTTGATAAGTCTGACGCCATTCAAGTTCTTTCCACATCATTTGATAATTCTTAAGCTCAAGCCAAGCTCGAAAAATTAAAACAGCAAACATGCCCAAGGTTAGTACAAGGTTCAGTATGTAAATGTCTACTATATCCAAAGGCTTTTCACCTCCCTTATTGCTACATGCCTCTTATCTTATTTAACAAACACATTTAAATCACACCAGAAGTTACATATGCCCGAAAAAAGGATCTGTATGAGCGAAATCGTATCCCCACTCATTTATCAATTGGGCATAGGCGGAATAGGCGGCTTCATAGTTGGTTTTGTGATCAAAAAGATTAGCAAACTCATAATTTTCTTGATAGGCTTAGGCTTAATAGCGCTTCTCTATTTGAGCACTCAAGGAGTGATAAGCATAAACTATGTATCACTTTTTGAAGCACTAAAAGGGGCATTCGGTTTTGCAGGGCAAGCAGCATCATGGCTTGCTGGCTTAGTATCTATTCTACCATTCGCAGGTAGCTTTGTAGTAGGTTTCTTACTGGGCTTAAAACTTGGATAGCGAGCAAGTTTAAATTTGCGTACCTCATTACTCATCTGAAAAGCTGGATTATTCGTATATTGGAGTGATGAAGAATTGGAGACCTTTCCAAAGGAAGAATATAGCCTTCAATTCTTTAAAGAGGAAGGTTTCATTAGGAAACGATGCCCCAAGTGCGAAAAATATTTTTGGACATTAAACCCAGACCAAGAAACTTGCGGGGAAGCAACCTCTGATGGATGCTCCTTTTACACTTTCATAAATAATCCGCCTACACGGAGAAGTTATACTCTGCCACAAATGCGGGAGGTTTTTCTCTCATTTTTCGAAAAGAATGGGCATACTCGCATAAAGCCTTATCCAGTTGTTGCGAGATGGCGGGATGACATTTACTTAACGCATGCGAGCATAATCGATTTCCAACCATACGTAACCAATGGAATTGCGCCACCGCCTGCAAATCCGCTTGTGATTTCTCAACCTTGCATTCGTTTGGTGGACATAGCTAACACTGGCCCAACATTTGGCAGGCACATGACAATATTTGAGATGGGTGGAGCACACGCATTTAACTATCCAGACAAGGAAGTTTATTGGAAAGACCAGACTGCAAGGTATCACCATGAATGGGTAACCGGGGATTTAGGCGTAAAGCCAGAAGAAATTGTCTACAAGGAAGAAGTCTGGTCAGGCGGTGGAAACGCTGGACCATGCCTCGAATCAGTTATTCGAGGTTTAGAGGTTGCTACACTTGTTTTCATGCAATATAAAGTTGTAAATGATGACTTTGTTAAGTTGCCAATACGGACGGTTGACCCAGGCTATGGTATGGACCGTTATACTTGGCTTTCTCAAGGTGTTCCAAGTGGTTTTCATGCCGTTTATGGTGACTTGCTTGATAGAATCTTCAGGATGGCTGGCATAAAAAAAATTGATACCAAATTGCTAGCGAATGTTGCAAGGTTTTCGGGTTTAGTTAATCTTGACAAGACTGCAAGTAGATTGGAAACCAGAAAAAAAGAAGCAGCATTAGCTGGGTTAAGTATAGACGAACTTGACAAGTTTTTAACGCAAATCGAAAATGCCTTTGCAGTTGCAGACCATACGAAATGCATATGCTTCATCCTTTCTGAGGGTGTTGTCCCGTCAAACATTCAGGCAGGCTACTTAGCAAGGCTTGTGTTTCGGAGAATTTATCGGCTATTGAAGATGCTGAATATTCCAGACAAATTGTATGATATCGTGGATATGCAAATTAATCTCTGGGGTAAGGATTTTCCAAATATTAGAGAAATGCGAAGCGAGATTGTTGAAATTCTCAAAGTTGAAGAAGAAAAGTTTGAGGACACACTTAAGCGTGGCGAAGCAATGGTTAAGCGAATTGCCAGCGAGTTAAAGGCGAAGAGGAAAAGGGAGATTCCAGTGGAAACCTTGACGGAGCTTTATGATTCACACGGACTTCCGCCAGAAATTGTTAAGGGAATTGCAGAAAATGAAAGGTTAAAGACCGAGATTCCAGACAATTTTTACACTTTAATTGCTCAGAAGCACATGCAAGCATCTAAGCCAATGGAAGAAGAAGCTAAGCCTTTGGAGCGACTGGAAATAGCAGTTGCGAACGTTCCTGAGACGAAGCAGTTATACTATGAGGAGCAGTACATGAGAGAGTTCGAAGCAAAAGTGCTTAGGGTAATAGATAAGGAATATGTGATTCTTGACAAGACGTGTTTCTATCCGGAAGGTGGAGGACAACCCGCAGACAGTGGCCATCTGATTTTTGACAAGAAAAAGATTGAGGTCGTTGATGTTCAAAAAGTCGGCAGAGTAATAGTCCACAAAATAAAAGGTAAAGTTATTCCAAAAGAGAACAGCACTGTCAAAGGAGTTCTTGATTGGAATAAGCGATATGGCTTAATGCAGAATCACACTGCAACACACCTAATCAACGGTGCAGCAAGACGTGTTTTGGGACAGCATGTTTGGCAGTTTGGAACACAAAAGGGCGTTGAAAGTTCTAGGCTTGACATCTCGCATTATCGCCGATTAACACAAGAAGAAGTGCACAAAATAGAGACTTTGGCAAATCAGGCAATTCTACAAAATATGCCTGTGAAAACTGCTTGGATGCCAAGAAACGAAGCAGAAAGCAAATATGGCTTTAGGCTCTATCAGGGCGGAGCAGTTCCTGGCAAGGAAATTCGTGTTGTGAAGACGGGCGATTGGGATGTTGAGGCATGTGCTGGAACACATTTGAAGAGCACGGGCGAGATTGGGTTCATTAAAATAATTCACTCTGAAAGAGTGCAAGACGGCGTGGAAAGACTTGTCTATTCCATCGGGATTCCAGCATTAAAAGCTGTGCAGCGGAATGAGCAAATACTTTGGAAAGTTTCAGAAATTTTGAATGCGCCACTTGAGAAGTTGGATAAAACAGCAGAAAGACTTGTGCAAGAATTGAAAGAAACAAATATGGAAAGAAAAAAGCTAGTTAAGGAATTGGCTGAACGTGAAAGTGCTGGCTCAGGCGCAAAACAATTAGAAAAGGTTAAGGAAATAGGCGGAATAAAGCTTGTGTTGCGTGATTTTAGGGATTCGATTGATGTTGACCGCATGGTTAAGACGGCAAACGAAATAATCAAGAGAGACGAGGCAACAGTCACAATATTTTATGGAGCAAATGGAAAGAATGTGCGGATAATGGTCATGGCGGGAAAAGCAGCACTTGAAAAGTGTGTAAATGCTGATGAGATTGCAAAAGAAGCCTCTGCAGTCATCGGTGGTGGAGGAGGAGGAAAACCTAACTTTGCACAAGGCGGAGGAACAAAAGTCGATAAACTACAAGAAGCAATCAAAAAAGCAGAGGAATGCATGAAAAGACAGCTACGAGCTTAGATTTTTGCCAGAACCTTTTCACAGTTAATGACAACATAATTTTTGCCTTTTTTCACTACCTCATGTCCTTCTTTTTCCAAAAGCTTCTTTTGAGTTTCTGCTCCGCCAGGATATTTCTCGTTTATCACGCCGCCAGCCTTAAGGGTTCTCCAGTAAGGCGTAATGTTCTTTTCACCCTTTAGCCTCTGCTCCTCGGCAGCATTAGCTGCAATCCAAGCAAAAATTCCAGTAGTTATGGGACAGCCAATAGTTGCTTCATGCTTCTTAGCGAGAGCAACGCGAATCTCATTAATAGTCGTAACCTTTCCTTCAGGAATTTTTCGCATTATCTCATCAACTTCTATAGGCGCTGGAATCACAATAGTGCCAGCACCCCATCTTTTGCTCATTTTATTAGTAATCGTCTCTACCTTAGGTAAACCTTTGCTATCTTGCAATTTTTCAGCCCAACTCTTCTTTTTGGCCATGAAACTCCCAGAAGACTAGATTTTTAACAGCATTAATAAGCCTATTTGGATAATAAGCTATGAATCTGCAATTTGTTCATAGTGTTTTTATCCTAAGACATAAAGGAGAAAATGGAGGCAAAAAGTTGCTGAAAATTGTGGATTTTGAAAAAGCCATTGCGAAAGCTAAGGAACTGGCTGAAAGCAAACTTACCAAGCATGAAAATGCGGATGAATTCGTGGAAATTGGAAACGCGGACGGCTTCAAAATCTATGTTACAGCAGGAAAAACCATCGAAGACAAAAGCCAAGTCTTCCACGAGAACCTAAGAGACGTTTTCATGCTGATGCTTCAAGGAGAAATAGAGTTACGCTTCGAAAAAGGAGAAAAAACAATTGGGAAGACAAATGAATGTTTTGTCTTGCCTAAACATACAAAGCATAAGTGTGTTTTCAAGGAGATGACAATCGCAGTTGAAGGCGTTTACGAAAAAGGACTCTGACACCATATCTGAAAATGCATAAACCTAGGCAGGGTAGCCTTTCTTAAGGCAGTGTTCATTTTGACTTGATCTCACAGCCTATCAGTTCAAGTTTTTGGCGATGACTCAAACTCTTAATCCTTTTCTCCCTTCGCATAGCCTCAGCCCTAGAGCCGAATTCTTCAACATAAACCAGTTTCTTTGCTCTATGCATCCGTGTGTACCTAGCACCTTTCCTGTTCATGTGAAGCATAACACGAGCATCCAAATCCTTAGTGTATCCCGTATAAAAGCTGCCGCCTTTACATTGAATAATGTAGACATAAAAGGGCATCATGGACGCTTCCATTTAGCTCTCTGCAACTTCAACCACTCTTCAGTTCCAACAGCTTTACGCACCCGCAAGTTTTCAATATGATAGCCTTTTCGACACCCAGGACGATCATCAGGAACAAACTCTAGCAGTTTTTTGCATGGAAAATCTTTGCAAAAACCACAATGTTCAATACCCTTCTCTAAGCAGCATTTAATAAAGTGACAATCCTTGTGAATGGCAGGAACGCAACCATAGCACTCATCTGGATAATTTGGGCATTTTCCACAGTAGTCTCCACAGAAAGACGCTTCAGCAGAGCCCATGACAATCTGGCACTCTAATTGCATTCGTGCGTGCTATGCTAATTTTTAGGGAGGCCTCGTTCTAGCATTATATATTGCACCAAACGCTACTTCTTTTTGACCCTCAGCCTTAACTATCTCTTCATAAAGCTTCTTCGCATCCACAGGACAATTCTTTGAAACTTCAGCAATAAATTTCCTTAGCTCATCTTCAGTTACACCGCACTTTAAGGTAAGCTCCTCAATAACCTTCTGCGAACTACGAGCATCGCCAAAGCAACTTTCGCTTAACTCCTCTAACGCATTTTTCAGAAAGCCCGGATCCAGATTACATTCTCCACTTAATTTTTTAGCCCATTTCTCACTCAACTATTCCACTTCCCGATAGTAAGCCTAATTGTAAATATGAAGTCATTTATTTAAAGTTGACTTAATCACTGCACAATCTACCGCAAAACCGCCTAGAAGACGCAAACAAGAAAAGGCTATAATCCACAAAAAAACTATATAGTAGACTCTGTATTGACTGATCCATGTGCCAAAAACGATAGGAGATAGCGATTTTAAGCAGTGCCGAGATGCTTGAATCTGCAATTTTCACTTCATCGCATTCTACTTCTTTTCTGCCAAAAATAAATTGCTAGGCAAGAGCAAAAGATTAATGCAACCTTGCACAAAATATGTTATGGTGCAAAAAATGAGGGACTATGTTCTCAATCCGTAAAAACAAAACCTTTAATATCCCTCAAACCAATTCAAAAAGCTTTATGGAATTTTTGAAAAAAATTGAAGAAAAATGGCAAAAACGCTGGGAAAAGGCAAAAATCTTTGACACAGATCCAGACGCGAAAAAGCCAAAATGTTTCATAACCGTAGCTTATCCATACCCAAATTCTCCGCAACACATTGGTCATGCAAGAACTTACACGCTGGCTGATGTGCATGCAAGATATATGCGGATGCGCGGTTACAATGTGCTCTTACCCATGGCATTCCATTACACTGGCACGCCAGTCTTAGCCATGTCAAAACGCCTCGCTGAAAATGATAAAGACTTAATCAATGATTTCATTAATGTTTACAAAATTCCTAAAGAAAAAATAAATGAATTCACCAACCCACTTGCCATGGCACGTTACTTTCACCAAGAAATCAAAGGCGGCATGAAAGAAATAGGCTATTCAATCGACTGGAGACGCGAATTCACGACAATAGACCCACATTATAACCGCTTTATAGAATGGCAATTCCAAAAATTACGCCAAGGTGGATACATAAAACGTGGAAGCCACCCAGTAGGATTCTGTCCAAATGATGGGAACCCTGTTGGGATGCATGACACAAAGGGAGATGTTGAGCCAGAAATCGGCGAGTTTACAGTGATAAAGTTCAAGCAAAGCAAGTTTATTTTTCCAACAGCTACCTTGCGTCCAGAAACAATCTTCGGCGTTACAAACATCTGGCTAAATCCGAAAGCCAAATACGTTAAGGCAAATGTTGACGGTGAAAAGTGGATAATTAGTCAAGAAAGCGCAGAAAAGCTGCAATATCAAAAACACAAAATCAAAGTCTTAGAAACATTGGAAGGAAAAGAACTTATAGGAACGTTCGTGAAAAACCCAGCGACAAAAACTTCAATTCCAATTCTGCCAGCAGAGTTCGTTGACCCAAAAAATGCAACAGGAGTAGTCATGTCTGTTCCTGGACATGCACCATACGATTATGTAGCGCTAGAGAACTTGAAAACACCATCAAAACTGAAAGAGTACGGAATTTCCCCAGAAATCATGAAGGCTGTCAATCCAATCTCTCTAATCGAAGTGCCAAGCTATTCAGAAATTCCAGCAGGTGATGTAGTCAAGAAAATGCAGATTCAAAGCCAAACAGACCCGAGGATGGAGGATGCCACGAA
>Ga0315268_10007339_pt1 | contig 11613 bp, 11 predicted proteins | sample C1_top_MG_FD_204535 | JGI IMG/M metagenome (GOLD analysis project Ga0315268, IMG submission 204535) | Sediment microbial communities from Yellowstone Lake, YNP, Wyoming, USA - C1_top | ecosystem: Environmental > Aquatic > Freshwater > Lake > Sediment | place: USA: Wyoming | collected 2017-08-01 | reverse complement strand
ATATCGTAATATTCCAGCAAGACCACTGAACGCAGCGTACAACGATTCACCTTCCTCGCTATTCCTTGAAATCAGTTTCACTGTTGCACTCGTTTTTTCCGCAAGGTCAGACAACTCATCAACCAAATCCACTTTCTGTGTAATCTCCATGGGAATTGAGGTCTTACACGTAGGACATGCTGGTGGTATAAAATCCTCCGAAGCTTCCTCAGTTATGGTTTTCTCCTGCGTGTAACCACAGGATTGGCACTTCAATGTCACCCGATACTTACGCAGATCCTCTGAGAGGAGCAAGGTATCAACCACACCCATCTCAAGGGCTTTTCTTACCTGATGTTCTCCGTACACAGCCATGCTTTTCTCTGATTTGGTTACCTCAGATAAGAATCGTTTCATAACCTTCTTTTCCTGAGAAACTTTCAAATCAGTCATCTTGTCAGCTGCATTAGCAACGAGCTCCCGCAGCCCAAACTCATCGGTATAACCAGTATCAAACGTATCGATAATTTTATTCTGGATCTCATAATGTAGATAAACCTCATTAACAAAATATTGTTTTGTTGGGCCAGGACCGCCAACTAAGATACCCTTCATTTTTGGTTCTGCAAGGAAGATTTCGCTTGCCCGTTCCCCGCATTTCACAAACCATTCATGGGCAGCAATCTCCGTATTCCGTTCGAATCTTCGTTGGGACTGACCTCCTCTTCCGTGTTTCCCAGGGACTTGTGATGTCATGTACCGCAGCATTTCAACGCGACTTCCGCGTAACATCCCAATCGTACATTCTCTTCGATCGATTAGAAGTAAACCATAGATTTCCTTCTCAGTAAGCATCTCCTCCAATGGTTCGGTATAAAACTCTGAGTCGCAACGATACAAAAACGTAATCACTGACATTGGCGGCTCGATAACATATGCAACCATATCGGTCTTGTCAGCACCGACGCTTTTATGGCCAACAAACATGGCAAGTCCATGCGGTGGCGGTTGTTTGAACGTTTTCAAGCGGCTCATAATTGATTCAATCGCAGAAAGAACATTCTTCATGGTTGTCTTTGACTTAATATTCTGAGATTGCGAATACTCATTACGAAGATAGGATACGGCATCAAAGATTTGTTTTGAGGGTGGAACATATAAGGAAATCAGTTCGGTGTGTTTCCCTCTACATTTCTTCAACTCTTCCAGGGATCGTTTCAGATCGTAGATTTGCCGCTGGGTCATTTCATCTGCCATGGTCATATCACCTTTTTTCTTCTTGTTCTTTTATCATCACATAAAATCAAAATAAGTATGTGTTATAATACAAACTGTTCCCCTTTCATAGGGGTGAGTACTTCTGCGGTATCTTTCAATGATTCAACAAGTGGTGTCCGGTCAGCACTATGGAACAAAATGATTTTTTCTGGGTTACATTTCTTTGCAAACTCGACGAGTTCACTATGACCGGCATGTGCGGAGAAATCATAGTATTGGACTTCACAGTCTACTTTTTCGATGACACCGTAGAAATTGAGTTTCCCTTTTTCTATCAGAAGTCTGCTGTTGGTTCCAGGGATCTGATACCCGGTGAGAAGAACCGCGCTTTTCTTATCATTCTTCAACTTGTTCATGTAGGATAGAACAGGGCCACCATCCATCATACCACTGGAGGTAATAATGACCTCCCCTTTCATTGCCCTCTTTCGGTTCTGTTCTGAATGAACCATATTGACTTTCTTTAGTGCTTTTTTAAGATCATTAACGGATTGGAGGTACTTCGGGTACTTCAAATAGAGTTTTGAAATCTTTTTGCCCATGCCATCGAACCAGACGTTATACCCAGCGTCTTTGAGTACGAGGAGGATTTCTTGTGAGCGTGAGACCGCGAAGGCGGGAATGATTGCGGTACCACCTCGGTTGTTGACCTCCTCGATTTTTTCAAGAAATTTTCGTTCTAATTGCTTTCTGTTTTCATGTTCTCTGCCGGCGTAAGTTCCTTCCATGAAAAGTATGTCGCAAGAAACCGGTTTTGTTCCTTTGACTAGTCTGGTATCGACGGTGTTCAGATCACCGGTAAACAACAGTCGTTTTTCCCCAACCAGTTCAAACATGAGTGCGCCAGGGATATGACCAGCGGAATGGTAATGAACGCTGTTGTTCTCACCAAGATCCCGTTTCTTCCCTGGTTCAACTGGCACATAACTATGTTCTGCTTCTTTGACATCAGCATTGGTAAAAGGAATTGAGTAACCATCCATCTGGGCGATCTTCACAGTATCCTTTTGCAATATATTACTCACGACCGCAGTTGGTTCGGTCGTGATGATACGGTGATCTGCTTGTGAACAGAGCCAAGGGATCATCCCGCAGTGGTCCAAATGCGAATGTGTAAGGAACGTGAGATCAACAGGTGGTGGCGGCATTGGAAACGTAGGTGGTTTTCCTGGCGACATTCCATAGTCAAACAGGAACCTCATGTCTTCAAGCTCGAGCACCATTGCGAGATTTCCAACTTCGTCGCTGCCACCAAGGAAATGACATTTTATATTAGAATTCATCTACATCAAACCTTCTCACAATCAGAGTCTCCTAAAGAAAAAAGAGGTTGATTAACCTTTAGTCATCTCTCCAGAGGTTTTACAATGAGCATTGTCTCGTCTTTCTCAACGATGACCACTTTCGTATTTGTCTCAATCACGACATCTGATTTCGCCTGCCAGTATTCTCCTTTGTAACGTACGAACCCTGATTTTTCTGGGGTGATACGTTCGATTGCGACCGCTTGTTCTCCAGCAAATTTACCCACTAATGATTTTTTCTTTCGTATCTGAAGTACCTTATACAAGACGAATGCAAAGAAGAGTGCGAAAAGCACGATGACGATCAGCATGATGATGAGTGCGTCTGTCATATATTCACCTGATATCAACCATTTTCTTGTTGGATAGCTTGGAATGAGAAATATCGATCCGATGATAAGGCAGATAATCCCGCCGATGCCAACAGCACCGAAGCCAGGGATGATAAATATTTCTACGACGAGGAGTAGGCATCCGATAATTATAAAGATTATGCTTAACGTGGAAATGCTAAATCCAGACCCAATCAGTGATAGCAGGATTGCGATGACGCCAAACACCTCAGCACCATATCCTGGTGTAGAGATTCCTACAAGCAACGCAAAAATCCCTAGCATCAACAACAAAGAAGTCAGGATAGGGTTTGAGATAAGTTTCAGAATCTGTATTGTCAATGAAGGTGAATACTGGATCAGTTCTACGTCTTTTGTATGCAAGGTGATTGTACCGATTGAAGTGGTAACATTTCTGCCGTCTATATCAATTAAAAGCTGGTCAATGGTAGGTGCAACGACTTCGATCACACCATTGTTTTTCGCAACGGTCGCATTCACGTTCCTGTTCTGAGTGATGAACAACTTTGCCAGAGTTTCATTTCGCCCGTACATCACTGCTCGTTCTTGGAGCCATTCCACGAGCGCGTTGATGATTTTTGAGTCATTAATGAATCGTGTCCCCTCAAGACCTGTTTCAACAGGTTGACACGAGCCAATGATGGTGTGATCTGCCATGGCCGCAAGTGGTGTACTCAGCAAAATAAAAGTCCCCGCTGACCACGCGGTCGCCCCGCTTGGATAAACATAACCGATAACCGGGATGTCACTTTGTTTGATGATCTCAGCGATTTCAAAGGTTTGATCAAGTCCACCTCCTGGTGTATTCAACAAAAGGATCACTGCTTCGGCATTATTTGCCTCTGCTTGCTTTAAACTATCGTTTATCACTTCAACCGTAGATTGATCAATGGTATCGGTAATTTCTACAAGAAAAACACTAGAGGTTTGCGCGGATACACAACTTGACAACAAAAGAAGAAGAAAAAAGAAAAAAATCAGGAGAGAGTACGTATTTCTCATTGTTCAACTTTTTTATTGACTGCTTTTGCTAATCCTGCCATTGTTCCAATTTCACCACCGGGAACAATTATAAGGTTTTTCTCCCGTGCAATCTCCGTGAGCGTCTGTAACTCTCGAAGTCGTAAAGCGATCGGTGTTTTTTCATACAGTTTTGCCGCCTCCGTCATTTTCGCTGAGGCTAAAAGTTCTCCTTCTGCCATAATGATCCTTGATCGTTTCTCTCGCTCGGCTTCTGCTTGTTTTGCGATTGCCCGAAGCATTTCTTCCGGTAGCGAGACATCTCGTAATGTCACGGCTGATACCTTAATTCCCCAGGGGTCAGTGCCGTTGTCTAAGATGGATTGAAGACTTTTGTTCAGTTCTTCTCGTTGTGATAAGAGTTCATCAAGGTTTTTTTGCCCAAGGATATCTCTCAACGTCGTCTGTGCAAGTAAACTGGTGGCCATGTCATAATGCTGCACTTCAATAATTGCTTTTTGTGGATCTGTTATTCTAAAATACACCACTGCATCAACATCCACGGTGACGTTATCGCGGGTGATAATTCTTTGTTTTGGGACATCAATGACTCGTGTTCTCAAATCCATTCGAATGGGTCTATCAATGATAGGGATAATAAAAACCAGTCCTGGACCTTTGATGCCAAGCAATCTTCCTAATCGAAAAATAACAATTCGTTGGTATTCCGGCATGATCTTTATTGCTGATGCAAGAACTGCTATCAGAAAAATTACGATAATAAACAATACAATAATCATGGTGTTGATCTCTACCATAATATACTACCTCCAATGCTGAAAAACTACATTCTGTTTTTAAGTGTTTCTGTATGTAGATTTTTTTTGAAACGATATTTTTAAAAAGGTCGCTACCTTATAATATACCAATGGTGGGGAGCTGAATAATGTCTGAAATAATTTCCATAAAAGCACGTGAGGTTCTTGATTCTCGAGGTAATCCAACAGTCGAAGTTGATGTTTGTACCAATCAAGGTCTGTTTCGAGCGATGACTCCAAGTGGCGCAAGTGCAGGGCAACATGAGGCTATCGAATTACGAGATGGGGATAAAGCACGATATCTAGGGAAAGGGACGCTAAAGGCTGTCGATAATGTCAATAAAAAGATTGCCCCAAAATTGATTGGGTTGGATTGTCGTCATCAAGAAACCATTGACAATCTTATGCTGAAAATCGATGGGAGTGAGAACAAAGGAAAACTTGGTGCGAATGCGGTGCTTCCTGTTTCCATGGCAATTACAAAAGCAGGAGCTGCTGCGACAGGTATACCACTCTATGTTTATATCGGTGAATTATTCGGTGAGATTCCTCATCGTTTACCTGTCCCAATGTGCAATGTGATTAACGGTGGGAAACATGCTGGACAGGCCAACTCAATCCAGGAGCATATGCTCATGCCGACTGGAGCAAAAAACTTTACCGAGGGAATTCGAATGATCTCAGAAAGTTACCATCATCTTGCAAAATTATTAAAAGGGAAATTTGGCGCAAGTGGTGTTCTGATAGGCGATGAAGGGGGTTTTGCTCCTACGCAAATTGTTGATATCAATGAGAGACTTGATTTGATGTTACAGGCAGTTGAGAATGCAGGTTACTCAGGTAAAATAAAGGTTGCTCTAGATCCCGCATCTAGCGAGTTTTTCTACGATGGAATTTATAAAATTGGTGAGAAATCATATTCCGGTGGGGAGATGATTGATTTCTATGTGAAATTATGTGAGCTATATCCCATCGTCAGTATTGAGGATGGTCTCGCTGAGGATGATTGGGATTCTTGGGTGGAGATGACAAAGAAACTCGGGAGGAAAGTACAGATTGTTGGTGATGATTTGTTTGTGACCAATACGAAACGGATTAAGAAAGGTATAGAGTTACAGGCGGCAAATTCAGTTCTTATTAAACTTAATCAGATTGGTTCCGTCACTGAGACATTAAATGCAATTAAATTGACTCAGGATGAAGGTTGGACTGCCGTGATCAGCCATCGAAGTGGAGAAACCGAAGATACTTTCATTGCTGATCTTGTAGTAGGGACGAGTACCGGACAGATTAAAACTGGTGCCCCAGCGAGAAGTGATCGGAATGCGAAGTACAACCAATTGATTCGCATCGAAGAAGAACTTGGAGACAAAGCAGAATATCCAGGGGTTGATTTTCGGGAGCTCTCGTAGGGAACATAAACATTTTTATCTTCGTTACGATACACCTCATGGAGGTATTACAATGAAAATACTTATTACTGATAAAACAGAAAATGCGGTTATTCAACAATTAAAAGATGCTGGTCAGGAGGTTACTTTTAATGAAATGGATCCTGCAACTTTGCTCAAGGAGATTTCCCAGTACGATGGTCTTATGGTACGAAGTCGAACAAAGGCAATAGCTGATGTCATCAATACTGGTGCAAAAGGAAAACTCAAGGTGATTGGACGAGCAGGGATTGGAGTGGACAATATTGACCTTGTTACCGCCTCAACAAACAAAATTAAAGTTGTAAACGCTCCGACAGGCACGACGGAAAGTGTTGCTGAACTTGCTTTTGGCTTGATGCTTGCTGCTTCCCGTTCAATTCCTCAGGCGGATCATTCGATGAAACAGGGATTGTGGGAGAAGAAAGCGTTCAAAGGTTTTGAGCTCTATGGAAAAACTCTGGGGATTATCGGAATCGGACGTATTGGAACTGAACTAGGGAAGCGAGCCCTTGCATTTCACATGAAAGTCCTTGCCTATGATAAGTACATTCAGAAATCTCCTAGCGCAGAGATTACGATGGTACCGTTGGAGAAGTTACTAAAAGAATCTGATTATATCTCGTTGCATATCCCGTTTGTGAAAGAAGAAGGAGCCACGATTAAGGAAGCTGATTTTGAGAAGATGAAAAATGGTGTAATCCTCATTAACTGCGCTCGTGGTGGAGTAGTGGATGAGCAAACGCTGTTAAAACATTTAAACAGTGGTAAGATACAAGCTGCTGCCCTTGATGTGTATGCAGTGGAGCCGCCGACGTTCAAAGAGCTTATCAACCATCCCAAGGTTATCTGTACACCCCATATTGGTGCCTCAACTAAAGAAGGACAACTGCGTGCTGGTAAGATTTGCGCTGAGCAAATGCTTCTCGTGCTCTCTGGAAAAACCCCTGAGTTTTGGGTGAATAAAAAAATGATGGAAGGAAAATGAGCGGGAAAGAAAACCAAAACAACACGATGAAAAATCTGGATAATATCATTGAAAAAATTGACCATCATATCGAGGGAAAAGAAAAAATCCGAGAAGATGCATTAAAAACCTCTCGAGATATTATCATTTGTTGTCGCAAAGGCATTCAACAACTCCATCGCAATCAGATAGATGATGCGAAGAATTTTATTACACAAGCATCAGAGAAACTTGAGGAGTTATATAATCATACAAAGGATCATCCTGATATTTTTCATGCAGGATTTGTAGAAAATGCAGCCCAAGAGTTTGTCGAGATCTATTGTCTCTATAACATCATGAAAGGCGAGGATCTCCCTGACCCCGATACAATTAAAACAACGTACAGTGCGTACCTACTTGGACTCTGTGATGTAGTCGGAGAACTACGACGGGGTGCGTTGGATTTTATGCTGGAGGGAAATACCGCGAAAGCAAACGAATACCTTCAGAATATGGATCGGATCTATGATGCGATTATGAGTTTTGATTATCCTTCAGGTTTGATTCCCATTAAAAAGAAGCAGGATATGATTCGTGGTCTTATTGAAAAAACCAGAGGAGAGCTTGTGGTTTCGAGCTGTGAACAGCGAATCTATGATAAAACCCATGAATTCCATGGGCTCCTGGATCAAGCTGATGAAGAAAAGAACAACAAAAAGAAAAAGACACATGAGAACGAAGAAGAGGATATCGATATCGACAAGGTCTGGTAGCATTTTGTTGATCTTTTCGTTTTTTACGAAATGTTTATAAAAAGCCTTTATATACTTCAAGGAGAGAATTCTTCTTATGGTTGAGGTTCAGGTGGAAAACATCGTTGTGTCTTTTACAATTTCGTCGTCATTAGATTTACCGAAACTTGCGGAAATCCTTCCTGATGCGACATATAATCCTGATGAGGTTCCGGTAATAGTATTACATTTTTCCAAACCCCGCGCTATGGCAACGTTGTCTAGCACGGGTAATGTAGTCATGACCGGGTTGAAAAGCATGGATGAGATTCATGATGTCGTGAAAATGGTTACGGATCGTCTGGATGTTGTCGGCGTACAATGTGATAAAACACCGGAGAGTATGGTAAAGAATGTAACAGTGTCAACCGATCTAAAGCAGACGTTGAAATTACGACGTCTCGAAAAATTCCTACAAACCGTGGAATATAATCCGAGAATTTTTCCTGGATTAGTATATAAGGGAGATGACCAAAACACTGTTATATTGCTATTTGATTCGGGGAAGATTGTCTGCAATGGAATTAGATTAGAAGACGTTACTATTGCTCTTGATAATATACTAAATAAACTAGTATCATTTGGTATAAAAAAGGAGGAAGATGTATGCCAGAAGTAATCGTAGAAAATATTGTCGCGTCAACGTCGTTTTCCGATAAATTGGATTTAGACGTTATCGCACAATCATTAGAAGAAGCGGAATATGAACCAGAACAATTCCCTGGGCTTGTATATCGATTGAGTAACCCAAAAACTGCTACTCTATTATTTCGTAGCGGGAAAGCGAATTGTACTGGAGCGAAAAATATTGAAGACGTGAGAACAACGATTAATATCATTGCAGAGAAACTGAAGAAATTAGGTGTCGAGGTTCATAAAGACCCTGAAATCGTCATTCAGAACATCGTCGCGATTTCTGATCTTGGCGGAGAGTTAAACCTCAATGAAGTTGCTATGGCACTTGGATTAGAAAACGTTGAGTATGAACCAGAGCAGTTCCCTGGACTTGTCTATCGAATCAAAGAACCACGTGTTGCGATGCTCTTGTTTGGATCTGGTAAAATCGTATGCACGGGAGCACGGAAAATCACAGACGTGTCTCTTGCGGTTGAGAAATTGTCTCAGGAACTCGCCTCACTTGGTTTGATCCATCATTAACATAATTCACGTCCAGTGAAAAAAGGGCTCATTGAAGGAAGAGCTCTATCAACTTTTTTTGTATACATTTAAACATTTTTTCAAAATTCTATTTTTGTAATGTAAGATATCGTAAATGAATACTATTTGAAAGTGTGCTCGTCATTGTTTACGGAGGAGGTTTAGGGAGTTATATTTATCTACTTGTTTCTCATTCAGGGGAAAGTGAGGGGGTCTAAAGAATTAAATTGAAAAAATCTTTTTTATTCTTTTCCTCCCAGACTTTTAGACCCCTTCTCTTTATTCTCCGCTTTAAAATATCTTATAAAATGATAATTTATACAGTCTATTCGTAAATAATACATTACTTTATAATTATGAAATGAAGTAGGGTATAGCCCTTAAACAATTTAGTTTGTCTTGAAAAATTCTTTTAGGTCATCAACTTTTGGATTCATCATCCCGTTGATTCTTACTGGGAAAATATCTTCCAACATCATGATTTCTTTGATGTATACCGAGTATTTATTATTGATGAATTCTGTAAATCGTTTTGCGACACCGATATCTTTTGCGGTGAAGCAGAGCATTAGATCATATTGACCCTGGAGCATGCAAGCGGTTTGAACGAAAATACCAAGGTTTTTCCCCGAATATTTCTTGAATCCATCGATAACGTCATCAATAACGTCCTTAGCAGGCTCGTTTGATCGTTTGATCAACATAATGTAGTGGTGCACACCTTGTTTTTCCTTATCTGGTACTGCAGTGTACCCCCAAATTGTTTTGTTTTTCTCGAGACGTTTGATAATTCGCCATACTTTCTGTCTGGAAAATCCGCAGATCTTTGCGATTTTGTCTATACTCTCGTTGGAATTTCTTTGCAGTTGCTCAATAACTCGTTTCTCATCCTGATCGATTTGTTTTTTGCTACTTTTAGCCATAAATATTTCCCTCGTGATGTATTATTTTCATAAGAGTTTATTTTTTGTTACTTTTATTGCCTGAATTTGTTTGGGAGGCTAGAGGATTCCAATATCATTTAACGTTATAAATGTTTCTCATAGAGCCTTTTTTAACTAAAGATTAAAACATTTATAGTAACATTTATATTCATAAAAAGTATTTTCTTTTGGGGGTTGTAGAGTTATTAGATAAAACTTCTTTTTTTACTCTTCAACTTCCCCTTTCCTCCCTTTTTCAGAAAGACATATTGTAGCTCAGAGAAATACAAATACTAGATGATTCTTAACACTGTTCGATATTAGGGATACGTTGGATGTCGAACTGCTGTTTTAAAACAAAATGTATACAATGTTGCATTAACACAAACATGGTACTTACATATCGTGATATCAAAAATATTCAAAAAATAGGGTATGATCGCCAATTTTTTGTCTTAGAACAAAACGGATGGTTACAATTGAAGAATTATCAGGGACGTTGTGTATTCCATAATGGTAAGCAATGTACTATTTATTTCAAGAGACCAGAGGGATGTACCCTTTATCCTGTAGTCTATGATAAAAACAACAACGGTGCCATCCTTGATAGCGAATGCCCACAGAAATATTGTTTTCTTCTCTCAAAAGTCAAATCGCAACAGCTACATAAACTTATCTCAATATTAGAAAAAGAAAGAGCAGAACGAATGCAGGCAGAGAATTCTAAAAAATCGAGAAAAATGAAAAAATAAATAAAATTTTTTAGAGGCAGGTCCATGCCTTCTGAACATTTTTTTAATCATATTAACAATGCAATTTTAAGGTACGAGCATGTTTTTATTATAGAAAAATTGGGAGAAATATTTGTATTATTGATTACAGGATAGCAAAAATTGAACAAAGGAGTATGAAAGCATCGGAGAAATCGTTAGTCATAGGATTAGAACAATAGATGGCATAGTATACACCTCGGCATTAACAGGACTACGGTTGCATTGAAACAACTGATTCAAAAGAATAAGATTACGTGTGGCGAGAAAATGAGTCGGTTTAGAACGATGAATAAAAAAGGTAATTGAATTATTTAATGAAAAAACAGGGGGCGTAATAGGAACAATCTGTTTTAGCAGTCCCAAAGAGTTTGATAAATTTATAAAAGGTTTTAAAGAAATGATATACCCCGGTTATGGCTGGAGATAAAAAGATAAAGGCAGAACGGAGAAAATAATCTTGTTAACCATTACTATAAAACATGATGCTATAAGAATATGTTTTTAAAGAAGTGAGACAAGGAGGAGGTACGTCAAATTTTATTTATTTTTGATAATATTTTTTAGCAACGTTATATCATTTTTAACCCTTTCAACTTCTTTAGATTTTTCCTGCTCAAAACTTTTCAGTATTTCAGATAAATGTACTGTAGGTTTATAGATATGAACTGGTCTGCCTTTTCCCTTCTTTTTAAAATCACGCCTTTTTACCCATCCTTTTCTATGCAGTTCCTGCATCGCTATACTCACTTCAGGTTGACGCATATCTGTCGCCTGTTCGATATCAGCACATTTGCATTCATCAAATTGTGAAATGTACAGTAATGTTTTAGCAATATTTTTCGGCATTCCTAACTTAACGAACAATTGAACAGCTTTATCATCATCTTTATCAAACAT
>Ga0315268_10007338_pt1 | contig 11614 bp, 11 predicted proteins | sample C1_top_MG_FD_204535 | JGI IMG/M metagenome (GOLD analysis project Ga0315268, IMG submission 204535) | Sediment microbial communities from Yellowstone Lake, YNP, Wyoming, USA - C1_top | ecosystem: Environmental > Aquatic > Freshwater > Lake > Sediment | place: USA: Wyoming | collected 2017-08-01 | reverse complement strand
GGTCTTGGTCGTAAATCGAACGAAGGAGGCGGGCCTTTTCCTTCAGGTGGCGGGCCGAGGATTCCGTATCCATGGCGCATAGCGCCATCAGGCCTTCGCCCAGGGCACCGAAGCGCAGACGCAGGCGTCGGATAGCGGTGTTAGGCGCTGCAGGCGCCGTCAGCGAGTCCGATTTGGCCGGTTGGATAGTTCCCATCTGCTTACCGGAGGTATGTAGCATCAAACGTATTATAAATACATTTAACCATTAATGATAACATCGTTCAATCCCTCATAGAAGAAGATAAGGGCCATGACCGAGAATCGGACTCGGGCCTAGAGGGCCACAGCCTCTCACGCTACCATTACGCCATCATGGCCATGAGTGAAACGAATGGCCGTGATAGACGAACGGCGCACCGTTCGGCGTGTCATGGCCATGCTAACATTACGGATGTTTCACTAAAAAACTCGCTTGTTAGCTGTGCCTAGCAAGTTTCTATGATAAATGAAGTGCCCTCAACTATTTTTAATTGCTCCATTTTCCGCTTTGGCCGCTTCCAGCACCCTGGAGCCGTTCCCGCAGAAGAATTCGACCTTCTTTGCCCCGCTCTCTTCGACGTATCTGACGAGATCGTCGAAATCCGCATGGTCGCTTAGGGGGAACGCGGCATCGGTGTCGAAGCGGAAATTCAGCGCCCATCCGGTCACCGCGGCGCAGAGCGTCTTGCGGTTGAACGCCTCGGAGAGCCTGTGCGCGAAATACCTCTTCGCTTTCCCCATAGGCACAAGGGCGACGAAACGACCGGACATGACCTCTTCCGCCTCTTCGCTTCCTACGACCACCCGATCCAGTTTCAGCCCGTACCTCTCATAGACTTCATTGAAGCGCTCGGCCTCCTCGGTGACGATCGGCGATATCCCGCTTTCATTGAGGATCCTGATCATCTCCTGCGTCTTTCCCAGAGAATAAGCGCCGATGACCAGGTTGCAGGATTCGTTCCCCTCGACCCAGCGTGCGATATCCTCGTGGACGCGTTCGTGGGACGGGAAGCGGTATGCCGGATCCCCATAGGTCGCCTCCAGGATGAGATGATCGCACCGCTCGATTCCAGCCTTCATCCCGAAAACATTTGGTTTGATCGAGATATCCCCGCTATATACAAGCTTCTCGCCGTCGCCTTCAAGAACCAGCTGCCTGGATCCCAGGATATGGCCGGCATCCACCATCCTCGCCATCGGGTGGGAGAAGCGCTCCTGCCCGATACCTGCAAGCGCGAGCGTCTCGTCCGAGGCGATGATGTTCTTCTGCTTCCTGATCCCCGAAGTGTGGTCTGAATGCGCATGGGAAAGGAACGAGAAATCGCCTTTGGGATGGTCGAGACCTATCCGGAGGCCGCCGCGATCGATATGCATGAATGGGATATACGCGAATAAGGAATAAATAATGGAAAGATGGATCGGCGGGGAAAATGAGATATGAAGGAAAAGGGATTAATAAAAATGAAAAAGGGGGCTCGTCAGTTCTTGATCTGGATATCCTTGGCCAGAACATAGTATCCGACGACGGCTTCGTTCATGACTGTCCCTTGGACAACTACGGTCTTCCCTTCTGCCGGAAGGGAATCACTTGAGACATAGATGGACTCGCCGCTGCTTTGCAACTGGAACCCTGAGATCCTCCCGAGCTTCACTGATTCCGCCACGGTGCCGTTCAATATGACTTTCTCGCCCAGGTATTTCTCCGGGTTGGATTTCACGTCCTTCAGATCAGTGTATTTCGTCTCGGTGCAGCCTGCAAGGAGGAAAAATGCCAGCAATACGCTTAGTGCGATATATCCGTCTCTCATGGATGCGGATACGAAGCTAAATAATAAAAATCGATACACCAGCTACTCTTCCGCATCGTAGGGGTGGCGCAGTATCGCCCGGATGAGCTTGGCCTTCTTTTCCCCGATCCCGGGGACCTCGGACAGATCCTTCTCGGAAGCGGATATCACATCCTCGACCGATCCGAAATGGGCGAGCAGGGCCCGGGCGCCTTTCGGGCCGACCAGGGGCAGCATCTCTATGATAGAGCGCATCGCCTGGGACGGGGTGAGTGATTTGCGCTTGGCGAAGACCCGGAGATCCGACTTGCGGGCAAGCTGCTCGTGCTTGGCAAGGTTGAACACAAGCTCTGCGGTGGCTTCCTTATCGCGGGTGAACATCAGCGAAGCGCCAAAATCCGCGATTATCGCCGCATATGCTCCGAGGAGCGCGCTCCGGGAGATCCGGTTCTCATCGCTTTGCCCCTCGACAACGATGACGATGCGCTCGTAATTGGATACGAGATTGGGAAGCTGCGCGAAGAGGCGGCCGTCTATCACGGACTGCTCGAAATCCGCCCTAGATTTGCGCTCGACCGCGAGCCGTGACGAGCATAGGAAATCGCCGACTTCCAGGACGCGGCGCTCGACATCGGCGCCCATTTTCTTCAGAAGCAGATCGAAAAGCCGGTCTTCGCGCTGGTCGACTATGATTTTCACCCGTCCATCGGGGGCTTTTTCTCGGCTATCCGTATAGGGTGATTGCTGCAAGTTATCACGTGGTAAAGATCGGCGGATGTCACGCGGGGCGTTCACGCGACGGTCCGCGAGACCGACTCCATGTAGGATTTGATCTCGTCGAAGCTTATAGAGCAGCCGGAATATTTCATCTTGTAAAGCGCGGCTTCGAGCATGTCGACCTTGCGGGACTCCATATCGTCGAAATAGCCTTTCTCGAACGCGAGCATGGCCAGTTCCGAGCTCCGGAGCGTTCGAAGTCCGGAAAGCTCAGAAGAGAGGCGCCGGAGGTTCTCCTTGTTCACCATCGCGTTCACGCCGAATTCCTGCTCAAGATGGGTTTTCAGACGTATGGGAGCTTCTATCAGCATCCTCGTCGTCCGTTCATCCATGAGCAGATAGTCCACACCGACAGACCGGGAGAGCGCGAGCATCTGCGCCTCGCCTTCCTGGATCAGCCGCAAGGGCTTGCCCTTGACATAGAAGAGGTTGTTGGCGGCATTCATCAGCCTGGACCCTTGCAGCGAGACATCCGCATCCACCCGAGCGATGATGCCGTCATCTATCGCCTGGCGGATCCTGAGGGCGGAATAGATATGCTTGCGGATATTCTCGTCGATAACGCGGCCGACCGTCTCATGCTCCACTGCTTTGGGGATCATGAAACGGACGTTGTGCTTTTCAGCGAAGAAATACAGGAGGCGGTCGAGGCAGCTGGATGTCAATGTGATGAGGGATCCAGAATCGCAGACGATATCGCGGGTCTTCATGGGGATCAGACGGCTATATCCTAGCCGCATTTTATATTACTATATATGTTAGCGAGTAAACGCATCGGACGGATTCACCGAAGGACAGGCTTGCCCTTCACTCCTCGATGAACTTCCGGGCGAGCTTCATCCTTTCGCGGATGCCCTTCTCGTCCTTGATCCGGTCGAACATCATCGTCTCGCCCGCGTAATCAAGGACCTCCTGCTGCTCGAGGTTGCTCATCTCCGAGGCCACGCCGAGGCTCATCCCCTGGGCGTACAAGGTCGCGGCCATCTTCAGTTTGCCCTTGTTTATGATGGTCGTGATGAAACGGGGGTCGTCCTTTTCCAATGATCCTATCGATTTCTCGACAGCATGAACGAATCGTGATACCTGCTCATCCGGGGCGTTCGACATGTCCAGGAGATCGGAAAGGGCCCTTTCTATGGCTCTGAGGCGGGAATCGTATTCCCTGTCGAGGAATCGCGGTTTGGACACGATCTTCGAGAGGGCATACGAAAGGACCGCGAGATCGAAGAGGTTCTTATCCAATTCGGTGGCTGCCGCAGACAGGACATCGTCGTTGATCTTCCTCAATGCGCGCTGGTTCCTTTTCCTAAAAGAAGTCAAAATCGATTGAGAGAACTCCCTTAAGTATCTCAAAATGGTCACCTATGATACGAAATTGACGATAGCTTTATAAATATATACTAGATATATCATGATAGAATCATGATAGTTGCGTGATTTCATCGCAACGGTGTTGGTGATGTCATGGAAGACAAGCAATATAAATCTACTGACAACGCGCTTGCCCGTGAAATCCGCAGCGATCTCGATATGAACATGGAAAAGTTCAGGGATCCGGTGGTGCTCGGGGAGCTCGTTTACCGCCTTCTTGAAGAGCGCGAGAACACGAACCGGCTCCTCAAGAACATCCTAGCGAAACTCGAGGCAATTGAAATGAAAGGCCCCGTGGCAGCAAAGGAGATGCCTGCGATCAAGGAAGCGATCCTTCCGGAAATCGACGAGCAGATCGTCTCGTTCCTCAAGGGAACGGGAAAAGTGACTGCCGAGGAAGTCCGAGTAAGATTCAATTACCGAGGGAAAAACGCCGCATGCGCACGGTTGAACCGTCTGTGTGATCTTGGCGTGATAACAAAGAGACAGGTGGGGAAGAAGATGTTCTTCTTTCCCGTATAGCCGCAGATCTTGCGGCTGATTAATATTGATGGCAAGGTCCGGGAATGGACCCAAACCTCCCGCCTCTCAATAATGAGGTCCATTCCCGACTTGTTATCCTCCCACTCGCCGGCCGCTCCGACCAGGGCTGACCGGCAAACCCTTCTTTTTGAAGGGCAAGAAACGAAAGAAAACGGGAAGAGATTTTTTCTCTTTCCTTGTCTGCGCCGCATATCAGCGGCTCATACTCATTGATGGCAAGGTCCGGGAATGGACCCAAACCTCCCGCCTCTCAATAATGAGGTCCATTCCCGACTTGTTATCCTCCCAAAATGAGAAAAGACCGGATACTCCGACCAGGGTAGCCGGCACTTATCCTTTTTTTCCAAAGCAGCATCCAGCGAAAGCCATTGCGGACATCCAACCAAACCACCAGGGCCGATAGCGCCGTATAGCGCCCTGGACCGGAAGTTTTACACTCAATTATATATATGTAACGCGGAGTTTTATCCTATGGCTAAACATTTCGATTTCACCAGCACCGCCGATGTCCCGATCCCGAAAGACCCATTCGAGCGCATCATCGGGCAGGAGGAAGCGGTCAGGATAGCCCGGATGGTGCCGCAGCAGCGGAGGCACCTCCTGCTTGTCGGGCCCCCGGGCACCGGAAAGAGCATGATAGCCCAGGCCATATCCAGCGTGCTCCCGAAACCGAAACTCGAGATATCGATACTGGAGAATCCGGAGATCCCCGAGCGCCCGATAGTGGAGATCCGCGACGCTGACCAGATAAGCAAGGAAAAAAGCGAAGAGAGGAAAGTCGGGCGGGAGATATCCCCCTACGACGTCCCGTCGTTCGTGGCTGAAAGGCTCGGCCTGCGATGCCGCAGATGCGGAGGCATCAGCGGATTCACGGAATCGATATGCCCGCATTGCGGAGCGACCAAGTCGCCGGGAGGGAGCATGTTCGACCGATACGGCATGCCGCCCCAGGCCCCTGTCCCGCAGGAAGGGGATAAGGTTAGGGTCGCGACCACGAGAAGGCTGCCGGACGGCAAGGAAGAAGTGATAATCTACGAGCGGACGATGGATGGCAAGATAACGGTCCTCACGCAGGAAGAGATCAAGAAGATAGAGGAGAAAAGCAAGAAATCCAAAAGGAAGGTCATCGTCCCCTTAACAAGAAGCACATTCGTCCAGGCAGGAGGCGGGACCGAGACGGAACTCCTAGGCGACATACGGCATGACCCATACGGCGGGCATCCGAATCTCGGGACGCCGGTCTATGCGAGGGTCGTCCCCGGCGCGGTGCATGAAGCGCATGAAGGGGTCCTGTTCATCGACGAGCTATCAACCCTGGGCAACATCCAGAGGTTCATCCTGACAGCCATGCAGGACAGGAGCTTCCCGATAGTCGGAAGGAATCCGATGAGCAGCGGAGCGGCGGTCCGCGTCGACAACGTGCCATGCGATTTCATACTTGTCGGGGCGTGCAACATCAACGATGTCAAGAACATCGTCCCGGCCATGCGCTCAAGGATCCGCGGCGACGGGTATGAGGTTCTCATGAACGCGCATATGGAGGATACGAAAGAGAACCAGTTCAAGCTCGTGCAGTTCATGGCCCAGGAGATCAGGAAGGATGGCAAGATACCGAATGCGGACCGGGCCGCGGTCAACCTGATCCTCGAGGAAGCGCGCAACATCGCCAGGAAGGTCGACAACTCGAAAGGGCTGACGCTCCGCCTGCGGAACCTCATCGGTATCATCAAGATGTCCGGCGACATCGCCGCCATGCAGAAGGCCGAATTCATCACCAAGAAGGATGTCGAGTGCGCGATCAAGGAATCCAAGACCGTCGAAGAGAAGGTGCGCGAGAAATACGGCACGTGGTGGGGGGCCGAGGCCGCCGACCATGGGATCAAGACCGACAAGGCAGGGCCGGAGACGGCTTGAGCGACCGGATTTCCCTTTTTTACATCCTTCCCCTTTTCGCTTTTTCGCTCCTCTTTTTCCCATTGAAATAGAATAAAGCCATTCCTCCGGCTATTATCAGCGCCTCAAGGGCCCACATCTGCAACCCGAAGTGGGCCAGCATGAACAGCGATGAGAGCATCCCGAACCAGGCGAACACGGGGATGCCTGCGAAGCGCGGGGTCGTGAAGGTGCGCTTATCCTTGGAGTTGGCCAATGCGATCAGGGCGCCATTGACGGCTACATATGCGATGAAAACACCGAGATCGGCCAGCTGCGCGACCATCTTGATATCTGTAAATGATATGAAAACAGCGGCTATGACAGTCGTGAAGGCGACCGAGTAGAACGGCGTGCCGCGATCGCCGGTTTTCGAGAACGGTCCTGGGAGCGATCCTCCGCTCGACATGCCATAGAGCACGCGCGAACTCGCTATCAGGAAGACCAATGCGGTGTTCGCGGTCGAGAACAATGCGATTATGGATAGGAGATGCGCATACGGGCCGAGCCCGTCCGATACAACAAGGGCGAGCGGCGCGCTCGATTGCGAGAGGGCGGCCCACCCGACTTTCGATACCGCCGCGATCGCGACGACCATGTAAAGGATCGTGGAGATGGCGAGGGATAGTATGAGCGCTTTGGGGACGATATTCCTGCTATCCTTCACCTCTTCGGACAGGTTGGGGAGGTTCTCGAAGCCGGTGTAGGCGAAGAAGACGACAAGCACGCCTGCGATTATCGAGGCGAATCCCCCGGCCGGCATCTCGAAGAGGTCCACCGTTCCCGAAGGAGATGAGAGCAGGTAGACCGCCGCGATCACGATCAGAAGCCCGAGCACCTCCAGGATCGATGCGAAATTATTGAAAAAAGCCGATTCCTTGATCCCGATATAGTTAAGGATCCCCATGAATCCGATCAGGAGCACCGCGGACACTTTCTGATCCAGGCCGAAGATGCTCGAGAAGTAGCCTCCGAAACCGAAGGCGACCGTGGAGGCCGCGATGACGGTGCCGAGAGCCAGCACCCATCCGACCACGAATGAGAAGGTCTCCTTGTTGAACGCTTTTTTCGTATAATTGTATTCTGCAGCCTCCTTGGGGCATATACTGGACAATTCGGCATAGCTCAGGCCTGTCGAGACCGCTATCGCGGCGGATATCAGGAACGAGAGCCATAGCATGTTCCCCGAGATGCCGGCACCGACCCCGATCAGGGAATAGATCCCTGCGCCGATTATGACGCCCACCCCGTAGAGGGTGGTGCTGAAGAGGCCGAGTTCGCGTTTCAATGCCATCCTGACATCTCCCCACTAATCAACGCTTCTTTGATGATGCGGACAAGCGTTCGAGCGCATCCACCACGAGGCGGACACCGATGCCGCTCGCCCCTTTGGAAAGGTAGGGGTGCTTATCCACGATATTATCGACGCCTGCGATGTCTAGGTGGGCCCATTTCGTCTCTCCAACAAACTCGCTGAGGAAACATGCCGCGGTGATGGATCCGGCCTCTCCGCTGTCGCTCCCGATATTCTTGATATCGGCGAAATCCGCCTTGTTCATCTCCTTGTATTCGCTGTCCAGAGGGAATCTCCAGACCCGCTCGAAGGTCTGCTCGCCAGCATCCACGATCGCGCCTGATAGCGCATCATCATTGGAGAACAGACCGATCCGGTTGCGCCCGAGGCAGACAAGCATCGCGCCGGTCAATGTGGCGAGATCGATCATGGCCTCTGGTTTCTTCTCTGCGACATATGCGAGGGTGTCGGCCAGGATGAGCCTGCCTTCGGCATCGGTGTTCAGAACCTCGATGGTCTTTCCGCTGTACGCGGTTATTATGTCGCCCGGCTTCTGGGCTTTCCCTGACGGCATGTTCTCCGTAGCTGCGAAAGCGCCGATAAGGCGGCATGGGAGCTTGAGCTCGCTCGCCGCTTTCATTATCCCGAGCACGCAGACAGCGCCGGTCTTGTCGTATTTCATCTCATGCATGCCCTTGGAGGGCTTGATCGAGATGCCGCCGCTGTCGAAGGTGATGCCCTTTCCGATGACCGCATAGAACGGAAGGTCCTTGCGGTCCTTGTTGTATTCCAGGGTGACAAGCACAGGAGGCAGTTCGCTCCCGGCATTGACAGCGAGGATCGCGTTCATCTTAAGCTTCTTGAGATCCGCTTTCTCGAGCACGGTCACAGAAAGGCGGTTCTCCTTGCCGAGCTTCTTCGCTTCCTCGGCAAGAAGCTGCGGGGTCGCTATGTTTGCCGGATTCTCATTGATGTCACGCACATAATTCTGGGCAAGGGCGAGGATCCTCCCCCTCTCCAGAGCGGGGTTTGGCGTGGAAGCCGATAATATAACGGCCTTCGGAACGTCGAAGTATTCATCCTTCTTGGTCTTGAATTTCACCGGCTTGTAATCCGAGAGCAGGACGCCTTCGCATATCGCCTGGACGGATTGGCCGTCATCGAAGGATTTGATATCGGCGGATATGGAGAACGATGGGCAGCGGAGCGAAGATGCGACACGCGATGCCGAGCCTGCGAACCTGCGCAGCGAATCCAGCCTGAGGTCCTTCTCCTCGCCAAGGCCGAATAGGAGGAGATGGCAGAAGCCGAACTTCCCCTGGGTGTCCACCAGGAGGACCTGGCCGGATTTCCCTTCGAAGACTTCCTTCCTCGTGTCCTTCGTGATCTCTGGAAACGGGAGGGCCTGTCCTTGCATGACCGGGATACATAATAATTCGTCCTTGACTTCCTTCGGTTCCGCTTTCCTGATTTCCACCTTCATCTGCTCACCAGCGATATCGAATCTAAGAAATCCCTATCTCAGAAATCCAAATTGATGGTTCGCAACGAATGTTAAAAAAGGAGCACTCGGAACCTGCCGCTCGCGCTTTCAATCCTCGAACGGAAGGCTCGCCTGGGGGCTCGTCTTATCGATCAGCATCTCCCGCGCGCGAATGAAGCGGGATTTCGCTTCAATGAGATGGGATTCCGCAGTAGCGCCTTCGTTGTCCGCTTTCGCTTTGCCATATCGTCCGCACGATTCGACTGCGGCCTCGAGCTCCGTAAGCACAGGCGCCAGGTAAGGATCAGGATTTATCCGAAGCTCGTCGATGATGTATCTGGGGGATGACGCCTCGATGAAAGTCTTCAGTATCCCGAGCTCCCGGTTGGCCGATGGCCTATCCCCCTCATTGAGCCGCGTTATGAAGCGGTCGTATTGGCCATAGAGCACATCGTGCCTCTTCCCATCGTTAATGATGATGCCGCGATCCAAGCGGGCCATGAATTCCTTGATGCCTTCCCGGTCCCGGCCATCGACCACGAATGACGCGCGCATCTGGTCCAAGTATGCCATGAACCCGTCCCACGCCTCCTTGCGTTTTTCCCTCGCTTCCTTGCGGAAGGCTTTTTGCTTCGTCCGGGTCATCTTCTTCCCGGCCTCATCGAATTGCGGGGCATCTATCTTCGCATTGGACCGCTTCCCGAGCTCCTCCTCTGCTTTCGAGATGACCAGGTGCTTCCCGCTCGAGCCGCAGATCAGCCGGCATGCCAGGACCGGATCCTCGGCGAACCGGATAAGCTGCCGCTCAAGCCATTCATCACGCTTGATGCGCAATGAGTTCTCCCTCCACTCGGAAAAATCCATCAGGCCCCCGATCTGCTTGAAGCGCCATAGCCCGACCCGGTTGCGAAGTGCCGTGAAATCGGCGCAGACGGCTTTCAGATGGAATCCCCTTTTGTTTTCCGGCAGCGTCTTGAGCCTCTGGAACGAATCGATAGTGCGGTCGACCTGCGCCGTGGCGATCTCGGCCAAGACCACTACTTCGCGGTCCGCCAGCGATGCCTTGAATGCCCGGAGGCATTTCACCACATTGTCCAAGGCCGCGTCGTCCGGCTTCCCTGAGATCGCGACCATCTCGGCGTTGGCCATGTCCAGCGGCTCGAGCATCGCATCGATGCGCCCGACCTCGCCCTGGTAATTCTGCCGGATATGCTTGCAGGTACGGACAGCGGCGATTATGTGGGATTTCACCCATACCGCCTTCTTGGGGATCCTTCCGGCCTTCACATCATGCTCAAGATCCCGCCCATGCGAATGGAGCCTTCCATGATCCTCCCGGTGGAAGGACATCACGACGCACCACTTGCTCACGCGGACGCGGAGGCTGTCAAGGTCGGCCGTCTCGACCAGAAGGCCCATCTCATCGCGCCCCTGATGGTAATTGCCGTTGATGCGGGAACGCCTCCTGTGGGCGATTTTCGCGTTCGCGGCGGCTTCGGCGAACGACAGGATCCTCTGCCTCCGCATGCCAAGGGCGAGCGATTTCGCATCCTTCGGTTTGGCGGCAGCGGCGGGTGCGAGATCTGCATGAAGTAGTTTTGTGTTGCTCATGATAATAAGGTGTGGTGTCGTGATTAAAAATATTGGTCTATTGTGCGATCCGGCGACTGACCCGGAAACGGCTGCAATAGTATTATTAATGGAAAAACAGATATGTCCAACGATACTCCATATACGTGGCATACGCGGAGCATAAACGGTGGAACAATGGATGATTTTCGGACCCCTCGCATAGTGATGGAGAAACGGACGGTCATGGATTTCGGCGGCGGCCTGACCTGGATCGTCTGCATCGTACTGGCTTTGGCATTGATACATTTCAGCTGCGGAGCCGGGACCGCGACGGGCTACGTCGGGGATATCTGCGCAAGGGGCTTCAATGTCTGGGATTATATCGGATTGATCTGCTGCGCGCCGCTATACCTCCTGATACTCATCATCTTCAGCAGCGGACTCAGGATCTGGTGAAACGGATCATAGCCTGTCGCAGGATGTTTAAACCGATATTGCTCATCCTGGCCATCGCCATACTCATCAGCGGATGCGCAGGACAGAAGCAGGACAAGGGCCAGCAAGCGATCCAGCCAGGTCTAAGGCCCGGGGAAAATGGAACGCAGACAATCGTGCCATCCGAGGAATCAACCTTGAAAGGGGTCAGCTTATCACCGAGAAGCTTTGGCCCTGATGATTTTACCGATTTCTTCAAGAAGGCGAACAAAACCGGGAGCATCGTCAGCTGGGCTGGAGACTGGGATGACCTATCGGATACGGAAAGCGGCGGGCCTGCGGTAGTGGCGTCGCTTGCCCCGGCTTATGGATATACCCCCCTGATCCAGGCGCAGTTCT
>Ga0315268_10007336_pt1 | contig 11616 bp, 13 predicted proteins | sample C1_top_MG_FD_204535 | JGI IMG/M metagenome (GOLD analysis project Ga0315268, IMG submission 204535) | Sediment microbial communities from Yellowstone Lake, YNP, Wyoming, USA - C1_top | ecosystem: Environmental > Aquatic > Freshwater > Lake > Sediment | place: USA: Wyoming | collected 2017-08-01 | reverse complement strand
TGCTCTATCAGGAAAAACATGTCAAGCTATATGAATTGCATTGCTAATTCTAGCTTTTTTCGTCGTGTGTGGGCGTTTTTGTGAAGAATTTGATTGCTTGGGCTAGTTCGTTGTGTGTTTTCGCGTATTTTTCGATAGGGATTTTTTTGGTGTAAGCTTCGCAGGCTTGGACTAGCGCGGTTGCGCCTGCTTTGGTTCCTTGCGGGTGTGCGTGGCAGCCGGCGCCCATTGTTGTGATGAAGTCGGTGTTGCCCATCAAGTCGATGAATGGCTTGAGTAATACGGGGTTTAGTCCGCCGGAAATGATCGGACAGCATTTTTTCATGCCGCGCCAGGAGTCGTCTTCGAGTATTACGTGGTGCGTCAGGTCTTTGTGGACTAGTTCCATTGCGTCTTTGTCGTTTTCGGGAATGGTTGCCCACTCTTGTTCGAAGAAATAGCCTTTTTCTTTGAAGTGTTCGATGTTGTGGGCTGCGATGATGTCTTCTTCGGGGCTTCCCTTCATTTTGCCAACTCCAGCGGTGCCTGTGTGTATTCCGGATGCGCCGGCCAAGCGCGCGAATTTCGATAGCACGAGTACGCTGAAGCCGAAGGGGTTTTCTGGTCGCGTGAATGCTCCGTGGCCTGCGCGGTGGAAGTGGATGAACACGTTTGGATAGCGGCGGCGCAGGGTTTGGACGGCGGTCCAGCCGGCCATTATTCCGTCAATCAGGAACGCGTAGCTTCCGGGTTCGAAGCCGGCGTTGCGAATCATTTCGCAGCGTTTTATCATGGTGTCGAAGTCTGCTGCGGATACGTTGAAGGAATGGATTTTTTTGTGCCCCGTTTTTTTCACGGCTTTGTCCATTGCTTCCTTTACGTGCGCAACCATTTTGTCGTAGGGGCAGAAGTCCTGGTCTGCTTGTGGCTCGTCGTTTTTGACGAAGTCGCCGCCGCCGACCCAGAAGTCGTAGCACACTTCCGCGTATTCTGCGGAAGTCAAACCCATTTTGGGCTTGACTATTGTGCCGAGGATTGGGCGGTTGTGCACTTTCAAGTATTTTCGCATGTCGTCGAGCGTGTAACTTGGTCCGTCGTATTGCTCGAGCATTGCGGGCGGAAACCACACGTCCAATAGTTTGAGGGCGTTGACTTCTTTCATTCCCAAAACGTTTCCGACTACGTAAGTGAGAATGTTTTGGACGTTTCCGCGTCGGTCGAACAGCCTCCAAGGGTAAGCAATCCACACTAGGCCGCGCTGCAAGTCCGCTTGGTAGACTAATGCGTTCATTTCGCGCGAGAACGGCGTTTCGGTTTGTACTTTGAAGTTTGTGCCGGTCGAAGACTCGGCGGCGACTTCCGCCGCCGCTTGCAATAAGTTAAGGTTTGCGCCGGGCTCCAAGTGAAAAACGCATAGTAGGTATTCTCCGTTCCGCGGATCCTCCAACTCGAGGTTTACGTAAGCCGCCTGGTGCGGGTTAAGCGTCTTGAGAAGTTGTTTCACGCCTGCCAAAGGAGGTCACCGCTAGAAGAGAGGATTGCCTCGAATATAAGATTAGCGAGCGGCTAGTTTGATGTCTTGCGAGGTTACGGTTTTGCGTCCGGCGTGTTTGGCGAGTTGAACTGCCTTCTGCGAGATGTCGGTGGCGACTTCTTCCAGCACGTCGGCAAGCGCTTCGGCTGCGTCTGTGCTTACGCGTTCTGCGCCTGCTTTTCTAATGAGTCTTTCTACTGGTGCCAATGGAATGTCAGTCATGCTTGTTTGCCCACCTCGCTAAAATACTTGCTTAAACAAATACTGTGTTTGCAGGCAGTCGAACGTAGTGGTTTTATAAAAACCTTGCGCCGCCTTCCTTGCATTAGTGGAAGTCTGGTTGGTTTATTTGAGCGAATCGGGGGAAGCAGACGGTTTTTTCGCCGGACTGCCTTTAAAGAAAGGCGTTCTCGAGCCTAGGCCCTACCAGCTCTCTGCTGCCAAAAACATTCTTGAGAAAGGCAATGCATTGGTCGTAATGCCGACTGCGCTCGGCAAGACGTTCGTTGCGTTGCTGGTAATGGCGGGGTTGCTTAAGAAAAACAATTCCGCGAAATTCATTTTCCTGGCTCCAACCAAGCCCTTGGCCGCCCAGCAGGCGAAGAGAATCCAATCGACCCTCGAGGTGGGGGGCGAAGTTGCGTTGCTTACCGGTGAAATGCCTGCCGAGGAAAGGAAAAGGGTTTACGAGAGGGCGCAAGTGGTTTGTGCTACCCCGCAGTGCGTTTCCAACGACTTGAAGAAACACGGCCTGGAACTATCGCGCTATTCGTTCATTGCGTTCGACGAAGTGCACCGCATGACCGGCGACTACGCGTACGTGGCAATTGCCGAGGAAGCGCGAAAGAATGAAGGAATTCTTTTGCTTGGATTGACGGCCTCGCCTTCATCCGAGAAAAAAAAGATAGAGGAAATGCGCGAGCTGCTTGGAGTAAAATGGGTGGAGTTGAAGGACGAGTCCGACGAGGAAGTCGCTGGCTTCGTGCAGGAAGTTGCTTTCGACACAATGTTCGTCGACTTGCCTCCCGAAATGCTTGAAGTCAGCAAAACCCTGCGTGCTTTGATTGCCGAGAGCCTTGAGTCAATCAAAGGCTACGGCTACGAGTTGAACATGCGCGAGCCCAACAAGCGCCAGCTCTTGCTTCTCGGAGAACAGTTGAGGCGCCACATTCCCGCCAGCTACCGCGCGTTGAGCGAACTCGCGCGCGCAATGAATCTCGTTCACGCGCTGGACTTGCTGGAAGGACAGGGAGTAAGCGCGTTGTTTTCTTTCCTCGACGGATTCGATAAACGCAAGACTCCGTCCAAAGCCGTGCTTCGCTTGGCTGCGGACGCGCGGATTGCCGAGTTGAAGGCCAAGTGCAATTCCTTGCTTAGCAATGGCGTCGAGCACCCCAAGCTAGCCACCCTAAAAAAAATAGTCGGCGAAGCAGCGACGCAGGGAAAGACGCTGATTGTTTTCGTTCACTTCCGCGACTCCGCCAAAAAAATCTTAGGCGAGCTAAACGCGCTGCAAGGCGTTAACGCGAGGCTGTTGGTCGGAAAGGCAGGGGAGGACGGAATGGCGCAAAAACAGCAGATTGGATTGCTGGACGAATTCCGCGCCAAACAATTCAACGTGTTAGTCGCAACGTCCGTGGGCGAAGAGGGGTTGGACGTCGTTTCAGTTGACGAAGTCGTTTTCTTCGAAGCAGTTCCCTCCGAAGTCAGGTTGATTCAACGCAGGGGACGAGCGGGAAGAATCAAGGCCGGCAAAGTCACTGCCATAGTCGCTCGCGGCACTAAGGACGAGGCTTACCACTGGGTTTCGAAGAGAAAGGAAACCAAGATGAAGAAATTGCTGAAGAAAATGAAGGGAGAAATGGCGGGCGAAAAACCCGAGCCAGTCCAGCAGACAATCAATCGCTTCTTTTAACTTTAGCGCGCTAAAACAGTTTCATGCAGGAACTAGTTTTTTCCCCGCACGGCGGAAAGCCGGTTGTTTTCGTTGACGACCGCGAGTCTTCCAACGAGTGCGTGTCCCGGCTGACGCAGTTGGGCGCCGACTTGAAGGTCCAGCGCCTCGCCGTCGCCGACTTCGTTGTTTCCCAACGGGTCGGAGTCGAGCGCAAGGAATGCGGAGACCTCGAGTCAAGCGTTGTTGACGGAAGGTTGTTCAACCAGGCGCAGGAGTTGAAGCAGAACTTCGAGCGGCCGTTGATTACGGTAGTTGGCAAGGGTTTTTGCCGCTTGAACGAAAAGGCGCTGGAGGGCGCGTTGATTTCATTGTGCGTCGACTATGGCATTCCCGTGCTTTTCTTCGAAGACGAGGTTGCGCTGGGAGATTTTTTATTTCACTTGGCGGAACGCGAACAGCTTTCGCCGCACAAGGAACACCGCCTGCGGCTGGAGAAAAAGGCTTTTTCAGTCAAGGACCAGCAGCAGTTCATAGTAGAAAGCCTTCCCGCCATCGGGCCGTCCACTGCGAAAAAGTTGCTGGAGCACTTCGGAAGCGTTGAAGCGGTTTTCGATGCGCATGAAGACGAGCTGGCTGAAGTGCCAGGAATAGGGAAAGACAAGGCGGCCGAAATAAGGAAGGTAGTCGCCGCCCGATTCGAGAAAAAATAAGGTTATTCACTGGTTGCGCTCATCTGGAAAGTTTCGTGGAATTTTTTAGTCGGCTTAAGCAACCGCGTGTTGCCGTGTTTTTCCGAGGTAATGTAATCGAGTTCCTTTAGTTCGTGGACGTATGCGTAGATTTCTCCGCGGAAGTATTTTTTCAACTCGCTTTGCAGCATTTGCCCCTTCTTCGCAATCAACCCAAGCATTTTCGACGACTTTCTCGTCATTTCAACTTGCTTAGATAGCCTCGCAACCGGCGCAAGGAACTGGGGGCGAACTTGCAAAGCGATTTCGCCGTTTGGGGCAAGCGCGATTTCGACCGCGCTCTGGCGCTCGTCGTACTCTTTCTTCAGTTGTTCGACCAAGCGCTTGGCTTCGTTGACTCGAATGTTGTTAGCCGTAATCGCCAAGTCCACTAAGGCAAGCGGCTTGTTGGAGAGAAACAGTGCTGCTTCAATGACGCGCAGCGGGTCGTGCTTGGTTGTCGCGAGCTTGGTTTGAAGTTCGGTGACTTCGCTTTCGGCTGCTTTCGGCTGCGGTTCTTCGGTCAACTCGGTTTTTTCTTCTTCCATTGAAACATCACTTGGCGGATTCTGAAATGCTTTTGTTAAGAGCAGGAATAAAATGCCTTTGTTTACTGGTTTTAAAACTCGCGTTGCCACTATTGTTTTCATGCCCGCAAAAGAGTGGTTCAAGCCGTCTGACGTCGAGTGGCTGAAAGTTTCTGGAGAGCAACTCGGACAAGGCCGGTATGGAACGGTTTACCGGGGCAGAATAAAGTTCAGGGGAAAGCCGTCTTTTTCGGTTGCAGTAAAGCAGTTTCACTTCCCTAAAGCGCCTTTTTTTAATTGGGGGAATTACGAGAAAGCAATTTCAAGCTTGAAGCAAGCCGGGGTGAGAATGCCGAAAATGGCGGTGGTGGAACACGAGGGAAGAAAAGTGCTGGTTTCCGAGCTTTTCGCTTCCCGCGGCGCGTCCAAAATATTTGATATAGGCTACAAGGTTCCGCCTCAAATGAGGGAGGCTCTTTTGGACGTAGTCGCTAAAATAATCAACGCCGGCTATGAGCCGGCGCCTGACGCCATAGGCGCGCTCAGGACTGGCAAAGGGTTTGAGCCCATTGTTCATGACTTCGATTTCCTTGCCCAGGAGTCAAAAAACATGGTTGCCTCATCTGCGCAGGACTGGCTTCGGCGACTGTACCCAGTGGACCGAGAGGAACGCGTTAAAGCTCTGGAGACACTGCTAACTAAAGTAACTCACCCCACTTTGCGAAACGAGTTGCAGAAAATAAGGGGAAACATAGGTTTTCGAAATGAGTAGAGAGTGGCGAAAGCCGGAGGACGTGCAGTGGCTCAAGGTTTCGGACCGCCAGCTGGGAGAAGGTGCGGTTGGAAAAGTTTTCGCCGGTCGCATTAAGTTTCGTGGAAAAAAACCGTTTGCGGTGGCCGTAAAGCAATTCAAGCCTCTTTACTCGCGTCGTCTGCTTGATAAAACTTGGCCCTATCCGCGCGTTATCGAGGACTTGAAGCGGGCGGGAGTGCGCATGCCTAAAATGGCTTTGGTCGAACACGCGGGAAAGCCGGTCTTGGTTTCGGAATTGTTTCAAAAAGAGCAGTTGACGAAGATAAGCGACGCGTGGATGTCTTCCCTTCCTGAAGACGCGCGTGATGCAATGGTCGAAACTTTGACTAAAATGATGAACGCAGGCTATGACGCGTCGCCGGATTCAATCGGATTTGTTTCCACTTCAAGGGGGCCGCGGCCGATAGTGCACGACTTGGATTCCTTGCGCAAGGAACCGCCTCACACTGCCCTTCGGGGCTGGCTCAAGCACTTTCCAAAGGGTGAACCGCGCCGGAAGGCGCTTGAAACCCTCTTGAGCGGAGTTACCAACCCGTTTTTCAAGAAGGAACTTGAGAGCATCAGAGCCGAAGCTGAAAAGGACTGGTTTTGGTTTCGGGACAAGCTTTAATATTCCGCGGGGAATAGTATTACCGGCTGCGCGTCATTCTATTAGCGTTTTTGGCCGCAGACTAAAAGGCGTCTTTCGAAATCGACTGGCGCAGGAAAACAAAGGTGTTTAGTCAGTGAATTTTTTAGTTCCGCAGGAAAAGTATTTGGAAGCAGGCGTGCACATTGGCACTAAGACCAAGAACGGAAGCATGAGGCAATTCATTTTCAAGGCCCGCGAAGACGGACTTCACGTGCTTGACCTCAAGAAAATGGACGAGCGCTTGCGCGCGGCGTCGAAATTCCTTTCCTCGGTCGAGTCCGACGTCGTTTACGTAGTCGGCGCAAAGGATAACGCCAAGAAGGCCATCGCGAAGTTCTGCGAATTGACTGGCTGCGCGCCGCTGATTGGACGTTTTACTCCCGGCCGCTTCACCAACCCCGCGCGCGAAGACTTTGTCGAGCCGAAAATGGTTTTCGTAATCGACCCCGCAGTTGACAAGCAGGCCGTCAGCGAAGCTTTTGAAATAAACGTTCCAGTAGTCGCGTTGTGCGACACGAACAACAACCTCCGCAAGATAGACATTTGCATTCCGACGAACAACAAGGGACGCAAAGCCATTGCGTTGTTGATGTGGCTGCTTGCGCGCGAAGTGCAGAAACACCAGGGAAAAATCGTTGCCGACGAAGAATACTCGGTTGAGCAAAGCGACTTCGAAGCGTAGGCTTTAAAGCTGCGGCATCCAAGTTTTTTCCGACCAAGAAAGGCAGAGTTCACTATTGCTAGGCTTTAGTGGACGAAAGGAGGTTGGGTTGCATGGCTGAAAAGCGGCGCGTAGTCATAATCGGAGCAGCGGGGAGGGATTTCCACAATTTCAACACTTTCTTCCGCGAAAACCCTTCTTACGAAGTCGTTTGCTTTACCGCCGAACAAATTCCGGGCATTGCCGGCCGCAACTATCCTCCTGTTTTGGCCGGAAAACTTTATTCCAACGGAATTCCTATCGAGGAGGAAAAGAACCTCGAGAAACTAATTGCCGAAAAAAACGTTGACGTCGGCGTATTGTCTTACAGCGACCTGCCTTACGGCAAGGTGGGCAACATTTCGGCGCGCGTCAACGCAGCCGGCGCTGACTTCTGGCTGCTTGGACCTAAAGTCACTCAAATAAAGAGCAGAAAGCCGGTGGTTGCGGTTTGCGCGGTACGAACTGGCTCCGGAAAGAGCCAGACGAGCCGCTACGTTTCGAAGCTGTTGAACGAAGCCGGCAAGAAATGCGTTTCAATCCGCCACCCCATGCCCTACGGCGACTTGGCAAAGCAGGCGGTGCAGCGCTTTGCCGACTACGGTGACTTGGCGAAACACGAGTGTACGATCGAGGAAATGGAGGAGTACGAACCCTACATCGAACGCGGCCTCGTCGTATATGCGGGAGTCGATTACGGTGCAATCCTGCGCGAAGCCGAAAAGGAAGCTGACGTAGTGCTGTGGGATGGAGGAAATAATGATTATTCCTTCTACAAACCCGACTTGCTGATTACAATCGCCGACCCGCACAGGCCCGGCCACGAAACCGCTTACTATCCTGGCGAGGTCAACGTGCGCATGGCCGACGTCATCATAATCAACAAAGTCGACAGCGCAAGACCCAAAGACGTTGAATTGGTTGAAGCCAACGTGCGCAGAGCCAATCCTCGTGCTAAAATCATTAAAGCAGACAGCAGGGTTACTGTAGAACGCGAAAGCGAGTTGAAAGGCAAGAAAGTCATTGTAGTAGAAGATGGTCCGACGTTGACTCACGGCGACATGAAGTACGGCGCGGGAATGATTGCCGCCAAGAAAGCCGGCGCAATAGTGGTTGACGCAAAGCCGTTTGCAGTCGGCTCGATCAAATCAACTTACGAAAAATACTCTCACTTGACAACAATTCTGCCGGCAATGTGCTACGGCAAGCAGCAGATGGACGACCTCGCGCAAACCATTAACGCGGCAAAAGACGTTGACGCGATAATAATAGGGACTCCAATTGACTTGGCAAAGCACGTCAAGATAGACAAGCCGGCGTACCGCGTGACTTACGAGTACGTCGACGCCAATGATCAGTTAAAGAAAATACTGCAGGAAAAGAAATTCATCTGATTGTGGACACAACGGGTATTTATTTTTGAAAGTGGACACAATTAGGCGTGGCATTCGTTGAAAAAGCCGTGCGCTCTGGAAGCGACTACTACTTCGTTACTGCAAGCTACCGCCTTCCTGGGGGCGGCTGGAAGAAGCTGCGTAAGTACTTCGGCGCCAACGCTCCGTCGGAGGAACAGGTAAGGGCGGCGGAACGCGAGCTTGAGCAAAAAGCGCAAACGCAGGGCCTGTCGGGCCTTGAAAAGTGGCGGATTGTCGAAGAATTTCCTTCGAAGCCGCCTGGCCGCGCAAGGCCGTTGCTCATCGAGGCGGGAATAAGGCGTTTTTCGTCAAAGACGTTCGCCGGCGTTCCTTCGTTCGGCAAATGCATTCTCAACCACCGCGAGGGTAAAGTGGACTGGATTCTCGAAACGCCTGCGCTGGTGCGCGCCGCAAACGCTGCGTTCAGGAAAGTAGTTGAAGATCCGGCGTGGGCGGAGGCGGTTAACCGGCGGATTGCGAACACTGCCTCGGCTGCTTTCGCGTACTTCGACTCGTTTCCGAAAGACTTTTCGTCGTTTTCCGAAGCCGAGTTGGCCGACTGGATGGAGGAGTCCGCGCGAATACGGAAAGACTGCCAGGAATGCGGCCAAGCGTGGCTTGCCCTCGACTTGGCGCCCGAGCCGCCGCTGGTTTCTTACTTGATTAATTACTTGAACAAACGCAAGCCAGGCGGCGCGGGAAGCGCGTTCGCCATCCTTACCACGCCGCGCAAGCAGAGCAACGCGCAACGCGAGGAAGAGGCGCTTGTCGCCCTTGCCGCAAAGATCCAGGCCGACGACGAAGCGTTCCGCTTGTTCACTACCTCGAAGGAATTCGGTGAACCTTTTTTTCAAGCGTTCAAGGACGCGAATCCGAGGCTTTACCGCGCGTTTTGCGTGCACGCCGATTCGTTCAGGTGGCTTCCTTTCATGTACGAGGGCCCTGCTTGGACCGACGGGTACTTTGCGGAAACTCTTGCGGTGCTGCTTAAAGACCGGCTGAACCTGGGTGCGTTGAAGGAGGAACTGTACTCCCGCGCGCGTGCGCTTGAAGAGAAGCAAGAGCAGTTGCTCAAGCAATTCAAGGTGGACGACCGGCACGCGCGATTGCTTGAAGCCGCTGCGGAAATCGTTTGGGGGCGGGGCTTCCGCAAGGACTCGCTTTACTTCGCGTTCTACAAACTGGCTCCGTTGCACGAGTAAGTCGGCCGCAGGCTCGGACTCGACCTCGAGCACTTGAATTACTTGTATCCTTGGGAAATTCCTGCGCTGCTTAAGGCCGGCGAGAAAGTAAGCGCGTCTGAAATGGATGCGCGGCACGCCCAACACGTTTTGTACGTTGAAGACGGCGCCTGCCGGATTTACGTCGGCCGCGAAGCAGCCGCTTTCATGCAGGCGCTTCCCATGGAACGCGAGAAAATAGAGGAGCAGGTGCGTGAACTCAAGGGAATCTGCGCCAGTCCGGGGCAGGGTCGCGGGCCAGTGTGTGTAGTCAACAGTCCCGGCGACTTGGCTAAAATGAAGGATGGAAGCATTCTCGTTTCCCACGCAACCGACCCCTCTCTCGTAACTGGAATGAAGAAAGCTTCTGCAATTGTTACGGACATGGGCGGAATCGCGTGCCACGCCGCAATCGTTTCCCGCGAACTCGGAATTCCCTGCCTGGTCGGAACGAGGACGGCCACCAAGTCGTTCAAGGACGGAGACTTGGTTCACGTCGACGCCACTCACGGCGTAGTCCGCCGCATTTCAGCCGGGGAGTAACTTTTTCTACTTCGTTTCGCTAGTTGTTTTCATGCGCAGCCCCGCCGTTGCAGGCGCGTTCTATCCCGGAACAAGAAAAGATTGCGAGCGAATGCTCTCGGAATTCGACGAGCGCTGCAAACTCGACTTCAACGAGAAAGTGGTTTCGTGCGTTGTTCCGCACGCGGGCTGGGTTTACTCCGGTTTCGCCGCAATGCATTCATTCAAGGCGCTCAAGCAAACCTGCGAGAGAAAGAAAGCAAGGAAACCTGTTTTCGTGATTCCTTGCCCCAACCACTCTGGCTACGGCGCGGAAGTCGCGGTCAGCGCAGAAGACTGGCTTACTCCCCTCGGCGAAGCAAAGTGTTCGCAAAAAATAGCTGCCGCTATTCTGGAAAAGTCGGAGTTTGCTTCAATTGACGAGAGTGCGCACGAGCAGGAGCACTCGGCGGAAGTGCAGCTTCCGTTCTTGCAGCACTTGTTCGGCAAAGACTTCGAGTTCGTCGCAGTTGCTTTAATGCGCCAAGACCTTGACGTTGCCAAAGATTTGGCGAAAGCAATTGCGTTCTCGGCGGAAAAAACGAAGCAGCCTGTTTTCGTTGTTGCAAGCAGCGACTTGACTCACTACGAGCCGGCGAGGCAAGCGGAGGAAAAAGACCGTTACGCCCTAGAAGCCGCGCTGAAACTTGATTCAAAACAGTTTTTCGACCGCGTCAAGGAAAAGAGAGTGACGGCCTGCGGGCCGGCGGCAATTGCGACGGCAATAGAGTACGCTAAGTTAGTTGGAGCAAGGAATTCGAGGTTGCTGCACTTCGGCAACTCTGGTTCGGCGAGCGGCGACTGGCAAGTGGTCGACTACGCGTCAATCGCGTTTTTCTAGAAGCCGTAATCGGGTTTCGACTGGTTTCCCATTACGTTGTCCGTGTTGGTTTTTGTCCACATTGCCGCGAGTGCGGCCAAGCCGAAGAAAACCATTGCCGCGCCTGCGTTGGACGCGCCTATTATTTCGTAAGTTCCTAAGGCGGCCAGCAAAACCGGGGTGTTTACTACCGACCCTGCGGTAAAGCCTTCTTCAGCCACCTCTTTTTTTCCAAAACCGCTTGGGTACAATTGCCCACCTCCTTCGGGTGAGGCACACGTTAAAACGCGGTTGCTAAGGTTAAGGGAGAAAGAGGTGTTGGCAAAATTTCGGATTACCTCCTTGGGGTTCGCCGCGACCTCCTTCAACCCACCGTTGGGCTTCAGCAGCCCAAACAGCGTTATCTTTTTTACTGGATTGCCTCTTCCACTTCATTGCGCAGACCAGCTATAAAAACCTTTTGTTTACTAACGAAGTAGTTGTAATTTGTTTAAAGTGGTTCAAATACTAACAAAAAGTGTTCTCAAAACACCCCTTTTGTTATTTTTTGGTTTATTTTGTTAGTTGTCGGAAGGTTTATATTTTTTGTGCTGCTTACTAATGGAGGCTTCTTAAAGCAATGTTTTTGGAGTGGATTAGAAGTGGGAATGTCGGTTTCCGATGCAGTAGAGGAAGTAATGGACGAAATGCCGTTTTTGGGCCTGCCGTTCAAGTACGACTTGATAAACCTCTCTTCGTTAGCGCGTTTTATTCACGCCGACGTCGAAAAGAGGACGGGCAAGACCGTTTC
>Ga0315268_10007334_pt1 | contig 11618 bp, 12 predicted proteins | sample C1_top_MG_FD_204535 | JGI IMG/M metagenome (GOLD analysis project Ga0315268, IMG submission 204535) | Sediment microbial communities from Yellowstone Lake, YNP, Wyoming, USA - C1_top | ecosystem: Environmental > Aquatic > Freshwater > Lake > Sediment | place: USA: Wyoming | collected 2017-08-01 | reverse complement strand
CATGAATTGTGCCGTGATTGCGGCTTCCTCAGCCACCGGGATGTCCGTTGTCCCTGCTGTAATGACCAGAATCGTTCCCTTCCCTTCAGATTTGATTGGATGGGTGAGATAAGTCAGGACTCTCGATTTTGGATAGTATTGGCTCTTTATAAAAACCTTCTGTATCGCCTTTGCCTTTTTTTCTTCTAAACGCGTGAGGAGGATGTTCTGGCCCTTTCTCTTCAACTGTTTCATGATGGAGAGAATCTGTGCTGAGGTCTTTCCCTCTCCCCAGATCACCTCTGGAAAACCCTTCCGAAGACTACGATGGTGATCAATCCTGGTAAAACCCAGATCCTCAAACGGAAGCGACTTCAATTGCGTCATGGCCTCATCCAGCGTCGTCTTCCCTGATTTCACTTTTTTTAAAAGATCTTCGAGCTTCCGAATATTCATTCTTCCCTCTAAAAACATTCTATTCAGTCTTCCGATAAAAAGTCAAGAAAAACTCCCTCATCATCTTGACAAAGGGGGATAAAAAAGATAGGCTGGGTTCAACCTTAGTTTGGAGGAGAAAAGATGAGCCGAACAGGGATTGTAAAGGACGAGAGGTATCTGGAACATGTGATGGACCCTGGACATCCGGAGAGCCCGGAACGATTGAAAGTCATCTATAAGATGCTGGAAGAAGCGGAGATGAAGGGTCTTTTTGAAATGGTAAAACCTCGTGCCGCAACGCGAGAGGAATTAGAGAGGATCCATGCTCCATCCTACATTGATCTGGTGGCCTCCACCGCAGGAAAACCTTACTACAGACTCGATATGGATACCTCCACCTGTGCTAAATCCTATGAAGCGGCATTGTGGGCAGCCGGAGGGTTTTTGGAATTGATCAAGGCGGTCATGGAAAAAAGACTCAACAATGGGTTTGCGTTGGTGAGACCTCCTGGACATCATGCGGAACACGACAGGGCTATGGGATTTTGCCTCTTCAACAATGTGGCGATCGGTGCCCGATATGCTCTTCGAAACTACTCCCTTGAAAGGATTTTGATCGTGGATTGGGATGTCCATCACGGGAATGGAACACAGAACTCTTTCTACGAGGACCCCCAAGTTCTCTATTTTTCTACGCATCGCTATGGCTTCTTCTATCCTGGGACAGGAGGGGCGAGAGAGGTGGGAAAAGGGAAAGGAGAGGGATTCAACGTGAACGTCCCTCTTTCGACAGGAATGAGTGATTCGGAATATGGAAATATCTTTGAAAACTTCCTCAAGCCCATTGCCTTGGAATATCAACCCCAGTTGATCTTGGTCTCAGCAGGGTTCGATAACCATCAGGATGATCCTCTGGGAGGAATGGAGGTTACAGAAAAAGGATTTGCGAGAATGGCCCAGATTCTGATGGGGATCGCAGAATCCACCGCTCAAGGAAAACTGGTGATCACCCTTGAGGGCGGGTATGACGTCGCTGGGCAGAGTCGGTCTGTGAAAGCCGTATTAAAAGAACTGGCTCAGGCCTCCCCTCTTGATAAGAAAGAGCTAATCGAAAAAGAGAAGGCCAATTATCCACGAATCGAAAAATTCCTCCTACAATTGAAGGAGATACAGAAGCGATACTGGAAGAGCCTTTAGGCTCCTCCTGCGTTCACCATCTCTTTTAATTCCTTTCCAACTTTGAAGAAAGGGAGTTTTTTCGGGGGGACATCCACGATCTCCCCGGTCTTCGGATTTCGGCCTTTGTAGCCCCCATAATTTCTCACCACAAAGCTTCCAAACCCTCTGATCTCAATTCGTTGCCCCTTCTCCAGACTTTCTTTCATTCCATCGAACAGGGTGTCGACAATGACCTTGGCAACCTTCTGCGTCACATTCGCCTTCTCTGAGACCTTTGTAATGAGTTCAGCCTTGTTCATAGTTCCTCCCTTCCCCCTCTCCTTCCCCCTCTCCCCCATGGGGAGAGGGACGGGGTGAGGGGTTAAAGTAAATGTTCCCGAATATATTGCACCGCATTTCTAAAAAAGGCAAGAAATATTCTTTCTTTAGTCAACTCCTTCTTGGTTCGTGACTCGTGTTAGTAATTCGTGATTTTTTAAAATTCATAACTCTTAACTCTAAACTCCTAACTTTTTTTACGTACCCCCTCTACTAGTTGGCCAAAAGTTTTTTCGAAACCGACTCGGTTTTTGTTAGTGGAGCCAGCCAAAACGATCTCCCCCCCAGGGCTCTTTGGAATCCTCACCCACACTCTTTGATGAGAAAAGAAAAAAGAGACGATGAGGCCAAAAATCATCAGGCCGCATCCTATCCACACCACCCAGACTCCTGGGTCCTTGGTCACCTGGAGTCCAGTATATTCCCTGGAAGTTATTCCTTCAAAGGTGAGGGTGAACTCATCCCCTCTTCTTTCGTCTAATTTCGGAAAGCTTTTCAGTAACCAAAAGGATCGCGGTTCCTGGTTGGGCCTGAATAACACCACCTGAACCCCTTCACCAAAATTGTGTACTTGAGGGGCATATTTCAACACTCGGATAGAGATATTGGAGTTTGGAACTGGGACGGTGACTCCCTCAGGAGTCTTAAAGACCTCTTTCTCTTTTTTATTCCTCCACTGAATCCCCAATGTGGCATTGTGAGCGGTTCCATAAGTCGATTGATAGAAGGCCAACCCCTTATAGTGAAAGGGATGGTTGACCTGGACGGTTTTCTTCATCACTTCTTTCCCATTTTCAAGAATCGTGAGATGACTGGTATACTCCTTGACATGTTTCTCCGGACGGTTCAAGTCGTAATAGGTGATATTGAATTCATCACAACGCACAGAAAAACCAATCGGCTTTGGAACTTCTCCTTCTTTTATTCTCAAAAAAATCCTATCAACCGTCTCCCCTTCAAAGATCTCGATATGTCCTTTGAACCCGAAGAGAGAACCCAATATCCCTCCAATCAGGATGATGAGAATGCTCAGATGGGTGATGTAGACTCCCAGTCTGGAGAACCTTCCTTTTTCTGAAAAGAGGGTAATCGCTTTTTCTGTCTCAATCATCCTCGGATTCTTAACCCATCTCTTCAATTGAGAGGAGATATCCTCCGTGCTCCTGACCTCGGTCTTACCAGGGATCTGCAATTTCTCCACATAAGGAAGGGTCTTCAACATTGAATCTTCTAAACCGCTTGAGTGGGGTTCGCGAGAGATTTGTTTCCAGACCCCTGGAAACCGTTGGAGGGAGCAGGATATCAAATTGACCACCAGGAGCAAGAGAATGGCACTGAACCACCATGAATGATACATATCAAAGAGGTTAAAAAAGTTCAGGACCTCATAAAGACCGAGTCCATATCGCTGGATATATTCCGAACGATTGGCATTCTGTGCGATGAGTGTGCCAATGACAGAAAGGATAGCAAGTAGAATGAGGAGGGAAATGGTGAGTTTAATGGATCGAAAGAGATCATAGATTATGGAAAAAAATCCTTCTCCTCCCGTTTGGGTTGTGTCTATGGATTCTTTCATAACATCCTTTGATCAACTTTAAATAAAAATTTGTCCTCTTCTGCCATAGAAAGGCTTGCCTGCCGAAGCAGGCCTTTAGTCTGCGTAGGCAGGCAGGGAAGTAATTGAAATACTTAACATATCCTTCTGTTTACTGTCAAGCAAAAAGGGGTAGTTCCTTTTCCGGAACTACCCCTTTCCGATTTGTCTTTTTAGAAAACCTCAGACTACTTCTTCGCCTTCACGTGGCACTGAGTGCATCCTGTTGGGCCCGCAGGTTTGTTGGCCTTCTTAGCTTCCTCATGGCATCCCTTGCAATCCTTATGATAGGCATCCTTTGCAGAAATGGCTTTTCCTTCGGCCTTGGCCTTATGGCAGTCTTTGCAAAGTTTGCCAGTGGTCTCTCCTTTTTTCCATGTGTGGTGACATTTAAGGCAATCGATTTTCAGTGTTTCGGCATGTTTCTTATGGGTAAAGGTTACCTTCCCATATGCTGGAGTGTATTCCACCACATCCTTCGCAAAAACGCCACTCACCATGAGAACAGAAAGAAGAAAAGCTGCGAGAATCCCAATGCTTACCAAACTCTTTTTCATTCTTTGTTCACCCCCTCTCTTTTAATGATTAATTGCCTCTATACCCTGACTGATTTGACGCCGAAAGTTTAACAAATATTCAATTTTTGTCAAGAAAAAAAACAGAATGCGAGGTTATAAGATTTCTATCTCCTCTAAGACTCGTTCTTTGGTTTTCAGCGGCGTTTTATCCTTCTCTCCCCTTTCCACAATCTCTTTTCCCATCAAGGCAGCTCCAAGGGCTCCGGTGATCAAAGGCTCCTCGGGTACCAGAATCGTATGGCCTAATTGTTCGGAAAGGGCTTTCAGCAGACCTTTATTTTTTCCCCCTCCACCTGTCACGATCACTTCGTCCTCCACCCTTAATCGGTTGACCATTCTGCTTATCCTGTCAGCGAGGGATTGATGGACCCCTGCAAGCAAGTCGGAAATGGGAATCCCCTGTGCTAAACTGGCTGCTACCTCTTGCTGGGCCCATATCGTACAGATGTTGCTTATTTTCGCAGGACTCTTGCTTTGCAGAGATAAGTCACCCACCTTTTCTAATGGCACTCCAAGGGTATCCGCAATCACTTCTATAAATCGACCGCTACCCGCTGCACATTTATCATTCATTACAAAATCAACAATTTTGCCAGCAGCATCTATCTTAATCCCTTTAACATCCTGACCCCCAAGATCAATAACGGTCTTTGCTTTAGGGAAAAGACGGATAACGCCTTTGGCATGGCAGGTGATTTCGGTGAACTGTTTATCGGCAAAAGGGACGTTAATCCTCCCATAGCCTGTGGAGACGATGTAGGTGATGGTTTGGATGGAGAGGGCCGCCTGATGCAGGGCCTCTTCCATGACTCTATTGGCTAACCGGCGCTGCTCTGGACCTGTCGGTCCAATGACCGAAGCGATGATCCCTTCATTCAGGATCACCACCTTCGTCATTGTGGAACCGACATCAATGCCCGCATAGTAGGTTGTCAATAGTGCCTCGTATTGGGTAGAAGATAAAAACTGTTGGTCAATGGGTAAGGGTAAGGATGCCCGTTTCGTTTTTCGGTTATGTCTTTGGTGTTAAAAATTTCACGTAACCCCTCAACCATAGACCAAACGCCTGCCTACCGGTAGGCAGGGACTTCGTAACCGTAACCTAAAAACTTCCTCGATTATCATGGTTCATGGTGATTAAACCTTCATGAATAATTAAGCTGCCTTGTTTAATCGATTGGATTCTAAGGTTTCAATGAAGGCGTCGATCTTATTTCTTGTATCCACCTCTGAATAGGAGGTGATATCAATGATATCGCTTTCCAAAATGAGGGAAGGAAGTTCTCTGTAGATTTTTTCCTTCTTTCCATCTTTCCCGATCACAAACACAGGAATGGGTTTGTATATTTTGGCCAGCTGATGCAACTGCCAGATGAGGCCCACATGCCAGGTTCGACAGGAAAAGGCTTCATGCATCACCACTCCGTCAATCTTATACTCTTCAATCCTGTTGATTAAACGTTCTACATCAGGCTCTGATCCTGGCCTTTTTTTTGCTCGATCAAACCAGAAGGTCCAGTATCCGAGCCATCTCCACGCCAGGTGCTCAATGGGATCTTTGGTTTCCGGAAGATCCATCTGATCGAGAGGGGCGACCATTCGATAGGTTGTCTCCACAGGGAAAGAGGCTCCCTTGCTGTTGAAGTAATTAAAATCGGTCAAGGCAAACCAAGCAGGTAATCCACCCCCCCACATGAGCCTGTATTTTTCATTTTCGACCTCTCCCTCACCTTTGGCGATCTTTTCCTCCAATTCTTTTTTAAGATTGACAAAGAAATCATACGCCTGCTGGGTGGCCATCATAAAGTTGATGGGCACCATGGTATTCATTGCATCCCCAGTCCCCATGGGGCAGGGGACAGCCTTGCGAAGGTCATAGGTCTCTTCGATCAGGTTCCAGGTTCGATCGCTTAAATCAACCAGCTCTCTTAAGCGATCATAATCCATCTTCTTCCCGGTCTGCTCTTCGAGGAAGGCCACCAGTCCGCGCAATTGTTTGACAATATATTTGTGGTAATAGTCCATGACTTCATGGTGATCTCGATCCCTCTGGAACAAAGGATGGGGAAGATCGATATTATAGATCGGAACGTCCGGCATAAATTGCTGAGAGGCCTGGTACCACTTGGATCTTGGGTCACAGAGGATCTGTCCGCTGGAGATCATCATATCAGGCCTCGCCTGTCCGCCCCACGGAGCATCCGGAGGCATTTGGCCCAACTCCTCTCTCCATTGGTCAAAACCGATCCCACAAAGGGCATAGGTACAAAGGGAGCGTGAAAGGCCGAGTGATTCTGCTCGTTGAAGAAATCTCTCCGCATCTCTTTTTGCCCCGCAGATACCAGCAAAATTTTCTGTCCACACAGGGACCACATCCATGGCTCGGAAAATCTCTTCATGGTGGCAGACGATAAACGTATAGGCTATCTTTTGCTTTCCCTCCGCCCGTGCCCGGAGGGTCCCTGTAATAAACTCCTTGACCATGGGACCAATGGAAGCAGCCGCCTGGGTCGCCGTCATCCTCTTTTTCGGTTTTGCCTCTTTTTGTTCCTCAGCCATTATTAAAACCTCCCTTAGTTAGAAAAAGTCATTGGTCAAAAGGTAACGGTAAAGACACCGGTTTTGTTGAGGGGTTAGGTTGTCGGTCTTTAAATCTTCTCACCTCACCTTTACCTCTAAACCAAACTGGCGTCCTAACCCTAACCCAATCCCAATAGACAATTTTCATGATTCGTGGATGACCAAACTATCATGATCGATTATTTATTAATCCAAATTAGCTAATCATCTCCAGAAAGGCCTGGATTCTCGTTCTGAGTTGACCAATTGTCCCCGCAGAATAGACATCCTCAAGATGAAGCAGTGGGACATCAATGGATTTGTAGTAGGCTTTTCGTGCAGGGACCTCAAAGCCAAATGGATCACAATATTTGTAGACATAAAGAAGGGCACCGTTCACCTTGAACTCCTTGGCATAGGCTCCGATATCACCGAATCGAGACGCAATATCTCCTTCGAAGGTACCGGTTTTGTTTTCCCGGTAGGTCTTGGGACAATTGATTTTATCGAGATACCGACGGCCCAATGCATCGATGGGATTTCCCTTCTCATCCGTCCGTGGAAAATAATCTCTGGCTCCGTTGCAAATCGTATCCGCCACCACATTGCCTCCAAGTTCTTCCACGAGCTTGATCAATTCAATGTTATCGAGACAGGCGCCGTCAATAAATATTCGAGGTCCTTTACTGAGTGGAGATTTCCCTCTCTTTTTAATCTCTGCTAAAACCTGATCCAACAAGGTATTCGATTCTTGAATGGGTAAACTGGAACCGACTGTCAGGACCATCGCCAATTCTGTTCCAGAGAGGAGGGGGGGATCGGGTTTTCTGAATTCATAGAGGGCTCTAACCTTATCCCTGTTTTCATTATGGATTCGAATGGCCTTAAGGAGATCCTCATCGGTGATTGTTTTTCCAACAAATTTTTCCAGACTCTTTCTGAAGGTGTTTAACTCGGCATTGAAGAACTCAAAGGACGATTCGACGCAGACCGTGGGAATATTGAGAAAGTGAAAATAGGAATACGGTAGAGAATAACTCCAGACACTATAGCTTCGCACCATGCTATCACAACCATGAGGAATGACCAGGCCGGAGAGAAAATCATATTTTCCTTTAACCGAGAGGTCGAAGACACTACGGTAGTAAGGGCAGACAATGGTCTCCAGCAGCGTATCCCCTTTTGTAATAGGCTCATGGATATTTCCTCTTATTCGAAAAGGGGTACAATTGGAAGCAGAAATCATTTCCAAGGGAACAAAAGAACAGACATAGCCAATGATCTTTTTCCCTTCCTTTTTCAACTCCTTTGCCCTGAGCCCGTAATCCTGATAGTACCTTTCTACTGTGGAAAAAATAGTTTGCGTCCCGGTCATTGATTTCTCCTTACTCTAGTTTGACCACGATCCCTGCCATGATCCGAGATTGTCATCCTGAACTTGTATCAGGATCTGGGTTTTGATTATTGGGATTTTTAGATGCTGAAGTAAACCTGCCCTGAAGAGATGCCGAAACAAGTTCGGCATGACATTTCAGGGTTCAGCATGATACTCGACATCGAATCCAAGTGCAATATACATAATTTGATATGATGTTTCAATCTAATTATCCTAAACTCTCCATGGCGATGATCGCAGCACCCAACGCAGCCGTCATATGGGGGCTTGTGGGTACAAGGATATCATGACCCCTGATCTCCCTTAAGGCGTGAACCAGACCCACATCTCTCGCACCGCCACCCACCATGGCCACATCTAACTCCACACCTATTCTCTCCGCCAAACTGTTGATCTGGGCAGCGAGCGCTCTGTGTAAGCCTGCCAGAAGATCTTCTTTGGTCACCTCCTGGGAGAGTCGGGTGATCGCTTCTGACTCCGCGAAAACAGCGCATCCGGTATTAAACTCAACTCTCTTTTTTGATCTCAAAGACAACTCGCCAATTTCTTCCACCCTGACCTGGAGAACCTTGGCAATGACTTGAAGGATTCTTCCGCTTCCCCCGGCGCATTTTCCGCTTAATAAGAAATTATGAGCACTTCCATGACCATCCATGCGGAGGACCTTGGTATAAAGATCCCCGACATCAATGACTGTCCTCACAGAAGGGAGAAGAGAAGAGACTCCTTTTCCATGGCAGACGATATCGGGTTTTACTTGATCTGCGAAGGTCACCAGTTTTGATCCAAATCCCGTGGCAACGGTTTGGGAAATATCATTGGCTGATATCCCGGCTTGAGAAAGTAACTCCTCTCTAATCCTCTCAGCCGTCAGCTTGAAATCCCCTCCAGAGGGGCACTCAAAAGAAGCGATCGGTTTATGATCATTGAGGGCAATCCCCTTGGATGAAGCCGAACCAATATCAATGCCCAGTGCAAAAACCATAAGTTTTTCGTCCATGGGTTAAGGTAAAGATGCCAGTTTTGTCAGTGGGTTAAATTATAGGTTTTTAAATATTTGGCCTTAACCCCTTAACCATATACCAAACCGGCTTCCTAACCCTAACCATCATACCCTTTTCATACTTCGTAGGTAACGCCCCTACAGTTAGGGATTCGTTATCATTCGTACCATTCGTTATATAAATAACACAAATCCCAAAACCCCTCAAACCAGAATAAAAGAACTATCTGTCCTGTCTTGCCATTGTTGGAATCAAACATACATTGATATTGACATTATGTAATCTTATGTTTACAATGTACATATGAGTGATATTCGCTTCGAATGGGACGAGAGTAAGAGTCGCGAGAATAAGAGGAAGCATGGCGTATCGTTTGATGAGGCGCAAACAGTTTTTCTCGACGAGAATGCGATTCGATATTATGACCCGGATCATTCGGAAGATGAAGACCGATTTATCATGCTCGGCATGAGTTTCAAATTAAGGGTGCTGGTGGTATGTCACTGCTATCGATTGGATAACAAGGTCATCCGTATCGTCTCAGCTCGAAGGGCAAACAAAAAAGAAGCAGCCATTTATTGGAGGTGAAACAATGAGAGCGCATTACGACTTCTCAAAGATGAAGGGAGAGAAAAACCCTTATATTAAACATCTGAAACAGCCGGTTACGATCCGTCTCGATAAAGCTTCAGTGGCATATTTTAAGTCTATGGCGACCGAGCTGGGAATGCCTTATCAAAACCTTATTAATCTCTACTTGCGGGATTGCGCGATCAATCAGAGAAAGCTCTTACTTAAGTGGGCGTCCGAATAAGGCCGAGCAATAGGCTTCACCCGTAATGATTTGGACTCCAAGCTCTTATAAAGCATAACATTTTCGCAAGTTGCTACAGTAATATGAAAAAGAATGTTAGGTGAAAAATCCTGCTAGCGGAGAGGGAGCCATGCCATTCGTTGCCGTTCGGGATCTCCAGATGTATTACGAAATCCGCGGCACAGGTCCACGCCTGCTCAGCATCAGTGGGACAGGCGGTGACTTACGCCGCTCACCCAATATCTTCGAGATGCCTATCGCCAGGCATTTCCAAATCCTCGCTTATGATCAACGCGGTCTGGGTCAAACGTCCCGCCCGGACATCCTCTATACCATGGCTGATTATGCTGACGATGCCAATGCATTGCTCGATGCAGTCGGGTGGGATCGTTGCTTCGTGATGGGCATCTCCTTCGGAGGAATGGTCGCTCAAGAGTTCGCTTTACGATATGCTCACCGAGTGGAGCGTCTGGTTTTAGCCTCCACCAGCAGTGGTGGGAGAGGCGGAGCCTCCTATCCTCTGCACGAGCTCGCTGACCTTCCGATCGAGGACTACGCTCAACGGATCCTCGAACTGAGTGATACCCGTCGGAATGCTGCCTGGCAGATTGCTAATCCTGACCAATTTCAGGCGTTGTTTGATCTGGTTCTCTCAGGCCTTCGGGTAGGAGCTGATGAACCCGGCCGCAAAATCGGTTTCCAAAGGCAGCTGGAGGCCCGTCGCTATCACGATACATACGAGCGGCTCCCTGCTCTTAAGATGCCCGTCTACCTTTGCGGTGGCCGATATGATGGCATTGCAAGGCCAGAGAATCTTATAGCCATGCAGAAACAGATTCCAAGAGCACATTTGGAGCTATTCGAGGGAGGACACCTCTTTTACATTGAAGATCCGCGTGCGTTCGACCGCATAGTAGCTTTTTTGCGAGGGGAACTCGACGGTTGAGAGGTAAATTGCCATGTATCATCTCGACGGACAGGTGGCTATGGTCACGGGTGCAGGAGGTGGATTGGGCCGAGCCATCGCCCTGCGCCTTTCCCAAGAAGGAGCTGTCATTGCGGCCACAGACTTGAACGGGGAGGCTGCGGAAAAACTGGTTAGGGAAATCAAGGGCAAGGGAAGCTCTGGAGTTTCAATACAGATGGATGTCTCCATCCAAAAGGATGTCGAACGAACGGTTAAACAAACTTTGAACCATTTCGGTCAGATCGACATCCTGGTCAATAACGCCGGTGCCGGAAGTGCTGGCCTGATCATCAACCATTCCGAGGAAGACTGGGAAAAAGCGATGCAGGTTAATCTTAAAGGCACCTTCTTATGTTCGCAAGCTGTGGCCAGAGAGATGATTCCCCGTAAACGAGGACGGATCATCAATATTTCTTCCATCGGTGGAAAATCTGGAGAGGAGTTCATCGGCGCCTATTGCGCTTCCAAGTTCGGAGTTATCGGGCTGACACAGGTCATGGCAAAGGAACTGGGGCGCTATCAAATAACAGTGAATGCTGTTTGCCCGGGATATATCTGGACACCCATGTGGCACAGTCTGGGGCAGTGGCTTAAAGACAATATTCCAACCCTTGCGCAACTGAGCCCACAGGAAATTTTCGAGAGAAGGGTAAAATCGGTTACCCCCCTTCGCCGGCCACAGGAGCCCGAGGACATCGCCAATCTGGTAGCCTTTCTCGCCTCCGAAGAGGCCCGGAACATCACTGGACAGGCCATCAACGTGGATGGCGGGGCGCTGATGCATTAAAA
>Ga0315268_10007333_pt1 | contig 11619 bp, 13 predicted proteins | sample C1_top_MG_FD_204535 | JGI IMG/M metagenome (GOLD analysis project Ga0315268, IMG submission 204535) | Sediment microbial communities from Yellowstone Lake, YNP, Wyoming, USA - C1_top | ecosystem: Environmental > Aquatic > Freshwater > Lake > Sediment | place: USA: Wyoming | collected 2017-08-01 | reverse complement strand
TGAGTTCTTACGCAGCCAATCATACATTGTCGCATTATATGGGCTGCCCAATAATCTGTACTCTTTTTCAGCAGGATTATTTCTTACCATCGCAAAGAATCCACCAATCTGGCATATCACCTCAAGCGGAAGCTCATCAAGGGTCTTGCTATCTACACCCATCATACCGAGCGCTTCTTTGAGCCTATCCAGGCTATGCAAATACGAGAGAGTATGGGTTTCTTCATGCCCTTTAATCATGCTGGCTACTACAGGAGTCTGTCCTTCCAGAATGTAAACGTGATTATGCACCTCTCCTCCCTTCTCCAAAGTGTCTTCTAAATCCCTATACCTGCCGCTGTGAAAGTAGTAATTTCCCCCTACGGGGATCCTTATAGGAATAGTCTTATCGGTGATTCTCCTATAAACCGGCTCTACGCTCTCCAGCAGTTTTATGCAGCCAGATTCCACCAACTTAGGTATATTGATGTGCCTGTATTTCTGCCTGAGCTTTATTGAATGCGCGCCCAGGCTCATTACTTCCCCATCATCATAGAAATGGAAATTATCCGGAGCTTCCAGCGTGATACCCATAGCCTCTAATCTTAATAACCCCATAAAAGAAGCGGGAACCTAAATCCCATTTTAAACCTTTAGTCTCTTTTCCCTAATCTTTATAGTCATTCAGGCTCAGCTGCCCCTTGCGCTTGCCCTCTTTGACCTGCACCTTTGATGGCTCGAACTCCTGCCCCACCTGCTGCTTCACATCAACCGCTATCTTGTCTCCCAAGATCTGCCTCAGGGTGCCGATATCCGCCGCCTTCACATCCCCTATATCCTTAATCATGTTGGAAAACAGCTTCCTCGCCCTCACCCTGCCTATGTTCTTTAGCTGCAGGAGCGGCAGCAGCTCCTCCTTCGCGCCATGCTTGAGCCTCATCCGCAGCTTCATTATCTCCCTCCGCGCCTCATTCAGCACCATAATCCTGGACAGTTCCTCAGCGCCGTACAGCAGCCAGTCCCCCAGATCAAGCTTCACCCGCAGCTCCCCTGGCCTAGCCCCATACTGCTCCATTATGAACTCCTCATCCCTTTCCTCAACCCAGTCCAGCAGCATGAAAGCGGTCTTCACAGAATCGAAAAATGTGTCATAGTCATCATCATACAGGCTGGGCTCACCTCTCAGCAGGCAGTCGCTGTGCTTTATGAGCCTCTCCTGCAGCTCCTCCCACTCCTTGGTCTTCACCTTCAATAACGGCCTCATCTCAAGCGTGTCAGAAACCATCTGCAGGAATGAATATGCCTCTATCTCTTTAGCCGTTGATTTCCTCAGCGCCAGCACGAACTCATGCGCTGTCAGGGGGTCTATGTAAAGCTCTGCCACTTTCCTTCCAAGCGGCGTCGCAGTTATCCTTCCACCTGCATTGCCCTTAACAATCTCTGCCGCAGACACGAAATCCTCGCTCACAGGCAGCTTGATGAATTCCCATTCATCCAACATCTCCAGCATCCTGTCGATGATAGACTGCAGCTTTGGCATGTCCTCAAACTGCTTTGCCCAAAACGTCTTCGAGAAAAACTTCACTATATCCTTCTCAGAATTGACGAAATCCGCAGCGATGAGCGCCAGCAGATAAGTCCTCAGCACCGGCTCCACAGCCAGTTTTGAATAAATCTCCTCGACCTCGCCGTGGATATAGCGCTCTGTAATCTCATCCTTCTCTCCCTCGCTCGCCGCAAAAGTGATTGCCTGGCCGTGATCATCAAACCCAGGCCTTCCCGCTCTCCCAGCCTGCTGGTGATACTCCAGCACATGTATCCAGGAAAGCCCATGGTGCCCAAACCTCTTGAGATCCCGGATAACAGCGCGATAGGCAGGCAGATTCACGCCAGCGGCAAGAGTAGGAGTGCAGCATATTATCTTGATTAGCCCCTTCCTGAAATTATCCTCAACCAGCTCCCTCTGCTTGTGGATCAGCCCAGCATGATGGAACGCGATGCCCTTCTTGACACAGAAGGCCAGCCTCTCGCATTGCTTGGTCGGCTTTGAAAGCGCGTGCAGGATCTCTTCAGCAATCTTGTCCAGCCCTGCATCTGAATCCATCACCCTGGCCTTGCCCTTTCCTGCGCCAACCTTTTTAGCTATCTCCTCAGCGCACTTCTCCGCGCTCGGCTTGGAATTCACGAACACCAGCGCCTGTTTGCCTATCTTTATCGTGTCAAGCGCCACATCTATAACAGGGTCATTAGTGAGCTGCTCAATCTTCGCGCTTTTCATCAGCACTGAGGTAGGTACCGGAATTTATAATACTTGTTCTAATTAACCAAGAATAATAAATGGGCCCACCGCGATTCGAACGCGGGACCTTCCGATGTCTCCAACCGATGTTCTTCAACAAAAGGCTTATCAGTCGGACGCTCCACCAGGCTAAGCTATGGGCCCATAGGAAAAAATGCGCCCCGGACCAGGATCGGACTGGTGACCTTCTGATTAACAGTCAGACGCTACTACCACTAAGCTACCGGGGCCTGATTTATAAGCAAAGGTGGATTCAAGATTGATTTATATAACTTTCGTATATGAATCCGGGCAGAATTGCAGCAGAAAAATTGGCAAAAACCAAGAAAAATAAGAGAATAAAAAATAAAACCTAAAAGCAGGCTTATTTGGCCTTGCCCAGTATTCTCGACACCTTTGTGCCGCACTTGGGGCAGACGCCCATGAACATTCGCATCTTGTTGGCGGTTACTCTCTCTTTGCCGTCCTTAATCTCAACCTGCTTCTTGCACTTCATGCATCTTCCTTCTGTCATACCAATCACCTTTTTAGTTTTTAACGCAAATATCCCTAATATATGATTAGATATATGAGACATATATAAATTTATGGTTTTTAGCCCAAAAATCCAAAAAATATTTAAAAGCAGAAATATATGAAATAAATTATGAGGGGAAGACCGGTATTCAGCAGGATAAGACAGAACATAGTGGAGCTGCTCTACTTCATGGGCCGAGGCTACGGCTATGAGGTGTATCAGGCCTATGTGGACATCTTCCCCAAAGTCACCATGAGAAGCGTCTACTACCAGCTCAGGAAAGGAGTGGACCTGGGCGAGCTGGAAATCGAGTCTGTCAAGGTAGAGAAAGGCGACTATTCCTGGGGCGCTGACGCTGAAAAGACTTACTACAAGCTCGGCAAGAACGCCCAGCCCAAGGGAGAGCAGAGGATAAAGGAATACCTGGAAAGAAAGAAAAACCCCGAACCTGCACCATCAGCAGAGCCAGAAAAACATATCTAAGCGGGAGAACTCTTCTAGCCTACTCAAGCTTCCTCAAGAACCCCAGCAGCGCGAACGCCTCTCTCCTGGTCAGCATCGCCTTACCTATCATCCGCTTCCAGAGCCGCTTCTGCGTCTCCCTCTTCTCAGGCGTCGCAAAATGCATTTTATTCAGGATATTATCCACCTTTTCAAGCGCCACCTCCTTCTCCCTTCCTGAGATGGGCGCATACCTCTCCTTCACATTGGGGGTGAGCTCCTCCTTAAACAGCTCATACAGCACTACTGCCACAGCATGGCTCACATTAAGAGTGGGATAAATCTTTGAGGTGGGAATTGTGACAGTGAAGTCGCACTTCTGGATCTCCTCATTAAGGAGCCCAGAACTCTCTCTCCCGAACAGAATCGCGATCTTGGCCTTCTTGTCCACTTCGCTCAGTTTGGAAGCCAGCTCTGCAGGAGTCATCGGAATCCTGGGGATATTGTAATCAGTACCCAGCTTTGCTGTGGTGCCTATAAGATAATCATACTTTTTGAGATATGAGAAATCTGTGACAATCACCTTCTTTAGCACATCTCTCGCGTGCGCAGCCCTGTCCCAGGCCTCCTTTGACTCAGGCTTGCACTTGGGATCGACAAGCACCAGCTCAGAGAGCCCGAAATTCTTCATCACTCTCGCTATCGAGCCGACATTTCCCGCTGTCTCGATTCCCACAAGCACGATTGATATCATGAGAAAGAAAAAATCCGGAGAGATATATAAAGCTATATCAAAAGTCTGGCTTCATCTTGTCGGTGAGTGTCCCACCCTCCCACCCCCTCCAACCTCCGCCGGCTGGCCAGCCAATAAAGCTAGTTGAAACCTCTCATCCCTGAGCGGGCAATATCTGAAGGCCTAAGACAGCCTCAAAAAATGTTCCTGAAGAAATTCAGCACAAAAGGCAGGAACACATTGAGCAGCAGCACAATCAGGAAGAACAGGCTCACGCCCTTCCAGATATGTATGCCTTGCTTTTTGCCCTTTATCTTCACAAGCGACTCCTGGAGCATCCTTCCGCCGTCTATAGGCCCGAGCGGCAGCAGGTTTACGATGCCTATCCCAGAGCTAAGCAGGAAGACTAGCCACATCAGTTCTCCGAACTGCTGCAGGATCCAATATGCAATCTTGGTGATTATATTGTCATGCTTGAGCCTGAAATGTGTGCCCACACCGGTGACTCCGACAAAGCCCTTACCCTCCTTCTCTGGGTGCACGGCAGTGGTTATCTCATAGCTTCTCTCAGCTGTGCCAATGACCACCTTGTCGCCCGGCTTGGTGGCATCCATAACCTCTATGAAATAGCTCTCATTGGTAACACCCACTCCATTCACGCTGGTAAACACCATCTCTGGCTTGATTCCAGCCGCTTCCGCAGGCAGCCCAGAAGTGACCCCCTGGAAGCTAAAGCCGGCAGGGAGAGTCATCACGCTCAGCAGCGGCGAGGCAACCAGCATTATCACCACAAGGGCAACAACCGTGAGGATTATGTTCGAGAAAGGCCCGGCGGCAAATATGGAATACTTGACCACATCAGATTTCCTGGCCATAGTCTTCTCATCCGGCTCCACAAAAGCGCCCATTATCGGGCCGAAAAAGGCGACCCCAGAGGACTTGATTTTAAGCCCATGGCTGCTCGCCACAATCCCATGCGAGAACTCATGCACAACAGTGACGATGAAAAGCGCAATCCAGCCAGCGATAAGCGGGATGAATATAGGCGAGCCCGGTATCTTCACGCCAGGCAAAGCAGGAGTGACCGCGGATACAGCGCCAGGCACGAACGACACATCATACAGGTTCTTTATCAGGGTGTAGGATATAAATATCATTCCCACAAACCCAATGCCTATCCCAATATAGCCCATCAGCTTGACAAACTCCCTGTGCTTCTTGGAGAACTTGTCGATGAAATTCAGGCCGATCTTAGTCCTCAGCAGGAATATGAAGCCGGACTGGACCTCAAACTTCCTCCGGTTGAAATACACAAGGGCAAAAATGCCAACATAGAACAGGATTGTGAGAAGGTTGCTAAGATTTAGGTTTGCCCAACTGAAGATATCCATGCATTACCTCTTTTTTGATAGATATGTATGTACCCAAAAAATTGGGCAAACAAAAATAATATGGAAATGAAGGCTGAAAGCTATCGGCTCACTTCTTTCTCTTAATCCTAAGCGCAGTGCTTCCGCACTTCCTGCATTTGACCTGCTTAGCCAATACCTTCATCGCAGGAGCCTTGATAGTGCTCTTGCATTTCCTGCACACATAGATGCCCTTGAAAAGCCTGACATCCGCTTCGTGAAACTTAACCATTTAACCTCCTCCTCTAACCTGCTTTATCGACTTTACTCCCATTATCTCCCAGTAGTTTACCACGACACCCTCGACCACACTGTCCTTGAACTCATCAGGGATATCAATCTCAAATGTCTCATAGCTCTCTGAGTCCATCACGTTCGCCTTGCCTCCCTGTATGGAGAGCACCTGGGCGTTTCTCTTGTCAATGATAGGAACCTCAATGTTATCGTGGCCTGGCATCACAGCATCTCTCTTCTTGCCGTCCAGTATGCCAACCGCAGACAATCTCACCTTGGCATGGCCGTGCTTGCCAGTCTTTGATGTCTGGGAATCCACCACAGTGCACGCAACGCCATCTACCACCACATAATTGCCTTTCTTGATCGTGCCTACGCTCACCAGTTTTGTAGTCATAGTTACATCCTCACAACATTTTGTATGAATTTGATATGTCTTATATCAGATAGTATAAGGTAGTTTATATTCTATTTATAAACTTTGTTTTTTGGGGCACGTTCCAGTATATGTGAAAACCAAAAGATGACTGCAATAAAGTTATAAACAAAATTAGATTACCTCTAGGAAATGGCGCCATATGACGTTGACGTTTCGACAAAGCCTCAACTCCTCAAGACTGTGCCAGTTGAGGAAGGGAATCCTGAATATAGGCTGATTATGGATATCCTTAAAGATACTCCACAAGCCAAACCTGATTCTGCACTGCAGGAAATCAAGATTTTTCAGGATTTCGAAGGCCATATGCGCCGCATGCGTGATCCCGACTATGTTGACGGCATCCGTTACCTGCTAGATGGCGATATTGTCCAGGACATGGCAACAGTGGCGGAAAGGAGACAAAGACTGGAATACCGGGTGAGAGGATTTGAGCTTGACCGCCAAAAGACAGAACTGGTCGGCTCGAGAGGGTATACCTTTCAGAGCGATCGCATAGGATACCCTAAAGACACAATCGTTCTGCTAGGTAGCTCGTTCTATTACATTAACGATGAGAATGATGTGCTCGCAGGAGGATGCGAAAATCTATTGAGATTGGACAATGGCACTGACACCCCTCTCATCTACGGGAGCAGTCACGCCAATCTTTTCCGGTTCGATGAGCCAGGCGTCCGCAAACTTGGAATAGCGCACAAACTCTGGCTGAACAGCCAACTAGGGAGAAGAAAACTCAGATAGGCAGCCTGCATTAGTCTTCTAGAAAAAATTATCAGAAAGAAAAAAATGCTTCATTGCAGCCGAAGCCACAATGAAGACCAAGGCCTTCATTATTTTTATGTTGGGGGTGGTAAAAAAATGAAGGCAAGAAAAAATTCACCACTTAGGTGAGCGTTACCTCACGATCTCGATGCCCAGCTCGTCTGAGAGCTCGGTCTGCCGAGGTCTGGCTGCCTTGACATCCATCCTTCCGACAATCCATGGGGATTTCACGCCGGTGATGATAGTCATCACAGTCATCTTGCCTTTCATGGTCTCATCCACTCTGGCTCCCCAGATGACGTTTGCGTCGTCATCCAGGCTCTCGGTCACAAGCTCGCCTACCCTGTTGATCTCATCCAGGGTCATGTCCGGGCCTCCGATCACGTGGAGAAGAGCTCCTGTCGCGCCCTTATAGCTGATATCCAGCAGGGGGTTGCTCAAGGCGCCGTTCACGGCCTCTTCCACTCTGTTGTTTGTATCAGATGAACCCACGCCGATAGCTGCGACGCCGCCGTTGGTCATGATGGCTTTGACGTCCGCATAATCCAGGTTCACCAGGCTTGGCACTGCGATTGTCTCGACAATGCCCTTGATCATTGTGCTCACCAGCTCGTTTGCAACGGCAAATGCCTGCTGCACAGGGAGATTTCCTGCGATGGAAACCAGTCTGTTGTTATCGATAACGATAACTGTGTCAGCCACCTGCCTCAGCTGCTGCAAGCCGAACTCGGCTTTGTCCACTCTTGCCCTTTCTATCTTGAAAGGCATTGTGACTGTTCCGAGAACGATTGCTCCGAGGTCTCTGGACGCCTTTGCGATAACTGGAGCAGCTCCTGTTCCTGTTCCGCCGCCCATACCTGCGCACACGAGAACCATGTCAGCTCCTTTCAGAGCATCCTTGATGTCATTGATAGCCTCTTTGGCTGCTTCGGCTCCTTTCTCGGGGAATCCACCGCATCCAAGGCCCTTTGTCAGGTCTCTTCCTAGCACGAATTTCCTGTCGGCCTCAGTGATGTTCAAGTGCTGGATGTCTGTGTTGCATGCGATGACTTCCGCGCCCTTGATTCCCTTTCTGTAGAGCCAGGATACCATGTTGTTGCCGGCTCCGCCGACACCAATAACCTTGATGTTCGCCTGACCCAATTCCAGTCCTTCATACTGGCTTTCTACGCTCTTCTCCTGTCGTATAATTTCCATACAGTTCAACCCCCTTTTTGTGTTGTTTTTGTATATTTTTCCAATACCGGTTTTGATCGATATGATCTGACTATTGGAACATGAATTTTGCAGGACCACAATCTTTATATTTTCGGCAGTCCTCCGACTTTTCCAGAACTCGTTCGTATCTGCGCCAACAGATTCGGACAACCAACGGCAAATCGAGTAGTTCAGATCGCCAAATCAGAACTTACTTACCGTTCAATTGCCAATACGATTTAAACACTGGTTTTCGCCAAAAAACCGTTGTTTATTATTTTCTTAATAATTTAATAAGCTAATATTTAAATATTTCGATATTGGGATATATATATTCTAAAATCGATATGGGTATACTTTTTACCCGTCTATTTGGGTGCGGATTCTTAAACCCACGACTACTTTTGGCCCGAAGCCCAGCCCAAAACCATATTTATTTTCATATATGGTATTTTGTATGAAAAAATTGGTCTAGAAAGGGTAGATTAGACCAAAAAGCAAGAAAACTTAAGAAAAATCAAGAAAAATAAGATAAACTAAGAATCTACCTTTACTCTGTGGTCTTAGGCCTATATTTCTCGCTCTTGCCCAGGCAGTACTGGAGCAGGCTCTGCAGCATATTGTATCTTTCGTTGTTTGCAGTCTGTGCAAACTCCGAATTCTTGACTACATCGTTCTGCACAGCTAGAGCATGTGAGACATTTTCCACATCCTGCTGAAGGAGATATGCCATTCCAAAATAGAGTGGACTCTTATCTATATTAGATCCACCAATATTCTCAATCAGAAAGAGTGCAGACATATAATCCCCCTTGCCAACTCTCTCCTGGATTCGTGAGCAGTATTTGTCAGCGTCGTTTAATATATTATCTATTGTAAACTCTGCTTTATTTTCCGGTTCAAATGGGTTTATCATCTTTTTTTGCCTCCTATTAACCATTAATTATTTCTCTTTTATGGCAAGGTTATATATAAATCTTTCGTTATTTTTACCACTAATAAGTAATAATAACTCTTTTACAAAACCTTTTTAATATAAATCTGCTTTGCAGCCACCCATGGCACTATACCTAATCGGCCTCGGCCTCTCTGATGAGAAGGATCTCAGTGTCAAAGCCCTGGAAGCAATCAAGAGCTGCGACATTATATATTTGGAAAGCTACACCAGCCGCCTGAATGTTCCAACAGCAAACCTGGAAAAGCTCTACGGCAAAAAAATAATTCTTGCAGACAGGGACATGGTCGAGAGCCAGGCAGAAAAAACAATCCTGAAAGACGCAAAAACAAAAGCAGTCGCATTTTTGGTGGTGGGAGACATCTTCTCAGCCACAACCCACACAGACATCTGGATGAGAGCAAAAGAGCTTGGCATCAAAACCACTCTAATCCACGGCACAGGAATCTTCTCCGGCATCTCTGAGACCGGACTGCAGCCCTACAAATTCGGAAAGACAACCAGCATCCCGTTTGCCACAGATAAATGGAAGCCAGAGACACCTTATGAAATCCTGAAAGAAAACAAAAAGACAGACTCGCACACACTAATCCTCTTGGATTTGTCTCCAAAACAGGACAGATTCATGACAGTAAATGAGGCAATCAAATATCTGCTGGAGATTGAAGCCAAGCGCGGAGAGAAAGTATTTACCGACGGCACATTCTGCATAGGCTGCGCAAGGCTTGGCTCAGACAGCCCAACTATAATATCTGGCACAGCAAAAAACCTGCTAAAAGCGGACTTCGGCGCCCCGCTCCACTGCCTCATAGTGCCCGGAAAACTCCACTTTGCAGAGGAAAAAGCGCTCTCTTTCTGGCAGAAGGCCTGAACTATTTTTTAAATTGTCGACGGCAACCAAACCCAAAATCATAAGGCTTATATATTATACCAGATTATCTATAATGAATTAGTTAATATTTGATTATAATCGTTCAAAAATCTGTTTAAAAATCAAGTGGGGGTTGGGAAATAATGGATGACAAAGACAAACAGTCGCAAATTTTCAATGTTTTCTTCCGCGAAAAGCCGGCAATGATGCTCATCGGGCTCAAAAGATCTGAAGGCGAGATCTACGCCTCATCGCTAGCAAAGCAGATCGACTGCACATATTCCCATGTCGTAAAGATACTTCAGGAGATAGAGAAGGCCGACCTCATAAAATTCAAGAAGCAGGGCAGATTAAAGCTCCTCACCCTCACCAAGAAGGGCCAGGAAGTCGCAGACCACATGGACGCGATACTCAGGCTGCTCTGAAAGCCAAAAGGGAAAATATCTCGAGATTGCAGCCAGTTCTTTTTTATCCTTACTTCTCTGTCTTGAAAAATCCTGTCTTCTCTATGCCCTTCCCCTCATTCATAGGGTCTTTCCGCCGGAGGCGCGAAGCCGAAAAACTCCAGATACGTCCTGGCCATAACCCAATGCCCATTGCGGTTAGGGTGGACAAAATCAGCATAGATGTCGCTTGTCACATGATTGAACTCCTGCAGGAAATCCCTTCTTGTCTCAACGAGCCACACATTCCTGCCCATCCCCTGCTGCTCAGCCGCGATCTCGCGCTGGATATTCACTATCTTCTCCAGGTATGCGTTATAATCGCAGGTCGGCCCTGAAAAATCTTTCAGGTCTACAGGAAATTGGCCAAGTATAGGTGTCACAGTAGGTATCAGGATATCAATATCTCCCTTGTATGCGATAAGCCTCTCAATCATCGCATTCGTGTTCTCCCTGAAACTATAATAGCCGTAATTGATATGGTTCTCATCCAGGCAGCCTCCTCCTGGGTCATTCATGCCCCAGGCCAGCGCGACAATATCCGGCTTCTCGTTGATGACCTCATCGATATGCTCCAGCCCATAATGGGTTGCCCTGCCTCCAAGCCCCAGTATCCTGACCTCAGCGATACCCGAAAGATAGTTTTGGAGATACATCCCGTATGAATACCCGAAATTATTCCCATTAGGTCGCGGGCTTCCCCAGATAGTGATGCTGTCTCCATAAAACACAATAGTTTTTCCTGCCAGGTTTGCGGCATTTGGCGGATGCTCTGGAATCTCGGGAGTGGGAGTGACCAATATCTCCAATGTAGGGGTGGGTGTGCTGCTTGGGAAAGGTGTAGGGGATACTATTACCTGGGTGGGCGACGCCTGCGCAGTCTCTGTATCTCCATATAAGGTGGGTGGTAAGGGGGACAACGCAGAATAACTTGTATAAGTCGGCACCCCTGTTGCCTCAGACACAGGCGCGCCTATATAGCCTATAGGCGAGGCGCACCCTGCAAGCATTGCCCCTGCCAAAACCAGAGAAAGGGCCTTACGCCTGCCCGCACCAATCACACTACTGCTCATCAAATCCCCCCTAGAACAGCTAATCCGCAAATCTATAAAAATCTGCCTCTTTTGCCAGGTCCCTCTCTATGGATGATACGCATCTATCATCCTTATAGGACATATAATGCAGATAGATCTGTGGTATAATATAAGGTATAATATGGGGTGCATATTTATTAATATTATAGTACCAATAAAAAAATATTTATACAACCTCCTGTCCAAGCCTTCTCATGTTCATTGTCACCAAGAACGAGAAAGGAATCTACTCCCTGCCCGCCACAGAGA
>Ga0315268_10007332_pt1 | contig 11619 bp, 11 predicted proteins | sample C1_top_MG_FD_204535 | JGI IMG/M metagenome (GOLD analysis project Ga0315268, IMG submission 204535) | Sediment microbial communities from Yellowstone Lake, YNP, Wyoming, USA - C1_top | ecosystem: Environmental > Aquatic > Freshwater > Lake > Sediment | place: USA: Wyoming | collected 2017-08-01 | reverse complement strand
CGCCCGCGTCTTCTGCAATTTTGGCGTGTTCCGGTGTGACCACGTCCATGATGACGCCGCCCTTGAGCATCTGCGCCAGCCCGCGCTTGAGTGCAACAGTTCCAACTTCCTTTTCCATGTCACTTCCTCTTTTACAGTGTTTTCGATTTCGCACGGCTATTGTACATCGGTTCGGTGGGGCTGACAAGACTTTTTCGATTTGACAGCCCACATTAAACAATGTATAATTGTATGAAACAATTAGTACAATTTTGGAGACACGCCGATGAACATCAAAAAGTCAGACCTCCGAGGCGGTTTCCCGATTTATCTCCAGGTCGCCGAACGAATTAAGCATAGCATCGCGACCGGCGAATGGACTCCGGGTGAGCAACTTCCGACTGTGCGTCAACTCGCACACGACCTGCGGGTGAATTTCAATACGATCGCGCGGGCGTATGCGCTGCTGGCGGCTGCGGGCATCATCTCGACCGAGCAGGGGCGGGGGACATTTGTCCGAGAGCAGCCCGACAAGCACGAGCACTCGCAGTTTCGAGCCGACAAACTGCGCACTCTCGTCGGTCATGCTGTTGTGGATGCTTTCAGCCTGGGCTACCAGCCAGGCGAGATCAGAGGAGCGTTTGAAGAGACGGTCAAGCGATTGGAACAAGAAAGGAAAAACTGAAGGGAATGAAAGACGATGCTCTATATCCTTTATCCGCTTAATGCACTATTGATGATTGGGATGCCGATTGCGCTGGCCGTGTGGCTGGCACGCAAGACAAAAGCGCCCTGGAGATTGTTCGGCGTCGGCGCGGTGACGTTCATCGGATCGCAAGTGGTGCACCTTCCGCTCAACGCTGGCCTGACGGCGTTGTTCAAAGTCATCTGGCCTTCTGCGTCTGCACAGCCGCAGTGGTGGCACCTGCCATTTAATGCCCTTGTCCTGGGATTGACTGCTGGACTGTGCGAAGAGACCGCGCGCTACGCCGGCTATCGCTGGCTCGCCAAGAAAGCGCGCGCCTACCGTGATGCGCTGATGCTCGGCGCGGGACACGGCGGGACAGAAGCCATTATTCTGGGCGGGCTAGTCGTCATCGGCTTTGTGAACATGGTCGTCCTGCGCAACACGGACTTGGGTGCGCTCGGCCTGACCGGCAACCTGCTGACTCAAACGCAGAACAAAGTTGCCGCCTACTGGAGCGCGCCAGGGTGCATTGCGATACTTGGCGCAGTCGAGCGGCTATTCTCGATTCCGATTCAGGTCAGCCTGTCCGTGCTGGTGCTCCAAGTGTTCACTTGCAACGACTGGCGCTGGCTTGTCGTCGCCATCGGCTACCACCTGATTGTGGACGGGATGGCCGTCGTCGGCGTATACTCGAAATGGCCGCCCTTACTCATCGAGGCGACGGTGGCGGCATTCGCGCTCGTCAGCGTGGGCATCATTCTGGGGCTGCGCCCGCGCGGCGAGCCACTCATCCCACCCGAGCCGGAGCCAGTGCTGGTGTCTGGCGCATCGGATACGCCCAGGCTGGCCTCGAACCGTTCGGCCGATGCCAGCCATCAGCTTGACGATTCCAAATTCGTGTGAGGCAACGATGATTCGCACCAACGGATTGACTAAACAATTTCCTGGTCCCAAAGACGGCACTGCCATCCTGGCAGTGGATAACCTGACGTTTTCTGTGGATGAAGGTCAAGTATTCGGCTTCCTGGGGCCGAACGGAGCCGGCAAAACGACGACGGTGCGCATGTTGACGTGCCTGGTGGGGCCGACCTCGGGCGAGGCCTGGGTGAACAACCTGCGAGTGGGCCAAGCCGACACCGAAATTCGCCGGAACGTGGGCATTTTGACCGAAGCGCCAGGTCTGTACGACCGTCTGAGCGCGGAAAAGAACCTGCAAATCTTTGCCCGCCTGTACGAGGTCAAGGATGTGCCTGGGCAAGTGGAAAAATACCTGCGGATGCTGGGCTTGTGGGACCGGCGCGACGACCTGACGGGCAACTTCTCCAAAGGAATGAAGCAAAAACTGGCGATTTGCCGCGCACTGCTTCACGAGCCTAAAGTGCTGTTCCTGGACGAGCCGACCTCGGGCCTCGACCCGGAGGCGGCCAAGCTGGTACACGACTTTATCGAGCAGCTCAAGTCCGAGGGCCGCACAATCTTCATGTGTACCCACAACCTGGACGAGGCCGACAGATTGTGTGACCGGATCGGCATGATGAAGCAGCGGCTGCTGGTGGTGGATACGCCGAAAGCCTTGCGGCAGCGACTGTTCGGGCGCAAGGTTGTGTTCCACGTGAAACAATCCAGCCCGCCGCTGGTCGAACTAATCAAATCGCTCCCGTTTGCACATCAAGTCCAGACCGCGGACAACAAGATCGTCGTCGGGCTGGATGCCCCGGAAGAGCAGAATCCCATCATCATCCGCAAGCTGGTGGAAGCTGGCGCCGATGTGCAATTTGTCGGCGAGCTACGCCACTCGCTGGAAGACGTGTACCTGTCGCTCATCAACGGCAAATGACCACAGACCGCAGATCGCCGTCTGCGGTTTCCGGTCAGATGCAAGGAGTTGGCTTTGGACAAGATTCGCACCATCATAGATAAAGAATGGGCCGAAGTGTTCAAAAACCGCGTCGTGCTGTTCACGGTGCTGTTCATGCCGTTGTTCTTCACGGCGCTGCCGCTCGTCGTGATGTATGCCATGCGGGTGAGCCCGGGCAATAGTGATATCATGGACATGCCGCCCCAGTTCACCCGCATTTGCGGCAATCTGACCGGCGCGGCCTGCACGCAGTATTTTACCGTCAATCAGTTTATGTTGTTGTTTATGATGATGCCCCTGGCGATTCCGGTGGCGATTTCAGCCTATAGCATCGTGGGCGAAAAGACGACGCGCTGCCTAGAGCCGCTCCTGGCGACGCCTATCACTACTATCGAACTGATCGTGGGTAAAGGACTGGCAGCGGCGATTCCGGCTATCGGAGCCACCTGGGCGGGTTTCGTTATCTTTGTCGTCGGCGCCCGGTTCCTGGTCGTCAATCCCGGCGTCTTGACCCGCATCCTCGATCCGATGTGGCTGATCGCCGTAATCGTCATCGGGCCGCTGATGGCGGTGGCGGCGGTCGCCATGAGCATCATCGTCTCGTCGCGCGTGAGCGATCCGCGCACCGCCGAGCAAGTCTCGATGGTCGTGATTGTGCCTCTGCTCGGCGTGTTCTTTGGGCAGATGGCCGGGCTGTTTATACTCAATACAAGCTTCATCCTTGTCGCAGCCGCAGTGCTCGCCCTGGTGGACGCCGGGCTGGTGTATCTGAGCGTGGGGCTGTTTCAGCGAGAGACTATTTTAACCAAGTGGAAGTGATCAAATGTCAAATCTCAAACTTGAAATTTCAAAGGGGTTTGTTGCCAGCGTGGTGCTGATGATGGGATTGACGATAGCGATGCCGGTCAAGGCGCAAGACCAAGTACGGCTTTCGCTCAGTAAGGCCTGGGGGTATTCGATGGGCGGACAGATTCAAGGTTTGTTCAATATGTCCGTGTCCGCGCCCGAGGACGCGACCTCGGTGCGGTTCGAATTGGATGGAGAGGAAATCGCCACCGTCACCCAGCCGCCATTTTCGATCCAGTTCAATACGGACAAGTACCCGAAAGGCGTGCACACGTTCAGCGCCACCATTCAAACCTCCGGTGGGCAGACGCTCAAGTCGAACGTCTTCAGCGCCGAGTTTGTCTCGGCAGAGCAGGGCTGGCAGGTCGCGCAGCGTATCATCATCCCGCTCGCAGCGGTGGTCATCGTGGCGATGCTGGCTGGTCTGGGAGCGCAGTTCCTGATGAGCAAGCGTGGCAATCGGCGCCCCGAGCCGGGTGCGCCTCGCCGTTACGGCATCGAAGGCGGCGCGATTTGTCCCAAATGCGGGCGGCCTTTTGCTCGACATCTTTTCAGTCCGAATCTGCTGGTGGGCAAGCTTGAACGATGTCCATACTGCGGCAAGTGGAGTGTGGTTCCGGCAGCGAGCCGTGAAGCGTTGACCGCCGCCGAAGCCGCCGAAGTAACAGCCTCCCGGCCGTCTGTGCTCGAAGCCAGCCCGGAAGAAAAACTGCGCCGACAGATTGACGAATCCCGCTATGAGTAGCGGAATCGCCGCGTCATCGCAAGACTGCCTGGCGAATTTGCGTCTTTAAGGTGACAGTGCTAAGATAATCGTACTGACACCCCCAAGGAGGTCCGCCGTGAACCGAGAGCGATTTCAGAACATTGCCATCCTCTTCTCGTTTGTGGTGAACGCGATTCTGGTGCTGGTAGTGCTTATCCTGCTGTCGCAAGTCATGACCATCAAGAAGCAAATCGCTGAGCCGCTCGTTTACGGATTGGATCAAGCTTTCGCCAGCTTGGGTGATGCGACGATCAGCACCACCATTCCCATCAGCCAACAGTTACGGGTTGCATTTGACCTGCCCGTCAAGTTTGACCTGCCGCTCGAACAGGATACAACGGTGACGACGCTCACGCCTACGCCCATCAACACCACGGTCAATCTTTCGATGGGGCAGTTTGGCCGGATCAACGCGCCCGTGTCGCTCAACCTGCCTGCCGGGACGCCGCTGCGCGTCAAGCTGTCCATGAAGATCCCGGTGAATACCGTAGTGCGAGTTGATCAGCAAGTGCCTGTCCGCTTCAATCAGGGCGCGCAGATCAAGCTGGGCCCATCAGGATTAGACCCAGTGGTGGCTCAACTGCGCAGCGTCGTTCATCCTTACGTCGCCGTGATGCAAAGTCTGCCGTGATGTTTCACGTGCAACACTATTGAAACAAATGTTCGAATCCTCCCGGCCGGTCTGCGATTATGAGGGCAGTCGCTACAGCACCGAGTTTTGGACGAAAGAGCGCGAGTATGAAGATCGCGCCGAACGCATTGCACTAAAAAAGCTTTTGCCGCCCCGGGGCGGAACTCTGATAGAGATCGGCGCAGGCGCGGGCCGCCTGGCCGATCTTTATTTGGGCTACGAGCGAATCGTCCTGATGGATTACGCCCGCTCGACGCTCGTCGAAGCGCGTGAGCGGGTGGCGGCGAGCTTTCCCGACGCTATGCGCGCTGCGCGTTTTCGTTTTGTCGCCGCCGATCTCTACGCGCTACCGTTCGTGGCTGGCCTCTTTGACACGGTGACGATGGTGCGCGTGATGCACCACATTGCCGATGTGCCCACGGCGCTCCAAGGTATCGCGGCCACACTCAAACCCAACGCGACGTTCGTCCTGGAGTTTGCCAACAAGCGCAACCTCAAAGCGATTCTGCGCTATCTTGCCCGCCGACAAGCCTGGTCGCCCTTCGCGCCGGAGCCGGTCGAGTTTGTCAAGCTCAATTTTGATTTTCATCCGGCGTGGATGGAGACACGCTTGCGCGAAGCGGGCTTTAGTGTCAAAAATACACTTTCTGTCTCGCATTTCCGCTGGGCGTTACTCAAGCGGCTGATTCCTGCCAAGACGCTGGCTGCCGTTGACGGGGCCATCCAGAGGGTCGGCGCAGCGTGGAAATTGGCGCCGAGCATCTTTCACCAACTGCAAGCTCCCGCGACGAATCGCATTGCCTTGCCCGGCACGTTCTTCCGCTGTCCCGAATGCAAGAGCGAAAAGATGAACGAATCATCTGGCGCGGTCACATGCGACGAGTGTGGATGCGCGTGGCCTGTGCGGGACGGAATCTATGAATTCAGGTGAGTCAGAGTTAGTGTCGAATATACAATAATTTGAGCCGAGCCGAAAATAAAAACGCCAAGACTTGCCCTTCCGTCTTGGCGTTTGCTTGTCGTCAAGCACCAGTTCATGTTTTCGTCGCCAGCCGTACATCCACCGCGACTGCCCCTTGTCCCTTGTCGTAGACCATCAATGGATTGATATCCATCTCGACGATGTGCTCGTCGGCGGCGACGAGCTCCGAGACCGCCACAATCACGTCGGCCACAGAGGATTTATCAGCAGGCGGCTGGCCACGCAAGCCTGAAAGCAGCCTGCCTGCCAGCGTTTCCTCGATCATCGCCTCTGCCTCGCTGCGCGCCACTGGCGCGAGCCGGAAGCTCACATCCTTGAGCAATTCGACATACACGCCGCCGCTGCCAAACATCACCAGCGGGCCAAACTGCGGATCGCGCACCGCGCCCACAATCACCTCACGGCCTGGTCGCGCCATTGCTTGCACCGTCACGCCTTCAATACGCGCACTGGGTTTGGCGCGTTTCGCGTTCTCCGTCACGCGTTTGAACGCCGCGCGCACAGCGGAGGCCGTCTGCAAGCCCACCTCGACGCCGCCCACATCGCTTTTGTGACTGATGTCTGGTGACGCAATCTTGATCGCTACTGGAAAGCCCATCGCCTGAGCCATCCGTGCTGCCTCATTCGCCGACCGTGCCAGCTTCATTAGCAACATCGGGATTTTAGATTTTAGATTTTCGACACTTGCGCCTGCGCGCAGTGCAGGTGTTTCAGATTGTGGATTTGGAATTTGACAGCTTGCCCCCCGTTCTTTCGGGGGGTTGAAATTTGACGTTTGAGGCGTCGCCTCCAGCCACTTGCGCCGTTTGACCATTGCTTCCAGCGCCGCCGCTGCGCGTTCTGGAAACGGAAAGAGCGGCAGTTCGGCCTGGCGCATGAACTCGACAGCTTCCGGCAGGCTGATGTCTCCGATCAAGCACGTCATCACAGGTTTGCCGGCTCTCGTCAGAGGGTCGTGGCCCGGCAGCGATTGGAAGCGGTGCACGACACCAGCGATCTCGCGCACGATGCGGATGGCAGGCACCAATGCCTGCGGAACGTTGATGACGAGGACGGCGTCCACGCCCGGATCTTGCAGAATAGCGTCGAGTGCGCGCGCATAGTCGTGCTCGTCCGCTCCACCGAGCATGTCCACCGGGTTGTGGACGCTGGCGTGCGGTTGAAGGAATTGATGCAAGGCGAACTTGGTCTCGTCCGTGAGCGAAGCCATGCGCAAGCCGTGCACTTCGAGTGCATCCGAGGCCATCGCGCCCGGCCCACCGGCATTGGTCAGAATCACTACACGCTCGCCGCGCGGCAATGGCTGGTTCGCCAGCGAGATGGCGGCGTCAAACAGCGCTTCGAGGTGTGGCACGCGAAGGATGCCGGCGTGATGGAATGCGGCGCGGTAGGCACTATCGGTTCCGGCCAGCGCGCCTGTGTGCGAGGCCGCGGCTTGCCGCCCGGCGTCCGTGTAGCCAACCTTGATGGCCACCATGGGCTTGCGCAGCGAGATACTGCGCGCCACATCCACAAAACGGCGGCCATCGTCCACACCTTCCAGATACATCGCGATAACACGTGTGTTATCATCTTCGGCCAGGGTTTCCAGGATATCGGTTTCCGTCAGGTCGGACTGGTTGCCCAGCGTGACGATCCGGCTCAATCCGATGCCTGCGCCCAAGGCCCAGTCAATCACCCCGCCGCAAACCGCGCCCGATTGTGAGACAAACGTGATGACGCCCGGCTTGGGCATATCGGGCACAAAAGTCGTATCGAGCAGCGTGTGCGTGTCAATCACGCCGATGCAGTTGGGGCCGATAATCCGGACGCCATATCTCCGCGCGATTTCGACCACGCGGTTTTCCAGTTCTGTGCCCTGCGGTCCGATCTCGGAAAAGCCGCCTGAGACGATGACGGCTGCGCGAATGCCGCGCCGACCGATCTGCTCGACGATATCGGGCGTGGCGGGCGCCGGCGCGATGACGACGGCCAGCTCGACCGGGTCAGGCACATCCAGCACGGAAGGGTAACAGCGCGCGCCAAGTATTTCTTCGGCTTTGGGGTTGACCGGGTAGACTGGCCCGGTGTAGCCGTGTTGCAGCAGGTTACGCAGCACGGCATAACCTAGCTTGGCCGGGTCGCGTGAGGCGCCGATGAGGGCGACGCCGCTGGGGCTAAAAAAGGCAGACAGAGAAGAATTGGACATGGTCGAAACCTCAGGCACGGTAAAAATCCGGCTCGAATCGGACGTACTGCGGCCAGCCTTCGAGCGCGACGGCCTGTAAATCCGCCGGGGCGAGTGTGAGCGTGTCCTCACCTTCGGCGGAGATGATGTGCAAGGTCATCAATTCGGAGCCATCGTCTTGCATGTCGGTGATGCAAGCGCGATCCGTGCCTTGCGGCGTGGTGACAAAGATGCCAAAGCAGCGTTCGCAGAACGATAGGCTGCCCGTACACAGCCGGCGATCAATCGTGACGCGCATAGTATTCCTCCTGGTCGGGTAGGCGGCCCTATATTCTTCAATGGCAAACTCATGCTGATGGCTTGAGTTTATCCGCAATTTGGCGCGCGGCCTCTGCCAGCTTTGGAGCTGCATCGTATACAGCAATGCTCCGGCGATCTGCATCGCCAGCAGCCTCGTCGAACGGCAAATAGCCGATGAACTCTAGCCCATCCGCGCTTGACTTGACGAATTCGAGTTCGGCCTCGTCGTGGATTTTGTTGGCGACCAGGTAGACGGTCTTGACGCCGATCTCGGCGGCGAGCTGCTGGATGCGATGGGCCGTGTCCAGGCTGCGGCGGCCCGGCTCGGCCACGGCGATGAAGGCATTCACCGCGCCCGCCGTCGCGCGGCCAAGATGCTCCAACCCGGCTTCCATGTCCATGATGAGCGTCTCGTTCTGATACAATACAAGATGAGTGACTAGCGCCTTGAGCATCGCCGATTCGGGGCAGATACAGCCCGCGCCGCCGCCCCGGATGCTCCCCAGCCGAAGCATCTTGATGCCACGATGCGTCACGCTGAATCGCTCGGGCACGTCGTCCACGCGCGGGTTAAGCTTGAAGAATCCGCCCACAGTGCCCGGCTTGGCTCCGGTGCGCTCTTCGATGAGTTCGTCCATTTCGGCGATGGGCTGCGCCTTGGCCGCGAGTTCCGGCGGCAGGCCGAGCGCATTGGCAAGCGAGGCCGCCGGGTCGGCGTCAATCGCAATGACCTTTTGACCTTGTGCGGTGTAGATGTAAGCCAACAAAGCTGCCAGCGTGGTCTTGCCCACGCCGCCTTTGCCCGCAATCGCAAGTTTCATAGCGATGCTCCTCCATCAGTTTTTCTCTCTCCAGCATTATACGCCGCCTGCGCTTGCAGAGCAAAGCTCCCATTATGGATTGCCTGTGTGTGCACCGTTTTGCCCGGTGAGTGTGTTTCCATTGCCGGATGAGTCGGCAAAGACAGTGGAACCGGGCGCTTCGTTAAAGTGCCATAGAGCACGGGTAGCGGCGTCGTTTACAAATGGAGTCGTTGGCACAGTGTACGAAGCGCTGCTGTAGCGGACAATGTCTGAGAAGCGCATTTCCTCGACCCAGCCGACAGCAGGACTGATTCCCAAGTACGCACCGATATTCAATGCGGAGGTCGAGTTGGGTAGACCGGGTGTCCAATCGGCCTGATGGTTACTTGCCACCAAGCTGCCGTCAAGGTAAAGCGCACACAAGTCCTGGCTGGTCGTGTTCTCGTTGTCGAAAACGGCAGCGATATGATGCCAGCCCACGGATAGGTTCACATCGGGGAGGAGATCAACGTAATTTGAGGGGTCTAACCAGATTTTAAAGAGGAGCTGATCCGGCATGCTGGCATTGTAGATGATGTATAGACCGTATGCACCTGGTTTCAAAACCAATATGCCGGTACTGGTGTTGGTCAAATCGGGCACATAGAAAAAAGTCTCGATGGTGAAATCGTCATTGCTGCCTGTACCCAAGTCAAGCGAGGCACTGTCGAGCGCACTGGCATAGTCATCTACTCCGTCGAGGAACAAAGCTGTCCCGAAGAGCGGGGCATACTCACGAAAGACAATGGGCAGGTACACCCCATACCGCACGGTGATAAACGAGGTTTTGCTTTCTGTGTCACTACCGCCCGGCCCGCCGACCGTCAGCGTGACGGTGTACACGCCCGTAACAGTGTATGTGTGCGTTGGATGCTGCTCCGTGCTGGTGACATCATCACCAAAATTCCACAACCAGGTGTTCACTGTGCCAGACGAGGTGTCGGTAAAGATTACAGCCAGTGGACGGATGCCGCTCCTCGGAGCAGCGGTGAAACCGGCTACCAGCGGCGGCTCGGTGACGGTGATATAGTTGGTGCGCGTCAGCGTGTCCGTTCCACCTGGTCCGTTGACTTTAAGTGTGACGGTGTAGACACCCGAGATCGAGTACATGTGAGTGGGACTCGTGAGCGCGCTGGTGAAGCTGTCGCCAAAGCCCCACAGGCTGTCGGTATAGTCACCAGTGGATGTGTTGGTAAAGGTCACCGTGATCGGGGCGGCTCCACTCAAAGGCGACGCGATAAAGCCAGCGTGTACGGGAGCATAAGCCGTGATGTAGTTGGTGCGCGTCAGCGTGTCCATTCCACCCAATCCGCTGACGGTCAACGTGGCTGTATACGCTCCTGGCGTCGTGTACGTGTACGTCGGGCTGTTGAGTGTGCTGGTTACACCATCCCCAAAGCCCCACAGGCTTGTGAGCGAGTCGCCGATGGATGTGTTGGTATAGGCCACTGTCAACGGAGCGATGCCGGCGTTGGGCCAGACAGTGAACCTAGCCTGCGGCGCTGCGAGCAGACCGATCCAGTCGAATTCGTACGAAGCTGAATAGACATTGTTGGGCGCCACAGGCACCAGTTGTAGGGCTATGCTAAAAGTTCGGTTTCCACTCCAATTGAGCGGGGACTGGCGCAGGTCAATCGCGAAGGTGTAGGGCAATGTGGTCGTCGGCATGATCGTCAGCAACGGCGTGATCTGCGCACCCTCTTTGACGCCCACGTAGAGGATTAAATCGTGATCCGAGTCGCGGATACTGTAACTATAGACCTGGCCCGCCACGATAGGATAGCGGCTCACGTTGACGTCAGTCAACACTGGCGAAACCGCAGTGCCTGTGATCGAGACAGTGTTGCTCACAAATTTGGAGAGAGCAACTTTGCCCAGGTCATGGCTCCAAAGCTGTAGGGTCGGGCTGTACCCACGCATGTACGCTCCGCCCCAAAAGCCATTGTCGGTCCAGCCGGCCGGAGGTTCGTCTGTGTTGGGATCAACCCAACTGTCGAACAAATCCAGGTAGGCGATATGCTCGGCATAGTGGCGGCGACTTGTTTCGGCCGCGGGCTTTTCGGCATAGTCGAGCGTGGTCGTCACCTCGCACATGCCGACGAGACTGTTGCGCAGAACGCCCTGGCAATGGTGCGATTCCTGCGTACCAGACAGAATGTGTGAAAAGTCGTTCAGAGTCCAGTAATTGTAACCGGCCATGCCATAAGCTTCGCTGAGGGACAAGAGCGCATTAAAGTAGGCCGACTGTTCGGTCTCGGTGTGCGGACTGTCACAGCGGGGATCGCCGGGATGAGTGGCACAAGAAATCGAAGGTTTTGCCAGTGTATGCAGGCCAAACTCTTCCAGCACGATGGGCTGTTCGCCCACCTGCGATTGTAGCGCTTGCAAGCTGCTCTCAAAGCACCGTTCGGACAAAAAGTAGTGCATGCTCGTAAAATCGTAACCGTTCAGTCGGTTTTCCCGCCACATGCACGGGATTAGCAGTCGGCAGGCGCTTCATCTGGTGGTTTTGCCTTTCCTCTGTGGCGAGTCCGAGTGCACAAGCAAGTCGAATTGCAGC
>Ga0315268_10007330_pt1 | contig 11620 bp, 12 predicted proteins | sample C1_top_MG_FD_204535 | JGI IMG/M metagenome (GOLD analysis project Ga0315268, IMG submission 204535) | Sediment microbial communities from Yellowstone Lake, YNP, Wyoming, USA - C1_top | ecosystem: Environmental > Aquatic > Freshwater > Lake > Sediment | place: USA: Wyoming | collected 2017-08-01 | reverse complement strand
CGGTCAGTGGCACTCCACCGCCAACGCCCACGCCAGCACTCACAGCGACGCCCGCGGTGACAGCGACACCCACAGCCACTCCGTCGGCCTGCGGGCCGTGCGCGGCGACCGACTGCAACTGCGCCGACTTCAGTACGCAGGCAGCGGCTCAGACATGCCTCGAAGCGTTCCCCGCCGATCCGTTCAACCTCGACGGCGACAGCGAAGGGATTGCCTGCGAGTCGCTGCCGTAAGCATCTCTAGTTTGAGGAGGTGAGCCAAGACCATGAGGACCGCGAGACACAGAACCGTGGTGGCACTCCTGGGAGGCCACCTCCTCATCCTAGCGTTGGCCGCCTTGGCCTGGGCTTTGAGTGCGGGTTCGTCAGAGGCCCAGTTCCCCGTGATCAACTGCCCCCTTCCGCACGGTCCCATGCCATGTCCACTCCAGGACTGTTGCGCGCGTCACGTGCGTAATCGCCACCCTTCATGCCAACCGTCGGGACAGCGACCGCACCCCGCCCACACGCAGGACGATCAGGGGGCTTAGCGCGTATTCGCCTACCCCCTTCATGTGCGCACGTGGCACCGGCCGATGTGAGCGGGGGCCTGCGGGCTTGAGGCCTCGCACTTACAGTCATTGGCCCAGCCGCCCATCTTTCACGCAATTTCTACGTCCTGTGGAGTTACAGTAGGCTGGCTCGTTTGTCTGTAGCACTGGAGAGGAGAGACGCGTCCACGTAGGGACAGCAACGGGTGCTCCCTTCACAGCTAAGAGCGAGCAGCGGTGATGTGGCCGTTTCGCAGGCATGAGCGGGCTGGCCGGGGCAGTCGGCACGACGCCACTGGTCACATTCTGTCCTGGACCCAGCGGACCTTGGCCCACCCCGCCTACGGTATAACGCCCGTTCTGGGTCTGCTGGACTCGCCTACGGACGTGAGCGACACCGCCGCCGACCCGGGGGACTGGAGGAGTAGCGTGCAAGACCCATCGGAGGGTGTTTCGGGACCAGCTTACACCGAGGTCGCGAAGGAACCTGACGGCGACGGTGCCCGGGCGGAGCCCAGCACCACTGTAGTGGTAGTCACCACGCAGTCGCCGGAAGCGTCCGAGGGCGAGGCCCACATCTTCGCGGACGCTCAAGAGGCCAAGCTCTTTGTGGAGCGCCTCATCGATGACGGCTTCGACCGGGAGCGCATCAAGACGATCCGCGGCGGCCCGGCGCACTTCAACCTGTCGTTCCGCGCTGTCGTCGATTTCGACTAGGGCGGCCAAGATTCAGCTTTCGGGGGAGCTTGTTTGGACCCCCAATCGTGATCGTTTGATGAATCCGTAGGCGCTAATCTAGCGTTGTAACAACAGGACGGGACTCCCCGCGCCCGTCACTGAGAGAGCTTTTGTGGCCGCACCCCCGAAGGCTCTCTCTTCATTTGAGCCCGGCGCTCTGAGGAAGATCCAGGACACAATCGTTGGTTTAGGGTCTTGACCAAGGCAGCACCCAGACAGAGGATCACATCGAACGTTTGGGGGTGCGGTCACACGACTCCCTACGTGTTTGGGGTGGAGAGTTGGTGAGCCCAGGCCGGCACTCCCCACCCCTTTTGTGTGGAAGACAAGGCTGTTGGGCGCCCCGGCTATACAGCCACCTCGCCGGCCACCACTCCGGCCTTCGCACGTGCCGGTCGCTGTACCCCACCTCCAGCGCTGCCTCGTAGACCGGCAGGCCACGCTTGTCCGCCATAGCGCTGCTCGCCCTCACCTTTTCGCCCTGCGTGGCGCCGCCTGAGTTATGTCTCGGTAGGGCCAGGCGGAAAGCGGCGATTTTTGCAGCGATTTTTTATGATTGATCCCTCGTTATGACTATCGTTGTCAGAGCATGTCTCTTCACGTCTCATTTTGGCTCAGGCGTTCTGCTGATCAGGTGGTCTATATCTGTGACCGCCCCGACGCGCGCTTGACAAATCTTTCACTAGACGGCATCCTCTGCCGGGATCACGCCCAAGGCTACTAGAGGGAGGGGGTATGGAGTGATGACAAATGGAGGAAAGCAATAGGGTAAAGAGTCTTCGCAGCAAGACACTCTTCGGTCTAGCAATCTGTATCGTCTCTGTCCTGTCCCTAGTGGCAGGCGCCGCAACTCACCTCTCCTGGCCCTCGGCGGCGCAAGCCGGCCCCAATCCCGCCGCCCTCTCTGCCGGCAGCGCTTACTACGTGTCCCCTACCGGCAACGACAGCAACCCCGGCTCGGAGGCCCAGCCTTTCCGCACCATCGGGCGGGCTGCGGCCATGGCCCAGCCTGGAAGCACCGTCTACATCAAAGCGGGGACATATCGAGAGCAGGTGACAGCTACCACTTCCGGCGCCGCCAACAACTACATCACCTTCCGCAACTACGGGAGCGACCAGGTGGTGGTGGATGGTGAGTGCTCGCGTGGGCATGGCTTCTACATCACCGGCTCTTGGATTACTGTGCAGGGTCTCACCGTCAAGCGGACGGTCGAGGCCAGCATCCTCATCGACGGATCGAACCCGCCAAGACCCTCCAATATCACCATCACTGGCATGACGCTCCAAGACTTCGACTGCACATGGAGCAGCCAGGAACCGAGCGGCTGGGGCCAGTTCCGGGGGGGCGTCGCCGCCTGGTACGCGGGATCAGGGATTCGCATAACGAACAACACCATCCAGCATCGGACGACGGGCAGCCCCTATGGCTCCGCCGATGGCATCTGGTTCAAGAGCAACGACATCAACCCCAGCGGCGGCGGCCACTACATCGCCGGCAACACCATCGTCGGCGGCTGGGACGGCATCGGCGGCGAGGAAGAGGGCTCCGCCCACGGCACCTTCGACCGCGACTCCACCATCGAGAACAACACCATCCAGAACTGCTGGGACGATGGCATCCAGAGTGAAGGCGGTGATCAGAACGTACGCATCCGCGGCAACGACATCTCCGGCTGCGGCGCTGGCATCGCCTTCGCCGCCCCCGTCAGCGGCCCTCTCTACATTGAAAGCAACTACATCCATGACCTCTCTACCGGGCTCTACGGCAACCTCTTCTGCTTCAAGGTCGGCAACGCCGGCGGCGGGACGACCTACCTGACCGAAAACGTCTGCGACGTGGACAGCAGCGCCGAAGCGGCCCAGGGCGGCGCCGACGGAATCCACCAGACCAACGAGGGCCTGAGTCCCATCGTCTCCCGCAGCAACAGCTTCCAAACCAGCCGCTACGTCTTCGAGATCACGCAGTGGCCGCGTCCGGTCGGGGAGTCCTTCGACAGCGACTGTATGTTCAGCACCGACACCAGCCGCTTCATCAAGTGGGGTTCCGCCAGCGGGACAGCTTACTACACGAGCCTGGCCAGCTCCCAAGCCGCCACGGGCCAGGAGCCAAACGGCCGACAGACCACGGCCTGCTCATCCCTGCAGACGCCAACCCCGACCCGCACACCCACGCCGACCCCTACGCCGACGCCCACTCCCACGCCGAACTGCGACCCGGGCGTCGATACGGACGGCGATGGCTTCGTTGACGCTGTCGAGTGCTACCTGGGCACCGATCCCCTGGACAACTGCCCCGACAACCCCAGCGACGACGCCCGGCCGCTCGACGTGGACATGAGCAAGGACATCAGCGTTACCGGCGACGTGTTCAACTACCGAAACCGCATCGGCGCCCGACCTGGGGACCCCGCCTGGCGGCAGCGCCTGGACCTGGACCGGAGCGGCGATATCAGCGTCACCGGCGACGTGTTCATGTACAGGGGCAAGATCGGGCAGACGTGCGCGTAGGACGCCGCACGGTGCGCGGTAACTGACACCCACTGGCCATCCTATGTGGGACGCACACAAAGTGGGGATGTTGGTGGGTCAGCCTGTCTTGCCGTGCCCAGACTACCACGCTAACAGAGAGGTCATCGTGTTCGCTACGGCCATCCCTGAGCGATGACGAACCACACGATGGCGTTCGCCAACAGGAGATTGACGAGGGTCAGGACGAGGAACCAGCCGTTCATCGCTTCAGCCACCGCCTCTTGGCATACCAGACAACCTCGGTGAGAGCGAGCATCGAAAGCGACGAGCCAGAGGCGAGTCCGCCGGAACACCGGAGACTACCGTTCCCATCTCACCTCGAATAGCCGCACCGGGTGCTCGAACCCGCGCAGGGTTACCTCGCCCCGGCCGGAGAAGAAGAACCTTTTGCCCGCGACGAGTTGGCGCACCACGTCCGAGGCCATGATCTCCCCACCCGCCGCCTGCGCCACGATGCGCGCCGCCAGGTTCACCGCCGTCCCGAACAGGTCCTCCGCCTCCGCTATTGGCTCCCCAGCGTTCAGACCGATGCGCACCCGTATGGGCTCCTCCGCCAACTCGTTGTGCGCCGCGAACGTCCGCTGCATGGCGATGGCGCACTCTAGCGCCCGCGTGGCGGAGGAGAAAGAGGCCATGAAACCGTCCCCCATCGCCTTGATCTCCGAGCCGCCGTGAGCCCGCAGCGCCTCCCGCTCGGTGCGCTCGTGCTCCCGCAGCACCTCGCGCGCCTTAGCGTCCCCAAGCCGCTGCGTCAGCGCCGTAGACTCTTCCACGTCGGTGAACAGAATAGTGCGGAAGGTTCCCGCCGCGGTCGTCTCGGCGGGCGCAACCGCAGCCTCCTCGCCTTCGCCCAGGAACTCATCGATGGCCCCTAGCCCCGCCTCCACGTCCTCCAGGTACGGCGCGCCTGACTCTCCCTCAAGGAGCACCAGGCGGGCGTCCGGTATGCGGGAGGCAAGGCGCCTGGCGACGTCCGCGCTGAGCCCCGGGAAGTGTCGGCGGTGGAGCACCAGTGTAGGCGACTTCACCTGGGGCAGGAGATCCGCAACGTCAATTCTGCGCGCTGTGCTTGCCCACGCCCGCATCGCTCTCTTCGTGACGCTTTCCCGCATGAGCGCAGCGGCCTGCCGTCCGTAGGTACCACTCGCTGACCATCCGGCCGCCTCACGCGCGTAAGTGTCTGTGTAGAACTCCCAGTGAAATACTTTAGTCAAACCCAGGACCAAAAGCCTTGGCGAGTGTGGCCAGTCGGACGGCCGCGCCCATGAGGACCATAGGACAAGATGTGATACGCGCTGCGGGTGGCGGGCCGCATACTTAATGGCAGCAGGCCCCCCGCTCCCAAGTGCAAATAAAGCAAACCTGTCCAAACCCAGGCGGTCGGCCACCGCCTCCAAGTCCAACATTTGGGCGTGCAGCGAGAAGTCAGTCACCTGCCGATCGGACAGTCCGGTCCCGCGGCCATCGAAGCGGACCACCTTCCTCCTCTCGGCCAGCCGCTCATGCCAGGCCCGCCACTCTGGTATCTGCCACGCCAACTGGATATGGCTCCAGGGAAGATTCGGCATCAACACCAGGGGCGTGCCTTCCCCCAGGGTCCAGAAGGCGATGCTCACGCCGTCGGCGGTCTTGGCGTACTGGATGCGGGGCTCCATGGCGCCCCCATCCTACTCGCAGGCGGGAAGGTTGACAAGGTATGGCGTTGCCGTTCTTGTCGCCACGCCTTCTTGCTCTTGCGGCCGCTAGCAGCCAGACTTCCCGTTCGGAAGCCGGATGGAGTATCTGAGGGTTGAAAACTCTTCCCGCGAATAAGACCGTGGGAACCCGCACTATTGCGCCATCGTGCATCAGATTCGCCAAGGCTCGCCCCATGGTAGTCTCGCACGCTCTAGGTAGGGTCCGCTAGACACGCAGTCACTGTAATGACTACAATTGCTGCCGGGACATGCCGAGTGACGTCCGCAAGAAGGGGGCACGGCGACCACCGCCACTTAAGGCTTAAAGGGAAGGGAGACATGCGCAATGACGGCACAACGTCAACCAACGCGGTCGACAGGCCGACAACAGAAGGGACGAGCCAAACTCGGCAGCGCGAGGGGCGTTGACCAGTGGGTAACCATCTATAAGGCCTACAACGCCGTCTTCAAGGTGGCCGAGTTGTCTCTCTTGCCCCAGCGTCTCTCTCTTCCTCAGCTCCATCTTCTCGCGATCCTCAAGAAGGGCGGCGGCATCCTCACCACCGGCCAGATCGGTCTCGAGATGGTCAAGGCCAGCCAGACGATAACGGGGCTCGTCGACCGGCTGGAAGCACCGGGATTCGTAGAGCGTGTCTTCGACAGGAGCGATCGTCGCAAGACCTGGGTTCGCATAACCGAAAAGGGCGAACGGAAGCTCGCCGAGGCCTTCCCCGTCGCAACTCGCCTGGCCGAGGAGCTTTCCTCTGTTCTCACCGACCAGGAGCTGCAAGATCTCCAGGCCAAAGTAGAGAAGCTACGTAGTGCGGCGATGGACAGGCTCGCCGGAACGCTCACCTCGAGCGGCAGCATCGCGCACGGCCGGGGTGTGTAGACGGGTTCCCGCATCTCGACGGCTCCCGGCATCGGTTTCTGCCCCCCCGCACCATTCCGTCATCGTGACTTGACTTCGTGCCACGTAGAGCGAACATGGTCGCTGAACCAAGAACAGGAGGAAACGACCATGGTCGCCACGCTGATCCCCTTCGACGAATCCCTATCCGCCTGGGAGCGGGCCCTCTACGCCTTCCTGGCCGAGAAGGAGCGCCGCAGCGGCTCCCGCCGCACGGTCGAGGGCTACTCCCGCATGCTCCAGCACTTCTTCGGCGCCGTCGGCAAGCCGCCGGAGCGGGTCACGAGCCCGGAGGTGTTCGCCTTCGCCCACGGCGTCGGGCTGTCGGGCCGGGAGCCGTCCGCCATCACCATCGGCGCCCGGATGGCCTGCGTCAGCTCCTTCTACCGCTTCCTCATCCGGATGGGGATCGTCGCCTCCAACCCGTGCGACCAGCTGGAGCGCCCGAGGGTCTCGCCCAGCCCGCCGCGGGGACTGACGGCAGAGGACATTCGCAGGCTCCTGGCCGCCATCCCGGATACGCCGGTCGGGCTGCGGGACAGGGCCATCATCCTGACGCTGACGCTGACGGGCCGGCGCCGCTCCGAGGTGCTTAGCCTGACGCGTGGCGAAATCTTGTGCGAGAACGGCACCGCCTTCTACACGTACCGCGGCAAAGGCGGCAAGGTGGGGAAGCGGGAACTGCCCAGGCCTGCCTTCGAGGCCGTCGAGAGGGCGCTGGCAGCCTGGGGGAAGAGCCTGGCAACCTTGAACCCGGCCGAGTCGCTGTGGCCATCCGCCAGTCCTGGTACCAACGGCCGCGGCCCGACCAGTGGAACCTTCTACGGTAATCTCCGCCGCTACATGCAAAAGGCTGGCCTCCCGCCCGCTGGCGTCCACATCCTGCGCCACTCGGCTGCCAAGCTGCGGCGCGACGTCGGCGAGTCGGTCGAGGACGTTAGCCGTTTCCTGGACCACAGTTCGCTCGCGGTGACGACGGTCTACCTCCGGCGGCTTGAGGGGCAGGAGGATCGAAGCTGGCAGAGGGTTGCGGCGCTGTTGGAGCCATAGGGTAGAATGAGACTGGCCAGGCCAACCGGGAGGCTGGACTGGCCCACCGACGAGCCTCGACAATTTCGCCGAGAACAGCACAAGATCCCGACAAGGCCGCAGTGGGCCCACGCGCGACCGGCGCTAATGTCACTTTTCCCCAGACCCCCCGAAGATGCCCACAGAACGCGACGAGAGGCGCCACGACGCCCGAGAAACGGGTCTAGGTTCGAGGTGGCATCTTTCTACCTCCTCCGCGATATTGTCGTTTTTCATTCGTTGCATGACCTCCGGACCTCCTAAGTAGATACACTCGTCTGCACCCCCGCGTTAGGCCTGGCACCCGTGCTATGTCTGAACGCCAGGAAACAGCGGGCCTGCCACGGCTGCGAGACCCCCGGCCGCCACGAACCGCGCTGTCCTCGTCCCGCACACCGCGCACGACCCCTGCAAGGCCTTCCGTTTGTTGCTTGTGGTGATTGGCCTCGGGTTCTCTACTCTTCGCCAGGCACGGCATTTGACGCAGAAGGCCTGATCAGGCGACCCTCTCGGGCCGGCTGTGAAGGGCCTGTTCCTGCGGTAGGGGCGCTTCGTCCGGGGCCTCCCCGTTTTCGGCCTGCCCTGCAATTCCTGCGCCGCCCGCTCCCAGGTCTCCAACCAGCTGGCGGCGGCCCGCCTTGCCAATTCCCGCTCCGACGGCTCTATCAGGCGGCCCACGACCACGCTGTCGCCGCGGACGATGTCGTGGCCCCACGCGGAGGCCAGACCTGGGTAGGGGCACGCCATAAGCGAGGCGACCCACGCCTGCCAGATGGGTGCGATCTCCCGCTTCTGGCTTTCGGGGTCCATGTCGGCGAGCACCCGGATGTACCTGTCCCATTCGTCCCACCAGTCCCTCCGGGAGAGGGGACACCGAAAGGTCAGCCCGTGGCAGCGCCAGCAGAGGAACTCCCGCGCGAGGGGCGGCCGGTAGAGCTTCTCGCACTTCCTCCGGCACCTGGGGCAGAGGAACCAGTGGCGCCTCCCGAACCCCACGCGGGTAGTGGTCAGGGGCACCAGGTGATTCGCGACGCCGTCCGCCAGCCTTACGGCCATCTCGTGGCCCTCGAGCGACACCGGCTCGATAGTGACGGCCCTGGTGATCTTCGTCATCTCCATCGTCACCACAGCTCCAACCTGCGGCCAGCGGCGGAAGATGTCGCCCCGGGCCAGCGACCATACGGACACGACCCAGCAGTGTCGGGCGGGGTGACGGACTCGGTTCCTCATACTATCTCGCGCATTTCCAGGGTATGCTTCGATATGGCTCAGCACTTGTCAGGCATGGAATCCGTTTGCTCTTGGCCCTAGCTATCGGCAGAGGGGCTTACCGCACTCTAATGGCCGAGCATCCTCTTGGCCCGTCGGGCATGGTTCTCGACCCTGTAGCCCTGACGCTGGAGGTGCTTGATGAAGCTGGATAGGATGCCCAGGTCCCTGAAGGCCAGGGCGTCCCCTCCCCGCTTCTCCGCCCAGGCCAGCACTTCGTCATAGGTGATCTCGCTCAAGAGCCACGTGCAGGTTCTGATGAAATCGGTTATCACCCGCCGGTACACCCTGGCCGTCTCCCGCGTCTTGTTGCTCAGCCACTCGTAGATCGCCTCGCGCAGCCAGTCGGGAGCTATCCTCTTCAGTCTCACCGCCGTCTTCGACTTGTAGGCGGGATAGACGGGGTCGCTCCAGCCCGTGGCGCTTGGGCCGTTCCGCAGGGGGACTCCCCTCTCTCGCATGTCCTGATACCCATTCGGTTTCACCCTGGGGGAAAGCCCCATTATCGCCTCCATCAGGCACCGGCGGCAGCCCCATAGGCCGTAGTGCTCCATGACGTGGCCGTAGGGGCAGATCATCGCTATCGGCCCCTTTGCCTTCCCGCGCCGGCGCGGCCGTTTGGATGCCCTAGGTGCAGCATCGCCCCGGGCGTGCGCCGCCTCCGCGGGCTCTAATAGCCTCAGGGGGCCGCGGCAGGTTGGGCAAACGAACGGCTCCCCCCAGCCGATGAGGTTGACGTTCGTGAGCACGTGCCCCTGAGGGCAGATGGCCTGAAGAGGCCCAGCCATTGGTTTCACTCCCCGCCGCGACACCAGTCTTGGGACAGTTTCCCTCATCTCCTGCTTCCGCCCGAATCCGTTCGCATTGGTAACTTAGCACAGGTTGCCGCGTTGCCTAAGGGCTCCTGGCCACCGGTGCGGCGGGTGCCCCTCATGGCAGCGTCGCGGGGTGAAGATTGCGTCATTATTGGCCCTTTCCGTATGACTCGTTCGGTCGACTTCGTCGTCAATGAACATGACGCATTAGGCGACGTCAGTCTTGGAGGCTGGTGTCGTCAGGAGGCCCTGGGGGTCAAGGCGATTCAGGGCGGCAGAAAGGGGGATGCGGCATGAACGTTGTGAAGCTACTCAGGAGGCTCGCTATGACGAGGTCGCGTGCACCGCCTGGACCATGATCGGCCAGCTGAAGAGGCAGTTGAAAGAGACCAGCGGCGACGATGCTGGGATCCGCGCGCAGGCTCCCTTGACGGCCGGGGCGACCACCCAGGCTCTTTTCGCAATCGACCGTTTTCTCCGGACGGTCATGGCCGCTAACGACCGGATCGCGGAGCTACGCCGATTGAGACTGGGCCGAAAGAACGACGGAACCGAGCATGGGAAGCTCGATTCGGCTGGGGGTGGTGTGCCGCCTCTTGAGCAGGCTGCGCACGATCTCGCAACTGTCAATCGTCGACCCGCTCGGAGCCAGGTTCGAGTCCCCGTCGTCGACGTGGCCCCAGAAGAGGCGGCGAGGGCCGAACTGCAAGAGAAGGTGGTGGCCCTGGAGACCCCGCTGGGAAGCGGGACGGCGCTGGCGGGAAGGGCCAGCCGCGGGTAGGCGGACCGTCATGGGTTCGAAACCTGTCCACCCGAGGGTTCACTCCGCTGCGGTCTCGCAAGATGGGCGAAGACGTCGATGTGGCGCCGCCGCGGCCCGTTGGACTTCCCAACCACCACGGTTAGAGGTAAAATCCGCGACACGTGGCCGCCAGGCTGACACGATTGGGGCCGAGGAGCGTCAACAAGTTGATGAGGAACTCGGACGCATACTGGCCGAGGTAGCATTGAGGAAGGTTGGGCGTGGCGAGAAGTAGCGGGCCGATGCGAGGCGGGCTCTACGCTCGCGTGAGCACCGACGATCAGGCCGAGGGCGGCATCTCCCTAACGGTGCAGCAGGCTGACGCGCGCCGGTACATCGTGCAGCACGGCTGGACGGTAGCGGGCGAGTACGTCGATGCCGGTTTCTCCGGACTGGACGCGCAGCGCCCTCAGTACCAGCGTCTCCTGGCCGATGCACGCTCCGGCAAGCTCGAGGCCATCGTCGTCTGGCGTCTGGATCGTCTCGGCCGTGACCCAGCCGAACTCTTCCCCCGGCTCAGAGAACTGAACCGCCTGGGAATCGAGGTCTTCTCGGTCACCGAGCCAGACAACCCGCTCGTTCGGGGCATCATGGTCCTCATAGCGGAGGACGAGAGCCGACGCGTCAGCGCCCGGGTGAGGCCAGCCATGGAGGCCCGCGTTCGAGCGGGGATGTGGGTGAGCACGGTTCCTTTCGGCTACCGCATCAAGCCCCTCCTGGGGCCGACTGGCCGGCCACAGGGTCGGACCTTGGAACCCAGCGACGAGGCCCCGGTAGTGCAGGATCTCTTCTCCCGCTACTCCAGCAGTCGCTGCAGTCTGTCGGACCTGGTGCGTTGGCTGAACACACTGACCAGGCCCGACGGCACACGCCTAACCACCCCGGCCGGACGGCCATTTTCCAGGGGCTGGGTTCACGACGTGCTCACCAACCCCGTCTACGGCGGGAAGGTAGTGTGGAACCGACGGGGCTACGGACGGTTCACCTCACCTGGCAGTCGCCCGCCTGAAGAAGTGATCGAGGCATCGGGTCTTCACCCACCATTGGTGGACCTGGAAACGTGGCAGCGGGTGCAACAGATCATGGCCCATCATCGACGGGCACTAGCGGCAGTGCTGCCTTCTGACTACCTGTGCACTGGCCTCATCTTCTGCAGTCGCTGTGCCAGCAAGATGTACGGAGGACGGCGCCTCATGAGCAAGCCGGAGCAGCGCCCCTACCTCTTTCGCTGGTACCAGTGCTCCCGGAAGCAGGCCAGCCTCACCTGCGAGCAGGGCTGGGTCT
>Ga0315268_10007329_pt1 | contig 11620 bp, 13 predicted proteins | sample C1_top_MG_FD_204535 | JGI IMG/M metagenome (GOLD analysis project Ga0315268, IMG submission 204535) | Sediment microbial communities from Yellowstone Lake, YNP, Wyoming, USA - C1_top | ecosystem: Environmental > Aquatic > Freshwater > Lake > Sediment | place: USA: Wyoming | collected 2017-08-01 | reverse complement strand
ACTTTTATCCCCGTATCTTTGGGGAATGCCGAGGGGGGCGGAAGCACTGTTTGGGTGGCCGTCACAGCCAGCAGACGATCAAGGTCTACCTGGCGGTTAATGCGTGCGGCGATGTCTGCGATCAACTTGTCCGCGCCCGCAGCTTCATTGGCTGGCATCAGGCCGAGGTGACGTTCGACCAAGGCGAGTTGCGCATCCTCCTGAACCGCACCGATCACCGGTACGTCGGTGTAATGTTCGATGACGGCGCGCAATTTATCTTCATGGCGGCGTCCACCCAAGCGGTTAAGGATGACGCCAGCGATGTGGATGTCGCGTTCGAACGCCTGGTAACCGAGAATCAGCGGGGCGATACCGCGTGTCATGCCGCGGGCGTCAAGCACCAGAATGACCGGTAGGCCAAGCAGGCGGGCGAGGGCGGCGTTGCTGTTGGCGCCATCTAGCGCCAGACCATCGTAAAGGCCTTTATTGCCCTCGATCAGGCAAACATCGGCTGCGTGGCCCTGGCTAAATTGCGCGCGAATCTCTTCATGCGGCGAAAGAAAGAAATCGAGATTGTGGCACGGGCGACCGGCCGCCAGCCCGAGCCACAGCGGGTCGATGTAGTCGGGACCTTTCTTGAAGGGCTGTACCGTCAGGCCACGCTGGCGCAAGGCCGCCGCTAAGCCGATGCTTAGCGTAGTTTTGCCTGATGATTTATGGGCGGCGGAGACGAGGAAGCGATGCATAAGGGAACGCTGCAGCGCTCCGCCGCAGCGTGGGTCAGTCGAGCATGTGCCCGGCTGATTCCAGCGAGCCGACATCGTCTTCGGGCATGAACTTGAAGACACGCACACCGACGGTTATCGCAGTAAATGCGATGCCAAAGCCACCGAGACTGAGAAGGATTTCGGGCGTGCTGGGGATGTAACTGTCGATCAGTCCATCATAAAAGGTGCTGGAGACAATCATGCCGGGGAACATGTCGAGCGGAAAGACTTGTCCACCGATGATGAAGACGTAAAGCAGGCAGAAGGCGCCGAGCAGTACCAGTTCCGCAGCCACACAAACTGCACCTTTTTGCTTGGAGATTGTTGGATGGTAGATGAGGATCAGCGGAATCAAGGTGCCGAGGAGGACGTAACCACCCCAGAAAAGTATGGGGAAGATGCCGCCACTAACCAAGATGAAATGTTCGAACGCTGCTTGCTTGGCGAAATAGAGATTGGTCAGGTGATAAATCATCACAAAATAGAACGCGGCAGCGACGAAGGTGCCCAGCAGATTCTTCATGCGGGTGCGTATCGCCAGATTTAGCCTGACTTCATTCCAAGAAAACATGACCCATTGCACCACCAGGAACACCGCGAGACCCCAGGCAAATGACAGGATAATGAACATCGGTGCAAGCATTGCGGATTGGTAGGCTTGACGGGCGACGAGAAAGCCGAAGATTGAGCCAGTACCGGTCGTCAGCAGCAGGCGCCAGATGAAGGCGGCAAAGCCGGCAGCCTTGTAGTATGGATTCATCTGGCGATCCATCAGCGTCCATAAATAGATGCCGACAATCGCAAAAAATCCCGGATAAAGAATGACGTTCCAACCGAACACCGAGGTCGGGTTGAAGTGGGTCATGGCGACGATGAGGCGATCGGCGCGGCCGAGGTCGAGCATGATGACCGCGAGGCCGGCGGCGAGCATCGCCAATGCCAGCATGCCGGAGAGTGGTGCGCGTGCCTTGTAGATGACCTTGCCGAACACCGAGCCGATCGAGGCAACGTTGAGGACGCCCGAAGCCGCGACAATCAAAAAGATGGCGAAGACGTGTGGCAAACCCCACACCACCTGGTTGTTCATGCCGGTGACGACGTGGCCGTTATGCTCCATGTACAGTGCGGCGGCAAGGCCAGCAACGGTGACAAGGCCGCCAAGCACGGCGAGTATGTAGAAGAGCGTTTCGTGCTCGCGATTGTTATGGATGTCCTGTTCGATTCGCATGGCCGTCAAATTCCCTGATAACGCACGCCCAGGTTGAGCTTGAGGTCAGCCCTAACCTGCGTGGTGGCTTCGCGCGCAATGCGCTGGGCGATTTCGCTGTTTTTGTCGTTGAGGTCGCCGAAGAGCATTGCACCTTCGGGGCAACTTTCCACGCAAGCGGGCTTCAAACCCTTGTCAACGCGCTGAACACAGAAGTTGCAGGACTCGACGCAGCCGATACCACGCGGTACTTCCGGGTTCTGCTCGGTGAGGGGTTGGTGCACGAAGGAACGCGCCTTGTAAGGACACGCCATCATGCAGTAGCGGCAGCCGATGCAGGTATGGCGGTCGACGAGTACGATGCCGTCGGCGCGTTTGAACGAGGCCCCGGTCGGGCAGACATCGACGCACGGAGGTTCGGCGCAGTGCTGGCACATCATCGGCAGGGAGAAAGTGCGATCGAATTTAGGATCTTTCAGGTCGATCTTGCGAATCCACTGCGAACCCTGGCGTGGATCCTTGAGGGTTTCGTTGATGCCGTTTTCCGTGGCGCAGGCTTTGACGCAGACATCGCAACCTGTGACGCATTTTGCGGTGTCGATCAACATCCCCCAGCGTATTTTGCTAGATGCACCTTGCGAAGGCGCACCCGTTGGATTCGCTTGGGTAACCTCAATCAAATGTAGTCCAGGGGCGAGGGCAAGCGTGCCGAGTCCCGCCACACCAGCGGCGGCAGTGCCAATAAAACCACGCCTTGATTTGTCTTGCGGTTCGTTCATGGTTTGACTTCCTCGGCCGTTGCATGCTTTTTGCCAGCCTTGGGTTGATGGCAATCCCAGCAGTCAAGTTTGATCGCTGCGTAGCTGTGGCAGCTTTCACAGAACCCACCTTTGCCGGTTACCGAGCCAGTTGTCTTGCTGGCGTGGCAATTGATGCAGCCGTTGAGGCTGGCACTTTCACCGCGGATGCCTTGGCGCAAGGTACGGTCACGCTGATGTTTCAGCATTTCCATGTGATTGCGCCGCATTTCCTCCGCCGGCGCAATGCACTCACCTGGATTTTCGATCGTGATCGTCGGCTTGCTTGCGCCGGCGATCGAGACGGCGGGGGCAAGCAGCAGGACTGCCGCAAAACCGACGAGCACCCGTTTCATGAGAGCCATACTTCTCACCCCTGTTTCCTCAACTTATTCCCCAAGACCCATCTGGATGTAGCCAGTCGGGCAGACATCGCTGCAGATGTGGCAACCAATGCACTTGTCGTAATCGGTCGCGACATAGCGGCCGGTCATTGCTTCGGTCTTTTTCACCTTGTAGACGGCGGTCTGTGGGCAATACACGACGCAGTTGTCACACTCGAAACACAGGCCGCAGCTCATGCAACGCTTGGCTTCATTGACCGCCTGCTTGTCGTCGAGGGGATCGAGACGTTCCTCGAAGTTGCCTAGTGCGGACTCCTTGTTGAGGTGCGTGATGTGACGCTTGTTGCGCGGCGTGTATTGGAAGTGGCCCAGGAACAGTTCGTCATGCGCGATGACGTAGCGGTCGGAGCGGTTGTCGTAGTTGTGGACTGCGCCCTTGGAGGCGTCAGTGCCGCGCGTTGCCTCCTTGATCGTATCGATGGCGATGCCCTTTTCGACATACTTGCGCATCAGATCGAAAACATGCACATCGACTTTTGGACGGCGTCCCATTTCGTGGCCCGCCAAGTACTCATCGATGCCTTCAGCGGCGATGGCGCCGTGACCTACGGCAGTTGTCAGCAGGTGGGGCCGCAGTACGTCACCGCCGGCATACACGCCTGGCTTGCCTTGCACCTGATAGTTCTTGTCGGCGCTGACGCCGCCCTTGCCGTTGTTGAATTCGTCGAGACCGGCGAAATCGACCATTTGGCCGATGGCAGAGACGATCAGGTCGGCGGGCAGGTCTTTTTCGCTGCCTTCGACCTTCTTGATTTCCAGCTTGCCGCCGATCATCTTGGCTTCGCACTGGCAGACGCGCAATGCGGTGGCACGGCCATCGGCGCCCTTGACTACGGCAACCGGCATCCAGCCACCCATAATCTCGATGCCTTGCCTGGGCATGGTCGAGTTCGCCCTTGCTGGCCAGCATCTTGTCGATGGGGAATACGGAAGTCAGGACAACATCGGCGCCCTTGCGCATGGAGATGTCGGCGACGTCCTGGGCCAGTTGGCCGGCGATGGCACCTTCCCAGTCGGTCGGCTTGGCCTGGTCGATATGACCGAGGCGGCGGGCTACCGTAGCGACGTCCATGGAGGTGTCACCACCACCGACTACCACCACGCGGTGGCCGACAGTTTTCAGGCGGCCATCGTTGAAGGCCTTGAGGAAGGCCGTAGCGGTGACGACGTTGGAAACATTATCGGCACCTTCGGCCGGAAGGGCACGACCACCTTGGGCGCCAAGGCCGAGGAACACGGCATCGTAGTCCTTGCGGATCTGTTCCATGCTGAGATCGACACCCACTTTGCACTTCAGCTTGACCTCAACGCCCAGATTGATAATCCGCTGAATTTCGGCGTCAAGTACATCGCGCGGTGTGCGATAGCCCGGGATGCCGTAGCGCATCATGCCGCCCAAGTGCTCATGATCGTCGAAGATCGTGATCGCGTGACCCTTGAGGGCGAGTTGGTAGGCCACCGACAGGCCGGCGGGACCACCGCCGAGCACGGCAACTTTTTTGCCGGTCTGTTTCGTGGGTTTGATGAATTGCAGATTGTTCTTGATCGCGTACTCGCCGAGGTAATGCTCGACAGAGTTGATGCCGACGTGATCTTCAACCTGGTTGCGGTTGCATCCGGTTTCGCATGGTGCCGGGCAAACGCGACCCATCACAGCGGGCAGCGGGTTGGCCTCGGTGAGGCGACGCCAGGCATATTCCTGTACGGACATGACGGGCTTGCCATCGGCACCGACGGGGGGCTTTTCGATGCCGCGCACGATGTTCAGGTAACCGCGAATGTCTTCGCCGGAAGGGCAGGAACCCTGGCAGGGGGGGGTGGACTGGATATAGGTCGGGCACTTATGCGACCAGCTAGCCTGGAAGATATTGTCCTGCAGGCGCTTGAACTTTTGCGGTTCGCCGTCCTTGAACTTGCGGAAGGTCAACTTTTCGGTTTGGCTTTCGTTGGTCGCTGACATCGTCTCGTCTCCGTAGTAATCGTTGTTTGTGTGCTGATTATTTACTGCTCATCGCCGAGGCGGATGGCAGTGCTGACTAACTGGTGTACTCCTCCCACCAGTCGCATGTTGAAACCGTAATAGGGCAATACTTTGCTGAACTGCGCTTTGCAAATGGCGCAGATGGTGGCCATGAAGTTGACGCCGTTGTTTTCGACGACATGCTGTAGCGCTTCCATGCGTGGGAAGGCGCCTTTGACGCGTAGCTCGATCAGATCGTCTGTCAGCACGCCACCACCACCACCGCAACAGAATGTCGTTTCGCGGATTGTTGCGGACGGCATGTCGATAAATTTGTTCGCTACAGCCTTGATAATGTTGCGTGGTATTTCAAATTGCCCACCGGGATAGTCGCCCATGCGTGAGGCACGCGCGACGTTGCAGGAATCATGGAAGGTGATGATGCGGCTGTCGTTAGCTTCCTTGTCGAACTTGAGTCGGCCCTGCTGGATCAGATCCCAGGTGAATTCGCAAATGTGTGATGGCTCTTTGTAGCGCGGGTCGAGTTGCTTCTGCAATTCGACAGCATACGGATCGTTGCCATTGTTACCGAGGCCGATCAGCGTGTTCCAGAAAGCGTAGGCAACACGCCAGGCGTGACCACATTCGCCGACGACAATGCGCTTGACGCCGAGTTCGAGTGCTTGCTCGCGGATGCGCATGGCGACCTTGCGCATCATGTTGTAGTCGCCGTTAAACAGGCCGAAGTTGCCTGCCTCAGATGCGTAGGAGGAAAGCGTCCAGCTGATGCCGGCGGCGTGGAATACCTTGCCGTAGCCGATCAGGCTTTCGATGTGCGGTTCGGCGAAAAAGTCGGCCGAAGGGGTGACCAGGAGTACTTCGGCGCCATGCACGTCGAGCGGGTACTTGACATCGACGCCCGTTTCTTCCTTGACATCTTCTTCCAGGCCGAGCAGCGTGTCTTCCAGCGCCGGACCCGGCAGTCCGAGGTTGTTGCCGATCTTGTTGACCTTGGCAAGAATCTCGTTGGAGTATTTCTGACCGTAACCGACCGAGTCCAGGATGTGGCGGGCGGCCATGGTGACTTCGGCGGTGTCGATGCCATAGGGACAGAACACCGAGCAGCGACGACACTCCGAGCACTGCCAGAAGTAAGAGAACCACTCGTCGAGGACGTCCTTGGTCAGGTCGCGCGCACCGACGAGTTTCGGGAATAGCTTGCCGGGCAGGGTGAAGTAGCGACGGTAGACGCTGCGCATCAGGTCCTGGCGGGCTACCGGCATGTTCTTGGGATCGCCGGTGCCGATGAAATAGTGGCACTTGTCGGTGCAGGATCCGCAATGCACGCAGGAATCCATGAACACCTTGAGCGAACGGTATTTGCCCAACAGTTCACCAAACTTACCGATGGCCTTGTCATGGGTGACTTGCCAGTCATCATCAAGCTTGGTCGGCAGACCGATGCCTTCCTGCACCTTCTCGTTGGCGATATAGGGCTTGGAGTGCGCCATTGCCCCTGGCACGAGGACCGGCACGGTGGGGAACTCGCGGTACTCGGGAATCTTGAACTCGGGAGCGGCCATGTCAGCTCTTCTCGATCTGGGCCGCCCACGGTGCCAGACGGCGCACTTCGCGAGGATTATCGGCTTGGTTGCGGGTTGGGCTGAAGAACACGCCCGGTGCATGCAGCAGCTTGCTGAAGGGGAAGATGATCATTAGCAGCGCGACGAGAGACAGATGAATGTACAGGGCCGGATGGGCAGGCAACGGCTGGATATCGAAGGCCATGAGGCCGAGGAAGAATGCTTTTACCGAGATGATATCGGTGTGCGTCATGAATGACATGCCCAAACCGGTTAATCCGATGCCTAGCAGCATGGCAAGCATCAGGTGATCGGAGGGCGTAGAGATGTAGCGGATCCGTTCGACGAGGAAGCGGCGTGCCCACAGGCCGGCCAATCCGGCCGCCATCATGAAGCCGGCGTACTTGCCGAACGGTTGAATAAAGGCCAGCCAACCCCATATCGGCTCTACAAAATAGCGCAGGTGGCGTACCAGAACGAGGAACAGGCCCATGTGGAACATCCAGCCGAACAGCCAGATCCACAAGTTACCTTTGAACAGGCTCTCGAAAAGAATCACTTCGCGCGCCATGCGGAAGGTCACACCTGCCGTGGTGGTGGGCGCCGGGGTTGTCGGAATGGACAATGGCGCCGGTGTGCGGGCGAAGTCGTAGATCTTGTAGCCCAAGCCTACGGTAAATATCACGAAGGCGAGGTAGAACAGGATCGCAAAAAGCAGTGTCATGGTTGATGCACCATAGCGAACGAAGCGAACAAGGCAACCAAACCCGCAACAGAACCCGGGCAGACAACAACAAACCGCCCCGTGTTGCGTAAAAAGTCGGCGCTGGCGGGACGGCGATTCACGCTGTCCCGCTACGCTTGTGCTTCTGGATGACCGGCATCCAGAAGAGGCCAGACTTTAGACGCAGCCGGTGGGCTTCGGCAGGCCGGCGACTTTACAAGCCTGCTTGGCCGGTCCGTACGGGAACAGTTCGTACAGGTACTGGCTGTTGCCCTTTTCCGGGCCGAGCTTCTTGCCGATGGCCTTGGTCAGCACGCGCACTGCCGGGGCGATCTGGAACTCGTTGTAGTATTCACGCAGGAAATTAATGACTTCCCAGTGCTGGTCGGTCAGGGTGAGGCCTTCGGTCGTGGCCAGGTAGGCACCGACTTCTTCGTTCCAGGTGCTGAGGTCGACCAGGTAACCTTCTTCGTCGATTTCGTACGATTTGCCATTTACTTCGATAGAAGCCATTACTTCTCTCCTTGATTGATGATCTGACTGACTAAATAAGGCCGCTTTTACAGCCAGGATTGGTTGGTTTTGTATTCGGCCACGAGGTCAACAAAGCCTGCATAGTTAACCAGGGTGACGCCATCCACAACACGATCGGCAATGCCGCGGGCTTCTAGGTCGGCGGTCAGCGCGTAGAACTTGAACTTATCTGCAGCAGCCTTGAGTTTGGCCTCCGCAACACCACCTTTGGCAGCAGCGTAGACGCCATCCTCGATCAGCAGGATCGCACCTTCACCGGTTTTCAGTGCCGAATAAAAGGCCGGACGGTCGTATGGGGATTTGTTGATGATATGCAGCATGGTAGTTTCCTCAGAACGACAGCAGGACGTCCTGCTTTTCCATCAGTTTGCCAAGTTCGGCACGGGTGAATACTTCGACGGGCAGGGCAAGATCATCGGTGGTGAGACCCCGTTCCGTCAGAGATTCCTGATCGACGTAAATCTTGGTGACGTCGTAGTCCTCAAGCGCGCCAAAAGTCTTTTCAAAGGCTTTAACTTCAATGCCCTTGGTCTGATGGCCCTTCTTGAGTTGGTAGACGCCGTCGTCGAGGAAGGCCATCGAGACGTCTTGCTCAAAGGCAGCAGCGATCAGTACGACCTCGAGTGATTCCCACGCGTAGATAGTGCCGTAAGGCGCCTTGCGGTTGATGAACATGAATTGTTTGGTTGTCATGATGTCGTCTTCCTCAATCGCCAAAAACAACCAGACGGTCGGCTTGGATGCCGGCTTCGACCAACTGGCCAAGGCCAGAGATGCGGAAACCAGGCGCCAGGTTGGTCGCGTCCTTGCCGTTGCGCTTCATTTCACCGTCATCGACGATACCGCGGCGCTGGGCAGCAGCGACGCAGACCACCATATCAAGTTCGCTGGTTTTGGCTAGCTTCGACCAGCGATCGACGATATTACGGTCGTCCTGTGGCGGGGTGGTTAGGCGCGTAGCGTTGTTGACGCCGTCGTGATAAAAGAAGACGCGAAAAATCTCATGACCCTGTGCCAGCACTGCCTTCGCAAAATTGAAAGCAGTGTCGGAGGCTTGGTGCGTGTAAGGGCCTTCGTTAACCAGAATGGCAAACTTCATCTCAGGTCAGTCCTTAGAAGCGGATATGGTTGGATGCGTTGAGGTTCGCACGCGAACCACGCCAGTCGTCGATCAGGTACTTGGTGAAGGGCAGACCCGTTTTCTCGAAGAAACGCGGCCAGCCGATACGGTCGATCCAGTCAGCAAGACGCTCCCAAGGACGGGCATCGGCCTTGTACGTCTTCAGAATGTTGCCGACGACTGCATTGACTTCAGGCCAGCGCGGGGCATTGTTGGGCAGACCGGACATCACCATCTTCATGAAAGTAGGCTTGCCGCGGGCGTTGGAGTTCTTGCCACCAACCCAGATCGCCAGTTTTGAATGCTCAGGGTCGTTGATCTGCATCGGCGGGCAGGGGGGATAGCAGGCGCCGCAGCAGATGCATTTCTTCTCATCGACTTCGAGGGTGGGCTTGCCATTCACCAGCGCGGGACGGATCGCCGCAACCGGGCAGCGCGCAACGACGGTGGGACGTTCGCAGACGTTGGCGACCAGATCGTGATTGATCTTGGGCGGCTTGGTGTGCTGAATAATCACGGCGATATCGGCCTGGCCACCGCAGTTGATCGAGCAGCAGGAGGTCGAGAGGTGCACACGGTTGGGCATCTCTTCGTGTTTGAACTCGTGGTAGAGCTGATCCATCATCGACTTGACCACACCGGAAGCATCGGTGCCGGGGATGTCGCAGTGCAGCCAGCCTTGGGTGTGGGCCACCATCGTCACCGAGTTGCCCGTGCCACCGACCGGGAAGCCGTTCTTCTCGAGTTCGGCGATCAGCGGGGCTACCTTGCTTTCCTCAGAGAGGATGTACTCGATGTTGGAGCGGATGGTGAAGCGCACGCGGCCTTCAGCGAACTTGTCGGCGATGTCGCAGAGCAGGCGGATGGTATGAACGTCCATCTGGCGCTGCGTGCCGGCACGTACTGTCCAGACTTCGTCGCCGCTATGGGAGACATGATGCAGCACGCCGGGACGTGGACGGTCGTGATATTTCCAGTTGCCGTAGTTGGCAGCGAATTTCGGGTGCAGGAACTTCTTGTTGTCGAGAAAGTACTCGACTGGCTTGCGCATCTGAGGTTGAGCCATGAATCGTCTCCGCAATAATTGTTGTGAATTGTCGCAATATAAGTAGGGATATCACCTTGGCCGGAAACCGCACCCTTTCCGAGGGTCCGGTTCCTGTCCAATGGTGCGATCGTCGCTTAGGCTGCCGCTTTCTTGGCGTTGATCTTGGCGACTTCCTCATCCCAGCCATCGGTACGAACGTAGGGGTTCATACGCGGGGTGGTGACCATGTTGGCGTCGACATCCACGCCGATGCCTTCGAGGTAGTTGACCAGGCCGATGCGCTCGATCATCTCGCCGGTACGCTCGTGTTCGAGGGCGTTTTCAGCGAAGAAGTCGATGGCGGACTGCGCCAGTTCGACGACCTTCTCGTAGTCTTCGTCATTCTTCAGGGACATGAAGGGGACGACGACGGTACCCATCGTGGCACCGATCTTCAGATGGCTGTGACCGCCGATGAGGATGGAGGCACCCTTGTCCTTGCCGACGCCGAGCGCGCCGGTCATGACGTTGATGCAGTGCATGCAGCGCACGCAATCCTTGTTGTCGATTTCGAGGCACTGGGCATCGTTCAGGGCGACGGCGGAAATATGCGCATCCTTGCGAACGTCCTTGACATCCTTGATCTGCAAGGCCTTGGTCGGGCAGCGGGAAACGACGTCATTCACCAGTTCGTTCATGCCGTGCTTGGCGAACCACTTCTTGCCGAGCGCGTCGTCGGTGGTCATGTTGTCGCGCCAGGTGCCGATGACGGCCATGTCAGAACGCTGGATGGCGTTCATGCAGTCATTGCCGCAGCCGGAAAACTTGAACTTGAATTTGTAGGGCAGGGCAGGACGATGGATGTCGTCAAGGAAAGTGTTGATCACCATCTGGTGAGCTTTGGCTTCGTCGTAGCAGGACTGCTCGCAACGTGCAGCGCCCACGCAGGACATTGCGGTGCGCACGGCCGGGCCGGCGCCACCCATATCGAAACCCATTTCATTGATTACATCCCAAGCCTTCTGGACGTTCTCGGTGGTGCAGCCTTGCAGCATGATGTCGCCGGACTGGCCGTGCAATGCGATCAGGCCGGAGCCGTACTTTTCCCAGACGTCGCAGAACTGGCGCAGGGTGTCGGTATCGTAGTGCATACCAGGGGGGGGCATGATGCGGATAGTGTGGAACTCGGCAGCGTCCTTGAACACTGGAGTGCCCTTCTCGTCCTTGATTTCGGTAAAGCGGGGAATAACACCACCGCCATAGCCGACGACACCAACCGTACCACCCTTCCAATAACCCTTGCGGGTCTTGTAGGAGTGCTCGAGGTGGCCGAGCAGATCGACGACGTAATCCTTATCCTTGGCAAGACGCTTCAAACCCGTAACAAAACTCGGCCAGGGGCCGGTCTCGAGCTGGTCAAGCAAAGGGGTAGCGTGAGGCTGTTTGGCCATGTTGTCTCCTCTTCGTGGCTGTTGGGGAACTGTTCGCGTGGCGCGCGTCCAATCCCGAATCTTT
>Ga0315268_10007328_pt1 | contig 11620 bp, 5 predicted proteins | sample C1_top_MG_FD_204535 | JGI IMG/M metagenome (GOLD analysis project Ga0315268, IMG submission 204535) | Sediment microbial communities from Yellowstone Lake, YNP, Wyoming, USA - C1_top | ecosystem: Environmental > Aquatic > Freshwater > Lake > Sediment | place: USA: Wyoming | collected 2017-08-01 | reverse complement strand
GTCGCTCATTAGCCCCGCGATAGTCAGTGGCAGCTTGGCAAGGACTGTCTCGCCTTCCACCACTGCCATCCCGCCCCGCATGTTGGCTACGGTGTGTGCAGCGGTGAGCATCGAGGCATCGTCCGCGCCGATGACGACGATATTGTGGCTGTCATGCGCCACCGTCGAGGCAATCGCGCCGCGCATCAGCCCGATGCCCTTGACCAGCCCCAGCCCGAAATTGCCCGTCGCCAGGTGGCGCTCGATGACGGCGATTTTGGCAACGTCAAGCCCGGGGTCGCAAATCACCTCGCCATTCTCGATGGTGAGGTTCTCGACCAGGTGCTCGGTGATGAGCTGGTTAGGGATGACGCCCATAATGCGCCCGCGCTTTCCCTGCGCCGGTATTCGCAGGCTCACACACTCCCAGTTGACGTTCATCGAAGAGCGCAAAAAGATGGACTTGAGCGGTCGTTCCCACGGGATTGCCTGGCCGTCCTGCGCAGCCAGCCGGCCGCCGCGAAAGACCATCTCGGCGCGAAGGTTCTTGAGATCAGAGAACACCACGAGGTCGGCGCGCTTGCCCGGCGCGATGCCGCCCCGGTCATACAGGCGAAAGTACTCGGCGGTGTTGAGCGTCGCCATGCGAATCGCCATGACGGGTTCGACGCCTTCGTTGACGGCTGTGCGAATGAGAAAGTCAATATGCCCTTCGTTCAGCAAATCGGCGGGCTGGCGGTCGTCCGTGCAAAAGCATACCCGGCGGCTGTTCGCGCCCGTGAGGCCCGGAATCAGATTGACGAGGTTGTGCGCGTTGGTCGCCTCGCGGATGAAGACGTACATCCCCAGTCGCAGCTTTTCATGCATCTCTTCGACGGTGGTGCATTCGTGATCGGAGCCAATACCGGCCGCTGCGTATGCCACGAGGTCACGTCCGGCTAGTCCCGGCGCGTGCCCATCGCGAATGGTATCCTCAAAGCCGCGCAACTTGTTGAGCACTTCCTCGTCGCCAATGATGACGCCCGGGTAGTTCATCATTTCGCCCAGGCCCAGCACCCAGTGATCGTTTTGGTATGGCGTAATGTCGTACCAGCGCAGATAGGCTCCCGCCGTCTCCATGTCTGTCGCGGGGACGCACGAAGGCATCATCACAAACACCGAGAGCGGGTTGTACTTGGCCGAATCGAACATGTAGCGGATGCCGTCGAGGCCCAGGACGTTGGCGATTTCGTGCGGGTCAATCACCGCCGTCGTCGTTCCGTGCGGGACAACCGCGCGGGCAAACTCGTGCGGCGGCACCATCGCGCTTTCGATGTGGACGTGCGCGTCAATGAATCCGGGGCAGACGTATCGCCCGCCCACATCATAGACCTGTTGGCCGGTGTACCCCGTGCCCACGCCGACAATGCGACTGTGCGCGAGTGCAATATCTGCCGGATAGATTTCGCCCGTGTATACATTGACCACGCGCGCGTTCTTGATGAGGATATCGGCAGGCTCTAGCCCACGCGCGAATTTGATGAGTTGAGCAAGTTCCACGTTGGTTCTCCTGGTTTGCGTCAAAGGGACCCGCCCGACGACGCTTGGCAGCCTATACCATCACCATAGCTTGATCCTGCAAGATTTGTTCCCACAGCGGCGACAGTTCATGTCCAGCAATTTCCTGCGGCGTTACTCCACGCGCCTGGATTGGCTCCAGGATATGCGCGGCAGCGATTCCTAACTTTTCCAGCCTTTCGCGCTCGCAATAGGTTGCCCACTCCGAAGAGACGACAAAAAGGTCAATATCACTTATTTGTTCGTTGTGTTCAAGCCACTTGTTGTTGAAACCGTGTTACATCAAACGGCTCACCGGCGACGAATCGCCCGCGTCCCGGCGTGCCATTGAACTGGCCATCCTCGTAGATGATTTGCCCGCGCGAAATTGTCATCTTGATCGAACCCTGCACGCACCATCCCTCGTAAGGCGTGTAGCCAGCCATGTTGTGCAGCTTGCCGGCCTGGAGGGTGCTTTCGCCGCGCGGATCGAATACGACAATGTCCGCATCAGCGCGTGGTGCGAGGATGCCTTTACGCGGATACAATCCAAAAATGCGCGCGGGATTAGCCGCCACGAGCCGCGCCAGTTGATCCCACGTCAATCTTCCCTCGACGATGCCGCAGGTGTAAAGCAGAGGCAGCAGCGTTTCCATCCCCGGCAATCCGCCCGGCGTCTGCGTAAAGTTGTTGACGGCGGTCTTTTGCGTGACCGTATAGTCGCAGTGGTCGGTGCCGATAGTGGACACTGCGCCCTCCGCGATGAGTCTCCAAAGTGAGGCCGTGTCGGCCTTGTCGCGCAGCGGCGGCTGGAGGATATACCATTCAGGGTGCTCACTGTTGTAGCGCGAGTCGTCAAGCAAGAGGTATTGAACGCATGTTTCGGCAAAGGCCGCCTGACCTCGCCCGCGCGCCTGGCGCACCAGTTCCACGGTATGTCCAGACGAACAGTGGACGATGTACACGGGCGCGCCGGCAGCTTCGGCCAGGAACAGCGCGCGCTGAGCCGCTTCTTGTTCGGCCAACGCTGGCCGTGCTCGACCGTGATACTGCCACGTCGTTTGATGGCGCTCGATCAGGTCGGCTGTGGCCGCAGTGACAAGCGCGTCGTTTTCGCAGTGTATTGTAACGAGCAGCCCCGCACTCGCCGAGGCGCGCAGCAATCGCAATAACAAATCATCGTCGGCATAATAGTTGGGACGGTAGGTGGTATAAAGCTTGACCGATGGCACACCCATTCGCAGGAGGTCGCCTAGTTCTTCTTCGCGCCCGCGCGGCAGATCGGTGACCATGCAGTGCAGGCCATAGTCAATGCACGCTTTGCCTTCGGCCTCGGCCCAGCGACTTTCGACAGCTTGCCGCAAGGTTTGGCCCGAAAACTGTGTGGCATAATCAACGACGGTGGTGATGCCGCCGCAGGCCGCAGTGCGCGTGCCGATTTCCCAATCGTCAGCAGTTTGATAGATGCCGGTGTTGAGCGCAATATGCGTGTGGCAGTCAATCAATCCGGGCAAGACCAGACAGCCTCGCGCATCCAGGACGTTGTAACTCTCCGTCATCCGCAGACCCGCACCCACGGCGACGATGGACTCGTCTTCGATGGCGACATCGCCCGGAAAGCAGCCGTCGGGCGTGACCAGCGTTCCACCGCGTATCAAAATTCGATTTTCCTCCATGCTATCCCCTTTTCGATGGCGTCACCTGCGGTCTGATCTTTTAATGTCAAAGCCATAGAATAAGTATACATCGTTTTCAAAACGTCCGCCTGCGGGCGAGATGGCCGGAACGCGCTGGCCCGTTTCCGCATCGTACACGCCCACTCCGACGACGTAATGCCCAGCGGCAAGTTGCCCGGTTGAGAGCGCAATGCGACGCACATCATGCACAACCTCATTTGCCTGCTCAAGCCACGGCGGGTAATGCCCCAGCAAAGGATATCCATCTTGTTGGGCAACCAGTTTGCCCTGCGGGTTGTAGACGTGCACGAATGCGGTCAACTGGCGATCAACGGTGATGGTTGTAGTCCAGGTCAGCTCGATGCGCAGCCCGTCGGGCGTCAGCGCGACATTCTGCACCTTCAGGCCGATTTGTTTGTCAAAGGTAACCTCAGGCTCAGGTGGTTTTGCGCTTTGCACCGAACCGGCCTCGCTCAACTGCAATGTGTTCGGCAGATATTCGATGGCCCATACATGCTTGGCCGCGCGAATCGCGTTGGTCAGCTTGTTCCAGTTGACCAGCAGGCCAAGCCGCTGGTCGTACTTCCATTCTTGGATTGTGTTGGTAAAAGTCACTTCTTTCACGTCGCGATTTTGCTGGGTATTGAGCCGCACCAAGTCGCGCATTGTGGAATAGCCCGGCAAAAAGCTGATGCCTTCCGCACCGAGCGCGAACGTCGTCTCAGATCCGCGTTTGCCGATCCACGCTGGAAAGTTGATGACCAGCGATGATTCATTCGATGGCGTCGCGGCGACGGCACGCGAGACATCGGCGGTGATCCTTGACCCGATGGTGATAATGTCGGCCATGCCATGGAGAAACACCAGACTCTGCAAAAGCGTCACGGCGAGCAAGACACCACCGACCACGGACCGCAGACGATTGACCCCGGTCTGCGACCTGCGGTCCGCGATCAGAATGGCAATGATGCTTCCCCAAACCAACGTCGTTCCGATGGACGGCAGGTAATGCAGACGCGGCCCGTTGAGCGTGTAATCCGCGTTGAGCGTGGGCCACATCGGCGCGACGGCGACGAGAAACCACGCCAACGCAAACGCCAACAGCGGCAGACGCCTGGCCCACGCAAACAACGCGACACTACCTGCGAGCGTCAAGGCTGCAATGAGACCGACGGCAAGCCGCTGGCTCATGCCCGTCGCGCGCACGAGCGGCCAGGCGAGCGTCTGGAACGGGTACGTGAGACCCTGAAGATAATATAGCGCCGTCACCGGCATATCGCGCAAAGCAGGTGTGAGGCCTTGCAGGATAAGCGGCGGCTCGGCGCGCGATTTCGGGACGAGCACCCACGTGGCAAGATAAAGTGCTGCAAAACCGAAATAGAGGAGCGGAACTGGCGTTGATTTCATCCTGCACATCAACTCGACTAGCACGATAAACAACGGAATAATGACGCCGTATTCGCACGTGAATGCACCCATCAGCGCCAACGCGAGCGACAACCACAGCCATCCTTGGTTCTTGATTTTCGATTTTTGATTTTTGTCTGAGGTTTGATCGCGGAATTTGGCATAACACAGGGCGGCACTCAGGCCAAAGAACGCTGCCTGCAACTGGAAAATCGGGCCGGTCGTCGGAACGATTTCGTAGGTGAATGGATAGGCCGCAAAGAGCAGACCGGCGGAAATCGCCGCGATGCGCTTGCCCTTGCCTTCAAAGAAGCGCTGAGCCAGGAGCACCACAAATACACTGTTCGCCGCGTGAAGCGCAAGGTTGAGCACGTGGAGCGAAATTGGCTCAGGCCAGCCAAAGACGAGTTCAGAGAGCTTGAGCGTGGAGAAACTGAGCGGGCGATAGTATGGAAAGCCAGTCGCGTCTACCCACAGCCTGCTCCACGACATATCGCGCAACCAGAGCAGCATGACCATGTCGTCGCGAAAGAACGGCAGCTTGAGGACATAGGCGTAGATCGCGAGGGCAAACGCACCGACCACCACAAAGGGGATGATGATCGCAAGCTTTGATCTGCTCCTTGTGCTGTTGATAGAGTTTGGGATGGTCATCACCGTTGGACAAGCTGAAATCCGGTTCTTCCGGCTTTAACGCGAAGCATTTTGTGCTGGCGGGTATAGTCACTCCCGCGCAAGCCGCTATCTAGGACTGGAGACCCGCTTACGCGGCGCAAAGTGTGACAGCGCTATTTCGCTATAATCCCGCAGGTCGGAAGAGCCGAAAATCCTTTTGGGTGTGCACACCATAGGTCACGTTTCAAATGTGACCTATCTCCATGTTCGGATCGCCGATCGCCAGCGGTGGTCGGCGGTCCGTGGTCTGCGGTCAGATTCACCGCGCTCCGGTGCGCTCCAGCATCGCGCGGCTGATCTTGTTATGCCGCTCGATGACGGGGCCGAGGTCAAGCGTGGTCAAGTGGCCGTCCTCGACGACGACCTTGCCGTTGATGACGGCAAGGTCAACCTTCTGCGGCGCGCAAAAGACCATCGCGGCGAGCAGGTCGTGCTGGCAACCTGCATAGTCAAGCGTGTCAGTGTTGATGGCGATGAAATCGGCTGCTTTGTCCGGCGCAAGCTGGCCGATGTCATCGCGGCCCAAGACCGCCGCGCCGCCACGCGTGCCCAGCCACAAAGCTTCTTCGGCGGTGAGTGCCGAGGGATTGCCTCCAGCGGGCCCGCCGACGCGCTGAAGCAGTAACGCTTGACGCGCTTCGGCCAGGAGATGCGAGCCGTCGTTGCTCGCGCTGCCGTCCACGCCCAATCCCACTTTGACGCCATTGTCCAGGTAGGCACGCACTGGCGCGATCCCAGAGGCAAGCCGCATGTTGCTGGAGGGGCAGTGCGCCACGCCGGTTCCAGCTTTTGCCATGCGCTTGATTTCCTCGGCGTTGATGTGAACGCCATGCGCATACCACACGCTGTTGCCGACCCACTCTAGCTCTTCCGCGTACTCGACCGGGCGATGGCCGAATTGCTCCAGACAAAAGTGTTCTTCCTCCTGCGTCTCGGCCAGGTGAGTGTGCAGATGGACGTTATACGAGCGCGCCAGCCGCGCTGCTTCGCGCATCAGGTCAGGCGTCACCGAGAACGGCGAGCACGGCGCGACGACGATGCGCAGCATGGCGTACGGCCGGGAGTCGTGATAGGTTTCGATGAGCCGGCGCGTGTCGCGCAGGATCGCCTCTTCTGATTCGACGACACGGTCGGGCGGCAGTCCGCCTTTGCTTTCGCCCAGGCTCATCGAGCCACGACTGGCGTGAAAACGAAGGCCGATCTCTTGCGCGGCGCGGATTTCGTCGTCGAGCCGCGAGCCGTTGGGGAAGATGTACAGGTGATCGCTCGCTGTGGTGCAGCCGGAGAGCATCAGCTCGGCGCAGCCGACGAGCGTGCTGGTATAGACGGCCTCGGCGTCCATCTCGGCCCAGATGGGATAGAGTGCCTTGAGCCAGTCGAACAGGACCGCATTTTGCGTGGCAGGCACGGCGCGCGTAAGCGTCTGGTAGAGGTGATGATGCGTGTTGACCAGGCCGGGCAATACCACCTTGTCGCTCGCGTCAATCACGTGGTCGGCTTGCGCCGAGGCAAGAGCAGAGGTCTTGCCGACTTGCACAATGATGTTGTCGCGGACGAACAATGCACCGTCAGGAATCGTGCGGCGCTGGTCGTCCATCGTGATGAGCAGTTTGGCGTTGCGCACGAGCAGCGTGGACATGGTTTGACCTCTTTAGGTTGGCATCTGTTAGACGGCTTGCTGCGCTTGAACAAAATAACAGTTGCACGCCTCGTCAATCAAATCAGGCGTCATCCGGACCGGCACACTTTCATATTCGCAGATGGATAAGATCGTTTTGATAATGTCGCGCGGGTGGGCCGCCTGCAATGGCCGCTTGGGTTCCTGGTACCACTTGCGCATCAAGTACAGAAAACTCTCTCTGTCGAAGGGAACGTAGTACGATTGGCACACGCGGGTAAAAATCTGATAGAACATTTTCTCGTCGGGAGCGTCCACTCGCACCTTCATCTGGACGCGCCGTAGAAAAGCGTCGTCCACCAGGTCGCTGGGGTCAAGGTTGGTCGAGATCACGATCAACTCGCGGAAGGGAACCTGCAACGTCTGGCCCGTCTGCAACCGCAGGTAATCCACTCGCGCTTCCAACGGCACGATCCAGCGATTGAGCAATTCGTTCGGACTGATTTGCTGGCGGCCAAAGTCGTCAATCAAGAACAGCCCGCCATTGGCTTTGAGCTGTAGCGGCGCTTCGTAAATCTTGGTGACGGGATCGAAGCGCAAGTCCAACGCCTCCATGGTCAACTCGCCGCCGGCCATCACGGCAGGTTGGTGGAATAGCCTCCAACGCCTGTCAATCTTTACCTCGCCCAGTTGACCGGTTCTGGGTTTGTCGCCTTTGTCGAGCGGGTCCGTTTGGTTTCTGGGAATGTGAATCGCCGGGTCAAAGGTTTGGATGATCTGACCACCGACCGTGATGGCATACGGAAGCCAGATGGGTTCGCTGGCAGCAAGCAGGTTGGCGATGGCTTGCGCCACCGAGGTCTTGCCGTTGCCGGATGGGCCGTACATGAACAGTGACGAGGACGCGTTGATCGCCGGGCCGATGCGCCGGTGAAAATTGTCTGGTAGAACGAGATGGCTGAGCGCCTGCTTGATCTGCTCCGGCGATATCCGCTGTTTGACACCCGTCTGGAGTACGATAGCTTGCTCGTATTGCTGAAGGTCTACCGGGGCTGGACCAATATATTGTGTCCGCTCCATAGCGTCACGCGCGCGCCGCAGGCCCTCTTCGGTGGTTCGATAGGTATAGCTGAGCCGCAGCGCGCTGGCCTTGGCCACTTCAACCAGATGATCGTGTTGAGCTTGGGCGAGCAAGTCGTCAATGATTTGCGGATAGATGCGGATGACCTCGCAAAAACGCCCGACGCTGACTTCGCCCTCAGTGAACAACATGCGAAAGATCAGATCATTCACAAGCGATACGGAAATACCTAGCTGTTCGATAGCAGTCGCCTGGGCAAGAACTCGCTTTAGTGCTTCGCTGATGACCACAAGTGCCTCCAATGAATGAGTGTTATTTCATTCTACCCCGCCGAGCGAAGGATGTCAAAATAGACTTGACTGGCGCGCAAGTCGAATAAGCGTGGCTGACCTGGCAACAGATGAAAGAGAAAATCGTCGCGCAGTCGAGCATTCTATCGGCCTGACGTAACCGTTGTGCCATCGGGGCCCACTTGTCAGGTTGGCCGAGAACTCGTACTTTAGTGGACCAGATGGTGCTGAATGGCCAGAGCCACCGCTTCTGTGCGGCTGGTGACGCTCAGCTTGGCCAGGATACTGCTTACGTGGGTCTTGATCGTTGACTGGCTGACTATCAGGCGCTCGGCAATTTCCATGTTGCTCAGGCCTTTGACCATCAACTCTAAAACGTCCCGCTCGCGCGCAGTCAAATCGTAACCCTGTGCGGGCGGTTGAGCGGCGGCGTGAATGAGCGCCTCGGCCGCCTCGGGCGCTAACGTTGACCGTCCGGCGTGCGCCGCGCGAATGGCCGCCGCCAGTTCGTCGGCGGAAACGTTTTTGAGCAGGTAGCTGATCGCTCCAGCTTGAAGCGCTTTTTGCACGAGCATCTCTTCGCGGAAACTGGTCAGTGCCACCACTTGTACCTTCGGGCAACTCTGGCGGATGGCGCGAGTGGCCGTCGCCCCATCCATTTGATCCATGACCAGGTCCATCAGCACCACATCCGGCTGGGCGGCGGCGACCAGCCGCACAGCCTCTTCGCCGCTAGATGCTTCGCCAATGAGTTCAAGATCATCAAAGACGGATAAAAAGGCGGCCAGCCCTCGGCGTACCATAGCATGGTCATCAACGATCATGACGCGAATGCGACTAGAGTCAGGCATGAAAGCTCCTCAATGTTTTGCCAAGTCCTGGCTATCTCTTATTGCGTGGCTTGTTCTTCTTCCGCACCCTTGGCGCGTGCGTCATGCCAAACGACCGAGACTTGTGTGCCCTGACCAGGCTTGCTTTCGATGTTCAATGTTGCGCCGATCACTTCGGCGCGCTCATGCATGATTCCCAACCCGAAATGCTCGGGAGGGAAATACGTTGAATCGAAACCTATGCCGTCGTCGCTGATGCACAGCTCGATGCTTCCCGCGCCTTGTCCTGCTTGTGCAGGCTCGACGTCGCGCAGGCTCACGACGACGTGGCTGGCTTTTGAGTGCTTGGCTACGTTGTTCAACGCTTCTTGCGCCAGGCGGTATAGCGCGACTTTGACATCGGACGGCAGCGTTCGCTGCGTCTGGATGTTTACGGCGACGGGCAACCGCGCCCGGCCCGTAATCGCATCGGCCAACTGACGCAACAGATCGCCCAGGTCAGATTCGTTCAGAGCGGAGGGGCGCAATTCCAGCAGCATTGCGCGCATTTCGGCCAGCGCGCCTCTCGTCAGCCGACGCAAGTCCTCCAAATACTCGCGTCCTTCAATCTGATCGCTCTCCCACAAGCGCGGCAGCACCTCGGCGATCAAGCTGGCCGAAAAGAGCGTCTGGGTCACCGCATCGTGCAACTCTCGCGCCAGGCGCTGTCGTTCCTGGAGGGCTGCGACTTCTTGCGCCTGCTCGTACAGTCTGGCGTTCTCAATCGCGATCGCGGCCTGGTTCGCGACGGTGTGGGCCAGCGAGGCGTGTTGCGACGTGAAATGGTGAGGCTCGTTATAGGTCAGGCCCAACATGCCGATTACTTTATCCTTGACCATCAACGGGATTCCCATCCACGAGTGAGCGTAGCTAAAGTTCACCTTCACGTCGCTGCCGGTCAAACTTTGTAACGCCCGCGCGAGGGGAATATCGCCGTGCACATCGTCAATGATGACCGGCTCTCGGCAGCGGATCACGTCCTGAGCCACTCCGGCTTGCTCCAATGGAAGCCGGAGTGGCTGCATTGGCCGTTGCGGAATGGGCGCTTCATATTCCACAATAACAAACTCTTCATCTTCCAAAGTAAAGATGGCTGCGCTGGTATAGTCCACCACGGATTTGAGTTGATCAAAGATCAGCCGCAACAGCGGCTTGAGTTCCAAGGTGGATGCGACGGTGCGCGAGATTTCGAGCAGCGTCGTCAGCTCGCGAGTGCGTTCTTCAACTCGTTGCTCCAACAACTGGTAAGCGCGCACACGCTCGGTGATGTCGCGTGCAATGCTCGAGGCACCCACGATCTCTCCCGAGGTATTCTTGATCGGAGAGAGCGTCAAGGATACATCGATGTTTCGTCCGTCCTTTGCTCGCCGTGTGGTTTCAAAGTGACGGATCCCCTCGCCGCGCCTGACCTTTTCAAGGAGCTGTGGAAAATCATCGCGCTGCTCAGACGAAAGCAGAACAGAGGCAGACTGTCCGATCATCTCCGCCGCAGAATAGCCATACAGCCCTTCGGCGCCCACGTTCCAACTGACGACGACGCCATCCAATGTCGTGCTGGTGATGGCGTCGTCCGATGACTCTACAATGGCGGCTAGCTGCGATATGGCAGCCTCGGCCCGCTTGCGCTCAGAGATGTCACGGATGATCATGCTGGTTCTGAGCTGGCCGCCCTCGCCTCTGAACACGCCCGAGGATACTTCGCAAGGGAAGCGAGTCCCATCTTTGCAAATCAGGCATAGCTCGCTTCTGTATTTGCCTGTACGTCTCCGTTCCTCTAACGCTGCGGCCAGCCGAGGATCCGATGTGTCCACGATGCTGTTTCGGCCCGCCTGGCAAATTTCCTGTTCCGTTCGCCCAAGGATTTGGCAAGCCGCAGGATTAGCGGCGAGGATATTGCCATCGGGCGCAGTCAGAAGAATGCCGTCAATGCTATTATCAAACAACGACCGATACCGTACTTCGCTCTCCCGCAGGGCTTGCTCTGCTCGTCTGCGATCGGTAATGTCGGTAAAGGTTGTGACGACACCATACGGGTCGCTCTCGCCCTCGCGGCAAAGCGGCTGAGAGTTGATCGAGATCCACACCAGCGTCCCTTCTGGCTTGTGAATTCCCATGACGACGTTCGAAAAGCGCTGGCCTGTGCGCAACGTCTCCAAAGCGGGATGTAAATCACCTGGGAAGGGCGAGCCGTCCTCGTGTATCGCCTGCCAGCGAGGGTCGAGCGATGTTCGGCCCATCATCTGGTCAGCCGAAAGTCCGAGGATGTTCTGGGCGCTGACATTGCTGGTGAGGATCACGCCGTTCGCATCCTGAACAATGACGCCTTCCTGCATGGCGATGATGATCGAGCGATACCGTTCTTCACTTTCTCTCAGCGCTTCCTGCACCTTGGTGCGCCGGGTAATGTCGCGTACAATAACAGTAAAAGCGGTTTGGTCATTTTGTGTTGAAGCCGTGGTGCTGACCTCGGTAGGGAACTCGCTGCCGTC
>Ga0315268_10007327_pt1 | contig 11621 bp, 8 predicted proteins | sample C1_top_MG_FD_204535 | JGI IMG/M metagenome (GOLD analysis project Ga0315268, IMG submission 204535) | Sediment microbial communities from Yellowstone Lake, YNP, Wyoming, USA - C1_top | ecosystem: Environmental > Aquatic > Freshwater > Lake > Sediment | place: USA: Wyoming | collected 2017-08-01 | reverse complement strand
GAACCCGTCTGAGCATCAGCAAGGATGTCAACAAGGTTCGGTTCGAAGGTGGTCACGGTGCCAATCGTGGTAAGGAAGTTGCTGAAGACGATCAGGCGATATCGGTGCAGTGACTGCGCCATATCGTTGGCGTCATCCGCCGAGTACCGCAAATCGCTGGTCCACTGGTTTGCTACTTCGTCGAAGTACTCATCCTCTGCCCAACGGAGCGCGTCCTGGAGGCGCTTGCGCTCTGCCCCAGGCATGATCGCGCGGAAGTCCGACAGGGCGTGACACATGGCAAGCACGCCTTTGGATTGCTGTTCGGACTGCTCGAACACGATCTCGGCGAGGTTATGTCGAAAGTGATTAGTGCTGCTGTCGAATTCGACGCAGGTGAGATCCGGGGGCTGTCGCCACTGTGCGTTCCCTGTCTGAGTGGCGAACTCCGTCATGGCGGCGTAGAAGTCGTGGATCGCGAACGCAGACGGGCCAGGTCCAGTCCCGACATCGAGGGCACGTACGCCGTATTTCGCCAACGGCAGGCAGCCAGCTGCCACGAGCTTTTCGAGCGCACTCCACGTTCGGGCGTAGCGGTCAAGTAGGTGTAGCCAAGCATACGCAGAGGTGGCTCCCCGCAATTCGTACGTGGCTTGTTCGTTGCAGCGAGACAGGACCGCTGGCGTCGCGCTCCAAACCTCGCGGGCGTCCTCCGGGGTGCGGATTGCACCCTGCAAGAGCGTCCAAAGCGCCGCCGCCAGTGCGTCGAACTTTGTCATCAAGACTCCGTTCACCGCAACCCATGCCAAGTAGTCCGACCCTGGGCGTCGCAGAACGTCCGTCCATCCAGGTTTGCCACCGCTCATATTTCACCTAATCCACCTAACGTTCTTCGGCGGATTCGGTGTACCGAATCTCCCCGAAGTACCCGCGCGGCACGGCGGGCAGCGAACTGACCCTATATCGGTGTGAATTGTATGTCACGCGGGAGGAAATGTCAAAAAAGACCTTTGAGGTCTTGCGTAGCACCCCGAAGCGAAGCTGAGTGGGCGAGACCTTGAAGGTCTCACTAATCGAAAAGCCGATCAGGCAGGTTAGTCGGTCGCCATTGCGGGAGGTTCGGTTGGCTCTTGCGGCAAATGCTCTTCCGGCCACATCACATCCTGCCGCGCCAGCGCATCGGACGCGGCGGCCTGCGCGGCGATCTGCTTGCTCGGCCCCACGCCTCGCCCCACCACCTGCTCGCCGATGCTCACTTCGACGGTGAACTGCCGCGCGTGGTCCGGCCCTTCGGCGTGGACGGTGTGGTAGCGCGGCGTGCGACCGTATTTGGCCTGGCTCCACTCTTGCAAAATGCTCTTGGCGTCCCGGTCGCGCTCCTCGGCCATGATGCGCTCCACCTCGTCGGGCAAGAGCGCAGCCAGAAACTCGCGCACTGCGTCCAATCCCTGGTCAAGGTACAACGCGCCGATGACAGCCTCGAACGCATTGCACAGGAGCGACTGGCGCGCCCGCCCGCCGCTGTCCGTTTCGCCCTTGCCCAGTCGCAATGCATCGGGCAGCCCCACCTGGACGGCAAAGCCGGCCAGCGTATCCGTCTTGACCAGCGCAGCGCGCAGGCTGGTCAAGCGGCCTTCGGGCAATTCTGGGAAACGATTATAGAGCCACGCGCCCACGACAAAGTCGAGCACCGCATCGCCCAGGAACTCGAGCCGCTCATTGTCCTCCAGCGCCACCTCGGGATGCTCGTTGAGATACGAGCGGTGCGTGAGCGCGCGCGCGATGAGCGAGGGGTCGCGGAAAGTCGGAATGGTCAGGTGAAAAGTCATTCTTCGTATCGCTTGAGGATGAGCACCGAATTGTGCCCGCCAAAGCCAAAGGCATTCGTCATGGCAATGCGCACCGGCAAATCGCGCGCGACATTGGGCACGTAATCCAAATCGCATTCGGGATCGGGCGCGCGAAGGTTAATCGTCGGCGGGACGCGACCTGTGCGGATCGCCTGCACGCACAACATCGCTTCAAGCGCGCCCGTCGCGCCCATCATGTGGCCGGTCATGGACTTGGTCGCGCTGATCGGAATCTTGTAAGCGTGCTCGCCAAAGACTGCCTTGATCGCACGAGTCTCCACCGGGTCGTTGAGCTGCGTGGCCGTGCCGTGCGCGTTGATATAGTCAACGTCTTCCGGCCCAAGCTCCGCGTGCTTGAGCGCGAGCTTCATCGCCTTGGCTGCGCCCGAGCCATCTTCGAGCGGCGCGCTGATGTGGTAGGCATCGCACGTGCAGCCATAACCGATCAGCTCGGCCAGCGGTTCTGCGCCGCGACGCAGCGCGTGTTCGAGCGTCTCGATCACAAACATGGCTGCGCCTTCGCCCATCACCAGCCCCGAACGATCAGCGGAAAATGGGCGGCAGGCCGTCGTCGGGTTTTCATTCTCGCGCGACATGGCGCCCAGCCGGTCGAAGGAGGCAATCCCCAGCCCGGTGACCGTTGCTTCAGAGCCGCCACACATCATCGCCTGGGCATCGCCGCGCAGAATCAGCTCGTAGGCCATGCCGATGCTATCCGCGCCCGCCGCGCAGGCCGAGACCGGCGCAAAGTTGGGGCCGCGCGCGCCCGTGATGATGGCGGTCTGGGCCGCCGCGCTGTCGACAATGATCATCGTCATGGTAAAAGGATTCATCCGGCGCGGGCCTTGAGTGAGGTACGTCTGGACACAATCAAACCAGGACTGCAGCCCGCCGACTGCTGTGCCGATCGCAATACCAATATCGTCGGCATTGGAATCTTTTATCTCGAGCTGGGCTTGCTGGATGGCCTGAACTGTGGCGGCAATCGCAAATTGAGCAAAACGATCGCGCCGCCGCGCCTCTTTGCCGTCCATGTAATTTGCCGGGTCAAAGTCTTTGACCTCGCCGGCGATTCTCACGTTGAGCGCCGACGGGTCAAACGACGTGATCGGCCCGATGCCTGTCCGCCCATTCACGATATTGTTCCATGTCGTGTCCAAATCCAACCCACACGGATTGAGGGTTCCCATGCCTGTGATGACGACTCGCGGCTTGCTCATGGTGTGTCTCTCCTCTGGATGAGATGCTGATGTGTTCCCGATCAATCGCCCGACTGGGGCGTATAGTGCCCTTCAATCCATTGCTCGCCGTTAGGTCCGATTTCCTTTTTCCAGACCGGCACAATCTCCTTGATGCGGTCAATCCCATAACGCGCGGCTTCAAAACAACCCTGGTCGCGATGCGGCGAAGAGACCGCCACCAGCACGGTTGGCTCGCCCGCCGTCAAAGTTCCTACGCGCTGAATCAAGGCGATGCCCTCGATCTGAGGGAAACGGACGCGCATCTCGTCGGCCACTTGCTTGAGCTTGGCTTCAGCCATAGGCGCGTATGCTTCGTAGAAAAGTTGAGCGACTTGCTTTTCCCGCTCCCAGGCGCGCACTGCGCCAGTGAAAGCGACGACTGCGCCGGTGGTCGAGAGAGTCAGTTCACGAATGATTTGATCCACGTCAAACTTTTCCAAACTGATGCGCGTCACTGTCGGAAACTCGGCTCCGCCGCTCACCGGAGGAAACAGCGCGATCTCATCACCTTCGTCAAGTAGTGTGCCGGGAAACGCAAATTCCTGATTCACCGCTACCACGCACGAGGACACGGCCTGCGCCAGCGCGGGAAAATCTGCCACCAGTTTTTCTCGCAGTGTTGCCACTGTGGCGCCTTCCGCCAGTTCCACCGTCACCTGGCTCGCCTTGGCTCTATCTTTCAATGTCGCAAACAGCTTGACAATCAACTTCATTCCCCTTATCTCCTTGTCGCCCTGTCACCGTGTCTCTAGTACAATGTCGCCTGACTTGCCCCCGTGCTTTTCCAATAATCGAATGTCCGTCAGTCGCATCGCGCGATCCACTGCCTTGCCCATGTCATAGATCGTCAACGCAGCCACGCTGACCGCCGTCAATGCTTCCATCTCCACGCCGGTCTTGCCCGTCGTCTCGACGGTCGCCGTGATCTCGACCACGCCGCCGCTTTCCGTCTCGGCAAGTTCAAACTCGATAGAGACGTGCGTCAACATGAGCGGATGGCACAGCGGGATCAACTCGGCAGTTTTCTTGGCCGCCATGATGCCCGCGATGCGCGCCACGGCCAGTGCATCGCCTTTGCTCAACGCATTCCGGCGGATGAGCGCGAGCGTCTCGCGTCCCATCAGCACGCGCCCGCGCGCCACCGCCACACGCTGCGTATCCGGTTTTCCGCCCACGTCCACCATCCGAGCGCGACCCTGTTGGTCAACATGAGTCAGTTCCATAACATGCTCCGCGCTTTACGCTTTTTGCTCCGTGGCCAGTTCTTGCCACAGACGAAACCGGAAGCGAACCAGGTCACGAAACGCTCTGAGGATGACCTTGATATTGGCTCCCGTAGGATGACCGGCAGTGCGCGGCAAGTGCGTCACCGGCACGTCGGCGATTTTGTAGCCGCGCGCCCGCGCGCCAGCCAGCAGCTCGGTGTCAATCATGGCGCCGTTCGACTCGACGTGAACGAGATCCAGCAACTCGCGCTTGAACAGCTTGAAGCCGCAGTCAATATCCCGGCACAGGTAACCGAACAGCAGGCGCACGACTGTGTTCCATCCAAACGCGTTGAGTCTGCGGACAAAGGGGTCCTGACGAGTGGCGCGGTAGCCGCTGACAATGTCGGCCTCGGTCGTGCAGGCCATTAGCAAACTGATTTCATTAAAATCAAATTGATTGTCGCTTGGCACAAAGGCGATCCAGTCGCACTGGGCTGCTGCAAAACCGGCCTTGAGCGAACCGCCGTAACCGCGATTAGGGAAATGCTCGACCAATTTCAAATTCCGGATGTGCGATTGCATCTCGCGCACAATATCGCCAGTGCGGTCATGGCTGCCATCGTTGACGACAATGATCTCGTACTCCAGGCCAAGCGACTGCACGACCTTTTCGACGTGCTCGACTGCCGAGGCAACACTGGCTTCCTCGTTGTAAGCGGGCAAGACCACCGAAAGGCTTTGGACGGAATGTGGTGGATGTTGAGCCATGCGACCCTCAAATAACAGAATGGCGCGATTATAACACAGGCCATATCCCTTTCCAAACACGAACGGCTAATGTATAATCGCAACACCTCCGGGGTTTCCAATACCCCGGAGGTCTTGCGGAGGAATCATGCTGCAAAAGTTTTCATCGCTGCGAGACAGCCTCGCCAAAACACGCAATTCAGTTTTTGGGCGTGTGGCCACACTGCTCGGCCAGAGTGAAATTACCCCAGAGCTTTGGGACGAACTCGAAGCCCTGCTCATCCAGGCCGACGTCGGCGTATACACGACGCTCGAATTACTGGATCGGCTGCGCAGTCGCACTGTGCGCGAAGGTATCACCCAGGCCGAGCTGCTTCGGTCCGCGCTCAAGGCCGAGTTGCGCGCGATGCTGGGCGAGGCCAAACCGATGGATGTGGACTCGGGCCGCCCACTGACCATTGTGCTGATCGTCGGAGTCAACGGCTCCGGCAAGACTACCAGCATTGCCAAGCTGGCTGCCTATTTCAAACGCAAGAAGCGCAGTGTCCTGCTGGCTGCCGCCGATACATTCCGTGCTGCGGCAGGCGAGCAACTAGACATCTGGGCCGAGCGAGTGGGCGTGCCCATCGTAGGTGGACAGCCAGGCAGCGATCCGGGCTCCGTCGTGTTCGACGCGGTGCAATCGGCCAAGGCGCGCAGGGCCGACCTGCTCATCGCCGACACAGCCGGCCGCCTGCACACCCAATACAACTTGATGCAGGAACTCAAAAAGGTGCGCACCGTGCTCGCCAAAGTCGTGCCCGGCGCGCCGCACGAGACGCTGCTGGTGATTGATGCAACCAACGGCCAGAACGCGCTGACGCAGGCAAGGCAGTTCAAAGACGCGGTGGGGGTGAGCGGCGTCATTGTCACCAAGCTGGACGGGACCGCCAGGGGCGGGATCGTGTTTGCCATCGCGCACGAGCTGATGATGCCGGTGCGTTTCGTAGGCACGGGCGAGCATGTGGAAGACTGGGCTGAGTTTGACGCGGACGGATTTGTGGATGGGCTGTTCGACTAGGCAAGCAACCAGAGATCTATCTACGGCGAATCCAATATGGCCGAGTTGGCTTGGTGTGCGGGCAGCGTAAAGTAAAACAGACTGCCTGCACCCGGAACCCCGTGGCTTTCCACTCCCACCTGGCCGTTCAACCTGTCCACGATCCGGCGGACGATGGACAGCCCCAGCCCGTGACCTCTGGCACGCACTTCCGTCAGTTGTGTAAACGGGGTGAACAGACGAGCTTGCTGCTCAGGCGTGAGCCCATTGCCATTGTCTCGCACCCAAAAGCGCGCGGTGCCATCTGGCTGGCTCTCCCCGCCCAGCTCGACGCGCGGGGGCTTGCCGCCGTACTTGATGGCATTGCTGATATAGTTGACCCACACCTCTTCGACCCAGGGAGCATGACCAATTGCTCGCGGCCATGCGGACGCATCGGGCACGACGATTTGGGCTTCGGATCTGCCCAGCATATACGATAGTCGCTGGAGTGCCTCGGTCACAATACTGCCCATGTCAAGCGGCTGAATCTTGACCAGAGTTCTCCGCATGCCAGCCAGCAGAATCAATTCCTCAAGGATGTTGTCCAGCTTCCTGCCGCTGTTCAAGATAGTCCGGACGCACATGACCCGCTCCTCGTCCGTGAGCGAATCATACTCGAGCTGCATCTCGTCGGCGAAGGCAATGATGTTGGCAAGCGGGTTCTTGAGGTCGTGGGCAACCGTGTGGGTGAACGCATCCAGTTCTTCGTTTCGCGCCTGAAGCTCAGAAGTGTATTGGCGCAGTGCGTCCTCTGCGCGTCTGCGCTCGGTGATGTCACGGACATAGACGATCGCCAGCGTCTCTCCGCGAATGGTCGCCAACCTGGTGCTGATCTCGCAGGGAAAGACCTGACCACTCTTTCGCCTGTTCAGCGTCTCAAAAAAAAGGCCGCCCGTCGCCAACTCTTGCGCGACAACGTCGGGAAGCATGGCCGCCACCTGCTCTGGAACCAGGTCGGTCACAGTCAGCGCGAGCAGTTCCTCCTTGGAGTAGCCATACATCTGGCAGGCCGAGGCATTGCAGTCGAGCACCTTCCCATCCACCGTCTCCAGGAAAATCGCGTCAGCAGAGGTCTCAAAAAGCGCACGGTATCTTTCCTCGCTTTCCCGCAGCTCTGCTTCTGCTTGAGTGCGTTCCGTGATGTCTGCGATCAGCGCCAGATAACCGGTCAGCTCGCCGCGAGTGTCATACAATCCCGCCACCGACACGCTGGTATCAATCAAAGCGCCATCTTTTCTGCGGCGGCGCACTTGCATGCCCGAAAAGCCCTCTTTCTTGGCCATCTCGCGCATAGACATGTGCTCGTCGTATTTGTCGGGTGGAACGGTGGGCAAAGGCTGACCGATGACTTCGGAGGCAGTCCAACCAAAGATGCGCTCGGCGGCCGGGTTCCACATCTTGACGATGCCATCAGAGTCCGTGACGATGATGGCAAGCGGCGAGGACTGGATTATCGCTTGCAAAGCCTGCGTCGTATCCTGCAGGGTCTCTAGAATTCTTTTGCGCGCCGCAATTTGCTTTTCCAGTTCCTGGTTGGCTACTTCAAACTGTTCCGTCCGCTCGATGACCCGGCGCACCAGGGTCTTGTTGAGCTCTCTGACTTCATCCTCGGCGCGTTGGCGCTCGGCGACGAGGGCACGACGGATTTGCTCTTGTTCGTCAAGCAAGACCTGGCGGGCCTGTTCCAAGAAACCAGCCGCCAGCTCACTCAGGAGCGCGACCAGGCGCGGAGATAGTAAAGCAACTTGATCCGGGGCAAGCCCTTCGAGGATATAGCGGCCCAGCACCGACTGCGTCTTTTGCAAGCTCTCAGGCTGGACATAGTGAAGTTGAACCAAAACCTTGCCGATGTTCTGCGCAGGCGCGGGATCGAATGGCTCGGAGAGCAACACTGCAACCACGTTTTGCGCCAGCTCTGCAAAGCGTTGCAGAACCTGGCTCACACTGAGACGAACAAAGCTGGTGGGTGCGATTTCGTTACGCCACTGCTCGGCGATGGCGTCGCACCGACCGGACAAAAGCTGCAGCAATTGATCCCGGTCTGCATTCACGGCATTCTCTGGAATCAGCAAGAAATCAGGGTTTGCGTCCCACTCCAACGTACATCTGACATCGGCCCGGTTCATCGAGAAAGAGATCGTCGGGGCCTTCCGGTCGCCAAAGCACGCCACATACCAGTCCCGGTTCCGCTAGATCCAATCCATCAAAGAACCTGGCAATCTCAGTCTGGGTGCGTGGCTTGAGGGGAGTAGCAACACGCGTATAAAACCGCTCAAGTTGTTTCAAGATTTCGGGTGGGACATCGTCAAGGGTGGCATGCGATATTGCAATATAACTGCCTGGCGCCAGTGCGCTGGCAAAGGCGCCCACCACATGGTAAGCCAGTTGATCTTGCACGACATAGTGTAGAATCGTAAAACACAATACGGCGGCCCGCCTTTGCAAATCAATCAAACGCCTGACCTCGGCGTGGTCAAGGATCTCCTGCGGCTGGCAGACATCTGCCTGGATCGCCGTGACAAACGTTTTGTTTTGCAGGATCATCTGGCTATGCGCCACGGCTACAGGATCAATGTCAACGTACACTACATGAGCCGTTGGAATTATCGCCTGGGCAATCTCGTGAACGTTGCCGCACGTCGGAAGACCAGAGCCAAGGTCAATAAATTGGTCAATCCCTTGTTCGCACAGGAAACGGACCGCTCGGCGCAAAAAAGCGCGTTGAGCATGCCCCGCAGTACGCAGGTCCGGACAGTTTTGGATAAGCCGTTCGCCGCTCTGGCGATCATGCTCAAAATTGTGATAGCCACCTAATAAATAGTCGTAAACACGGGCTGGATTTGGCTTGTCCTGGGAAAGACTGGAAGGAAGCGCAACCTGCGAATTCATGGTCTCGATCCTTGCTGGATGCTAGAGCAAAGCCAAGCGTCTCAGGGGGGCACAACTTTATCATACACCGTAGTCAAGCAATTGTAAATACCGATTAGTGCGTATTTGTCGGCCTGAGCAGTTGGATCACAGCCAATGCAACAAAGTACACGTAGGCCAGATCCACGACAAAATACGAAGCGTCTACCAACCCGTGCGCGAGGAAATCAAGCATGGAAGCCATCAGGCCAATCGCCAGCGCGCGGCCGAGAGGGTCCCGCAATTTCCGAAGCGGCAACGCTCCGCGCCAAAAGGCAATTTGCAGCCAAATGCCAGAGGCCAATCCAAGCAGCCCCATGCGTGCAGCATAATCCAGTGCTACGTTGTGCGGATGAGAAAGAGTCGGCTCGGCCCAAGCTTCGGGGAACATGTATCGCCCGCGATACTGGTAAAGGAAATTGTCCAAGCCCACTCCCAAAATGGGGTGATCGCGGATCATCAGCAGCGCACTTTGCCATACGCTAATGCGAAAGAACGATGTGCCGCTCGTCAGATCGAGCAGCGACTGGAAGCGCGGCGTGCGCAACAAGGGTATGCTCGCCAGCGCGCCCGCGCCGACCGTCGCAACCGCGGCCCAAAGCCAGCGTCCCCCTGCCAGCAAACCGGTCAACAAAAGCGCTGCAGGCACACCCAACAGCAGTGCGCCTTTGGAAAAACTCAAAAGGATGGCAACGGCCACCGGCAAGGCGCCCACACCATACCACCAGCGCCGCTTTCCCTGCCCGATCAGCGCGACAGCGATCATTACCGGCAGCACGCGCCCCAGGAACAAACCGACATTGTTGGGCGAGCCGTACACGCTGCGCAGGCGATGCTGGCCCGCCTCGGCCGTGATGATGTTGATGTTGAACGTGTACTGAACCAATCCGATGATGGCGACGATCACGCCGGCCAGCATCAACGCGTCAACGATGCGCCACCAGGTTTCGTCGCGCCTGACGCTGGTGCGCAGCATCAGATAAAACAACGCCGGCTCTAACACGATGCCACGGAATTCGCGCACGGCATATTTGGGATACTCGGCCACAAACAGCGAGGCAAACGCCACGGCCACGAACGCCAGCGTTGCCCAATCGAGCGCGGACAGATTGATTGCAGACCGTAGACCGCCAACAGCAACCTTTTTCACCTGCGCCAGGTTCCGAAGCAGCCATGAAATCAGGCACATCACCACAAGGATTTCGGCCATCGAAAAAGCATATTGGTCGAGGGAGCGAGGCAGCATGTAAAAAGGAACAAAGAGCGCGACAAGCGCCAGTCCCAGGTCGAGCCGGAGCAGAATCAACACACACAACGCCAGCCCGCTGAGGATCGTGACGATGAGCCACGGCGAGGAGTAGAACAACACCGAAAGGCCCAGCATCGTCAAGATGCTCGTCCCGTCGCCGACGCGCCGGAACGCAGAAGGAATCTCTTGTCCCCACGTCATCCATGCGGAGACATAGAACGTGATGGCTGTTGCCGCTATCAAGGTGACACGAGCCGCATCGCTTATCCGGACTCCGAGGGTATTTACGAATCCGCCCCATACGACGCGGCGAGCGGCAAGCACGCTGCCCACACCAAACACCACACCCAGCACCACTAACACAGTGAGCGCGAAATTGTACTTGCTTGCGTTGACTGGCTCAATCTGTACTGACCAGCCGACGAGCGACCGCTGGTTCCAGCCGCGCTCGGCAACGATCTCAACCGTGTGCAGTCCATCCGCCAAATGAACGGCAACCGGAATCGTATCTATGCTGGCCTGCTGGATGTCGGGCGGGATCAGTTGCAGGAACGCGCCACGGCTGTCGCGCGGAAGCGCATTCGCTGGTTGACCATCCACCGTCACGTAAAAATTCGCGCGGTCAGCTGCGCGGCGCACGCGCAAGGCCAAGTCCGTGCCGCTAAACTTGATCGCGACGTGGTCGCCTGTTTTACTCCAGTCCGCGCCTAACTCTGAAAAGCTCCAATGCGCCGGCGGCAAGAACTGGGCTTGACCAGCGACGAAATCTTTGCTGCCAAAGACTGCAGGTCGCGCAGCAGGATGATACCCTACGCCATTTTCAGGTGATGGCTTGATGTGAAAGCGGGTGCTCTGGTCGGCAATGGCAAAGCCCCAATGCGGATCAACGGCAGGAGCATTGGGCTGCCAGTCTTCTAACACCATCACACCCATCCACGGCCATTCGCGCTCGACGCGCCGCATCGCGTCGAGAGTGTAATTGACCTGCTGATCTTGCGTCACCTGTCCCCACACAGACGGCTGACCGGTCCATCCCTGTGGCAGTGAATTCCATCCAAAGTGGCTGGCCCACAATGGCTTGGCCGCGTCGCCGTGGCGCTCCATCTCCTCACGCATCAAAATGATATGAGAAAGATTGAGCACATTGGCATCTACGCGCCGGTCATCCGGGCCGGTGGAAAAACCATACGGTTTGCCGGAAGCGATGTCAAAGTATTGACCCGCGCCGACTTCGTACAGCCGCCGCAGGTAGAGCCAGTCGCTCATGTTAACGCCAGAGTTTTCGACCGTGGGCGCTAGCCCTGCCAGCATGATGACGGCGCGCGGATCATTGGCGAGGATTGCCTCGCGCGCTTGCCT
>Ga0315268_10007326_pt1 | contig 11622 bp, 9 predicted proteins | sample C1_top_MG_FD_204535 | JGI IMG/M metagenome (GOLD analysis project Ga0315268, IMG submission 204535) | Sediment microbial communities from Yellowstone Lake, YNP, Wyoming, USA - C1_top | ecosystem: Environmental > Aquatic > Freshwater > Lake > Sediment | place: USA: Wyoming | collected 2017-08-01 | reverse complement strand
TTTGCCATGGCCTGTTTCTTCCGAACTCTGTAAATTGAAAAGAATTGGTGGCACAGGCATCTTGCCTGTGCAGCGCAGGCTTTAAGCCTGCGGCTACATCCACTCTATCCGGTTCTTGTGACCGGGGCGCACTCCACCGGAGATTCGAAGGTCTCTCCCAGGACCAGCTGCGCCGGGGCCAGTTGGTGTTGGCGGATAATGACGGAAATAGAAGATACGGTGCAGCTGAGGGCCAGTATGGTGACATTGGCATGCTCCAGGGCTTCCGCCAGAGCATTGGCAATGCCATAGCGGTCCCCGAAATGGGGACCATGTAAAAAAATGCCCGCCACCGGGGTAAGCCGCATGGGCCTCAGCCCCGGCAAATGCTGCCGCAGGAGGGCGCGGACTTCATCACCCTGATCCCTGGCGCCGGGAGTCTGCCCGGTGCTGAAGGCGAACAGCAGTTCTTCCGTCCCCAGGCGGGGAATGGCGATGAGGAACGGGATGGTCAATTCCAGATCCTTGAGGAAAATCAGGGCGTCAGCCATGTTCTCCAGGATGGCCGCCGTGGGAATGCTCAAAGCCCAGAGGTCCAGATCCGGTTGGGAGACAATCCAGTAAACTTTAATTACCTTTTCCTGGTACTCGGCCACTACCTTCTTGTAGTACTCTTCGGACGAGGTCTGGGCGGCAAAAAATTCCTGGGGCGACTCAAAGGCGGGGAAGTAAAAATCCTCAAAAAGTTGCTGGACCACCCTCTTGGTGCGACGGGCGGCAATCACCCCGGTAATGGCGGAGGGACTGCTGGCCAGGCCATACAACACCGAATGGGAGCGGGCCAGACTCCGAATAAAGGCCCCAATGATGTCGGCCCGTTTGTTATGGGGGTAGACCGCCACAATGACGGTTCCGGTCTGCAGTTGCACCGCCCCCTCTTGGCCGGCCTGGGACTTGAGTATAGTGAGGGCCGCGTCCCCCCCCCGGCTGGCAGTGCACAGGGAGGTGCGATCGCCGGCCACGTGGGTTAGAAAGGAGAGATTGATCTTTTCTGAGGACAGGGGGGCGGTAACCAGTTGGGAGAAGGGTTTTTCCCCCTCGGGAGAGGAGGACGCCACGCAGGCGCCCCCCTCGATAATCTTGAGTCCCCCAACTTTAATGCGGGTGCCAGTTTGCAAGGTTTCCCGGCCAAACGCCTTAAAGGAGTCGCTCCACGGCTTCCACCAGGGTGGCCGCATCCACCGGCTTGGGAATAAAATCCTCGGCTTCGACTGCCATACCATCGGCATGAGTATAAGTAGTGGTGGGCACCGCCTCCCCCACCGCGGTGAGCAGAATAATGGGAATACCCTTAGTCCAGGTACTGGCTTTCAATTCTCTGCAGAGCTGATAGCCGTTTTTCCGGGGCATCATGACGTCCAGGATGAGCACGTCCGGCTGACGCTTCTTGATAGCCTCTTCCCCTTCAATACCGTCATAAGCCTTGCCCACCTCAAAGCCCTTGGCTTCCAGCATCATGCCTACAGTTTCACACAGGTCAGGATCGTCATCCACGATCAGCACATATTTTCGAGCCATGAAGCCTCCCCTTTCAACCAAAGTAATGGTAACTTAATTATGAACCCAAAATTTGCAAAAAACAAGGTGAATCCAAAGGGGTCGGATCATGGATCTGATGCTCCTCCGGGCGAAGACTCTAGCGGTTAGCCATCCAGTTTGGGCCGGGGGTAAAGGCCGACACGCTGGACGATCTCCGGGACCTTTTCCTCCCATTCGATGGCCATGATGTGGAAGCCCCGCACCCCTTCCATGCCCTTGAGTTCCTCCATCTGCTCCACCGCGAGATTAATGCCTTCGTCGGCCTGCTTCTCCTTGGGGACGCCGCCGATACGCTTGACCACTTCCTCGGGCACGTCAATGCCCGGCACCCGTTTTTGCATGTATCTGGCCATACCCACGTTCTTCATGGGGGTGATGCCCGCCAGGATGGCCACCTTTTCATGCATGCCCCGGTCCACCACCATTTTCATGAACTCTCTGAACGTGTCCATGTTGTAGATGCACTGGGTCTGGATGAACTGCACCCCGGCGTTGACCTTCTTGGCCAGCCGGGCCACGCGAATCTCCAGATTGGGCCCCGCGAAGGGGTTGGCCGCGGCGCCGATGAACATCTCCGGCTTTACGTGAAATTCATGGCCCCCCAGGAGCCGCCCTTCGTCCCGCATTATCTTCACCGTCTGGATCAGTTGGATGGAATCCAGGTCAAAGACGTTGACGGCCTTGGGATGGTCGCCGAAATGCTGGTGGTCGCCCGTGAGGCAGAGGATGTTGTGGATGCCGAAGGACGCCGCCCCCAGTACGTCGCTCTGCAAGGCGATGCGGTTGCGGTCCCGGGTGGTCATCTGCAACACCGGCTCCAGGCCCATGAGCTTGAGGCGGATAACGGCAGCCAGGCTGCACAGGCGGCACACGGAAGTCTGGTTGTCCGTAACGTTGATGGCGTCCACGTAATCCTGAATCAGCCGGCCCTTTTCTTCGATGATCACGCCGTCGGCGCTGCGAGGGGGGCCCACTTCCGAAGTGATGGCAAAATTGCCGGACTGAATCATCTTCTGGAGTTTGCTGGGAGTCTGTACGCTCATATCCGTAAATCCTCTCTGACGATTTTCCGCACTCCACCATCCCGGGAGGTTGTCCAGTCTTTGGGCTCCACCGGGTTTTCGAAGCGGTCCAGCTGCCCCAGGGTTTTCAGGCGCTGGTAAATCAACTCCCAGCCGCAGGGGATCTCGGAGCTGACCTCGCACTTGCCCTTTTCGGAGCCGCCGCAGGGGCCGTTGAGCATGCGCTTGGAGCAGCGGGCGATGGGGCAGATGCCCCCGGTCTCAGCCAGGATGCAGCGGCCGCAGGCCTGGCAACGCTCCGTGAAGAGTCCCCGCTCTTCATTGACGCCCATGAAGCAGGTGTCCACCCCGGGGAAGACGATTTTCTTGTCATACATCTCCGCCAGGAACTGGACCCCGCAGCCGCAGGCCATGGAGACCACTGCGTCATAGCCGTCAATGTTGTCCCGCAACTGCGCCAGGTACTCGGGCTCACACTGGCGGGTGAGGCTGGTCTCATCCACCTGGGCCGCTTTGCCTGCCTGGGTGAAGTAAAGGCGCAGGGCGGAGGCCAGGGTTTTCGCCTCCTTGAGGCCGCCGGCTTCGCACACGGTTACGCAGCCGTCGCAGCCGGCAACCAGGATCTTCCGGAAGTTCTCCACCATGCCGATGACTTCTTCTAAAGGTTTTCCCACTGCTTTGATCATGCAACTAACCTCCCCGTTGGCTTAAGCGGCTTTGCCCATGGCCATGCGGACCGGGCTGGGCCCCAGTTCTAAGATCTTTTGGGTCATTTCCTGGACAATCTCGGCGAATCGGCCCCCCATGGCGGAGGACAGGTTGAACATGGCCAAGCGCTCGCCGCCGACGCCCACCTTGTCCAGAATCTCTTTGGTCCGTTTAACCCGCTTCTTGGCATGGAGATTGCCTACCCGATAATGGCAATCCCCTTCCAGACAGCCCACTACCATCACCCCATCCGCCCCTTGCTCAAAGGCGAGGAGCAGATGGTTGATGTCCACTTTCCCCGTGCAGGGCACTTCGATAATCCGCACGGTGGGGGGATACTGCAAGCGCATCGAACCTGCCAGGTCCGCAGCTGAGTATGCTCAGTAGTGGCAACAGAAACCTACGATCTTCGGCTCAAACGATTCCATCCTTCACTCCTCACCACAGGGATTTGATCTTGGCGCTGAGCTGGTCATCTTCGAAGTGGGACACCTGGATCACCGCGGCGGGACATTCCGCCGCGCAGGTGCCGCAACCCTGGCACAGAGCCTCGTTGATCTCCGAGACATTGTCTTTAGTGATTTGCGGGATGCCGTAAGGGCAACTGCGGACGCACACCAGGCAGGCGGCGCAGCGGTCCGGGTCCACGTGGGCCACCACGCCGCTGATGGTCTGGTTGACGTCCGCCAGGAAGGCCCCGGCCCGGGCGGCGGCTGCCATCCCCTGGGCGATGCTTTCGTTCATGAGCTTGGGCCCGTGGGCCAGACCGGCCAGGAAGATGCCCTCCGAGGCAAAGTCCACCGGCCGCAGCTTGGCATGGGCTTCCACAAAGAACCCGGCGGCGTTCCGGGGAATCTTCAGGAGGGTAGCCAGTTCCTCGGTGTCGTTGGGCAGGGCCGCAGCGCTCAAGATAACCGCATCCACTGGCATCTTGACGGGCATTTCCAGGACGTGGTCCCGGAAGGTGACGGCCAGGCCGTCTCCTTCTGCGGCCACCTGGGGTGCGACATCCGGGTCGAACCGGGAGAACATTACCCCTCGCTCCCGGGCTTCCAGGTAATAGTCCTCCAGCATGCCATAGGTGCGCATATCCCGGTAAAGGATGATGACATCCATATCCGGGTTGAGGTCTTTCAATTGCAAGGCATATTTCACCGCCCCCTGGCAGCAGATGCGGCTGCAGTTGGGGTTTTGCTCGTTGCGGGAGCCCACGCACTGAATCATGATCACCCGGTTCCAGCCGGCTGCGGTGTCCGGGCGGTTGTGGATCAGGCGCCCCAGGTCCAACTGGGTGAGCACCCGGGGATGCTCGCCGTACATGTACTCCGTGGGCCGGTATTCCTGACCCCCGGTGGCCACCACGGTGACGCCGTGGTTGATTTTCCTCTCATACATCCCCGGCCCCACCAGCACTTCCGTGGTGAAGTTGCCCTTGTAGCCGCTGAAGCCCACCACCAGGGCCTCGGTGAGGACCTGGATCTTGTCGTGGGCCTTCACCTTCTTGATGAGCCGGTCCAGGTAGGCGTGCACATTGTGCCCTTCGATGGTCTGGTGGATGCGCCAGGCCACCCCGCCCAGGTCCTTTTCCTTTTCGATGACAAACGTCTCATAGCCCTGGTCCGCCAGGTTCAAGGCGGCGTTGAGACCGGCCACGCCCCCGCCGACGACCAGGGCCCGGGGGTCGATGGTCAGGGGCTTTTCCAACAGGGGCTTGAGCAAGGAGGCCCGGGCCACCGCCATGCGCAGGAGGTCCTTGGCCTTCTCCGTGGCCTTGCCCGGCTCTTTCATGTGCACCCAGGAATCCTGGTTGCGGATGTTGGCCATCTCAAAGAGGTATTTATTCAGGCCCGCGTCGATGAGGGTCTCCCGGAACAGGGGCTCATGGGTGATGGGCGTGCAGGCCGCCACCACCACCCGGTTGAGGTTCTGCTCTTCAATGACCTTGGTCATGGTCACCTGGGTGTCCTGGGAGCAGGTGAACAGGTTGTCCGTGACATAGACCACGTTGGGCAGGCTGGCCGCGTAATCCCTTAGGGCCGGCACGTCGATAATACCGCCGATATTGATGCCGCAGTTGCAGACAAAGACGCCGATGCGGGGTTGGTCCTCCGGCCTGATGAGCTTGGGCGGCGGAATCTCCCGGGTCTGGGTCTGGGTCCAGCGGACGTCGCCCAGGAGAGCCCCCGCGGCCCCGGCGCCGGCGGAGGCCTGCATCACCGATTCCGGAATATCCTTGGGACCCTGCATGGCCCCGCACACGAAGACCCCGGGCCGGGACGTGGCTACCGGCGACTCCAGGTCGGTTTGAGCATAGGAGTGCTTGTTTACCTCGATCCCCAACTGCTGGGCCAGCTTCAAGGCCTGGGGGCTCACCTCCATGCCCACGGACAGGACCACTAGGTCGAATTCTTCGCTCTTCCTCTGGCCGCTTTCGTCGGAATAGGTGATTCTCAGATTACCCTCAGGCGCCGGGTCGACGGTATGGATGCGGGAGCGGATGAACCGCACCCCTTCTTGCTGGGCCCGGTTGTAGTACTGCTCAAAGTCCTTGCCGTAGGTGCGCATGTCCATGAAAAAGATGGCGGTGTCCAGGTCATAGTGGGCATGCTCTTTGGCAATGACCGCCTCCTTGATGGCATACATGCAGCACACGGCCGAGCAGTAAGAATGGTATTTGACATCCCGGGAGCCCACGCACTGGAGCCAGGCGATTTTCTGGGGTTCCTTGTGGTCCGAGGGGCGGACCAGGTGGCCAGCGTAGGGGCCGGAAGCGCTGAGGATGCGCTCAAACTCCAGGGAGGTGACCACATTGGTGAACTGGGCGTAATGGTAGGAATCGTACCGGGTGGGGTCAAAGGGCTGGAACCCCGTGGACAGGAGGATGGCGCCCACCTGGACTTCCTGGGTCTTAGGCTGCTGGGAATGGTCAATGGCCCCTGCCTGGCAGGCGGCCACGCACTGCATGCACTCGGAACAGACGCCGCAGTTGAGGCAGCGGGAGGCTTCCGACTGGGCCTGGGCCTCGGAATAACCCAGGGCAATCTCGTCAAAGACCTTGCAGGTATGCTCAGGGGGCAGGGTGGCCATTTCCTCCCGGGGCCGGCCTTCCGCGTCTTGGGAAATCTCGGCCCAGCGCTGATGGGCTTCCTTCCCCAGGGTGCGGCCTTCTTTCAGGTCGAGGCCCCGGAGATACCGGTGGATGGATTCCGCGGCCTCCAGCCCGCCGCCCACGGCCTCGATGGCGATCCAGGGGCCGGTGTGCACATCGCCCGCGGCGAACACCCCGGGCCGGGAGGTTTCATAGGTGACCTCGTCCACCTGAATGGTGTTCCACTTGGTGGCATTGATGCCGGAGTCCGCCAGGAACGGGAGCGCCGCTTCCTGACCGATGGCCGGCACCACCATGTCCACGGGCAATTCGAACTCGGCGCCGGGAATGGGTACCGGTTTGCGCCGGCCCGAGGCATCGGGTTCTCCCAACTCCATCTTCTGGCAGAGCATCCCCATAACCTTGCCGGCCTGATCGGTGAGCACCTTCAAGGGCGCGGCCAGGTAGACGATCTCCACGCCCTCGCACAAGGCCTGCTCGATCTCGTGGTGGAAGGCGGGCATCTCTTCCCGGGAGCGCCGGTAGACGATGGTCACTTGGGAGCCCAGGCGGCGGGCGGTGCAGGCCACGTCGATGGCCACGTTGCCCCCCCCGATAACCGCCAGGCGCTGGCCCACCTCCTGGGGCTGCCCCAGGTTGTGGCGGCGCAGAAGATCCACGCCCTGGACCACCCCAGCCGCGTCCTCCCCGGGGACTCCCAGGGGTTTGCCCACGTGGCAGCCCAGGCCTAAAAACACGGCCTTGTATCCCTGGGAGAACAGGTCGTCCATTGAAAAATCCCGGCCCAGGGCGGTGTTGGTCCTCAGCTCCACCCCCAGGCGCAGGATGTTGTCGATCTCTTTATTCAGCACGTCCTTGGGCAGCCGGTAGTCGGGGATGCCCACCCGCAACATGCCCCCGGGCTTCTCCAGGGCCTCAAAGATGGTGGGGCGGTAACCCTTCAAGGCCAGGTGATAGGCGCAGGCCAGACCCGCGGGGCCGGAGCCGATGATAGCGACTTGCTCGGGGCGGAGCTCCACCGGCTGCGGGTTGATGGAGCCCAGGTCCACCTGGTCCGCGGCAAAGCGCTTCAGATTGCAGATGGCAATGGGTTCATCCATTTCTTTGCGCCGGCACTTGTCTTCGCAAGGGTGGGGACAGACGCGGCCCAATACGCCGGGCAGGGGCAGCCGCTCCATGATGAGCTTCACCGCTTCCTGGTATTTGCCCATCTTGATGAGCTGCACGTAGCCCTGGACGTTAATTTCCGCGGGGCAGGTGAGGGTGCACGGCGCCCGGTCCAGCTTCTTGATGCCAAAGGCCGACGGGATGGCCTGGGGATAGAGGCGGTAGGCCGCCTTCCAGTCCGCCAGCCCGGTGTTAAATTCATCGGGCATCACCACGGGGCAGACGTTGGCGCACTCCCCGCAGCCGGTGCACTTGTCCAGGTCCACAAACCGGGGCGCCTCCTCCAGGGTGACCTTGAGGTTGCCCGGTTCCCCCTGCACGTCCTTCACTTCCGCGAGGGTATGGATGTGGATGTTGAGATGCCGCCCGCATTCCACCAGTTTGGGGGAAATGATGCACATGGAGCAGTCATTGGTGGGAAAGGTCTTGTCCAGCTGGGCCATGACCCCGCCGATGGCGGGCTTGGCTTCCACCAGGTGCACCAAAAATCCGGAGTTGGCCAGGTCCAGGGAGGCCTGGATGCCAGCCACGCCGCCTCCCACCACCATAACCGCGCCCACGTTGCCGCTTTTAGCCGCTTGTTTCTTCTGTTTCGCCATATTTTATCCCTGCTTCCTGAGCTTGCTCGCGACCAGCTGCCTAAATCCCGGCCGCCGCCAGGATGGCCGGGATTTTGTCCTCCCAGCCGATGGTAGAGATTTGCACGCCACTGTAGCCCTTGTCCTGGATCCCGCGGACGAGCTCCGCGGCAATCTGCACGCATTCCCGGACCCGTTCCGGCGCCTTTTGAATGCGCAGGATGACGTCGGGAGAAATCTGGATCTGTTCAAGGTGCCGTTCGATGTAACGCGCCATGCCCACGGATTTGAGGAGCAAGACGGTGGGGATGATCTTGACCTGGCGCCCGTCCAGCCGCATCTGGAATCTTTCCAGGACTTCCAGGTTGAAGACCGGCGGGGTGACAAAGAAATGGACGCCGGCTTTCACTTTTTCATCCAGGGCGGCAATCTCCTGGTCCAGGGCCGTCTCGGCCAGGCCGACCCTCACCGTGGAGCCCACCAGAAAAGAGGGAGCCCCTTGCAGTTCCACCCCGGCCAGGTCCCTGCCCCCTTGCAGGGTCTGGATTGCCTGGAGCAGCTCCATCAGGCTGAGGTCGTTGACGGCCCGGGCCAGGTGATGATCACCATAGGTGATGTCCTCTCCCTGGACCGCCACCACATTGGGAATCCCCAGAGCCTGGGCGGCCAGCAGATCCGCCTGGAGGGCCAGCCGGTTGCGGTCCCGGCAACAAATCTGGAGCACCGCCTCCAGTCCCTTGGTTTGCAGCAACAGGGCCCCTCCCAGGGAACTCAGCTTCATGACCGCATTGCCCATTTCCGGCACCACAAAGGCGTCCACTTTGGTGCGCACCGCGGCGGCATTGGCCACCAGGGCGGCAACATCGGTCCCCTTGGGCGGCTCCATCTCTGCCAGAACGACAAACTCACCGGAAGCCAATTTTTTCTTTAATTGCATGGAACTCCCCTCTGCTTAATGGGATGACCGCATCATGGCGTTGGAGATGGCCAGCATGAGTTCATCCATGCCAAAGGATTTGACGTGATAATAAAAAATGCCTTTCTGCCGAACCCGACTTTCTTGCTCCGGGTTGTTTTCCTCCGCGGTAATGATGATGGGTAACTTCTGGTCCAGCCCCTTGATGATGGAGATGGCCTCGTAACCCATCTCTTCAGGGATGCGGACATCCATTACCAAGGCGCTGACTTTTCCTTTCTGGAGGGTCATGAGAACGTCTTTGAGGTTATCCACCGCCTTGAGCTGGTGGCCCTGCTCTGTTAGCCAGGAAACGAGGCACTGGGATAACTCACAGCCGCGCTCAGCCACCAGAAGGGTGCCACCTTTACTGACCATAAGACATCTCGATTTTTAACCCGGAAAGTTTTCGAAATACATCACTCTAATAATCTGCAAAGCCTATGCCCAACGGCAAGGGCGACGAAAAGCTAACTAAATTCAGAATCATACCTTTGTGAAATTTCCCGCGAGAACCGCGGGCAGGAGAAACTTTTTCCGGAAGACCATGCCTCTATGAGGCTATTATATTAATTTATCAAGGTAATTAGATGTGTGGGTAAGATTTACTCATTGTTACCAATTTACTCAGGCTGCTTTCCTTTAAATTCTCAGGCTTCTTGAGAAATATGATGGCGAGCGCCAATTTGGAGTGATTTTTCCTGCAACGACTCGGTCTGACAATGCCCCTGGCCATTCCTGCCCAGTTCTGTCACTCTCCCTCCCCTGGCCACGATGGGGTGATCCGATATACGCACCTTTTTTGGGATAACCAAAGTTACCTGTGGGGTAAAAAAATAAACCCTATGGCATTCTTGTTAATCGTTGCACTTAAAACAAGAAGCAACGATTTATTATAATGGTTATCGGGTTGAAGGTAGGTTGGTAGATTCGATTAAATATTTAAAACATCAACATATATTCCTTCAGGAATATCCCTAAATATAATTCCAAAGTTGGTCATATAATCTTGCATGATTGCGAGGCCGTCGTTTAGGTCAAGGTCGTCTAACACATATTTTTGTCTATAAAAATCAATAAGTGCCATAGTATTCTCATTAACCATCGTGGATTTATGCAAAAGTGGCTCAACTTTTTTTAATCTAAAGAAATGGTCTATAAAAGAATATGCGTAAACTATGTCTTTTGAAACTTCATCAAAGCAGGGGTTCACTTGATTAAGGAAATATCTAACATCTCCATGAGATCGAAACCCAGCTATCTGTTCTTTTATTCTCAAATAATAGTTGTCTTTAAGTAATGAATTTACATGGCCAAAAAATGTAAAATTTATAAATCTCCTATAGATAAGTGTCTTCGGCTTCGCAATCTCGTCAACTATTTCAAACGACTTACGGTTTGCATAATACTCGTCATATAAAATATACATGTTAGTAAGATATTCCTGATTTGATCTAGAACCATCTTGAATAAGAGGGAATCTATATTTATTTATAGCGTGAAATAACTCGTGGATATACCATATTGACCTTACTTGAAAATCAAAATTAATTGTATAAAGTAATGGCGAAAATACTATAGCAACACTATCAGATGAATATATTATTTTGGCAACAGCAAAATGCCCACGAATTGCTTCATACGTCTTATCCCCAGATAAACTTCTAACGGTTTCTTGAAAATCTATTGGAACTATTATATTTTTTAGATTTATCGGGAGTTGCCATCTATCTATCACACTATAAAGCGAAATGATTTCTGACTTAATTAATTTTCTTTGTTTTTTAGTTCCAATCTCAACGGTTACTTCCATATAGACACCAATTCAATACCAATTTCCTTTGAAATCAGTCGCTAACAGCAATGGGCCATGCATAAGGAGAATTTTATACAATCTTATAGTTAGCGTTAAGGGCTGGTTGCATCAGGGCGATGGCGGCAAAGCGACGGGCCATATTTGTAAGCTTATGAGTCTTGTCAGGGGTAAGGGAGCTGCCAAGGAGGGCCTTCTCCCGGTAAGAGAGCCTTTTTTTAATGACCAGATAGCCACCGATGTAGTAGTTTCAGACCTTCTCCGGAATGTTCCGACAGTAGGCCACGTCATTTAGTTAGATGTCAAAATTGGCATACCTCTCTTTATCCTTGTGCAAAAAAAATCAATTTGTTGCCGGCGATTATTGCTATCCCCGGAGGTACGAGGTGATGGCTTCCATCTCCCCGGCGCTGAACCCTGAGTTCTCCACCCCTTTGAGTTCGATGTGGGCGAAGTCGATGGGCCCGACGCCATAGGAGTTGGCCGCGATGTGGCCCATGAGGTCAAAGGGCGTCCCGCTCTTAAGCCAGGTCTTCCCCACCAGGTACTCCAGCAGGGTGTCACCCCCCGGCTCCAAGGCAGCGAAGGCGTTGCCCGTCTCCATGTAGGCCCGCTTCAGCAAGGCCCCGCCGAAGACATCCAGGGTCGTGGGGTCTATGGCGGCAATGACGGCCCCGATGTCGATGATGTCT
>Ga0315268_10007325_pt1 | contig 11622 bp, 5 predicted proteins | sample C1_top_MG_FD_204535 | JGI IMG/M metagenome (GOLD analysis project Ga0315268, IMG submission 204535) | Sediment microbial communities from Yellowstone Lake, YNP, Wyoming, USA - C1_top | ecosystem: Environmental > Aquatic > Freshwater > Lake > Sediment | place: USA: Wyoming | collected 2017-08-01 | reverse complement strand
CTTCTTGATTCTCTCAGATTCTATGCTGCGCGCTTCTAAGGCAACACGATCCCAGTATCCTTCCAGTTCCTCAGCCCTCAAGAAACTACCCTCTTCCGTGATCGTCTGATTTTGGAAAAAATCTTCCGAGGAATTCTTGCAGGGGTAAGAATCACTCCAATACACACGAGAAAACTTGTCAAAGCAACCTTCAGACCTGCGTCAACGTAACGTTGACCCGTGAAGTACAAAGTCAAGTTCAGATTTCCAGTTTTATTAATGAAGAAGCCGTTTAGGAAAGAATAGACAGGGAAGGAAGAAATCTCCTCATTTTCAATTAGAGCTTTCCATAACGGATTGTAGGTTTCGGAAAGAACAAGCAAGAAAGGCTCGGTGGCATTGACCTGTAGTCTATAGGTGCATGGGTTAACTATTTCATATTCAATAGCCGCAGTGCTTTTGTTGCTGGCAAACAAATCTGCAAGAGTTGCGTTGTTTTCGTCGCCAGAAAGAGAGACAAGAAGTATCTGGCTGATACCAACCTTTCCAAGCGAACCTAAACTCAGTTCCCGTTCGCCAGCATCCACATAGAAAGTTCCTGCATCAAACCATTGATATCCACTTGAAACGTTGGTCATGGAGACTTCAGACGTCTCGTCACCCAGCTTAACATATATTCGACCGTTTTCCAACATTGAATTGGCGCGTATGAAACATTGATAGTTTCCATTGCGCAGAATTGAAAAGGAACTTGATATCGTTGCGGATTTTTCGTATGCTTCAAGTTCAAATATGCTTGTGAGAGCAAAACCATCGAATTTTGTCACGTATATTCGCATTTTTGTAGTTGTAACGGGATCATCGAAAAAGTGAAGACGAACAAGTTCGGTGTTCCCTGTGACGCTTGCATGCGTGATCCAAGCAGATTGATTACTGTCCCAAGTTTGTATCAGATAGTCCTCAGCATAAGCACGTTCGAAATAGATTTTCGCTGCAACTATTTCTCGCGGATTTGCCCAGTCCAGCTCAAGCCATTGAGGCGGATCCTCGTAAGGGATAGAAGCCCATCTTGTCTTCATGTCTCCATCTGTCACACAGCTTGCATTGATCTTCTCTTCTTGAAGGGATTGAGTTGAACTAGCATCGGCAGCCGCTTCAGGAGAAATGTTGATAAACGCGTTTTCTCCGAGAAGAACATGCCCCTCATAAGCTTGAGAGACAATAGACCATTTTGGAGAAGTCTTCTGCAAAAAGTCTTCAGGCTGAAGCAAGTAGACTATCTTGCCGCTGAACGAACTCAGTCTTTCCGTGAAAGCATTGAGTTTTGTTTCGAACAATGTTTTTTCGGCAAGACAAATAGCATCGATGTCGTTGTAGCCGCTGCCATCATTGATGAAACTCAAGACGTGATGCCCGACGCCTAAATTTGGAGTTGCGATTCTCACCCATTTCAGAGTCGTCCAATAATCCGTTTTTGGGCTGAGCTCTCCCAAAGACTCATCATCCAAGAACAAACTCAGTTTTCCCCGATCTGAAGCAAAAGCTATTCTCATCCAACCCTCATAGTCTCCAGCAACACTAATCGAAAATGGAATATCCACTCTGTGTTGCCCTCGAGTCGTTAAAGTGTCTCCGCCCAAGACGAGTTTGCCCGAGTCTCTCCAAAAAGACGAAACTATCCAGTATTTTGTAACGTTCCCACTTGGAACTGCATAGTCCTTAGCAAGAATCAGATTGACAGAATCGCCCATAAAAGGAATTGCAGCATCGAGAACATCGGCTCCGCCTGAGAAAATAAGAGCTTCTGAAGAACTCAACTTCTCATTTGAAAAGGTGTTGAATGCTTCACTAGGATTCATAAAAACAAGCGCCAAGTCATTAAGATTGAAAGAATCAGTTTTGTACAGAGACGTCAATGCTTCGGAGCCTCCAACGACTATCGCTGAGTTTTTCGGACAGAAAACTCGCTGAGCAAAATGATCACATTCAACAATCACGGAATCGCTCTCATTGTAAACCACGTGCCCACCCTCTTGAGCAAGGATAAAATCCCGCACTTTCTCACTACTGTAAGAAGGAATCACCACGTACCTGTAATTCAACGAACCTAGAATCTTCAGAAAGTCATCTGTCATGTTGTGTTCAACCAGATCTCGCCTCAAATAGTCAAGAAAGAATTTCGAAGCAGGCTCCCAGCCTCCATCCTGCAACACCGGCTTATCATGAATTACAGAACTGTCAAAACCTATGTCATGAACCCAGCCAATATCTGTCGACATGCGACAGAACGCAAAATCAGTTACTGCATTAGGATCATTAGCCCATTCTCCGGGACCCTTATTGACTGTCACGACCTTATAGTCTCCCTGCTGCTGCGCCACCCAATCAAAAGGCTTCACGTAACTTTTGGAAAGTCTGTAGGTGAGCAAACCATTATAGAAAAAGAACCAACACGAAACCAACCCACTTAGAAGTATAAGTATCAACACGGTTACTCCCAAGAAACGGCAAGACTTTCTGAAACCTGCCGACAAATCTTTCAGCACGTCAGCAGAAGCATTAAACGGATCAGCGTGCACATGTTTAGAGATGCGAGTCTTTAACTTGGCAGGTTCATTGAGATTTCCTCTTTCTTTCTTGATATAGTTGTAGACAAGACTGACGAATAACGCCACAAAGAAAGCATTGGAAAAGGCAGTCATCATCTCCCATCTGTTCGGTCTGCGAAAAACTGCGAAATGCGGAATGTTAAGCCAAGCCCAACTGAAGAACCCGCCGAAAGGAGAGTTCGCGCCCTTAGATATGAAAATAGACACAATCGCAGCAGCCAAGAAGAAAATTGTGTATCTGTCTCTGCGGAAAAGAATAGCACAATAACACACAAGAAAAATGACGAAAAGAAAAGCTTGAACTGGAAAATCCGTTATCCCAAAACCTTGACGAACATCTACCACCGAAAGATATCCGCCCTCTTCAGTAGCACCTAAAGCAAAAGCCTCTGCCAGATTTGAAGCACTGAAAGATTCAGCCTCTTCAATTTGATACTTGTACTCTTCAGTCATGAAATATGCCTTGACGTTCATGAAAAATGGAACCGTGAAAAATGCAGTCAAGAGAAATACTATGACTCCGCAAACAGCCAGAAACTTGAGAAGATTCTTACTTCGGTTGACAAGTCTTGTTTCCCTGCTCGGAAATAGCAAGTAAACTGCCAAGAAAAGAGCAAGAAAAAAACCATAGATCACGACACTGTTGGCGTGAAATCCTGTCAAAAACACGGTTAAAGCCAAAGAAGAAAGAATAAAATTCTTTAATCCTCTCTTCACCAAAGCGCGATCCACAAGCAGGAACAGTAAAGGGGCAAAAGCATAGCTGAACACAAGGTCAACATGCCCTTCAGTTAGCTGAGAGAAAAACCACTGATTTAAAACATAGATAAGACCTGCCGACAAGGCAGCAAGATTGTTGTGGGTATAACGATAGGCAAAACCGTGCATGGAAAACCCAGCCAGCAAAAAGCATAGAAAAAGAAAGACTTTGATCGTGGCGACAGCATCCGTAAAAGCGAAGTTCGTGATCATGAAAAACAAGTCCATGAGATTTATGCCTTCAACGAAGCCGAAAGAATATGGACGCCAAACGTAGAGCCACCTGAAATTTCTCGCAAAAATATACTCGCGCGAAACCCACCCGAAAGTGTCGTTTCCGCCTGGAAGCCAGTTTGTGAAAAAGAAATTCCGAAAAACTATCAATGCAATGAGAGCCAAAAGAAGCCAACCAGCCATGAAACCACCTTTTCTCCTAACCCCTGCAGAGAACCTGTCGAATCCTTTCTTCACGAAAGACCCCTCGACCCATGCACCGAACAAACCGCATGAATAACTCAGATATTCAACAACTTTCATGAAGATGAAAACGAACAGAACCTTCAAACTTCTTGTTTCGTTTCCTATTTTTCTAACCGACGACATGCGCAGGATGCCATATCTTCTCACAGTGTTCTTCGGCGCTTTCTTTACTAAATTGGAAAGTGTTTTGCCATATCCGTAGCCTTTAGTTGCGACATCATAGAAAGTCTGGGCACGTTCAAAATGCAGAAGCTGAACTTCAATTTTTCCAAACGTGTATCCAAATGCGCTAAATCTTTGAAGAAAATCAAAGTCTTCCCCGCAAACAAGCTTCTCGTCGAAACCTCCTAGTCTGAGAAAAACGTTTCTTCTGAAAAACCGTGGAATCTCCATCAAATCTGACTGACCTAGCAAAAGCTGTTTTTCGGTTTCACGGCAGAACCCGATCAAACCCTGACCAGTATACTTTTCAGGTATGGTCACCGCTTCTACACTATCTTCCATGCATTTTCTTAGACATCCTTCTATGACTCCCGATTGAAGCTCCATATCTGAGTCAATGAAAAGGAGAAATTCGCCACTTGCTTCTTTTGCTCCATAATTTCTTGCAGCGCTTCTCTCGCTCCTAAGTGATAGAATCTTTGCCCCAAACCTCTTGGCAATGGAGGCTGTTTTGTCTGTGCTAAAGTTGTCAACAACCAACGTTTCTGTATTCTTGTATGTCTGCATTCCAATGGAATTCAAACACTTTTCAATGGTGCTTTGCGAGTTGCATGTTGGAATTATCACCGAGACAAACGGCGAAATCCCTAGTTTTTTCACCAGAGCCTCCTCCACAAGGTGTGAGAAGGTTTTATTTATGAAGTTTCTTTCAGGAATTGAATAAAGCTCGGAATCCGAACAAGACTTACTTTCTAAAGAAACTCAGCCAACTCCTAGATCTTGCGCCAACCTGAACCTTGTAGATTTTGAAAAGTTCGAATTCTTTACCGCATCCTTTACATTGAACGTAAGCGCGGTCATGTCTCAGACCAAGCCAGAAACCCTCACGAGATTCACATTTTGGACAAGCTTTCAGTTGGCTGAATGCAGTTTCGATTTCCCTGAGTTGCACGCTCTTCCCCTTTTCTCCACAAAACCTCTGTCTTATCGAGACTTATCTCTTTTACTACATTGCCGAAACAAACACAGTTTATTTATCATAGGACACAATTTCAAATGCTTGACCCTCATGATAGTCCACACGTTCATCATGGGAATGTTTTCCACCAACTGCTATGTTGCCGCATGCGAAGAAACAGCAGAAGCAATCATCATAGACCCAGGCTTTGACACAGCTGACGAAGCAGAGAAAATCTGCAAGTTCATCAGCGAAAACAATCTCATACCAAGATATATCGTAAACACTCACGGACATCCTGACCATACTTGCGGAAACGGAACAATGAAAAGAAAACTCAACGTGCCAATATTGATCCACGAACACGATGGTCACATGCTAGGAGAAACTGGGAAAAGAATCTCGGAATACTTCGGCTTCAAAGACTCCTCACCTCAAGCAGACATCCTGCTACATGACACGGATATGATAAGATTCGGAAAAACAGCGCTCAAAGTCATACATACTCCAGGACACAGTCGAGGCAGTATTTCACTTTTAGGAGAGAAAGAAATTTTCACAGGCGACACACTCTTCGCAGGCTCCATCGGAAGAACTGATTTCCCAGAAAGCTCAGAACAAGACATGCAACAATCACTGAATAAGCTGGCTCACTTGCCAAACACTCTAATCGTTTATCCGGGGCATGGACCGCGAACCACCATCGGCGAAGAGAAAAACTCGAATCCATTTCTCCAATACTTGGACAAGGCTACAAAGTATTCTTGAAAAGATCTTCCTTATTCGAAATGAACAACTCGTTAGTATGACATTCTTCGCAAGACTCAATAATGTCTTGCAGACCCTTGAAGATTATGACAGGTGTTGCCTCGGTGGCTTGTCCCATTAACAATTCTGCAGCGGCGGCAAGCTCATCCACCACCGCGACATTCTTGACTTTCAAGACCTGCCCAAAAAGGTCTCTTTTTGTTCGATAGTCTTTGAACGGTTTGATTCCTGCAATGCCTATGGCAAAGTTCACCTGTCCACGTCGGAATGGACGGCTGTAGGTGTCGCAGACTATTACTGCAACGTTTTTTCCAGTCAACTTTCTAATGCCAGAACGGCATTTCTGCGCCGATTCATCTGGGTGTTTAGGCAACAGTGCAAAATTACCTCTTCCCTCAACATTAGACTTGTCTATTCCAGCATTTATGCAAACCAAGCCACGCTTATCTTCAACCAACAAGACTTCACGCGTAGCTTTCAACACGCGTTTTGTTTCTCTCAGAACCAACTCGATAAATCTCGGGCTTTTCCCAACTGTTTTGGCAGTTTTAACTGCCTTCTCTGAAGGAACCACATTTTTGAGCCTCATGACTCTGTTTTCAGCTTTCGAAAAAACTTTCTGAGCAATCACCACGGTGTCGCCTTCTTCAATACGCAAATAGTTTCTTCGAGCAGTGTCAACGATTGTTCTCGCCACGTCATCTCCAGACTTCACTAGCGGAAAGCCTTCCAAAGCATACGCAATGTAGCTTTTCAACCTTGCATCCCTTCACGTGTGCTAGGTTGTTCTATTTGCTTCATTAAATCTCTTGCCCAATTTCCCTTCAATCGCCATGGATGTGGAGTTCAGATTTTCGAGCTTTATTTCAGATTCATAATGCTTAAGGGAAAACTGATCAGAGGGATACTGCAAGACCACTTACAAGATGGATGCATGCACATGAAGAAACAATTCAGATTACTCGTTATCCTATTTGTTTTAGTCTCAGGTTCCTTCAGCATTGTAAACAGAACCTTGGTGCCTACTGCAAGAGCAACCTACGTTGAAGGCCCAATAACCGAGGACACTGATTGGACATTGGTCAACAGCCCATTTGTCATATCAAACGACACAATTCTTTATTCAGGAGCGACTTTGACCATAGAGCCAGGCGTAGAAGTAAGGTTTGGCGGGAATTTCTCGCTTACAGTATTAGGAAAACTAGTCGCCAATGGCACAGAAGATAAAATGATAACGTTCACATCAAACAAGATTGCCCGCTCACCTGGAGATTGGGCAGCAATCAATTTCACGGGCATAGAAGCATCATCAATGGTTCATTGCACAGTGGAGTATGCAAAGAGCGGGACAACAGTTTACGACGGCAGCTTGAACATTGACAACAGTGTGTTAAGGCTGAATTCCAATGGAATGACCGTGATAGAGGGAAGTGTTTCAGCTAGGAATACCGAGGTAGCCAACAACACCGAAGCTGGAGTTAACATTGCCGGAGGCACAGTCACCCTTGAAAGCGATACAATTCACTTTAACGGAGACGGCATCACCTTAACTGAATCATCAACTTCATACGTCACGAAAAACGTCATCAACGAAAACAACAATATAGGAATCAGCATGACAGCAACCGACTTTTCAAACACCTTAATTCAAAACAATACACTTTCAGCAAATGGCTACGGATTCTCTATATCGACAGATGCAGCCACGTACATAACTCGAAACTACATTCTGAACAACACCGTCGGCATTTACTATGGAAGCGGAACCAGCCATGAGGCTCACTTCAACGACATCTGCAGCAACGAATTCGGCGTGAACGCTTCATCCACTGCTTTCGCAAGCGTCACATACAATTATTGGGGCAGCAGCACCGGTCCATATCATGAAAGCTTGAATCCACGTGGAACAGGAGATCCTGTGAGTGGAGAGGGAATAGACTTCCTATTCTATTTGTCAAACTATGTTGATTACCAGAATGCGAAGCCGCATGCAGTGCTTTGGGCTGATAAGACTCTTGTTGCTCCGAATCAAAACGTGACCTTCATAGGCGCTGACTCCTACGATGACGGACGCGTTGATCAATACCTTTTCGATTTTGACGACGGAAGCAACAGCGGTTGGACCACATTATCTCTCTTCAATCATTCTTATACCTCACCTGGAACTTTCAACTACACAGCCAGCCTTAGGGTGATTGACGATTTCAACGCAACGAGTGAGAATTCGGCAACCACAACAATCACCGTTCAAAACGGTCTGTCCCAATTGAACGTGGCCGTTGCTCTCAGCGATGAAAGCGTCAACTACAACGAAAACATTTCGGTTACAGCTTACGTGTCAAATCAGTATGGCGCCGTACAAAACGCAAATGTAGCACTGTTCTCGATAAAAGGCGGCATTTTCTCCCCCGCATCAGGCACGACAGATTCGGCGGGCTATTTCAATTCAACTTTCGCCGCACCAAGCGTCACGGAAATCTCTAACATAAGAATAGTAGCGAGAGCCTCCATGCTAGGCTATGCTGACGCGTCTGATCACAAGTATTTGAGAGTCTTGCCACCTCTCAAGGTCACAGTAACGCCAGAACAATCTACTATCAAATCAGAAGCACAAACAAACGTCGCAGTTCTGGTCACTCTCGGAACGGAAATACCGATCCCAGACGCCTTGTTGATACTATCATGCGACAATGGATTCCTATCTGCATCAGAAGAATCTACAGACATAAACGGCACTCAAATAGTCACTTTCACGGCGCCTAAAACGCTAGTAGGAATAGACGCGGTTGTTAGTGTCACAGCAGTGAAAGCTGAGTACGTGATGGGTCAAGGTCAGGCGACAATCCATGTAGAACCGAAGGCACTTTTTGTGGAAGCGAGTGCTGATCCGTCTGCAATCATTTCTGAAGCTTCATCAACGATAACGGTAAGCGTGACTTCAGATGGTGAACCAGTCTCAGGCGCGACTGTTTCAGTGTCTTCGAATCTTGGAGGAAGCTTCGACACCACAACTGAAACCACAGGGTCAAATGGAAACGTGACTTTTGTGTTCAATGCTCCTCAAGTGACAACCCCAGACGGATTGGTCGGTGCCATCGAAGTTACAGCCGTCAAAGATGGATACGTTGATGGAAGCGGACAGGCAACGATAGCCATCGTTCCAAAAATGCTGGCAGTTCAAATGGATGTCACACCGTTGGTCACGATTTCTGAAGCAACTTTCAACGTAAGCGTCCACGTTGCATACTTGTACGATATGAGCGCAGTTAATGGCGCAAATGTTACCGTCAGCTATGCGTACGGCGAGACTGCTACAGTCGAAGGAACCACTGACAGGCAAGGCAACGTGACTCTTTCACTCGCCGCTCCACCTGTAGATACTTCAAGCAACATCACTATTACCGCCTATGCGACCAAAATTGGATACATTGACGGAGAAGAATCATTGACGATAACTGTCAACCCAGGAACAATCGAAGTCACTGTGAAAGCCAATTCAGACATAGTTCCATCAGGCGTCTCAACAATCGTTGAAGTGTATGCCACGCAAAACTCGACTCCTATTGTAAATGCAACTGTCACAATGTCAACGAATCATGGAAACTTTACGCCACTGACTGGCCGAACAGGTCCAACCGGATTGTGCACGTTCACCTATACCTCTCCTGAAACGGCAACGCAGGTGACTGCCAACATAACCGCATCTGCCACGAAGCTTGGCTACATCAGCGGGCAAAATCAGACATCGATAAACGTCACTCCGCCAGTGGCTGCCCAAGGAGGAGGATTTCCATTGATAACGGTACTTCTGATTGTAATTCCGGTGGTGATCGTGGTGGTTTTGGCGGTTCTGATCAAGACGAAGAAGCTTGTTGTTACGTCTGAGGATGAGGAGTAAGGGGTCTCTCATGTATCGTGAGACGCAATATTTAATAGACCGTTTGCTCATCAAATATGAGCGTACAGGAGAAGTACAATGACACAGATACACCTTAAAGACACGTTAGTCAAACTCAAGAAAGTCAGAATCAAATTCAAATTCGGAACACATGAACAAGCCGCAATTCCACCTCCACCGCCAAAACCAGTACCAAGAGGATACAAAATAATCGAAAAATACCCTCTATACGAACCTTTCGCGCACGTTGCAGTCGCACAAAACCCCAAAACAGGAGAATACAAATACATACTAGACGAGCTGCAACTTGACCCACTCGAAAGAGGTGTATATCACCGCATCCTCGAAATCCTGCTTGCAGAAATAGAATCACCAAAAGAGGAAATTTTAGATCCAAGAAAATTCTTCGCGGAAGAAGCCAAGAAAATCGTGGACAAGTACCGCATAAGCCTCGGTTGGCTGCCCGACGTTTCATGGTACAAAATCCTTTACCATGCAGAAAGAGATCTCGTCGGCTTCGGCAGAATCGACCCTCTCATGCGTGACCCAAACATCGAAGACATTTCATGCGACGGAGTGAACAGATCAGTCTACATTTGGCACAGAAACTTCGAAAGCATCGAATCAAACATCGAATTTGAAAATGACGAAGAAATCGACAACATGGTCGTCAAACTCGTGCACATGGCTGGGAAACATGTAAGCTCAGCCTTCCCCATCGTAGACGCTTCACTACCAGGAAAACACAGATTGGCAGTCTGCTACAGAAGAGAAGTCACACCCTTTGGCACAGCCTTCACCATCCGAAAATTCAGAGAAGACCCCTACTCAATCATAGACCTGATAAACATAGGCACCTTCTCAGAAGAGATGGCGGCCTACTTCTGGGTGTGTCTCGAAAACAGAGCGTCAATAATGGTTTTGGGTGGAACAGCAGCTGGAAAAACAACAGCTCTCAACGCCCTCGGCTGCCTAATCAGGCCGGCAAGCAAAATTATCACGATAGAAGAAACAGCCGAGCTTAACCTGTCAGCTGAGAACTGGGTCTCACTAATCGCCAGACAAAGCTATGGCTTGGGCGGCGGCAATGTGGGGGAAGTGTCACTGTTTGACCTTGTAAAAGCAACCTTGAGACATCGTCCAGACGTGCTCATAGTGGGTGAGGTAAGAGGTCAAGAAGCATACGTGCTTTTCCAGGCTTTGGCCACAGGACACGGTGGAATGTGCACAATGCACGCCGAAAACTTGGAGTCTGCAGTTAAACGTTTGACCCAGAAACCGATGGATATATCACCGGCTTACGTGCCGCTGATGAACCTTGTATTGTCGATCCAGCGTGTTCATCTAACTAAAGGCACCGAGAAGAAGGCGTATAGAAGGGTCATGAATAGCAACGAAATCGCAGACTATCAAGACTACAGAACAGTTTTCAAGTGGAATCCGACAAAAGATGAGCAAATAGCTTCATTCGACAAAAGCGTGATGCTGTCATCCATTTCTGAGCGACTCGGTGTTTCAAAGAAGGATCTGATAGAGGAAATCGGCAGGCGCAAGGAAGTACTTCACTGGATGCGTGAGCGCAACATAAGAAGCTACAAAGACGTAGCTGCTATTGTTGCGGAGTATTACGCTAGACCAAAGCAAATCTACGAAAAGGTTGTTGCTGGGGAGGAGGTGAAGGCGGTTGCCGTTCCTAGAAACCCTTGAGGCTTGGTCATTTAGAATCTTCGGCGGAATAGCCCCATCTTTCTTGAAAAACGTATTCGAGTTCAAAGACTATCTGGAAAGAGCGAAAATCAGAATCTACGCCGAAACTTACGTTTCTCTAATGTTCTTCATTGCAGCCTTGACGCTGCCTGCAATGTTCGTGTCCATAGCAATCGTGTACTTCTACGGTTTCATGCCTATCATCTTCCTAATTCCGCTCCCGCTCTACGTTATAATAGGATTTATGCTAATTCCAATATCTAGAGCAGGCGACCGAGCAAACAACCTAGAAAGAGAAATGC
>Ga0315268_10007324_pt1 | contig 11622 bp, 10 predicted proteins | sample C1_top_MG_FD_204535 | JGI IMG/M metagenome (GOLD analysis project Ga0315268, IMG submission 204535) | Sediment microbial communities from Yellowstone Lake, YNP, Wyoming, USA - C1_top | ecosystem: Environmental > Aquatic > Freshwater > Lake > Sediment | place: USA: Wyoming | collected 2017-08-01 | reverse complement strand
TGCCGATATTGAGCAGGGGAAGCTCCGCGACCTGCCGTGACCTCCAAGACGCAGGAGGGATTTTGGCGCTCTTTCGAGGCTCTGCCGGCAGAGGTCCAGCAGCAGGCGCGGGCGCGGTTTCGTCTCTGGCAGAAGGACGCCTTTAACGCGGCGCTCCATTTCAAACCCCTATTTGGAGATGTCTGGTCGGTGCGTGTGAGCCACCAATACCGCGCTTTGGGCCGGCGCAAGGGCAGCCTCATCGTCTGGTTTTGGATTGGCTCGCACGCGGACTACCAGCAGTTGATTAGGCGGCAGCGCTGAGAGCGCGCGACCGCGGCGCTCGCTTTGGCTCAATCGCCAATAGGGATTTCGCATTCCGCACTCCGCACTCCGCAGTCCGCACTTAGAGCGCTTCCGCCACCAGGTCGCCCACTTGCGCGGTGCTGTAGCCCATCTTGCCGGCGGCCAGGCTCTGGAGCTTCTCGCGGACGGTCTTGATGACGGCGTTTTCGATGGCCTGGGCGGCGGCGGTTTCGCCCAGGAAATCCAGGAGCATCTGCCCGGCGCAAATGGCCGCCAGCGGGTTGATCACGCCCAGCCCGGTGTACTTGGGCGCGCTGCCGCCGATTGGCTCGAACATGCTCGTGCCCGCGGGGTTGAGGTTGCCGCCGGCCGCGATGCCCATGCCGCCCTGGATCATCGCCCCCAGGTCGGTGATGATGTCTCCGAACATGTTGTCGGTGACGATGACGTCGAACCACTCCGGGTTTTTCACGAACCACATCGTGGTGGCGTCCACGTGGGCGTAGTCGCGCTTGACGTCGGGGTAATCGCGGGCGCCGATTTCGTGGAAGGCCCGCTCCCACAGGTCAAAGGCGTAGGTCAGCACGTTGGTCTTGCCGCAGAGGGTCAATTGCGCCTTCTGGCCGGCGGCCACGTCGGCGGGTTTGAGTCCGCCCCAGGGCTGCGCCGCGTGGCGTTTGCGGGCGAACGCGAAGGCAAACCGCAGGCACCGCTCGACGCCGCGCCGGGTGTTGACGCTTTCCTGGACGGCGATTTCGTTTGGGGTGCCTTTGAACACAAAGCCGCCTGCGCCGGTGTAAAGGCCCTCGTTGTTCTCGCGCACGACCACGAAGTCAACGTCGGCGGGGTGTTTGTCTTTGAGCGGGCAGAAGCGGGCGTCGTAGAGCTTGACCGGGCGGAGGTTGATGTACTGTTCCAACTCGAAGCGGAGGCGCAGCAAGATGCCCTTTTCGAGGATGCCGGGCTTGACGTCGGGGTGGCCGATGGCGCCCAGCAAAATGGCGGGGAACCGGCGCAACTCGGCCACGGCGCTGTCCGGCAGCACTTCGCCCGTGCGCAAGTAGCGCGCTGCGCCGAAATCGTAGTTTGTCCAATTGAGTTTCAGCGAAAACTTCTGCGCGGCGGCTGCCATCACTTTCACGGCCTCGCGGACCACTTCTGGCCCCGTGCCGTCGCCGCCGATGACTGCGATGTTGTAGGTCTTCATAAGGGCATTCGTCCTGCCGGAACGCGGGATTCATTCCGCAGGGCGGGGCGGTTGTCAAGGAGAAGGCGGAATCAATTCCGCCCTCCGAAGAACGCCCTCGGCGCACCAGGGCAACGCAAATCGGCCGCTTGCGGAAACCGAAGCCCGCCTGTGGTCGAATTGGCTGGCGCTGCTGTCGGCCATGTTGCATCATTTGGGCGTGCAAACCGTTGAAAAGGTTGGTGCCGATTAGGCGCACCCCACACCCCACTGAAGTGGGGTGTCAATGAGAGACCAATTCTGCTTTTCCGCGTTTCATCCGCGTTTCATCTGGCTAAACTGCATTTTCTGATCAGCGCACCTATGAAAACCCACACCCGTCGCGAGTTTCTGGCCGCCGCCGGCCTGGGCGCCGCCACCGCCGCCGTGCGCGCCCCGGCGCTGTTAGCCCAACTGAGCGGCGAACGCCCGCCGCGGGCCGCGGGCCTCACCGTGCTGAACCCCCGCGCCCGCGTGCCCGTGGGGCTGATCATTGACGACTCCACCTGCCTGGTGAACCTGAACCGGTTTGCGATGCCGCAGTTTGACCAAGCCTTCGGCGGCGCCAACCCGGCCTACAAACGCAACTGGCGCGAGTGGCCGGCGGAGATTCCCGACGCGTTCGTGCGCAAGTTCGGCGAATGGTGCGCCGCCCAGGGCGTCAAGGGCAAATACAGCATCGTGCCTTACCCGGCCTGCGTGGGCCGGCTCGACCGCCTGTTGCCGGGCTGGACGGACCGCGAACTGAGCGAGAGCCTGGCCGTGGTGCGCACGCTCATGGCCCCCAACTGGGACATTCACCCCGAAATGGTCACCCACACGCGCGTGATTGACACCCAGACCGGCCAGCCGTACCCGGAGTGCTCGCTCAAGTTCATGGAGAACTGGGACTGGACCACCGGCAAGTCCGCCGACCAAATCGCTGATTACCTGGCTTACGCGCTGCGCATCCTCAAGAACGTCGGGCTGCCTTGCGAGGGCATCACCACACCCGGGGGCTTCGGCAACCAGGCCCGGCCTCAACTGGCCCAAGCCACGCTCCAGGCGGTGCGCGACGTCTTCGGGGCCGAGATTCCCCACTACTTCCGCGACCTGCATGAGAGCGGCCAGGAGAGTGTCGCCCCGCGCGTCGAATACGCCAGCGGCTTGGACGGCCCAGACCCGCGCTGCGTGGTGAGCATCCTCGGCTGCACGGGCGACTGGACCGGCGGCTGGGACTGCACCGAGCCCGCCGGGACCGACCGCTTCATTACGCCCGACTTGCAGCAGGGCCGGATGGTCGAAGTCATCCAGCGCGGCGAGCCGGCCCTGATGGTCTGCCACTGGACGGGCATTTATTGGAACGGCCAGGAACGCGGCTTCAAGATCTTCCAGGAGGTCGTGCGCCGCTTGCAGGCGCGCTTCGACAACCTGCTCTGGATGAAACTGGCCGAGGTGGCCCGCTACTGGGCGGCGAAGGAACTCACGCGCATTGAGCGCAAAGCGGGCGGTTTCACTTTCCGCGCGCCCTTTGCGTGTCCCGATTTCACCGTGCGTTGCGAGGCGGACACAAACGTGGCGCCTTGCCTGCGCCTGGGCCAAGCGCACGCCCAACTCAAGGAAGTCCTCAGCGCGCCGAGACTCACCCCGGGCGCATGGTGTCGGGAGGGAAAGTTCCTGACGGTCTGCTTCGCCCTGCCCAAGGGCGAGTCGAGCCTGGAGCTGGCCGGGGAGAGGGCGGTTTGAGTTGGTTCCCCGAGCGGGCGCACATGCCAGTTTGCGCTGAGCGCGGGATTCACGCCGCCCGCGCTGGATAACTGCGTGGACCAAACGCAAGCAGGGTTGCATTTGGTTGCGCTAAAGGCAAAACTAGCGGCAAATGGTCAAGCGACTCCTGGTCACTGGCGGCGCCGGGTTCATTGGCTCGCACTTGGTGGAACGGCTGCTGGCTGATGGCCTGGCTGTGACGGTGGTGGACGATTTTTCCACCGGGCGCCAGGAGAACCTGCAGGCGGTGGCGGGGCATCCGCATTTGCGGGTCATCGCGGCCAAGGTGTCGGCCTGCCAGGAGTTGGAGGCCATTGTCGCCGAAACCCAGGCGATCTATCACTTGGCCGCCGCCGTTGGGGTGGAGCTGGTCGTCAAGTCGCCCATCCGCACCATCCAGACCAACCTGGAGGAAACCGAGGCGATCCTGTCCGCGGCCAGCAAATACCAAGTGCCCGTCCTGCTCACTTCCACCTCCGAAGTCTATGGCAAGAGCCAACGGGAGGTCTTCGCCGAAGAGGATGACTTGATCATCGGGCCGCCGTACCTGGGGCGGTGGAGTTACGCCTGCTCGAAACTGATGGACGAGTTTCTGGCGCTGGCTTATGCGCGGGAGCGCGGTTTGCCGGTCATTATCGCGCGCGTCTTTAACACGGTCGGGCCGCGCCAGACGGGGCGCTACGGCATGGTGTTGCCGCGCTTCATCGCCGCCGCCAGGGCGGGCCGGCCGCTGCGGGTGTTCGGCGACGGGCAGCAAACGCGCTGCTTTTGCTACGTGGCCGACGCGGTGGAGGCGCTGGTGCGGTTGCAGAACTGCCCGGCGGCGCGCGGCCAGGTTTTCAACGTGGGCAGCGCCGAAGAGACTTCCATCCTGGCCCTGGCGGAGTTGGTCATCAAGGTCCTGGGAGCTTCTTCGCCCGTGGAGTTGGTGCCTTACGATCAGGCCTACGCGCCGGGATTCGAGGACATGCGGCGGCGGCGGCCCAGCCTCGAGAAACTGGCGGCCTTCACCGGTTTCCGGGCGCAGCGGTCACTCCAGCAGATCATCCGCCTAACGGCGGCGGCAGAGTCTGGCCAAAAAGACAGGCGCCCTGGGCGGGCGCCTGTATGACTAACTGGATTAAGTGCAGATTAGTACTTCTTGCTGGGCACAGAGACGTAGTTGTCGTCGTCCCCGGAGTTCCTGCATTGTTCACGCAGGCGCGGGCCGGTGACCTGCTGCACACTGCCGTCAGAGAGCACGACGTTGCCGGCGCTCTGGTGCATGTCCTTTGACCAACCGCATCCCTTCGGGTCGGTCGGACCCTGCTCGACGGTGCCGGCTTTGCCGCCCAAGCGCGCGAAGGCGTCCTTGGTGTCGTTGAAGATGACATTGTTGGCCCCGCCCATGTTATTAGTGATGTTCCGATCGCCGGCGAGCATCATCTGCGGCCGGGATTCGTCAGCATCCACCCCCAGGAAGTAGCTCAGAAACTTGTTTCCGACGCTGTTGGCCGGCGGGGGAAACTTGGGGAAGGCGGTCGTGAAGTTCGTCGCAATAGTGCGACCACTGTCCGCCGGGCAGACGATGATCTTGGGCGTAGCCAGTTCGTTGGACAACACCTGGAAGGCCACATAGGTGTTGGCCGCCGCGGCGGCGTTGCGTCCCCCGGGCATAAGCTCCGAACTGCCCCCGTCGTTGGTGGAGACAGACATCGGGAAGCGATCCCCGTTGTCAGTCGCAAACAGGCGGAAGGCAACGCCGATCTGGCGCAGGTTGTTGGCGCAGTTGACCCGCTGGGCTTTGGCTTTGGCCTTGGCCAGCGCGGGCAGCAACATGCCGGCAAGGATGGCAATGATGGCGATCACGACTAACAACTCGATTAGCGTGAAGGCCCCGTTTTTGTTCTTCCGAAACAGTCGGCTCATAAGTTTTTTCTCTTTTGTTCCGTCTATTCTCGTTGTTTTGGGTTACGGTTTTCGGGGCGCCCTAAGGAACCGGTCAGGGCGTCACGAACTTCCGGAGACTTTTTAGCAAAAGCAATGCCAGCCCGTCTAGCACAATCTTCGCTAAAAGTGGCCCCGCCAAGCGGGCGTTGGCGGGCCGGTGTCTTGCCCCGGTTACCGGGCTGATCCCGGTGGCACCCCCTGGCCAAGCAGCGGGCAGGCGTGCGGCGATGTTGGGCGGCGGTTTTTCTAACAGGTTGCGTGACAAGAGGATAAGAGGTCGAAACGGTTCCCTGGCCGGCGTTGCCTGGGTGCCGCCCGGCTCCGGCTGGGGGTGGAGCAGGGGGGTGAGCCAGCCTGTGCCCCCGGGCCACCGGGTCAGCCCCCAGGGGTGGCCAAGCCTGCCGGAGGGCGGGTTTTCGCACCAAGTGCGTGAAAAACGCGCATCGGGCGCCACCTTCGAGGTTCGCCGCTTCACTGGGCCATCGGCTTCATCGTCAACGGGTCGCGCAGGGGAAGTTGAGTGACTTTGCCCTTGGCCAATTCTTCCAGCTTGACTGGGTGATCGGGATGGCCCAGGAGGATTTCCTGTTTCTGGCCAACAACCAGGATCACCAGTCTGTCCAACGTCAGGTACTTCCGGGCGACGCGCAGCGCGTCTGCTTTGGTCACGGCGGCGAGCATGCGGCGGTAATTCTTCCAGTAGTCAGGCTCTTTGGCGTAACGCCCGGAAAGCTCATCTTGCGCGAAAGTGCCGGCCACCTGGCCCTTGGTGGCGAACCGGCGCGGGAAGGAGTCAATGAACGACTTCTTGGCGGTGTCCAATTCCTGGTCGCTCACTGGCGCGGCGGCAATCTGCTTCAATTCCTCCAGCACGATCGAAACAGCGTAAGCCACCGTGCGGGACTTGGTCTGAAAGCCAGCCGTGAACACGCTCGGATAATAGGTGCCGCCGGGGAACGAGGAGTACGCCGAATAAGCCAGGCCCTCGTCGGAGCGCACGCGGTTCATGATGCGCGAGGTGAAGCCGCCGCCGCCGAGGATGTCGTTCATGATGGTGACGGCGTAAATGTCCGGGTTATCGCGCATGATGCCAGGCAGCAGGACCGAAATCCGCCCCTGGTTCACGTCCTTTTCGACAAGGTACGCCCCGGGCTGGGCGAAGGTTGGGTGGGCGGGAACCGGCGGCGCGAGCTCGCCCTTGAAAGGCCAGTCCGAAAAGAGCTTCTCCAACCGCGCCACCATGTCGGCCCGGTCGAAGTCGCCATTGGCGGCGACGACGAAGTTGGCGGGGTGGACCCATTTTTGGTGGAAGGCGAGCAGGTCAGCCTGAGTGATGGCCTCGACGCTGGCGGCCGTAGTGTGGTGGTTGACGAAAAAGTCCTCTCCGTAAGCGAGGAAGCCCCGTTCGCGGCTTTCGATGTCGCCGGAGTCGTCGTTGCGCTGCTTCATCTCCTGGAGCATCTGTTGCTTGCGGAGGGCGAGCTTGTCTTCCTGGAAACGGGGCGCCGTGAGCACTTCGCGCAGGATCGCTAGGCCCTCGTCCAAGTCCTTCTTCAGCAAGTTGAGCGACACGCTGCCCTGGGTCTCGCCCAGGCCTGAATTCATCTGGGCGGCCAGGAAGTCCAGGCGCTCTTCGAGTTCTTCGGCGGTTTTGGATTTGACCCCGCCGCGCACCAGCAGATAGCCCGTCAGGTGCGCCAGGCCTTCTTTGCCGGCGGGTTCCAGGTAGTCGCCCGCGCGAATGAGGACGACGATGTTCACCAGCGGCAATTCGCGGTCCGGCACCACGTAGGCGACCGGGCCGGTCTTGAGCGCCACGCGGAAACTGGCCGGGTCGGGCGGCTCGTAGGTCAGCGGCGGAAATGACAGCTTTTCAGGCCGGTCGGGGATGTCCGCCGCGCGGGCGGCGAACCACAGCGATACAGCCACGGCCGAAGACAAGAGAATGCGAGGGACAGGCATATTAGCGTGAAGGTTGGGGCAAGCGCGCAGACCGGGAAGGTGGCCGTTTGATCCGCACAAGCTGGCCGGACAGGTTTGGTCGTTGGGTGATTTCAAGGGAAGTCCCCATCTGTGAAGAGCCGTGCCATGCTCACTCCCCTCGCCGCTCCGCTGGCGAAAGCTTGAGCGCCGCCGAGCAAACTCCCTCAAGCGCAGTCATACCGCCGAAAGTCTAGCACGACCGCGCCCCGCTGCAAGCTCCCATCATTTGGCCCCAGCCTGACCAGAAAGTGGCGCTTGGGTGCCTGCGCGCCAAGCGTCTTGGACTGTGCCCGCTTGCCGGCACTGCCGCTTTTGCCACCAGTGCGCCGGCGAAAGCGCCAGGGGACTGGCGCAGTCCAAGGCGCCTCGGGCGCAGCCAGCCAGGGAACCGGAGCGCGCTGAAAAACCAGCCTCGGCGAGCTGGGGGCGTTGCCTCCCCCGGGGCCCGGGGCACTCCGCCGCCGTCATTGACTGCTCCGAATGCTGTTTTTTAGCTGGGGTTTGGCCGGGCCGGGGCTTACAATGAATCTGCAGGGCGGATCATGGGCGGCCGGCAATTGGTCCAGGCATGGAGAAGATACTGGTCATAGACGACGATGACGACTTCCGGAGCATCCTGTGCGATGCGCTCGGGCAGAAGGGCTACGAAGTTCTCGCGGCTGGTGACGGCGACCGGGGAATCGAATTGGCCCGCGCCCATGTGCCCGACTTGATTATCAGCGACGTCCACATGGGCCGCCGGGATGGTTACGGCGTGCTGGCGGCCTTGCGCGAGGAGCCCGCCACCGCCGCCGTGCCGTTCATCCTCATGACCGGGCTGGCGGATGCGGCGGGGATGCGCCGCGGCATGGAGCAAGGCGCGGACGACTACTTGGCCAAGCCCTTCACGATCGCGGGGTTGTTTGCGGCCGTCGAAGCCCGGCTCAAGAAACAGGCCTCTATCAGGCAACAGGCCGAGAAGCAGTTGGAGCAACTGCGGGCCAACATCAGCCTGATGTTGCCGCACGAGTTGAACACGCCCTTGACGGGAATCCTCGGCATCGCTGAGATCATCGGCTCAAGCGCCCGGAGTCTTTCGCCCGCTGAATTGGAGGAATTTGCCCAAACCATCGTGACCAGCGGCGAGCGTTTGCGGCGCTTGATTCAGAATTTCCTGCTCCACGCGCGGTTGGAGCTGTTGCGGGCCGACCCGGCGGAAGTCAAGTCGCTGCGCCAGCACGGCACGGTGGAGGCGCGCGCCTGTGTGGAGGAGGCGGCGCGCAAGCAGGCCGCCGGCGCGGGCCGCCTGCCGGACCTGAGTCTGGAGCTTGAGGCCGCCATGGTGGCAATGTCGCCGGAGTTCCTGGCCAAGGTCGGGGAGGAGTTGGTGGGCAACGCTTTCAAGTTCTCCGCCGCAGGCACGCCGGTGCGGGTGGCGGCAGGCCCGGCGGACGGCGCCTGGCGCCTGACCGTGAGCGACAAGGGGCGTGGCATGAAGCCAGAGGAGGTGGCGGAGATTGGCGCTTACGTCCAGTTTGAGCGGCATTTCTACGAGCAGCAAGGCTCCGGGCTGGGCTTGTTCCTGGCCAAGCGCCTCACCGAACTCCACGGCGGCAGGCTTTGGGTGGAGAGCCAGCCGGGGGAAGGGACGCTCGTCGGCGTGGAGTTGCCTCTGGCCGCGGCCTGACTGGAAAATGCAGTTCAGCCACGGATGAAACACGGATTCGACACGGATTGGGCCGGAGCGCCGGCTGCCAGCCGGCTTATGACGGCCGGAGTTGACGAAACCGCCCGCCGTTCATCCGCCCCGTTTTCATGGCTTCTGGCGCCACGCGCGGCATGGCGTCCGCCCCGTCAACTGACGGTGTCTTAGCCGCCGGCGACGATCTTCACAATCTCCAGCCGGTCGCCGGCAGCCAGGGGCCGCTGGGCGAACGCCGACGGCGCCACCGCTTCGCCATTGTGCTCCACCACCACGCTGCGCGGCAGGAGCTTCTGAGCGACGAGGAACTGCTCCAGTGAACAGGGCAGGCTGACCGGGGTTTGCTGGCCGTTGGCGATGACAAATGGGGTTTCCATAAAGCCTCTCGGGTTTTAGCTAAGCAGGGAAAGCCGTGCCGTGATCCAAGTTCAGACCTCCGGCCAGGACGCAGCGCGCCGCAAAGAATCGAAATGGTCCGAGAAGGAGAACGAGAGCGAGGACGATTCTGTGGTCAAGGTTTTGTCCGCGTTTCATCTCTGTTCCATCCGTGGCTGAGCCCCGTTCCCAGCTCAGGCCGTCAGCGCGGCGTCCCAGTCTTTCCAGACCGGTTCGTAGCCGAGTCGGCGGATCAGGTCGCTGACTTCCCTGGGGGACCGGTGGTCGGCGATCTCGAATTGGACCGTTGCGTGGTCGGCAGGAGCGCCTGGGGCGGTCCAGGCGCCGGCGTTGCCCGCCAATTCGGCGAGGCGCCAGCCGCGGCTTTTGTGGAGTCGCTCCTGGCCGGCGCCCGTGTAACCACCCGGCTCGGTATGGCTGCCGGCGCTCATCAGGGTAATGCCCAGCGAGATAAGCCCATCGCGCAGGCGCGGCGGTTCGCGGGTCGAGAGCACCAATCCGGCGTCCGGCAGAAAGAGCCGCAGGGCGCACACCAACTGGACCAATTCGCGGTCGGAAACCGGGCACGGCGGCGCAAAATCTCCGGCGCACGGGCGGAGGCGGGGCACGGATATGGTCAGTTGAGCCTTCCAGCAGTGGCGCCAGAGCCAAGCGGCGTGGGCGGCCAGCGCCAGAGCGTCGGCGCGCCAGTCGCCCAGGCCCAGCAGCGGCCCGATGCCCAAGCGGCGAAAGCCAGCCGCGAACGCCCGTTCCGGCGCAGCCAGGCGCCAGTCAAAGTCGCGCTTGGGCCCCGACGGGTGCAATCGGGCGTAGAGGTCCCGGTCGTAGGTTTCCTGGTAAATGACCAAGCCCTCCGCGCCGGCTTGCGCGAGCCGGCGGTAATCATCGGTCGCCAACGTGGCGATTTCGAGCGAAAGGCTGGGCACTTCGGCGTGCACCGCGCGAACGCACTCCAACAGGTACTCCAAGGAGATGAGCTTGGGGTGCTCGCCGGCGACCAGCAAAAGGTTCCGGAAGCCTTGCTGCTTGAGGGCGCGCGCCTCGCGCACCACTTCCTCCACTGAAAGCGTCACCCGTAAAATCGGATTGTCCCGCGAAAAACCGCAGTAGAGGCAGTCGTTGACGCATTCGTTGGACAAATAGAGCGGGGCGAACAGGCGGATGACCTTGCCGAAGCGTTGCTGGGTGAGGGCGCGCGCGCGGCGGCCCAGCGATTCCAGCAGTTCGCCCGCGGCCGGCGAGAGCAGGCAGGCGAAATCCGCCAGGGCCGGCTTGGGGCGTGCCAGGCTCTCCCGCACTGCGGCGGGCGTCGCGGTGCGGGCTTGCTCCGCCAACCGCGCCCGCGGCAGCGTGCCAAGCTCATCGGCAAAACTCACTCCCCAACGGTATCAGAACCGGGGCTGGCTGCAAGCCGGTTGAAGAGGCAGAGGGGCGGGGGAGCAGGGGGGCGGATGGGGCGGTGGTAGGGCGCGCAGTCCCTTGCGCGCCGGGGCAGCAGGGGAGCAGTAGCTCCCGCGCTTGGGCTTCTTTATGCGCGTTGATCCGTGGCGGGACACGAGCGCAGGCTCACGCGGGGACAGCGGCCTCAAAGTCAGCCAAGTCACGCGCGTAGTCCGGGCACGCCGCCACGTCCGCCGCAGTAAGGTCGGGGAATTCCGACAGGATGGCCCCGGTTTCTTTTCCGGCGGCAAGGTAGCCGAGGACCAGGGCCGCCGGAATTCGGGTGCCTTTCACGCACGGTTTGCCGCCAAGGATTCGCGGGTCAGTTTCAATTCGGTCGCGCCAGTTCATGCCTTTACCATAGCTTCTTTCTCAGCCTTTGTCACGCTCACCGCAGCAGGATTAGCCATCGTTGCAGTCAGGTCGAGGGACGACCGAGAATCCCTTCATGGTTCAATGCCTTTTGCCTTCAGAAAGCGTGCGACGTCCTGCCACTGGATCGCATGCCCGATAACGAGCTGGGTCTGCTCTCTAAGATACCGCACTACCATTTCGATAACCTGTGCCTCCGACAGCGTTTCTTCAGTGCCGTCGGGTTTCTTCGTGGTGAGAATGAATCCTGATCTTTGTGTCTTGAGCGCGCTTAGAGCCCTCTCAATGTGGAGAGCTAACGGTGCCAACTGTTTGCCTACAACGACGCCGATAACCGTGTTGCCCTCAACCAAGGGGCTGCCGGAATTCCCCGCGTTGATGGCCACGTTGATAAGAAGTCTCGGAACGATTTGCCCGCTTGCGAGCTTGACTTGGTCACTTCCTGCGATATAGCCCCAACTGGGGAGTGGCACCTTGCCTGCGTAACCATCGGGGGAAGTCCCACGCTGTAACCCGTGCACCGCGGTTGCACTGAGAGTTTGTGCTGATGCACAGCGCGGGCCAT
>Ga0315268_10007323_pt1 | contig 11623 bp, 14 predicted proteins | sample C1_top_MG_FD_204535 | JGI IMG/M metagenome (GOLD analysis project Ga0315268, IMG submission 204535) | Sediment microbial communities from Yellowstone Lake, YNP, Wyoming, USA - C1_top | ecosystem: Environmental > Aquatic > Freshwater > Lake > Sediment | place: USA: Wyoming | collected 2017-08-01 | reverse complement strand
AAACTGCTAAAAGAGCACCATTAATAACTGCGATTCTCCGTTTACCCCTTTGTCTTCGTCAAAACCGTTATCAACCAAAGTCTTCTCGCTCGAGGCAGAAATATGATTATTATCGTTGTAATCCCCCTGGATCCCTATGTAACAACCAGGAGGAACAGTTACCCCATACCTTACCGCCCCCGCTGGCCAATAATTCCAATCGTACAAACCGGCCCACGGTGTTCTGATCGGCCACTGTTCTATGTAAGGGCCATCCCAGTTCGTCTGTATTATATTATTCCAGTTCGCAGGGAATCCTTGAGCAACCGGATTGTAACCTGCCATTTGGGATGGCCTTTCAGGACAAGCCGCATCTGGCTGCATAAAACCCGGGTCAGCGCCCCTGTTTACATCAGGAGGCCAGAATCCAATGTCTGCGTAATAAGCCTCGCTGGCAACCCTTAAAGCTTTAGCGTCACTCATTCCCCGGGTTATTTTCGACTTTTCTATAGCCCGAAAAGCGTTAGGAGCGACAACGGCCGCCAGGATCGCGATGATCGCAATAACTACAATAAGTTCAATAAGAGTAAAAGCTTTCTTTTCCACCGTAGTACTCGATTACCCAGCAAAAGCATCTGTCTATGAGCCGCTTCCTATTTTTAATTATACCACTCTCGTTATAAAATAAAAAGAATTTTATGGCGGGATCTTAAAACAACTTACTGATAAAGGTAAAGGGGACGCTTCTATTTATTCCGGAAAAAAGCGTTCTGTAAAAATAAATAGAAGCGTCCCCTTTATTGCTTACTTATTCGTCGGGTAATTTTTCTTTTATTTTCTTTAAGACCGCAAAAAGATCTGCCGGCTTACAAATGATATCGTTGCTCAAATAGCCTAATTTTCTTAGAATCTCAGATTCGTCGGCTTCAATAGTGCCGGTAAAAATAATAACCGGCACCTCTTTTTTGCTTTTCCTGAGCTGTTCTAATATTTCCTGGCCTTTCATACCCGGCATCCGTAAATCCATAATTAGCAGGTCAAAATTATCCGTGGCCATCTTATGTATCGTTTCAAAGCCGTCTTCAGCCAGGGAAACATCATACCCATTAAGTTGGAGAAACCTCATTATAACTTCCCGGATCACCTTTTCATCATCCGCAATCAGAATTTTACGCATCAACTTTCTCCTTAAGCGGCAAAAAGATAGAAGCAGTTGTCCCCTGGCCTATTTTACTCTCAAACGTAAGTTCTCCGTGATGCGCTTTAACAATGCCATAGCAAACAGATAATCCAAGCCCATTGCCTTTTTCTTTGGTAGTGAAAAAAGGTTCAAAAATATGTTTAATGGCTTCTTCCGGCATCCCGCACCCGGTATCGCTAAAATCGATCCTGATCATGCCGTCTACGCATGAAGTGTTTACCGTAATCTCTCCCCCCTTTTCCATCGCGTCTTTAGCGTTATTCAAAAGGTTCATGAAGACTTCCTGCAGCTGTTCCTCATCAATATAAATAAGGGGAAGACCCCGGCCGTAATTTCTTTTTATTTTCACGCCGGCAAGATTAAACTGATGTTCAACGATGTTCACAATAGATTCTATGTTGTTGTTAATATCTTTTTCTTTGAGCTGTCCGCGGCTAGGATGGGAAAATTTGAGAAGCCGCTGAATGATATCTTTCGACTTTCTGCATTCATTGACAATGATTTTAAGGTTATTTTTAGCTTCTTCTTTGGAAATCTCGTCCATTAAACAGAGTTGCGCGTTCCCCGAGATGATCATTAACGGATTATTGACCTCGTGAGCCATGTCGGAAACAAGCTTACCGAGCGCGGATAGTTTCGCTGATTGCGTCAACTGCTGCTGGTTCATTTTAAGTTTTTCGTGTGTTTCTTTCAATTCAGACAGCATGGCCAGCGCTTGTTTTTCTTTCTTCCACAAATTCTGGTTAGTCAGGATAAAATCTTGCTCCAATTTTTGAAGGTTTTTATACAAATTCGCGTTGTCTAAAGCCAAGCTGGATAACGAAGCGAATATATTTGATTTATATAAATCTACCTGAGAAAAATTCTCAGAGATATTCAGCCGGTTTACAGCCAATATGCCCAGAACTGTATTGCTCTTTATCAGTGGGATAACCATTGAAGACTTGATGTCTTCCCTCCCCCGGATCCCCTTAAACCGCGTATCATTGGTTAAACCATTAATCAGAATAACCGACTGCCGGCTTTCAGCAACCCAACCGGCGATCCTTTCTCCTAACGCCAGCCGCGTATTCTTTACAACATCCTCGTTTAAACCATTAGCGAAAGCTATGTACAATTTCCCCTCTTCGTCAAAGAGCATAATGGAAACATCATCAGCCCGAAGGACTTTCATAGCAAGATCAACGATGATTTTCAAAAGATCGTTCATTTCTATGGTCGAAAAGATCGCTTTGCTTATCTCATATAACGCGACTGTTTCGGTAAGCTGGTGCTTCTCGATAGCTTTTTCTATTAAAATCACAATTTTTTCGCCGCTTACCGGCTTCTGGATGTAATCGTAAGCGCCTTTTTTCAGGCTTTCGGTAGCGGACTCAATAGAACCATACCCTGTGATCATAATAACTTCAATTTCAGGGTCGATCTTCTTCATTTGCTCGAGGACTAGTACCCCGTTTAAATCAGGCAAATTAATATCAAGCAAAATCACGTCAAATTTATTTTTTTTTGTCTTCTCGATCCCTGCTGCTCCTGTCATGGCAGTTTCTACTTCGTAGCCGCGGCGCCCCAAGCTATGGAATAACGCTTCGACTACATCCTGTTCATCATCCACAACCAGAACTCTGCTCATTCTTTGCCTCCTAAAATAAAAAACCCATGTCAGAGTTATATCCAAAGGCATGGGAAAATCATATACAAAAAAACTCCTTATACATACTTATCTTTTCGATTCAGTAATGTAACGTTAGATATATAAAAGAATATTACCTTTTTTGAAATTCTTTTTCGCCTTTATCAACACCCCGTTCCCTTTCCCATCTTTCCGTAAGTTCCAGCCCTATTCTCTTGCCGTCATTGGAGATAATAAAAATAATCCTTCCCCAACCATTAAGTATACGTAACCCCTCTACCCTTGTAGCCGGATCCTCTTTGCCGTAAATTGTAAGCGCGGAGACTACAGCTTTTCTTAGTTCTTCCACCTCTTTACCGGTCAGCTTTACAACTTCTTTTTTTTCTCCCATGCACACCTCACTATGGTTTACGTCTCAAACCATCTGCTTAATAAAAAAACCCCGAGTTTTTTAATTGCTTGGGGTTTCATAAAATAAGTTTGTAAGGCCATCACTACCGGTATACCTTTTTTCATTATTTTTCAGGTATTTTATAAAACAATCATTATATTACTCTATTACCAAACCTTGTCAAGAGGAAAATCGGTAAAAATCGCGTTTTATTCTATCTCAGGGTGAGTTTTGACAAAACTAGCGATAAAGTCGCTGTCTTCGGGAGTTATATCGATAAAACAAATCCCTACGCGATAAGCCTTTTTTTCTTCAACAAAAAGATTATACTTGACCACTCCATCGGCTTTTATTAACTTATATTGTCCTTGAGATCCAGCGTCAACAGTATTCGGGATATTAAACTCAACAGTGACAATAGAAAACGTAGGGATCTCAAATTCTGATAAAATCGCCATTCCGCCTACAGATAAATCTATTGTGGTAGCTTTAATGTCATTACCGCCAAATATCATACGCACGGTCAACGCGTCGTTTTTCGCGCCTTCAACCCAAAAAGACACATCTACCCGTTTAAATCTTCGCCTTTCGCTGCCCGATTTTTCTTCCATCTTTTCAATATCCTTGGATCAAAAGTTTAGCCTTCTATGCCAAAAAGACAAACCCGGTTCTTTCCTAATTCTTTTGCCTGATACAAAGCGTTATCCGCCTTTTTAATCAACTCTTCTTTGGACTGCGCGTCATCACTAAAATTCGCCACTCCTATACTTATAGTGACCTTGGCTTTTGTAGAATCATTCACGGCAAATTCTTCTTTAGCGATAAAATCCATTATCCTTGACGCAAACACCGAAGCATTCTTTTTATCGGTATGAGGAGCGATAATAGAAAATTCTTCACCTCCATACCGAGCTACAAAATCAGTATTACGAATTCTCCGCAAAAGGATCTGGCCCATAACTTTCAATATATTGTCTCCGGAAGGATGGCCGAAAGTATCGTTAATTTTCTTAAAATCATCTATATCTATCATTAAAAGAGAGAATTTTTGGGGATAACGCTTGGCCCGGGATTCTTCACGGACCAGTAATTCATCGAAGTAACGACGGTTATAAATACCGGTCAAGCTGTCCGTAATAGCCATTTCTTGATAGATATCTTTTTCTTTGACTTCTTCCTGCAGTTTCTTTCTTTCTAAGGCATGCGTTATTACAAGCTTAAGCTCATCTGTATTGAAGGGCCTGGTGATATAATCATAGGCGCCGGCTTTCATCGCTTCGACCGCCATAGGCACGGAATTATGAGTAGTCACCACAATGATCGGTATATCGGATTTCACAGTTTGGAATTTCGTAATAACCTCTATACCTTTTGTTTCTTCAGTGTCCAACTCCGTAACAACGGTCCTAAAAGGCACATCTTTATATAATTGTAAAGCGCTCTTAAATGTAGGGGCAGTAAAAACCTCGTAGTCTTTCAGTAAAAATTCCTCTAAAATCTGCCGAGTTTTTATGTCCCCGTTGACAATTAAAATTTTCTCTTTAAGCATCTATTCTCCTTTTTTTCCTTTAATACCATTAAAAATACATCTAATGAGGGCTTTTAATAAAAAGAAGTCGTTTAAAACTAGATCCCGCTAAAGATTTTGATGGCATCAAAAACAAATTTGATATTAAGGATAGAAAACAGTATTAAGACAGGGCCTATAGACATATTATGGGCCTTCAACCAGTCATCAAACCAATCGATATTTCTATCTAAAATAGTCACAACCCGCGCCGGAATTATTTCCACCATAATCTTTTCTTCGATTTTACGGTATAACTCCAAAGAAAAAGTAAAAATAACGCTCATTATAAGAGCCAGGCCATAAACAAAAAACATAGCCGATGATACTATTAAAGTAAAAGGGTCAGCCGCCATAATTAATTTCTTTTAGGATCATTTTTCTACTTGACGCATTATTTTCAGGAGATGCCCGGAAAAAACAAATTTTATATTCTCTTCATCCAAAACCAATTGATAAAAATCGCATTTTATGCAATTAACGCTTTTTGCGACAAATGCCCCCTGCACTTCCCCCCGACAGAATGTCCCGGCAACTACCCAACAAGCACGGCCACTGTTCTTGCCATCATGGACTCCATTTAATTTCTTCTCAGTAGAAGCCGGGCAAATTCCCAATTCATGTGTTTTCTCGCCGCCGGATTGTCTTCCGCATTTCTTAAATTCCCAACAATTTAATTTAGCCACAGCTACCCTCGCCTTTTGTTATTCCTCTAATGTTCCTATTGTCACTGGTTAAATCATATTTTAACTTTCCAAGCCACGAAGAAAAACAAGAGGGAAAAAATAATAAAAAAACAGCCAAGCAACAGCCTGCCGCTTAAAAGACGTTCCTGAAAAGTGTAAATAGTAACCTCTAACTTAGGAAAAACCCTTTTTCTTATACCGCCGATTTCTCTTCCCAGTATCTCTTCAAGCTTCCTGTATTTATGCTCGGTTATTAATAAAAACAGCCCAATAACGAAAATTATTGGGCTGACAACGATTAAAAACCAGCTAATAAACCTGAATATACTCTGATATTCTTCCATGTCTTAGCTAACTCTAAAGTTTAGTAAACCATGCCGACATTAAACTATCGTTCCCTTTCTTGAATTAGAATTTATTATACAATACTTTTCGATTTTATACAAGACTTTCAATCTTTTCAACCAAAACATCCAGGTCGAACGGCTTGCTGATGTAGTAATCCGCTCCGATCACCCGGCCAATAACTTTATCAACATCCGTGCCCTTTGCGGTTACCATAATAATAGGAATTACCTGGCAGGCTTCATCTTTTTTCAATTCCCTGCAGATCTCCTCTCCGGGCAGATGCGGCAATCCCAGATCGAGGATGATCAAATCCGGCTTAGATGCCATTGCCTCCTCAAGCCCCTCCTTCCCGTCAAACGCCGTCGAAATATCAAACCCAAATGAACTCAGGTGCAACTCCACGGTGCGGGAAATATCCCGGTCATCTTCGATAATCAATATTTTTTTCTTTTCAGCCATGATCCCTCCGCAGTATTTTTATTCAGGCAACTGCCGCTGTTTTATTCTTTTTATTAGTTTTCGGCAATATAAAAAAGAACGTGCTGCCCTTGCCAACTTCTGACTCAACCCAAATCTTTCCTCCTTGAGCCTCGACCAGCCCTTTAGTGATCATCAACCCTAAACCGCTCCCTCCAGGCTGACGAGCCGCTGAATTCGAAACTCTATAAAACTTGTTGAATAATTTGCCTACTTCGAGACATCCAGAAGATCTCCGACCATGCGAGTTTGGCGTTCTGTATTCTTGATAATTATTTCGACCAATTCTTTTTCCCGCGGATCAATCTCTGATCTACTAAGCTTGCCTTTCATCAAAATAGTGGCGGCGTTATTGATCGCGGTAAGCGGAGTCCTCAGTTCGTGCGAAACGATGGAGATAAAATCCGTCTTAAGCTGATCTATTTTCTGCAGCTGGGTATTCGCATGGTCTATATATTCAATAAGGCTCTCTCTTCTTCTGATGATGATAAAAAAAGTTATCGTCAAAACGCACACAAAAAAAGTGATAAGAATGCTAAAAAAACGATACTGGAGCACCGGCTTAACGGAAATTATTTTAGTCAAAAGAATGACCCCGCCGACAGCGCCCTTCGAATCTTTGACCGGGTAACTAACGTAGTAAATACGCTCGCTGTTCTTTGAACCAAGCAAAAAACTAAAACCGGTATTCCCTGACAGCGTATCCTTGAAATACGCCCGGCGGATAAGAGTTTTATCCAGAGCTTTCTCCGGCTCGATCTCCCCCACAGAAGTCATAATCACGCCTTTTGTATCTATCAAAGATATGCTTCTCATCTCGAAGCGCCTGCGGAAATTCTCGAATAATGGCGCGACTTTTTCGGTTTCTTTACCCAACAAAACAGCATTCCTGGCGACCGATGACCTGCTTAATGAAGCAGCTACTTTTTCGATCGCCGTCAACTGTTTGATCAGGTAATTTAAAGGGGAATTAGCGTTTTCTTTGCTGTTTTTAATGATCTTTATGCTGGCATAATAATCCAGAAAATTGGTAAAAACCCACCCCGCGCCTATAAGAATAACTATTGTAAAAATAACAGCCCATTTGGTTAGTTTTAAACTCACCCTGTACTTTTTAGGCTTATAAGTAATATTTAATAGGACGGAAGAATAGAACCAGACGGCCATGGCCGAGCATAACGCAAGTATTCCTCTTAAAAGTTGCACCGGGAATTTGAATATTTGATAAAAATAATCGAAGTTCACCCTCTGGGCAATCAGAAAATTAGACTTATTAACAATTAACCCGGTAAAAATAGCGTAAAGGACTAAAATTCCGCTTAACGCGTAAAGCGGACGCTTATCCTTGTGTTCGGCTATAGCAGCCCGAAAAACTACAAACGCGGCAAGTATCGCCGAAGGAAACCCCAAAAAATACCTTATTGCCGAAGATACGCCATTGTCGCCGGACCTGGCGCCCAAATAAATCATGAATAAAAGCGGAATATAAACCCATCTCCGCGCGAGAGCCTTTCTCTCCAGCCGCACATACGCGATTAACGAAAACTCAAAAAGGAAAATGTACGACAACCCCAAAACAGCAGGGTGCCATAATAATAAATTCTTGTTTTGCCCGAAGGTAGCTATAAAAAAATCGATCCATTCGTTGATGCCATGCGTAAACCCAAAAAGCCCGAGTAAAAACCAGGGCAGAGCCCGCGATCTTCTCTGATCGATGTTAAAACAAATTAAAGCCAGAAATAAAAAAGATAGCCCATAAAAAAAGTAGATATAATCATACTGCCCTCTAAAAAAGTCAATTATATTATTCATAATAATAAAAAGATAAATTATAAGGGCGGGCGCCCTTTTATTAAAAAGATATCCGCCCGCCCCGAATTACGTAGCTGAAGTTAGCCGCTTCAAAGCATCCTTCATTTAACCCGCATAAGCACTACGTAAATTTAATTTGCCGATCAAATATAAAACCTCCTGAGTTTCCCGTTCGCCCATTATATCGGTTTCTACCAACTCATTCCTGCCGAATTTCTTAATAATGATCTCGTATTTATCCCCATTTTCATTATCTTTGATCTTCATCTCAGCACCCCCTTGATAGAACTACCCTGTTACTACTTCGAGGCTCTTACCAAAGATACTATAGCAAATCAAGGTTAAAGAGAGATTAAATAAGAATTAAAATTTCTAATCTAAAGAGGAAGGGTAACGGTGAAGATGGATCCTTTTTGCGGCTGGCTTTTGACGGAGATCTCTCCCTGATGGATCTTAGCAATGGACTGCGCGATGCTTAACCCCAACCCGGTACCGCTGCCTCCGGATTGGTCTTGAGGGTCCACATGGAAAAAGCGGTCAAAAATTTTGTCTAAGTCTTGCGGCTGTATCCCCACTCCCGTATCTGAAACAGAAACACTCAATCTTTTACCTTCAGACTGCACTTTAATGGAGATATCGCCGCCCTGGCGGGTGAATTTTACGGCATTACTCAAAAGATTAAGGAACATCCGGCGCAGATGCGGCGCGTCGGCGTTAATAATAACCGGGTTATCCGGGCAGGTTAGTTTTACGGAGATATTTTTCGGCGCCGCAATTTTTTTAGCCTGCTCAAAAACATCCCCGATAAAAACATTAAAATCGAACAATTCAAAATTAAAAACCGAAGGCTGATATTCCAGCCTGCTTAACAACAACAGGTCCTCCACGATCTTGAGCATCCCCTCGGTTTCCTCCAAGGTCACTTTTACCACTCTCTGGTATTCCCGGGAGTCGCGATCCTGCATCAAAGCAAGCTCGGATTCTCCCCGGATTATGGTCAACGGGGTCTTTAATTCATGCGCCACATTGGAACTGAATTCGGCGATATACCGGAAAGATCTGTCTAAGCGGGAGATCATCTCATTAAAAGCGTTAACCAGGTATTTCAGCTCTTCCTCGCCCCGTTGAGCCTTCACCCGGACACTCAAGTCCTTGTAGGTAATATTGCTGGCGACCCTGGTCACTTCCATTATCGGTTTTAAGACCCGGTCAGTTATCACCCCGCCGAAAAAGCTGGCGATCAAAAGGATCAAAGGGATCGTCAACGCGGCAAAGATCAACCTCCCGTATAAAATATTAAAGATCGGCTTCCGGGAAACTCCGATCTGGATCAGGAATATCTGCTTCTTTTTGTAATTATAATAAAAAGGTATACTGACCACCCGCAGCTGATAATTCGCGTAATTCACATCTTTATAGAATAACGCCTGTTTCCGGAACGCGGAGATATCCGCGAGAAAATATTTAAGCATCTGCGCGTCCATGTTAGGGGAATTTACGGCCGATTCGCCGCGGTCAACGTTTACCAAATTGATATAGTCATCCGCTATGTTCTGTTTATCCCTTTTTTCCCCCCAGCTCTTTTCCACCTCCGCCACCTTGTCCTGATAGGGGTGGGTGCCTTCCAGCCGGATAACCCTTTTTATGGCAAAATCAAAAGCCCGCTGATCATTCCCCAGCACTCCGAGGTAGGAGTTGATCGCGCTTGAGACCTCCTGCGCTTTTACCAGGATATCGTTATCCAGCTCGCGGTAAAGCGCGTAACGCAAGTTGTAATAATTAATGCCCGTATAAAACGTCAGGATCACGGCAAGAATGACCGTATAAAATACGCTGATCTTGAATCTGATGGAATTTAATTTCATCGGGTTATTCTTTGATTATGTAACCGCTTCCTCTGATGGTTCGGATAAGCGGTTTTTTGAAACCTTTGTCTATTTTGTTGCGGAGGTAATTCATATAAACATCAATTACGTTGGTGAAAGAATCAAAATCCTCATGCCAGACATGCTCGGAAATCATGGTGCGGGTGATGACTTTTCCTGAGTTAAACATCATATACTCCAGCAACGTATATTCTTTGCTGGTTAGTTCGATCTCTTTTCCATTGCGCTTGACTTTGTGGGTGGCTTGATTTAATTCCAGGCCGCCTATTAGCAGGACCCCTCCTTTATCCGGGGTTTTCCTGCGCAACAAGGCCTGCACCCTGGCCAGTAGTTCCTTAAAAGCGAACGGCTTGGCCAGATAATCATCCGCGCCGAAATTAAGCCCCCGGACCTTATCATCGGCAGAATCTTTCGCGGAAAGCATAAGGATGGGCAAGTCGACTTTTTTTTCGCGCAACTCCCGGCAGATAGAAATCCCGTCTTTACCCGGAAGCATGATATCGAGAATGAGCAGATCATACTCATTGACTTCCGCCATAAAAAGACCTTTTTCTCCGTCCAGAGCGACATCCACCACATAATGGGCTTCCTTTAAACCACGGGCAACAAACGAAGCGATCCGCTCTTCATCCTCAACTAATAAAATACGCATATCTGTTAACCGCCTCCGACACTTTTTTCGTATAGCTACGGGAATTGTTTTACAGGCTTTTCCCAGGAATCGTAATCATCATTATCCAGCGGTTCAAGGCCAGGCTTGGAATATTTACCAGGGTGCGCCATATAATCATCGACCTTGCCGATGTCGATTTCGTATACCTCCCCCGTATCAGGGTCACGCATACGTTGAACGCCCCGGATCGCGTCGCTGAATTTTTCCGCGCTGGCATCCTGGATCCTGCTGCGGTATTGCCAGGATTTGTCTATTATGTTCGAGATATCATCCCAAGTTTTGTTTATCTTGGCGATCTCGCCCCACTTACTGTTCGCTGCGGCCCTGCATTGCTCGAGGTAACTATTTGTAAAAGCTAAACTACGGAGGATCTTAGTAAGGACAGGCTCCCATTCTTTAAAATCATTCTGCAGCGAGCTTACTCCAGTACAACAATAACCTATTCCCGTTCCGACCCCGGGATTCATTCCGTCAAATGGCATAAAAGGGTTTACCACTGCGGAAAATATCCCTTCCCCGACAGCTCCACGCTCGCTGAATACCGCCCTGAGCGTTTTTGAATCGCTTCCGGACCCAAACGGAGAAGCGGAAGGCCCGGAAGAAACTATAGAAAACCTCTCAAGCGCAGGGAAATTACGGATACTATTTCGGCCGGCCTCGGAATTCACGATCAAGTAGAATTTCATAAAAAAATTTTCCACGGTTAAAGGCTCGATAGCCGGCATGTCGATCCACATAATTTTATATCCACCCATCTGCATATACCGGTAATCAACCTGCCGCTGCGCCTCGGTCAGATAAAACGGGCCGACTTCTCCAAAATAAAAAGCCCTGCGGACCGGGCACTTCGGGTCGCTGATGATAAACGCTAACGACGAACAATCACTGACCCTATCGACAACCCACCCCTTTGGCATATCCAGGGAAAATCCGCCGCCATCAAATTTCTCCCAAGCCACATTAGCTTCCGCCA
>Ga0315268_10007322_pt1 | contig 11623 bp, 7 predicted proteins | sample C1_top_MG_FD_204535 | JGI IMG/M metagenome (GOLD analysis project Ga0315268, IMG submission 204535) | Sediment microbial communities from Yellowstone Lake, YNP, Wyoming, USA - C1_top | ecosystem: Environmental > Aquatic > Freshwater > Lake > Sediment | place: USA: Wyoming | collected 2017-08-01 | reverse complement strand
AGGGAAGCCCAACCGAGGGCCGCTCGCGAGATGGCCCGGCGCCCCAGAACGGCCAGGGCCACGCCGGCGAGGGTGCAGGCCAGCCAGACGGGCGGTCCCCACAGTATCAGGAAATGGGTGGGGCGAAGGACCACGGCCTTAAGGGGTATCCACCCGGGCCTCGTGGCCGCCTCCAGGGGCTGGACGCCATCGCCGACGGGGTGGAAGTTCAGGTAGAACGGCAGATAGAGGAGGAGCGCGACTATGGCCAGCGGCACAACGTAGCTGAGGGCGCGGGCGGCGGCGTTGATGGCCGGGCGGCCTCGGCCGGCGTAGGCGGCGACGAAGGCCGCCAGGGCCACCAGTGCTCCGTAGGTGGGCAGGTCGACGGCGTTGACGAAAGCCAGGCTGCCCAGAGCCAGGGCGGCCATCAGCAGTAGCCACGGCCGGCGGCCCCAGGAGCGCCAGTCGAGGTCCTCCGGCGAGCGGGCGATGTTCAGCGCCAGGCCCACCGACAGCAGTGCGAAGGGCAGCGCGGCGGTGTGGGCATGGATGTCGCCGAAGAGGAAGCTGGTGAACGGGAACTCTTTGCCGCCGTAAGTGTCGCTGACGAACGCGGCCCTGCTCCACCACCAGAACTCGGTGGGATACCACTTGTCGGTCGAGCGCGGGCCGTCCAGGCCGTGGATATCCCACCAATGATAGAAGGCCTGATTGCCCACCCCATGGGCGGCCAGCAGCTCGAATAGGCCCTCCAGGTTGGACACGATGAGCAGCAGCACGACGGCGGCCACGCCGACCGCCAGAGCGCGCCCCGACCGCCCGGCCCCCGCCACCAGGTCGTAGCCGATGCCGAACACGGCTATCGCCGCCAACGCCCCGATGGTGGCCGAGCCCAGGTTGAAGGCCACGCTGGCCGGTGTGTGGGCCAGGCGGGCCAGGATCGCCACCGTCAGGTGGCCCAGGTAGTAGTAGCTCAGGTCGTGGCCGGAGTACCAGGGGTCGTAGGCCGGGAGGGTGTTGTCTCGCAGGACGGCGTTGAGGAAGGCCAGGTTCTGCGGCTTCTCGCCGTAGTTGATGTCGTGCATGTAGTCGCGCAGCAGGCCGAAGAAGGCGAAGGCCGTGACGAACACGACCTCGGCCACGAGGAGGTAGCGCCAGTTGTCGGCCAGCCAGCGGCCCATCTCGCAACGGCGGAGAATAGCCAGCGCCAGGCTGGCCACCAGCACCACGGCCATGAGCCCGTAGATGGAGGCGCGGTTGTTGGGCAGTGATACGGCGGCGCCGCCCATCCACAGGCCGTAGCCCACAAAGAGCAGGCCGAAGACCTTGGCGAACGCGTAGCCCCTATCGGGTAGGGAGGAGAAGAGGACGAAGGCGATGGGGAAGGCGATGGCGCCCATCACCTCGAGGATCAGCCACCACGCCACCGGTTCCGGCATGACGGCGCCTAGCATAGCACGGCGTTCGTTCAGCCGCCTATGCGATAGATGATCGCGTGGTCTCTCTGGAAGGCGACCTGGCCAAGCTGGGCGAACTTGGCCAGCCCCTCTTTGCCGTACACCTCGCCCTCGAGGTCGCCCACAAACACGTACTTCACATCGTACTTCTCCAGGATGGCCTTGGCCTCCTCCAGCGAGGTGGTCTTGTAGGCCCGCTCCACGTCTTCCTTGCGCCCCTTCTGGGGATCCCATGAGCCCCGCCAGCGCTGCTCGTGCTCCGGCCAACCCAGGATCGTGGGCAGACCCGTGCGGGCGGACACGCGAGCAAGGGTCGAATAGTCTCCGGCGATGGCTTCCATGATGACAGGCGTGCCGCGGACGTTATCGCGGAGCCACTGGATGGCCTCGTATTCGTCGAGGTTGGCGTTCTTCATCACCGCCAGCCCGTCTATGTTGGGGTGCGATCTGAAGCCGTTGGTGCGGTTCATGCTACCGGTGACCGGGTAGACCAGGCCCGCCCCGATGAGCACGATGCCTGCCGTCGCCCAGGCGAATCGACCGACATTGGTCAGCCTGCCCGCTCGCCAGCGTGAGAGAACGTAGTGGAGGCCAACGGCGCCGCTGACGCTGAGCATCATCCACGCCTGGTAGTTAAGGCGGAAGACAGTGTTGGCGCGAATGTTCACCGGGTCCTGCACCCAGTACAGCTCTGTACCCAGAAGGATCAGGATGGCGATGCCGCCCAGCGCCAGAGGAAAGAGGTTGCCCAGCCGATCTTCTTCGCCGAGGGCTTGTTCCCGAAGGAAGCGGAGGCAGGCGAGGGCGGCCACCGTGACCGCCACCAGCAGGAAGGCCAGGGTCAACCACCAGGCGCCGCGCGCGCCGACCTCCTCGGCGAAGCCGAGGGGCCCCTCGTTGCCGGTCACGAGGAAGACCCACAGGCCGAAGGGAACCAGGGCCGGCAGGAGGGCCCAGCGCAGCATCGACCGCTGCTCCCGCCACGGGCCCAGGGCGACGATGATGAAGGTGGCCGTGGGCCAGAGGATGGTCGCCCAGATGTAGAAGAAGTGGTGGGGCATGGTGGCCAGCCCCTCTCGCGGTGGAAAGTCGACATCAGCTACCTTCAGGGGCAGGATCGCGCCGCCCACCGGGTGGAAGTGCAGATAGAACGGCAGGTAGAAGGCGAACGAGAGAACGGCCAGCGGGATAGCGAAGCCCGCGGTCTGGACGGCGACCTCTGTCCCAAGGCGACCTGCCTTCAGGTAGTTGCGGACCGCTGCCATCGCCGTCACCAGGGCAAGGAAGGTGGGAAGGTCCCAAGTGTTGAGGAAGCCCAGCGCACCCAGAAGCACGCCGCTCGCCAGGAAGCGCAAGGGATGGGCCAGCCAGAAGCGCGCATCGAGCGCTCCATCCCAGCGCAGGGTGTTGAGGGCGATGCCCATGGCCATCAGCACGAACGGTATCGACATCAGGTGAGCGTGGAGGTCGCCCAGAAGGAAGCTGAAGAAGGGGAACTCGCGCCAGTCCCACTGACTGCCGATGCGGCTTGCCCGCCACCAGGACAAGCCGCTGGGCCACCAGTCGCGGCACCAGTCGGGGTTCTTGGTGCAGTCGATGGGGCCGTTCAGGTCGTTGATGTCGAGGAGGCCGTAGAAGCCCTTAGAGCCGACGCCGTGGCGGGCCATTAGCTCGAACTCGCCCTCGATGTTGGCCAGGACCAACAGCAACACCACGCCCACCAGCCCGAACAGCACGACGGTGCGGAAGCGGGCGCGCGCAACGAGGAGGTTGTAGACCAGGCCGAAGACGGCTACGGCGGCAAGGGCAGGCATGAGGGCGACGCCCAGGTTGAAGGTCATGGTGGAAGAGAGGCCGCTGAGCTGGGTCAGGGCGGCCACCATGTGGTGGCCGAAGATGTACATGGTGATCGTGTGGCCGGAAAGCCAGGGGTCCTGCGGCGGGAAGGTGTCGGCGCGGAGGATGGCGTTGAGGAAGGCGAAGTCCATGGGCTTCTCGTTCCACTGGATCTCCGAGATGTAGGAGCGATGGCTCACGGCCACGGCCAGGGCGACGGCGAACAGCCCCTCGATCAGCAGGAGGTAGGGCCAGCGCTGGCGAAGGAACGCCTTCAGCTCGTCGCGCTGGCGCCAGACCACGGCCGCCGAGGCGAGACCGAGCGCGATGAGGATGAGGATGACGGAGAGGCGGCTATTGGGGACGACGTGCAGGGTGGCGCCGATCCAGAGGACGTAAGTGGAGAGGACGAGGCCGAACGGTTTGCTGAAGGCGTAGCCGCGGTCGGGCAGGAAGCGGAAGAAGGCGAAGCCCAGGGGGAAGGCGACCAGCCCCACGAGCTGGACGGCCGCCCACCAGATGTACGTCTCCTTCTGGCTCAGCGACCACAAGAGCGCATCCCGCAGCGTCTCCAGCCAGTCCGGCATGGCGAGAGCAAGGATACCACTCAGAAGCGGCAAGCGCCCACGTGCGGTCGGATTGTCTTGGGCCGAAAAAAACCGTAAAATGAGTAGACATGAACACAGTATGCCATGCTGGGGTGAGGCGATGCCTACGTTTGAAATAACGTACGGTGAGTTGGAACCTACGGTCAGCGGGCTTTCTCACTGGTTTGACGTTCGCTGTGGTGAGACCGAGGCGAGGGTCGCTGTATGGCTTAGCGACCTGGTCCGGCTGCGGTGGCACCTGGACAGTGCAGGGGGCGTTCAGGACGTGGAACGGAGGGTGACCGTGCGTTACCTGAAGGACCACCTGGCCAGCATCACGGTGCTGGCCCCTAACGGCATCGGGTTGACCGCGCGCGAGGAGCCCGAGCGCGGAGAGGAACGTACCGTCTACCGGGTCTCGGAAGACCGGCCCTACGAGCCGAAGGAGTGCCGATATCAAGAGCGCGGGAAGGCGGGCCCGACCTGCGGCGTGGCGCACCCGCGAGATTCCCTGGAGGGGCGCACCACGGTTGCGGCCTGTGAGGAATGTGGACTGCCCAGCACGGATATCCTCTGTGACAACCTGGTTTACCCGGTCACGACGGGGGCGGGCACCTTTGGCCCAGGTCGTCTGGAACGGAGCCTGGTAGGGGCCCAGTGCAACATAGCCAGCGAGGAGTTCGTTAAGGCCGGGCGTCATGCCGAGCTGTGCGTCCCAGGCGGTCTTGGGTGCTGGGTGCAGGCCCACACGCCGGACCAGCAGGCGGAGGCCGAGCGCAACCTGGCTACTGAGGCGCTCGACTTGGTGGACACGCTCAACATCATCTGCCGCGACCAGTTTGGCGCCGAGTTGTTCCGACTGAAGCAGTTTCGCACTGGCAGGGTGCTGTTGGGGCCGTGCGCCACGGAGGAGGCATTCGCGCACAAACTCCAAGTGCTTGGCGACCTCATCGACCTAATGAACTCCAAGGAACTGGGAGAGGCGCAGGGCGTTACGGCAAAGCCCGGGTCCGTTAACTGGCTAGGCGCTTTCCTGTCGAAGGTTGGACAAGGCGACGCGGGGTCGATCATCCAGTCGTTGCGCGACATCAAGACGGTCAGACAGCAGATCGCCGCGCACTCAGCGGCTGCTGGCGACTTCAGTGACGCGTGCGCCCGGCTGGGCATTGCCTTGCCCATCGCGGACTGGGAGCGAGCATGGGGCCAGATTCTCTCGGCGTTCCTGGACGCGCTGCGCAAGCTTCAGGCGCTTCTACCGTAGCCCCCTACTTCTCCAATCGCAGGATCGCCATGAACGCTTCCTGGGGGATGTCCACGTTGCCCACGCGCTTCATGCGCCGCTTGCCCGCTTTCTGCTTCTCCAGCAGCTTCATCTTGCGGGTCACGTCGCCGCCGTAGCACTTGGCCAGTACGTTCTTCCGGATGGGCTTGATGGTCTCGCGGGCGATGATCCGTCCGCCGATGGCCGCCTGGATCGGCACCTCGAACATCTGGCGGGGGATGAGCCGGCGCAGGCGCTCCACCAGCGCCCGCCCCTGGCGCTGGGCGTTTTCCGTGTGGACGATGGCCGAGAGGGCGTCCACCGGCTGGTTGTTCACCAGGATGTCCAGCTTCACCATCTTGGCCGCCGCATCGTGGGCGAAGCTGTAGTCCATGCTGGCGTAGCCCTGGGTGTGGGCCTTGAGCTGATCGTAGAAGTCCAGCAGCATCTCCGATAGGGGCATCCGGTACTCCAGCAGCACGCGCCGGCCGGTGATGCCCTCGACGGCGCCGTGCTCCAGGTACTCCATCCGCCGGAACGCGCCGCGGCGGCCGGTCACCAGCTCCATCAGCGGCCCGATGTAGCGGTCGGGGGTGATGACGCTGACGTTCATCCACGGCTCGAAGATCTCCAGCACTTCCTCCGGCCGCGGCAACTGGGCCGGATTGTCCACCAGCACCTCCTCGCCGTCCGCCTTGAGCACGCGGTACTCCACGCTGGGCGCCGTCATCAGGATATCGAGGTCGTACTCGCGCTCGAGGCGCTCCTGGACGATGTCCAGGTGGAGGAGGCCCAGGAAGCCGCAACGGAAGCCCGGACCCAGGGCCACGCTGGACTCGGGCTCGTAGTGGAGGGCGGCGTCGTTGAGGCGCAGCTTCTCGAGGGCGTCGCGCAGCAGGGCGAACTCCTCGGCGTTCGCGGGATAGAGGCCGGCGAAGACCATGGGCTTGGCCGGCCGGTAGCCCGGCAGCGGCTCGCCGGGCGCCTCGTCCAGCGTCATGGTGTCGCCGACCCGGCAGTCGCGCACGGTCTTGAGGCCGGTGGCCACGTAGCCCACCTCGCCCGTGCTGAGGCCGTCCGTGGGCGCCAAGGCCGGCCGGAAGACGCCCACCTCGAGCGGCTCCAGCGAGCGCTGGGTGGACATGAGGCGCAGGGCGCGCCGCGGCGAAAGCTCGCCGTCCACCACCCGCACGTAGGCGATAACGCCCTTATAGGAGTCGTACTTGGAGTCGAAGATGAGGGCGCGCAGGGGCGCCTCGCGGTGGCCGCTCGGCGGTGGTACGCGGGCCACCACTGCCTCCAGCAGCTCGCGGACGCCGGTCCCCTCCTTGGCCGAGACGAAGAGCACCTCGTCCTCGGCGAACCCCAGGGCAGAGGACATCTCGCGGGCCACGCGCTGCGGCTCGGCGTTCGGTAGCTCGATCTTGTTGACCACAGGGATGATGGTCAGGTCATGCTCGAGCGCCATGTAGACGTTGGCCAGGGTCTGGGCCTGGATGCCCTGCGATGCGTCCACCACCAGGATGGCGCCCTCGGCGGCGGCCAGCGAGCGGGAGACCTCGTAGGTGAAGTCGACGTGGCCGGGGGTGTCGATGAGGTTGAGCTCGTACTCCTGCCCGTTTAGCGCACGATAGGCCATGCGGACGGCGGTGGCCTTAATGGTTATCCCGCGCTCGCGCTCCAAGTCCATCTGGTCCAGGACCTGCTCGGCCATCTCGCGCGGCGGAATCGTGCCGGTGATCTCCAGCATACGGTCGGCCAGGGTGGACTTGCCGTGGTCGATGTGGGCGATGATGCAAAAGTTGCGGATGCGGGCCTGGTCCATGGCAGGCGTATCGTAGCATGGCAATCTAAACGGCTTCAATGAGCTGGAGGATCGACGGTGAGGGGGTTGACGGGGTGCTGAGGACTTGTAAAGTGGGGGTGACCGTTGGCTCCGTGGAAGACAGCCGAGCTGCTGTCAGAAGCGTTCGACCTGCCGCAGACATTCTCGTTGAAGCAGGGAGGGGAACATGAACGCCACCAGGAGACCTTTAGGCATTTTCACGACCGCCTTGCTAGCCGCCTTCGTCTTTTGCGTCCTTCCCAGTCTCCTGAGCTGCGGTGGAGGGAACCCTTCAAAGCCCGAGTTTTCCCTCATCTACTACGATGGACACATGCACACCAGCCGCTCTGATGGGACCGGGTCGGTGGTTGACATCAAGGAGACAGCCCTTGCCCGCGGCCTCAGCGCGGTGATCATCACCGATCACTGCGAAGACCTGACGGCGGAGGAATGGGACTCGCTGGTAGCCGAGGCGGAGGCCGCGACTGACGATTCCTTCCTCGTACTTGTTGGCTTTGAGAACACGGGCTGGGAGAGCGCGACTGCACCGCCCATGCGGGATCATTTCCTGGCTTACAATGCTCCCTCTCTGTATGCCAAGGAGCAGGTCTGCATCTCACGCCAGTGGCCGTCCGCACCCAACGTGTCCGGGACGGGGCCGACGAACCCGGAGTTCCTCACCAAGTGGGTGGACTGGATTCATTCCGAGGGCGGGATTGCGGTGCATGCCCACCCCGCGGGTTCCACCCAGCCTGAGTACGGCGCGGACCTCATCGAGATCTGGAATCAGAGCACGGTCAATGATGTTGCCAAGGTCGCGGCAGGTCTGGGCTATTCTGGGCCAGAGGCCTGGCAACTGGGGGTGATGTTCAACGATACGGCCATCTACGGGGAGAGAGACCTCGCGGTCACTGTCCCGTTCAAGGTTGATGGCACGGAGGAGTTGCCGTTCAGACAGGTCGTCAATCGCCTGACGGCGCTGATTCCCCCTTTGTACGTCGGCCAGTGGCTGGGCTCGCCCGAAGCCCCGCTCAGGTCGTGGGACGATCTCTTGCTGGCCTATGTGAGCGGCACTGTCAGCCGGCCCATCTTTGCCGTAGCCGACACCGACGCCCATAACGCCGGCGGGCCCGACTCAATAGTGGGGAGCGCAAAGACTGGCGTCTACCTCAAGAGCCTGAGCGCAGACGAGCTCTACGCCGCCATCAAGGCGGGTCGCAGCTTTGCCACTACCGGCCCGTCGCTTGCTTTTGATGTGAACGGTGCGCTTATGGGGGACACCGCCTCCATCCCTGGCGGCGGGTCGGCCAAGCTGAGGCTCAACGTGAAGGCTGAGACGGACGGCTTCACGGTGGCCGAGGTGAGGGTGATAAAGGACGGCGAGGTCTGGCAGACCATCAAACCGCTCAAGGCTACTTACGAAGCGACCCTGGAAGACGAGAGTGTGACCCAAGACGGGTATTATCGCGTTGAGGTCATAGCCAGCGATGATGCGGGCAACTACCAGTTTGCCTGGTCGAACCCGGTGTTCGTGAAGATCGGCTAGCGGAAAGGAGACAAAAGGCACAGACTTCGCGATCTGGTGGCTGCTATCCTCCTGGTGAAGACCTAGAGGAGGTACGCATGTCTGCCACCAACGAGCTTCGCACTGAGCACCGGGCCATCGAGCGCATGCTGGCCGTCCTGGAGGAGGCCTCGAATCGACTGGAGCACGGCCAGCGGGTGCGGCCGGAGGTGTTCCGCCAGGCCGTGGACTTCGTCCGCAACTTCGCCGACCGCTGTCATCACGCCAAGGAGGAGGAGAACCTGTTCCCCCGCATGGAGGCGCGGGGCGTGCCGCGCCAGGGCGGCCCCATCGGCGTGATGCTTTTCGAGCACGAGGAAGGGCGCGCCTACGTGGGGGCCATCGCCGAGGCTATCGACGCTTACGAGGCGGACGGCCAGTCGGTTGCGCCTACCATCGCCGAGAACGCCCGGGGTTATGTCGACCTGCTGCGACAGCACATCATGAAGGAGGAGAACGTCCTCTTCCCCATGGCCGACCGCGTCCTGAGCGCGGCGGACCAGGCGGAGCTAGACCGGCGCTTCGAGCAGATCGAGACGGAGCGGATGGGTCCCGGCGTCCACGAGCGCTATCACCGTCTGCTGGACGAGCTAGAACGCGAGATGGGGTTGGCGGAGAACCACCCCGCGGGTTGATGGGGTTGCACTATTTGAATTCACCTCTGCGGGATGAATCCCGCAGCTTCCCCAGAAGCTGAGGGTTTCAACCCTCAGAAGCGTCCCTACCTCGGGATGACCGACGGGGCCCGGGGTCATTCTGCGGCCAAGTCCATCAAACTGAGCTTGGCTACTCCGAAAACGGGTGGCGGGCCCTGAAGTTCCAGGACGCTGAGGGCAAGGTTCAGCCCATTAGCCTGCTAAGGAAGCAGCGCCTGATCTGACGGTCCCTACACGCGGTGGCAGGCGACCCAGTGCTCTTTGCCGCCCACACCGATGTTGCGCCATTCCGGGACGACGGTGCGGCAGCCGTGGGCGTCGCTGGCGATGGGGCAGCGGGTATTGAACACGCAGCCCGGCGGCGGGTGCATTGGGCTGGGCACGTCGCCCACCAGGATGATGCGCTCTCGCGTGGCCTCCACCGCCGGGTCAGGGATAGGAATGGCCGAGAGCAGGGCCTTCGTGTAGGGATGGAGGGGGTTCTCGTACAGCTCGACGCGGTCGGCCAGCTCCATTAGCTTGCCCAGGTACATCACGGCCACCCGGTCGCTGATGTGGCGGACGACCGACAGGTCGTGGGCGATGAACAGGTAGGTCAGGTGGAACTCCCGCTGTAGTTCCTCCAGCAGGTTGATGATCTGGGCCTGGATGGAGACGTCCAGGGCCGAGATGGGCTCGTCGCAGACGATGAAAGTGGGCTCGACGGCCAGGGCGCGGGCGATGCCGATGCGCTGGCGCTGGCCGCCGCTGAACTCGTGGGGATAGCGGTTTGCGTAGTAGGGGTTAAGCCCCACAATGCGCATCAACTCCTGGATCTTCTCCTTGCGCTCGCGGCGGTTGGCGGCGAGGTTGTGGATGACGATGGGCTCGCCGATGATGCTCCCCACGGTCATGCGCGGGTTCAACGAGGCGTACGGGTCCTGGAAGATGACCTGCATGCGGCGGCGCATTCGGCGGATATCGCGGCCTCTCATCTTGGTGAGGTGCTGGCCCTCGAAGACGATGTCGCCGGCGGTGGGTTGATAGAGCATCAGCACGCAGCGCCCGACGGTGGTCTTGCCGCAGCCGCTCTCCCCCACCAGACCCAGGGTCTCGCCCCGGCGGATGAAGAAGGAGACGTTGTCGACGGCCTTGACGTCGGCGATCTTGTGCTGAAAGATGAGGCCAGTGTTGACCGGGAAGTACATCCTGAGGTCGCGCACGTCGAGAAGGACGTTGTTCAGGCGACCGATGCTGCTGGCGGCGACATCTTGCGTAGCCATAGACGGCTCCCTCAGGCCGGGGCCTTCGACTTGGCGGCGCCACCCACCCGTTGCCACTCCCAGCAGGCGGCCTGGTGAACACTAGATACTCCTAGGAGCGGCGGTGACTCTTGTTGGCAACGGGCCACGGCGTACTTGCAGCGCGGCCGGAAGTAGCAGCCCTCGGGCATGTGGATGAGGTCTGGGGGGAAGCCTTCGATCGGCTCGAGCCGGTCTTTGCGCACCTGGTCCAGGCGGGGCACCGATTTCAGCAGGCCGAGGGTGTATGGGTGGCGGGGGTTGCCGTAGAGCTCGCGAGCGGGGGCCGTCTCCACGATCTTGCCGGCGTACATCACGAAGACGCGGTCAGCATAGCGGGCCACGACCCCAAGGTTGTGGGTGATGATGATGACGGCCGTCCCCAGGTCGCGGGTCAGCTTGGTAAGCAGCTCCAGGATCTGCGCCTGGATCGTGACGTCCAGAGCGGTGGTGGGCTCGTCGGCTAGGAGGAGCTTGGGGTTACAGGAGAGAGCCATGGCGATCATCACCCGCTGGCGCATGCCGCCCGAGAACTGGTGGGGGAAGTCGTGGATGCGGGTCTTGGCCTCGGGGATGCCCACCATCTCCATCAGCTCGACGGCGCGGCTGGTGGAGGCGGTGCGATCCATCTTGAGGTGCAGCTCCAGGCTCTCAGTGATCTGGCGGCCGATAGTGAGCACGGGGTTGAGGGAGGTCATCGGCTCCTGGAAGATCATGGCGATGCGGTGGCCGCGGATACTGCGGATCTCTTCCTCGTCCGTCTTGAGCAGATCCTCGCCCTCGAAGAGGATCTCGCCGGCGATGATCTTCCCGGGTGGGTTGGGGATGAGGCGTAGTATGGAGAGGGCGCTGACCGTCTTGCCGCAGCCGCTTTCCCCCACCAGCCCCACGATCTCTCCCGCCTGGACGTCGTAGCTGACGTCGTCTACGGCCTTCACCACTCCGTCGTCAGTGAAGAAGTAGGTCTTAAGGTCTTTTACCTGGAGCAGGGAAGCCGCCATCCGTCCTCCTGAGATTCGCCGATTGGATTGGTGGGGAAGGGGGGACTCGAACCCCCACGCCTTCCGGCACATGATCCTAAGTCATGCTCGTCTACCAGTTCCGACACTTCCCCTTGGTGGGCCGCCAGGGACTCGAACCCCGAACCCGCTGATTAAGAGTCAGCTGCTCTTCCG
>Ga0315268_10007321_pt1 | contig 11623 bp, 11 predicted proteins | sample C1_top_MG_FD_204535 | JGI IMG/M metagenome (GOLD analysis project Ga0315268, IMG submission 204535) | Sediment microbial communities from Yellowstone Lake, YNP, Wyoming, USA - C1_top | ecosystem: Environmental > Aquatic > Freshwater > Lake > Sediment | place: USA: Wyoming | collected 2017-08-01 | reverse complement strand
GCATCTCGCCCAGGACCGCCACCGGGCGGCCGGGCAGCGACGCGAGCACCTCCAGCGCCGCAAGGACGGACGGTGGCGAGGCGTTGTACGTGTCGTCGAGGATCGTGAGGCCGGGCGCTTCCACGACGACGCCCCGGTGCGGCGAGGCGCTGGCCCAGTCGCTCGCCAGGCCGGCCGCGATCGCCTCGTCCGGGAGCCCCGCGAGGAGCCCGACGGCCGCGGCGGCCAGCGCGTTCTGGACGCTGTGGCGACCCAGCGCAACGATCTGGGCGCCGAACCGCGTCCGCCGGGGGGCGCGCGCCACCACCTCGAACGTCATCCCGGCGGCACCTCGGCTGACCACGCGCTCCGCGGTCACGTCGGCATCGGCCGCGAAGCCGTAGCGGATCACCGCGGCGCGCGTGCGCGACCCGAACGTGCGGACCCGGGCGTCGTCCGCGTTGAGGACCGCGGTGCCGTCGGGCGGCAGGGCTTCGACCAGCTCGGCCTTCGCGTTCTCGATCGCCGCGAGGCTGCCGGCCCGCTCCTGGTGAACGGATGCGACCGCGGTCACGACGCCGATCTCGGGCCGGCCGAGCCGGGCGAGCGTCGCGATCTCGCCCCCGACGTACATCCCCATCTCGAGGACAACGGCACGGTGCATGGGCCCCAGGCGCAGGAGCGTGAGGGGGAGCCCGATCTCGTTGTTCGCGTTTCCCTCGCTCTTCAGCGTTGACAGCGCAGCCGCGAGGACGGCCGCCGTGGCGTCCTTCGTGGAGGTCTTCGCAAGGCTGCCGGTGATGCCCACCACGAGCGGGTCGAACCGGGCGCGCCAGGCGGCACCGATCGCCTGGAGGCCGAGGAGCGCGTCGGGCACCCGGACCACCGTGGCGGTGCCCAGGGTCTCGAGGTCCGCCGGCTCGAGAGGGCGGCTCACCAGCAGGGCCGCCGCGCCGGCCGCCACCGCGGCCTCGAGAAACCGGTGGCCGTCGGTCCGCTCGCCCGGCAGCGCCACGAAGAGGTTGCCCGGCTCCACCGCCCGGGAGTCCACGGCGCCGCCGCGAATCGGACGGCCGCCGTCACGGAGCAACGTTCCCCCGGTCGCCGCGACAAGGTCGGCGGCACGCATCGCCGGAGCGGCAGCCGGCTGGGTCGGGTCGCCACCTGGGCCGGGCGCCGGCACGGTCGTCACGCCGGGGAGTGTGGCACAGGCGCCGCTCACGGGTGCGTCGACGCGCCGGGTGCCGACGGCGACGGAGCCGGGCGAACCGGCGGCAGGTCCAGGGTCGACATGGCATCGGTCGCGATCCGCCGGAACAGCTCGAAGGACTCGACCGCGTTCTCCACGTCACCGGACACGTTCACGATCGGTCTGCCCTGGTCCACCAGGACGGCGATGACCAGCTCCGGTGCCTTCCGGCCCACGAACCCGACGAACGAGAAGTCGTAGACGTCGGTCCGGAAGCGGCCCGCCTTCGAATCCCAGATCTGGGCCGTTCCGGTCTTGCCCCCCACCAGGTACCCCGGGATGAGCGTGCGATCGCGGTAGAACGGCACGACGTTCACGACCCGCTCCAGGATCGCGACGAGGTCCGCGGCGATGGCAGGCGTCATGACCCGGCCGCGGTCGGCCGTCGGCGTGGGAACGTCCCCGGTTGCCTTCACGACGTGGGGTGTCGGCAGCGTCCCGCCGTTCACCATCGCGCTGTACGCGGTGGCGAGCTGGATGAGCGTGACCGCGACACCCTGGCCGAACGAGCCGTTGGCGAGATCGATCTGCTGCCAGGGCAAGACGGCCGGGTCGCGAACGAGGCCTGCCACTTCGCCTGCCACGTCGATGCCCGTCGGGGCGCCGAAGCCCAGGCGGATCCACGTCCCGTACAGGACAGCGGCCGCCTGGCGGGTGGTGGGGCCGAGCATGAGGGCGACTTTCGACAGGACGACGTTGCGGGACCACGCGATCGCGTCCTGGAACGTGAGCGTGCCCTTGCTTCCCCGATCGGCGTTCTGGACGACCGCCCGCCCGCCGTCGAGCTTGAGGACGGACTGGTCCTGGAGCCTGGTCGCGCGCGTGACGACCCCGTTCCCCAGGGCCGCCGTCGCCGTCAGCAGCTTGAAGACCGAGCCCGGCTCGTACACGCTCGAGACGACAGGGTCGATGAACCGCGATGGGTCGCTCGCCGCGATGGCGGCGTAGTCGTTGCCGTCGTAGCTGGGGTAGGTCGCCGACGCAAGGATCTCGCCGGTCTTCGGGTCCATCACCACGCCCGAGACGCTCTTCGCGTGGTTCGCAACCCAGGCCGCGTAGACCTCCTGCTCCAGCTTGAGCTGGAGGCTGGCGTCGATGGTCAGCGTGAGCGACGTGCCGGGCGAGCCGGGCTCCACCGTCTGCGCGTTGTCCATGATCGGGCGCCCGGATCCATCGCGCTCGGCGAGCAGGACCTGCGGACTGCCGGCAAGCAGGTCCTGCCAGCGGCCCTCGATCCCGTACTGGCCGGTTCCGTCGCGGTTGACGAACCCGAGCAGCTGGGCGGCCAGCGTCGTGCCCGTGGCACCGCCCGCCAGCGGGTAGACCCGGACCGGCTCGGGCTCCAGGCGGACCTGGACGAGCGAGCCGTCGGCAAGGCCGGCATTGATCGCGTCCGACTGGGCCGGGGTCAGGTCGTGGGCAAGGACCACGTAGGCGTTCCCGTCGGCGATCTTCGCTCGAAGGGCGTCAGCGTCGGCTGGGGCCAGTCCCAGGATCCCGATGAGCTTGGCGGCCACGCTGTCGCGCAGTGCCGCCGTGTCGGCGTCGGTCGGCCCCGTCAGCTGGGCCGGGAACGCGCTGAGGAGGTCACGCTCCACGGAGGTGGCGAGCACCACGGTCCCGCTGCGGTCGTAGATCGTTCCCCGCACCGGCGGGACCTCGATACGGGCGGTCACCTGGTCGCGGGCGCGCGCCACCAGGTCGTCGTGCCGCACGAACTGCCAGTAGCCCAGCCGGGCGATGCACGCGACGCCGAAGCTCGCGAGCAGCGCGAGCACGAGCAGGCTGCGTGGGCGGCTGTCGGTCCGGCCGGGCATCAGGTGAGCTTCCTCGTGATCGGGCGATCGGGTGGTCGCCGACGCGGGCTAGCGCGCGGGGACGACGAGCGGGTCGGCGAGCTGGCCCAATCCCGCGTCCAGGGCCAGCTTCCGGATCGCCGGCTCGCGGCCCACGCTCGACAGGGTGGCGATCAGGTCGCGCTCGTTCGCCTGGAGCTCCGCGCGAGCGGCCATCAGGCGGTCGACGTCGAAGTCGGTGGCGGAGACCCGAACCGTCTGGGAGAGCGAGAAGAGCCCCAGCAGGAAGACGACCACGATCCCGACGATCGCCACGCCGACCCGACCCTGGCGGCGTCGGGACCGGACCGCCGAGACGCCCCGCACGCTGCGGCGGGTGAGATCGGTGGCACGGTCCGATCGGGGCGTGCCGCGCCGTTCGACAGGCGCCTCGGCCCGGCGGCGCGGCGCCAGGATGCCGGAGCGCGGTCGCGCCCCGGCATAGCCCGCCATCAGTCCGCCCCGAGGTAGGCGTTGCCGTAGGCCGGAAGGCCCAGCTCCCGGACGGCAACGTCCATCCCGGCGAACGACTCCTCGCCCAGCGTGCGCGCCTCGTCGAGGGCCGACCAGCTCCGCTCGCGCCGCTCGTGGATCTCGTGCTCCCGGCGGCCGTACGACCTCCGCCGCTGTGCCTGGTGGTTCTTGCTCATCGGTGCGAACCCTCCTTCGCGTCGACGCCCGGACGGCTCATGCTGCGAGCCGTTCCGCGGTCCGGAGCCGGGCGCTCCGGGCGCGGGGATTCGCGGCGACCTCCGCCTCCGAGGGCACCACCGGCTGAGGGCCGACGGGGCGGAGGCGGGGGGCCCGGCCGCAGACACATACGGGAAAGCTGGGTGGGCAGGTGCAACCGCGGCGCTCGGCCGCGACGAAACGCTTGACGAGGCGATCCTCGAGCGAGTGATAGGCCAGCACGACCAGGCGACCGCCCGGGCGAAGCAGCGCGACCGCCGCCTCCAGGGCAGCCTCGAGCGCATCGAGCTCGCCGTTGACCGCGATCCGGAGCGCCTGGAAGACGCGGGTCGCGGGATGGATCCGCCCCGCGCGGCCGGGACGGCGCGGAACGACCCGCTCGACGAGCGCGGCGAATGCCTCTGCACTCGTGAGTGAAGTTGCCCGGCGCGCCTCGACGACGGCGCGCGCGATGCGCCGTGCGTGCGGCTCCTCGCCGTAGCGTCGGAAGAGCTCAGCCAGGTCCGCTTCGTCGAGCTCGGCGAGCAGCTCCGCAGCGGGCCGGCCCGCAGTCGGGTCGAAGCGCATGTCGAGCCGGCCCTCGGCGCGGAAGCTGAACCCGCGCGATGCGTCGGCGAGCTGGAACGAGCTCAGGCCAAGGTCCAGCAGGACTCCGTCGACGGCCGGGAACCCGGCCTCCGGCGCAACGCTCGCCAGGTCCCTGAAGTTCGCCTGCCGGAGGACCAGCCGATCGCCGAACCGGGCGAGCCGCTCCCCCACCCGCGCGACGGCTGCGGGGTCGGCGTCGAGCCCGAGGACGCGGCCGTCGGGGCTGGCGGCCTCCAGGATCCGCTCGGTGTGCCCACCGCCGCCGACGGTTCCGTCGACATGAAGGCTGCCGGGGCGCGGGGCGAGCATCAGCGTGACCTCCTCCGCGAGCACCGGCAGGTGCCCAAGCTCCATGTCTACCTCACCGACGACGAACGGATCCCGAGCGGACCCTGGAAGCGCATGTGGTGGCTAGATGCCCAGCCCAGCCAGGTGCTGGGCGAGGGCGTCCGGCGCCTCGAGCGCCTTTCGGTAGTCGTCCCATCGGGCGGGCGCCCAGATCTCCGCGTGGTCGAGCGATCCAACGACCGTCGCCTCGCCCTCCAGCCCCGCCGTCTCGCGGAGGTAGGCCGGGAGCACGAAGCGACCCTGGGCGTCGAACTCGATCTCCATGGCGCTCGCGAAGACGAACCGGCTGAAGGCGCGGGCCCCGGCGTTCTCGACAGTCGGCAGCGCCGCGACCTTGCCCGCGAGGCGCTCCCATCCTTCCCGGGGCCAGATCGCCAGGCAGAGGTCCAGCCAGCGCGACACGAAGGCGCCGCCGGCAAGCTGCGCCCGGAACTTCGAAGGCACGGCAATCCGCCCCTTCGCGTCCACGGTGTGCCGGTACTCGCCGGTGAACATCAGCCCGGGCTCCCCTTGTTCGTGTCGGCTGTCCGCCGGCCTCGTGCCCGCGAATCCGTCGTGCGTGGCCCGGTGCCTCGGCGGCGATCGATGTGCCCTTCGTCCGCCGCCGAGATTCACCACTGGTCCCCACTTTGTGGGACTCGGTGGGTATAGTACACCGCAGCCGAGCCGCGTCAACGCCGATTTCGCCGCCGGGAGGGGCAAGCGGGGCAGTACCAGTGGTGACTTGCGGGCGTGACGGGGCCAGGTGTAGGCTCCGCCGCCGAGCACGGTCATCAACGCTTCTCGAGGACAACCACGCACATGACCGCCATGCCGCGAACCGCAGGCCTCGACCTCGTGCCGCCCTCCGGGCGAGATGCCGGGACGCAGGTCCAGCCGCTGGCGGCCGTCCGAGTCCGCCGCTGCACCTTCCGCCGGCTGATCGCGGTGGATCGGGCGGGCGGGCGCGTCTACGACGTGGACTGCCTCTACCCGGACCGGAAGCTCCCGCTCCCGCTGGGAGACCTCGAGGCGGCCACGCCCGTCTGCAACGCGTGCACGGCGTCGCACATCTTCCGGGCCGACGAGGCCTGACGGGCCGAACCGGCAAGCGGTCCCGGAGAAGGCGCCAGCGAGGCGGCCTGTACGCCGGGTTCTGTACCGCGCCCGAGGGCACGGCGACGGTCATCCATCTGGGGCCGCCGGTTGCCCGACGGCTCATGCGGCCGACCCGAGGGTCCGCGGCGGCGCACCGCTGCCCCGGCGAACCGGGACACGCCCTCCTACTTGGCCTTGCTCCGGGTAGAGCTTGCCGCGTTTCACCCCGCTGCCGGTTACCCGGCGGCGGACTCGTCTCTGTGGCGCTGGTCCTCGCCTCGCGGCGGACGGGCGTTACCCGCTACCCTGCGCCGGGGAGCCCGGACGTTCCTCACGCCGGCGGTTGCCCGCCGACGCGCGACCGTCCAGCCGCCTCGCTGGCCGGGAAAGTCTACCTCGCGCGCAGGCCGCCAGCCGCGGCCATCACGGTCGGGTCCGTGATCACGGCAATTCCAGCTCGAGGCCATCCCAGGCAACCTCGACGCCGGCGGGAAGCCGCGCCGTGAGCGCGGCGTGGCCCAGCTCGTGGTCCAGGTGGGTGAGGTATGCGCGCTTCGGTCGCAGCGCGTCGATGACCGCGAGGGCTTCCGCCACCGTCTGGTGCGTCGGGTGCGGAAGGTCGCGCAGGGCGGAGATCACCAGGACGTCCAGGTCGCGGAGGAGAGCGCGGCCGTCCTCGTCGATCCGTTGCACGTCCGAGCAGTACGCGAAGCCGCCGGTCCGGTACCCGGTGATCACCCGGTCGGCGTGGACCACGGGGACCGGGACGAAGCGCCTCCCGCCCACCAGGAACGGCCCGTCCAGCGCGACCGGTCGGAGCTGCGGGGCCCCGGAGTATGCCCGCCCGCCGGGGCGGAACGCGTAGGCGAATCGACCCACGATCACGTCCAGGTCCTCCGACCGGGCGTGGACGGGCACGTGGGCGGTGCCGAGCTCGTTGAAGCGGCGCAGCTCGTCCAGCCCCCCGATCGCATCCTGATGCTCGTGGGTGAGGAGGACCGCGTCCAGGCGCCGGATGTCCGCCGTGAGGGCCTGCCACTTGAAGTCCGGGCCGCAGTCCACCAGGACGCGCTGCTCGCCGAAGGCGAGCAGCGCCGATGCCCGATAGCGGCGGTCGCGTGGGTCGGTGGACGTGCAGACCGCGCAATCGCAGGCGATCCGCGGGATCCCCTGGCTCGTGCCGCTGCCCAGGATGCGAACCACCAGGCGGCCCGGATCCGGCCCCGCGTCACCCGGGTCGAAGCCCGCCTCCAGCGCGATCGCTCCTCCGCGCACGCCGCCGGTACCGAAGTCCATGCCCAGCTGCGTCGATGAGAAGGCCGCGCCGCCTGGCCCGGCAGGCGGCCGACGCACGACGAGCGCCGGCCCGCCGGCCGCAACCCGGTCCAGCGCCTCGTTGGCCAGTGCATCGGCGGTCGCGTTCTCGCTGCGCGGGACGTGCCGGGCACTCCAGCGCCGGAAGCGGCGCAGCCCGGCGATCGCCTCGTCGTGGAGCGGAGCGAGCTTGGCGTCCTTCACCCGCCACCGCCCGCGGATCTGCTCCACCACCAGCATCGAGTCGAGCAGGAGGAGAACCTCCTCCGCGCCCAGCTCGGCGGCGAGGTCGAGCGCGCGGACCACGGCCGTCCACTCGGCAACGTTGTTGGTCTGCCGTCCCAGCGCCTCGGAGATCGTGGCCAGGGGCGGCGCGTCGGGCCGCTCGGCGCCGGGCCGGTCCGCGTCGATCAGGGCCGCACCCGCGGACGCGGGCCCCGGGTTCCCCCGTGCGGCCCCGTCGGTCCGGATGATCAGCCGGCGGACGCCGCCGGCCGCGGCTCCGCTCAGACCGAGCGCTCCACCACCGCCCGCGAGACCTCGAGGATCGCGCGGGTGATGTTGATGCCGCGCGGGCACGCGTCAACACAGTTGAAGATCGTCCGGCAGCGCCAGACGCCGTCCTTGTCGGCCAGGATCTCCAGCCGCTCCGTGCCCGCGTCGTCGCGCGAATCGAAGATGAAGCGGTGGGCATTCACGATGGCGGCCGGGCCGACATATGACGGCTGGGCCCAGAAGGATGGGCACGCGGTGGTGCACGCCGCGCAGAGGATGCACTTCGTGGTGTCGTCGTAGCGCGCGCGATCCACCTGGCTCTGGCGCCGTTCGCGCTCGGGCGCGGGCGAGTCGGCAATCAAGAAGGGCATGACACTGCGGTACTTCGAGAAGAAGGTGTCCATGTCGACGACGAGGTCCTTGAGCACGGGCAGGCCCGTCAGCGGAGCAACCGTGATCTTGCGGCCCAGCTGGTCCACACGGATCTTGCAGGCCAGCCGATTGCGACCGTTGATGAGCATGGCGTCCGAGCCGCAGATGCCGTGGGCGCAGGAGCGCCGGAAGGTGAGCGTGCAGTCCTGCTCCGCCTTCACGGAGATCAGGAGGTTGAGGACGCGGTCCATCGGCTCGGCCTCGACGCGGTAGGACTCCCAGTGCGGCGCAGCGTCGCGCTCGGGGTCGAAGCGAAGGATGCGGAGGTCGACCTGCATCACGCGGCTCCCGGGCTCAATACGTTCGCGGCTTGGGCTCGAACCGGGTGATCGTCACCGGCTTGTATCGAAGCGAGGGCCCGGCCTCGTCGCGGTACGCGAGCGTATGGGCAAGGAAGTTGACGTCGTCGCGGTCCGGATAGTCGTCGCGGGAATGGGCGCCGCGGCTTTCTTTCCGCGCGATCGCGGACGCCGCCATGGCCTCGGCGCAGTCGATCAGGTAGCCCAGCTCACGCGCTTCGAGGAGGTCCGTGTTGAAGATCCGGCCGGTATCGCGGACGCGGACGCGCGCGTAGCGTTCCCTGATCGCCGCGACCCCGGCAACCGCGGTCGCCATCATGCCGGCCGTCCGGAAGACGCCCACGTTGTCCATCATCAGCGTGGCGAGCTCCGCCTTGAGCGCGGACGGGCTCTCGCCGTCGGGGCGCGTCCGGAGCGCCTCGAGCTCCTCGCGGACCGGCTCCTCGACGTCGGCCGCGATCGACGGCATCTCGGCAGTCTGGCAATAGGCGGCCATCTCGCGGCCCGCGCGACGCCCGAAGACCAGCAGGTCGACGAGCGAGTTCGTGCCCAGGCGGTTCGCGCCGTGGACCGAGACGCAGGCCGCCTCCCCGGCGGCGAAGAGCCCCTCGACGGGCGTGTTCACCTCGTCGCGCACGACCCGCGTCCGAAGGTCCGTCGGGATCCCGCCCATCGCGTAGTGGGCGGTGGGCTGGATGGGCACGGGCTCCGTGAGCGGCTCCACGCCGAGGTAGACCCGCGCGAACTCGGTGATGTCCGGGAGCTTCTCCTCGATGACGGCCCGCCCCAGGTGCCGCACGTCCAGGTAGACGTAGTCCTTCTTCGGGCCGATCCCGCGCCCGGCGCGGATCTCGAGGTAGATCGCCCGGCTGACCATGTCGCGGGGCGCCAGCTCCATCGCCTTCGGCGCGTAGCGGCTCATGAAGCGCTCGCCGTCCGAGTTGAGCAGTGTGCCGCCCTCGCCGCGGGCTGCCTCGGAGAGGAGGATCCCGATCCCGTAGATGCCCGTGGGATGGAACTGGTAGAACTCCATGTCCTCCAGGGGGATCCCGTGGCGATAGGCCAGGGCCATCCCGTCGCCGGTCAGCGAGTGGGCGTTCGAGGTGATCGAGAACATCCGGCCGTTGCCGCCGGTGGCGAGCAGGACGGCCTTGGCCCTGAACGTGTGAAGCTCGCCGTCCGCGATCCGGTAGGCCACGGCGCCGGCCGCGCGGCCGCCGTCTCCACCCTCGCCGCCCTCGAAAAGGAGGTCCACGACGTGGTACTCGTCGTAGAAATGCACGCCGGCCTTGATGCAGTTCTGGTAGAGCGTCTGCAGGATCATGTGGCCGGTCCGGTCCGCGGCGAAGCAGGCCCGCTTGACCGGGCCTTCCCCGAAGTTCCGGGTGTGGCCGCCGAATCGCCGCTGGTCAATCTTCCCGTCGGGCGTCCGGTTGAATGGCAGGCCCATGTGCTCGAGCTCGATCACCGTCTCGATCGCCTCATGGGCCAGCACCTCGGCCGCGTCCTGGTCGACGAGGTAGTCACCGCCCTTGATGGTGTCGAACATGTGCCACTCCCAGTGGTCCTCCTCCTGGTTCCCCAGGGCGGCGCACACGCCCCCCTGGGCGGCGCCAGTGTGGGAGCGGGTCGGGTAGAGCTTCGTCAGGACACCCGTGGACACGCCGGCGCGGGCGAGCTCGAGCGCGGCCCAGAGGCCGGCCCCGCCGGCGCCGATGACCAGCGCGTCGTGGTCGATTCGCATTCGGCGGCCTTCCTACTTGACCGGGAACGGGAGGGTCATGACCGCGATCGTCCCCATCAGGAAGAGCGCGATCCCGGCCAGGTACAGCAGCATCGTGAGGAGGGTTCGAGCCCCGCCCGTCGTGTAGTCCTGGACCACCGTCCGCACGCCCATGAAGGCGTGGAGGACCACCATCGTGAGCAGCAGCCAGTCGACGGTCCGCCACAGGACGCTCCCCCACCGCTCGTCGATGATCCACTGGGCCGTCTGGGTGGCCGGGTCGAAGATGAAGTGGGTGATCGAGAAGTGGCCGAGCGCTAGCACGAACAGGGCGAGCCCCGACAGGCGCATCAGGTACCACACGGCCAGCTCGAACCCGCTGCTCTGCGGGCGCGGCCGACCGGACCGGGTGTAGCTCGCCATCACGAAGCTCCCGCCCAGATCGGGCGCAGGATGATGTACGCGCCGGGCAGGCCGACAACCACGAACACCACCCAGCTCGCGTACCAGAGCTGCTTGTGGAAGACCGTCATGGCGGGCCAGAAGTCCATGACGATGATGCGCAGGCCGTTGAGCGCGTGGTAGAGGAGCGCCGCGCCCAGGAACGTCTCCCCCACTCGGCCGACCGGGCTGGCATAGAACTTCAGGACCTCGTCGTAGAGTCCGCGGTTCGCGCCGACCAGCCAGATGTCCAGGACGTGGAGGAGGACGAACGCCCAGATGGCCACGCCCGAGATCCGGTGGAATGCCCACGCGAGCATTCCTTCGCCGCCTCGGTACTGCAGGTATCGCACCAGGAGACTCGCCTCCGTGACCGGCCGGGGACGCAGCCGACTCGCGAGGTCGGGCTCGTCCGGGTGGACCTCCGCATTGTACGGGGTCCGACGGGCGCGGCGGGCGCCGTCGGCGCCACCCCCTGCGAGGCCGCGCCGCGCCCGGGGGCACGTCGCGGGGTACCATCGGCGCGCGCCACGCCAACCCAGACCCAGGAGTCGCCGTGAAGATCCAGGAAGCCGACGCAAAGTCGCTGCTCGCCGCCCAGGGCCTGCCCGTCCCTCCGTGGGCCGTCGCACGGACCCCGGCCGCGGCGCGCGCGGTGGCCGAGCGATTCCTCGACGACGGCGCGAGCCATGTCGTGATCAAGGCGCAGGTGCTCGTGGGCGGGCGCGGGAAGGCCGGCGGCGTGAAGCTCGCGGGCTCGGCCGCCGAGGCGGAGGAGGTCGCCGGCCGGATCCTCGGCATGGAAATCAAGGGAATCACGGTCCGCAAGGTGCTTGTCGGGCCCGCAGCCGTCATTGTCAAGGAGTTCTACCTCGGCGCAATCCTGGACCGGGCGTCGCGCCGGATCGTGCTGATGGCCTCGGCCGAGGGCGGCGTGGAGATCGAGGAGGTCGCGAAGGCGACCCCGGAGGCGATCCACCGCGTGGCGGCACATCCACTCCTGGGGCTGCTGGACTGGCAGGCCCGCGAGCTCGCCTTCGCCGTGGGCCTGGCCGGGCCGCACCTGCGTGACTTCGTGAAGATCGCCCGCGGCATCGTGGCCACGATGCGGGCCAACGACGCGGACCTCGTGGAGGTGAACCCGCTGGCGATC
>Ga0315268_10007320_pt1 | contig 11624 bp, 3 predicted proteins | sample C1_top_MG_FD_204535 | JGI IMG/M metagenome (GOLD analysis project Ga0315268, IMG submission 204535) | Sediment microbial communities from Yellowstone Lake, YNP, Wyoming, USA - C1_top | ecosystem: Environmental > Aquatic > Freshwater > Lake > Sediment | place: USA: Wyoming | collected 2017-08-01 | reverse complement strand
ATGGAGATGTGACGGTCATGAGCGGCAAGACCTGCACCTTCCAGAGCAGCCAGGTCACGATATATGGGAACGTCCGAGTCTATGGCAGATTGAACGTGCGCCAGAGTACACTGTCGCTTGCGACTTCAAGTCCCGGGACAACTCGATTACTGGACGTCTACTCCGGCGGATACCTTGAGTCAACGTCCTCGACCATAACGGCGCTCTACTCCTCTCCTTTCATAGTCTCTTCCCCCGGCTATCTGGGATTCGTCTTCCGCGCGTATTCCGGCAGCAGCATGTATGTCGCCGGCTCCGGCTCGTACATCTACTCGACCACCCTGGACTCGAGGACGGGGAAGAGCGGCGTTCAAATCGAGACGGGTAACTCCGCAGTCTCAACCACGACCATTTCCTTCGGGCGGCAGGACGGCGTGAGCTGTTCCTCGGCCTCACCATCGTCCTTCAACGCGAATACGGTACAGCGCAACGTCAGGAACGGGATCAGCCTTTACTCAGGCTGTGCCCCCTCGATCCTAAGCGGGTCAGTGCAGTACAATGAGGTCGGCATCAATGTCGAAACCCCTGCGACGATTAGCGGAGTGTCTATCCAATTCAACAAGAACTCGGGCGTCCGGGTGAACCAGGCTTCGCCGGTGATCAGCTCCTCCACGATAATCGACAATGGCATGTACGGTATCAAGGTCGAGGGCGTCTCATCGCCCTCGATAACGAGCAACATAAGGATCAAGACGACGGGGCAGATCGGAGTGGGCATCTATGGGGTCGATTCGACCACTACTACCCCTCTTGTTCAGTCCAACCAGATGATCGACGACAGCCGGGTAGGCGTCTATGTCGAGGGGACTCAAGCTCAGGTGCTCGCCAACACTTTCGAGGACAACATCGGGGGTCTGACCGGAGTCGGCACGCAGCTCTTCGCGTACGGAAATCATTTCCGCCTGCCGAACACGCCTTTGTCACCAAGCGACCTCAAGGTGGGCTACCGCGAGAGCGAGAGGCCCGCCTTCCCCGGAATTCCCGTGCGACACTCCGACACGAACATCTCCAGTAACGACTTCAGCGGTCACGCTGACCGGGCATGCACCGGCATATGGGTCGAGGATTCAGAGGGGACCACGATTTGGAACAACACTCTTGAGCCATTTTGGGACACCAAGTACAACTCCTGGGCAATGGATGTTGCTGATTCGACCGGCCTCTATGTCGCCCGGAATCATTTCCGCGAATACGTTCTGGCAGTCATGGTGAAATCATCGACGGGAGCCATCTCGAGAAACGCACTTCACATGCGTGACAGGTGGCCCATTATCCAGGAACATGGCGGCACCGGGGGAGTTGGGATCAAGGTCGAGTCTTCCTCCGCGTCTCTGTTCATCTTGGCGAACTGGATAAACTTCACGGGTTACTCCATCAAACTTGATCTTTCGAGTCCCTGGATTGAAGGGAATCAACTCGTCTTCGACTACTATCCTCCCGGACACAGGTTCAGATACTACGATGATCCCAATGACCCCGGCTGGCACGACATCGGAGGTCGCGCGGCGATAGGAGTCTACGACGGGTCCTCCCCGATGATAAGACAGAACTACATCGAAGGTAACTCGTACGGCATCTCCCTTGAGTCGGGAGGGACCGAGAGTACCCAGTGCAATCCCATTATTTAATACAACACGTTCACACTGAACGGTTACATAGCCATCGCCACCGGTGAGATCACCACGCAAGCTGGTGTGACCCTCTATGACTTGAATTCCCCCATCATTCGGAACAACGTGATCGACAGAAGCTCCGGTGCCGCCATCAGAATCGCAAGCCGGGGGGTGGTCGACATCCATCACAACACAATCACCCAGACGAATGGGGTCACACTCCTATGTCAACAGGAGTCTTGCTCTTCAGTCGAAACGGATTATTGGGGGGCAATCATGATACAGGTTCCAACCTCTCTGCCAGACTGGCACCCCACACCCGACGGTGCGTTGTCTCTCCACGGGAACAATCTGCGTATCGGAAATCAATCCGGTCTCTGGATAGCACGCGGACAGGACCTCTCGGCTCCTTATGCCTCACTTGACGTCTATGATAACTCGGAAATCAACGGATTCACTTGGGGAATAGTCGATGAGGGACCGAGGAGCGACGGAGAAGTCGGAATGCTCCACCGATTGCATGACAACACCGTCTCGAATAACCGAGAAGGCATCCAGATCAAGGGAAACGGTATGCCGGCGATTTACGGAAACGCGGTCTTCGGACCCCGGTCTCCCTCAATGGAGACTAAGGGCATCGCTTTCTATGGCCGCAGGGACTTCAGTCATGCATACATATATGACCAGATAAACAACATCGACGACGTGGGCATAGGTTTCTTCGTGTACGACACGACCTACGAAGAATCCGGGTCGGGCAAAGCGGTGACGCTGACGATCACAGACAACCGCCATGTGACTAATTCTGACTACGGAATCCTTTCAAGAACAGATAGAGATGACTGCAGTGACGCACAGCTGGTGGGCTCTGCGTTCGATGTCGTTGACGGCTACTTCACGGACATGGATGTCGCCGGGATATACACTCGGTGCGCGTCGCCACAGATAAGGGGCTCCGTCGGGTCGTTGACCAGGTTCGACGGCAATCAACACGGAGGCTACATCATCGATTTCGACCGTGGTCTTTCCGGTCTCTATCCCAGCGTGAGCTACGGCAGTTTCAGTGTCAATCGCGACACCGGGCTGCACTTGGTATCCACGACAGTCGTGATCTCAGAATCTTCATTCAACTCGCAGCGCAACGGCGTGACGGCAACGGGCTCCGCGGATTTCGACGAGTTCGCGAATAACATCGTCCAGGACAACCATTTCGTCGTCGACAACAAGAACGTAGGCTCTGGCATGTGGCTTGACGAAGGAACCACGGGCACCATAGGGAATCCTGGGAATCACATCGATGGGAACGACCAGGGGATATATGCGTACATGACCTCTGTGACGGTGACAGGGAATCATTTGGAAGACAATGGCCTTGCCGTCCATGTGCGTGGCAATGACAAGCCGGCGGTTATCGGGAATGATATTGCAGGCACGGCATCGAATCCTTGCGGCGCCGCGACCAGAAGGGATGGCATATACGCCAAGGGAGTCAATCCTCAAGCCGCCTACCAGCATTTCACAATTGAGTCGAATTCCATCTCTTGTCAATGCTACGGAATCCACGTCGTCGATTCCGGCAACCACTATCCAGGAGCTCACGGCCGCGACAATTCCGACTATCAAGGGTGGGTCTACATCTCGAATAACGACGTGGTCGATGGCAGCGGAGAGGGCGGTGTGTGGGTCAAGGATTCTAAGGTCGTTTCGAACCTCGGGAACGTGGCGGATACGGGCGACCAAATCCTTGGGCACAGGGCCCGCAAGGCTGTCCTCGTAGAGGGCGCATCGGAGTTCGAAGCGTACAGGATGAAGGTCACTGTTCACGGTTGCTACCAAGGATCATGCTGGGCGCCCAACGCCCTCACAGCCAACAGCCAGGCGTACTTCGAGGACACGGTCTTCGAGGCGCTGACGTCCGACCTCTCGGGGGGAGGAGGGCTGATCTACAGCGAATTGGGGCAGCAGGAGTTTGTGAGGACGGAGGTCAACCAGCTGTATAACCATCATGGCGTGTTAGACTGGGGGAGCTCGATGACCTTCACGGATTCATGGATACCCAAGGTAGGCTTCTCAAACCCGAACATCGGAGTCATTGTCCTCGGTCTGGGCTCCGTCACGTTGGAGCACACCAGGGTGAGGGGCACGTACGCCGCAATCCACATCGGATACCCCGGCATTGGCCCTGGAGCGGGCCTCATCGTGACTGACAATGATTTGAATGAGAGGAGCGACATTCAGGCTGTTGAGACGGGCGTCTGGCTCTACTCGTACATGGGAAGCGTCGTCATTGAGAACAGCGATGTACACAACTGCCTCTACTACGGCATACTGAACTCTGATGACAACGTGGACGGCACCGCTCTGATCACGGGTAGCACCATAGAGAACAACAACGTCGGGATCGGGGTGTCGGCGGGTAGGCCGGACATCAAGGACAACGTCATCCAGGTCAACCAGGTCGGCATAAGTATTATGGGAGGGGCACCCCATATATATGGCGGAGATAGTTCGGGAGGCGGGAATTTAATCACGGGGAACACTCAATACGGGGTGTACATCGCCGCAAGGGCGGACCTGGCGAACCTGAATATCGAGTGGAACAACATCTATGGGAACACTGACGGACAAGGGAATGACTATGGGATGTACGGCGAGACCGTTGGGTCGCCCTATTGGTACGCTCATTGCAACTGGTGGGGCGAGAACGATAACAGCGGGCCCCTCGATGACAGCATAGTACCTCCTTGGTACAATCCGGATGGTCATGGTGACAGGGTCAGCGACTATGTGGACTATGTGTACTACATCGAAATCGATCCAGGAACAGGTGTTCGAACATGCACCGGACAACCATGAGGTAAGTTCGTGAAGGTATTGATCTTGGTGCTTGCAGTCGTGTCTGTTCTTGGCTCAGCGGTGGCGCCGCGGGAAATCTTGATTCTGTCTCAATCCTCCCCTGGAAGCGCGGATTCGACCGGCTGGACCATCGAAACCGTGGATACAACCAGCGGCGGAAGTAGCGGCGTTGATCTGAAGCTTGACAGCACGGGCACACCCCGTGTTGCCTACAATCCACCGACAGAGGTGATGCATGCCATCAGGGAAGCGGGTTCCTGGAACACATCGTACGTAGCCTCTAAGTATTGGGGCACGGCCGCTGGAGACACACAATGTCTCGCAATCGACAAGAAAGGCGTTTCCCACGTCTTCTTTGATAATGCGGGATTGTATCATGCAGTTCCCGCTGCCTCGGGATGGTCGGTCGAGGAAGTAGACAAGGTGACCAGTCCCACCACATGGGTTTCTTGTCAAGCGTCTGTCGACTCTCACGGCAGACTCCATGTAGCCTATGCTACCAAGCTCTTTGTGAATCGCCCCGGTGAAATCAAATATGCTATGTCCAACGGCACGGGGTGGTCTATAGAGAAAATCGACGAAGGGGGTCTAACGGCCTTCTGGGTGTCGATTGTTGTCGATTCCCAGGACAACCCTCATATCCTTTACTACGCTGACTCGTACAATGAAGTTCGGCATGCCTATCGCACAGAAGCTGGCAACTGGGTGACGGAAACCGTTGAGTATGTTGGCTTCATCCAGTATGGAGGAAAACACGGAGCTTTGAGCATTGACAGTACTGACAGTCTTCATGCAGCGTACATAAGTTCAGTCAAAGCTGAAGAGAATCGAGCCACTCTTCGGTATGCCGTTCGAGACGCAAGTGGCTGGGCCTTCGAAACGGTAGCCGGCTCACCCGGTCTGAAAGGTTTGTTCACATCATTGGTAGTGGACGCCGATTTCCGACCGCATGTCTCGTTCATCGCAGTGGACATACGTAATCCCGTCTCAGACTTCGATGATGACCTAGTCTACGCGTACCGCAACGATAGCGGATGGTCATTCGAAACGGTTATTCATGGAGAACCTAGCATCCCTAGACCTTGGTTCAGCACGATTGCAGCAGATAAATGTTCATACCCCCATATCGCCACTTATCTATTTGGTGAGAAGGCCGTCAAATACGCCACCAAGGGCAACTGTACATCCAACCGCCCGCCAACCGCCAACGCAGGGGGGCCCTACACGGGCTACGAAGGCTCGCCGCTCACCCTCACCACCACCGCCACAGACCCAGACAACGACCCCCTCACCTATCGCTGGGACTTCGACAACGACGGTACGGCGGACACTTCATGGTCATCCTCCCCGGTTGTCCAGCGTGTCTGGGGAGACGACTGTACTTGCACGGTCAGGGTCGAGGTTTCGGACAACAAGACGACCAGCAACGCCACCGCCACCGTGACGATTCTCAACCTCCCGCCAAGGATAGACTCGATTCGAATCCCCGCCATCAACGCCACCGCCACTCTCAGGATCGCGGGAGAGAAGTGGCACGACGTTTCAGTCTACCTGGTGGATGGCGGGAGCGAAACCCTCGTCGCGAAACTCATCCGCCAGCCAGGAAAACCCCAGGAATCGTCATTCCCGGTCATCATAGACCCGACCAGCAGCAGGCGCCTAAGGATAATCTACACTCCTCTCGACGACAAGGTCAACGGACAGCCGAACGGCGCAACGCCTGCGTGGCTCAACCTTACGTTCGACTCGGGCCCGCCGATGGAGGTGCACCACACGTTCAACATCAAGCATCCTGACACGTGGAACTGGAGTGTCAGCCTGAACCAGCTCCTGGCGGGGAGGAGCATCGATTTCGCCGCCACCGCCACCGACCCAGGCAGCGACGACCTCACCTTCACCTGGGAATGGGGAGACGGCTCTCCCGCCACCGCCACGATCTACTACAATGATGGAATCGGACCAGACCCATACCCAAGTCCTGGCGGGACTTTCCCGTTCACAACAACGGACTCTCGGAAGCACGTGTACTCTACGGCGGGAAAGTACGACCTCAAGCTGACCGTGAGAGACGACGATGGCGATTTGATGGAACTTCTCGTCGTCACAGTCATCGCCTAGGGGTGAAGCAGTCGCAGAAGAGGACGAACTGAGTCATATCGGTCTAGCATTTGTCATCGCATTTTTCTCCATATGAAACACGCGAAATGCAATGCAATATTCTCAGAAGAGTGTCATATGTCGAATGTTGGACCGCCCAGAACTCTGACAACAGAGCGATGGCGTCTTGTCCTTCGAATGCATTGAAACCACCCCCATTTGTCTTATGTCCTACTAGTGATCCTGAATCCTGCGATTTCATGCTTTTACATACCACATTCTATGGAGAGAATCCCGAGGACAATCGCTAGACCGACCTGTGGCATTTTGGATCGAAACGCTAGATGCTAAGCCATTGCTGGTCGGTCGACAAGAGAAGATGTCGGAGATGGTGACGACTCTGAGACAACTCCTTGTTCCCTTCTTTCATGCTGTCTTCGGCGCCCGATGTCTCAGAAGCAGCAATCCTTGAAAGAGTGCTCCGAAAGCAAAGGTCATGGTAATCTCGAAGAGAACGAAAAAGTTGTAACTGTTCCACGGAGCCGGTATCGAATGGCCCGATAAAGGCGCCAACATGAATCCGTAGAAGCCCAGGACGATCAGCGCGAGGACCGCCACCGTGGCGATGACGAGCGTCACGGTCCTTGCGAGTCGGCGGGTCTCTTGGACAGAACTGTCACTTCCAGACGAACCTTCGCTAGATTCGGTCTTTTCTTCCATGACTTGACCCCGGTTCCGCTCCGTCTAACACGATACCTGGTTTAGGGATATAGATTCTTTCGAACAGGCAGGGTTGCTGCCTTAGGGGTAGATTCCCCGTCTGTCCAGTCTGGCAAGAGAAATTACCTCAGCCAATCCGATGCGGATGAAGTCGCCTGGAATGTCCAGAGGCTATCCCAATCATGCTCGTATCCTCCTATCGGGACGCCGTCAAGCGAGTCGCCAGCCATTGCACATTTGCAGCATACATTTTTATATGGACGGGCCGATTCCCCGCCGAGCGCGACAGGACTTTCGCGATGCCAATGGAGGAGAAGAGGGTCATGCGTTCCGTTGCGGTGAAGCTTGCGAGCGTTTTCTGTGTGTCGGTGATGGTGACCGTGGCGTTCCAGCAGCTCCAGAGGGCCGGGGCGCCCCAGGCCGAGTCCCCGAGTCTGGGATCAGACGAAGACTGGGAGTCGGCCAGACCTGTGACGCTGAGCGAGGGCGATTCAACTTCGCCTGCCGCGTCGGCTGCCGGAGACGGCGTGGTCCACCTGGCGTGGGCCGACACGAGGACGGGCTCCGGTGCCGTCTACTACAAGAGGAGCACCGACGGAGGCGAGACGTTCACCTCGGACAGGCGCATTTCCGAGGCGGGTTCCCGGCCCGCGGACCCGTCGGTGACGGTTTCCGACCATGGTGAAAACGTGGCAGTGGCATGGGATGCGACCGTCGAGGCCGAGAATCACACCGGCAGGGCGGTGCTGTTCCGCTCATCGACGGACGGGGGGGCGAGCTTCGGAAAGACCACCTTCGTCGCGTTCGGCAGCTCACCGCAAGTGCGATTCCACGGGAAAAGGATGGTGCTATCCTTGCTTCAGGATGATTGGGGGCGAGGTGCGACGTTCATCAGGACCCTGATGATTCCGACAGGGACCGAGGCTCTCGGGGCCGCGGAAGACCTGCTCTCGTTCGAGTCATCGGCATCTTCGTTGAGGATGGCGATGAAAGGCACGATGGCCCATATGATCTGGGATGAGTTGGTCAACGGGCAGGAAGCCGTCCTCCACGCATCGGTCGACATCGATTCTCGCGGCGTTCAAGGTGCGCACCTCGTCTCGATTCCCGACGGGACGCTCATTCCCGGATCGCTGGCGCTGTCAATCTCGGATCGCGAAGTCGCGGTCGCGTGGAGCGAGAAAAGGGGGAGCACTGTCGGGCTCTTCGCAGCGAGGAGCGGAGACGCGGGGGCGGATTGGAGCGCACCCATCGCGGTCACGGACATGAAGAGCGACGCCAGAAACCCCGCAATGGGGACGAACTCGACCGGCATCCTCACCCTCGTCTGGCAGGATAACATGCAGGGAGTGTGGGAGTTGATGGCCAGAGTTTACGACGGCCTCGCTAAACCCTTGACGCCACCGGCGAGAATCACCTACGGCGGATCGGACGCGACCAATCCAATCATGGTCCTGGACGGTCAGGACAACGCATACCTGTTCTGGCAGGATAGAAGGGAAGGTCGGAGTTCGATCTACGTGGATGACGACTTGTCTCTGCAGCGGCCCTCAGTCGCCAGCGTCCTGGTCTACGCAGGCAGGTTGCCAACCTACTCGTTCGCACCCCCGGAACAGAGAAGCAGACAGCAATTCCTGGGTCTGCTGCGCGACCTGCGTTCGTCAATCCTGCGGAGCGAGGAGCAGACAGCCTCCATGATGATCAGGACTTCCATCCTGCCCACGATGGATGGGGGCCTCGGGGGGAATCCGAGCGACGACCTCCTGGTCGAACCCAGAGCCCAGCTCCATCTCGCCTGGACGTTCCATTTGATGCTGCGCGAGCTCGATCCGCCCAGGGACATGGGCACGAGGGGAGGCTGGGAGGCGGGAATGTCAGAGGAACCTCTGGCCCCGGACACCCACTTCGATTACACCGACTACGCCCCGACGTTCAACGTGACCGTGTCGGAGATCACATCCTCCACCGCGGTGGTGACGTGGGAGACCGACCCGCACAATGTCACGAGCACATGGCTTGATTGGGGCGACACGCCGCAGGTTGGCAACAGGACTGATCCGCAGTCGGGCTATCCGCACACGGCAGTGCTGACAGAGCTCGAACCCAACACGACTTACTACTTCATAGTCGAGGTCATCCAGCCACCCGTCGCGATGTACCCGTGGTTCGGCAACTTCTACACAGGGGTCATGATAGAGGACATGGAGTATTACGTCACGTCAGCGACGAACGCGACCCTGTGGTGGGAGACGAACCTCCCGTCGACCTCCTCGGTCAGGTACAATGCCACGGACGACTACGGCCTCACCGCGAATGGCGAGAACGGGACGTTCCACATGGTCAACGTCACCGGACTCGACCCGAGGCTCACCCACCACTACCAGATGGTCTCGGTGGCCCTTTCCGACCCGATCCTCTGGACGCAGAGCGCCGACTTCTCCTTCGCGACGCACCTGTTCATCAAGAACCTCACAGTCGCCTCGACCGGTTTCGTCGATGGCGCGTACCATGTGAACCTAACCTGGAACTCGACCAGGAATGCGTCGTCGGAGGTCCTCTACGGCAACACCACCCTCTACGGTCTCAAGGCGAACGGCACCTCGGGCAGGACCCACAACTTGACCCTGCAGAACCTCAGCAGCGCGACGACGTACTACCACCAGGCGAGGTCCGTCGGCCTTGAGAACGAGAACGACAGCGACGCGGTGGAGGGCGCCCCGATTGCGACGCCGCCTATCAGCGTCTACAACATCACTGTTGACGCCACCTCCAGCTCCGCGACCATCTTATGGGAGTCCAACTACAATGGCACTTCCCTTGTCCGTTGCGGCGAGACGGTCAACTACACCGACAACAGGACCGGCGCCAACGGCACAACGCACTCGGTGACCTTCGACAACCTCGACACATCCACGACGTACCACTTCCGGGTCGAATCGAACTCGTCCACCAACCCGAACGACACGGCGATTGGTCTGAACAGGACCTTCACGACGAAGGGCATCCTCGTGTCCAGCGTCCATGTTGCGAGCATGGGAACGACGAGCGCGACGATCAACTGGTCGACGGGGTCCAATCAGGGGACCAGCGTGCTGAGGTACGGCCGCGTATCCATATGGGAGCATTCGGTCACCGGGGCGAACGGCACCTCCCATTCGGTCGCCCTGACGGGACTGTTGCCGGAGACCAAGTACTACTATCGCGTGGAGTCCTCGTCGCTGTCGAACCTCAACGACACGAACGTCTCGTCTACCGACTTCTTCAACACGCTCTACGCCCCGAACGACGCCGACAGCGGGACCGACGCGGGCAACACAATCGGCACCGCGCTGACCGTGGAGCCCGGCGACCTCAGGGGGCGGGAGGAGGCGGTCCTTGACGTCAACGATTTCTACAGGTTCCGCGCGGCGGGCAACCAGACCATCAAGGCCAGACTCGTCCCGGCGTCAAACCTCGACCTCGACTTGTTCCTCTTCGGGCCTAACCAGCAGCTGAAGGCATCCTCGCAGACCCGCGGCTTCGGCGCGCCGGAGTCGATAACCTACACAGCGAGCACCGACGGCTTCTGGTATCTGAAGGTCCTTTTCATCGGCATCCAGGGCGGCTCGTCGGGCTACTACACGCTGACGTTCAACGTTACCGCGGGCATCCCCGAAAGGCTTGTGCTGGACGTCGGCGCGACAGGCGACAGCGACGTCACTGGCAGGGTCCCCGGCCTTTCCATCGACTCGTCGACAAGCTGGGGGAACCCCGCCCAGTCGTCTTCGTATTCAAGCGGCACGTTCTGGAACCTCGCGAACAAGCCCTGGTACCGCCAGGCGGCCGCCAACAGCACCTTCTACCTCAGCCTCTACCGCCACTCCCCCGAAAAGTTCACCGACTGGCTCCTGACGTTCCAGTACTACTGCTCCGAGGACGTGAACGTCTCTGTCCATAACGGGGCGGGCTGGGTCAACGTCACCACCTTGCCGGGCAAGGGCAACTGGTGGACATGGAGCTTCGTCCTGGAGCACACCCTGTTCTACGACTATCTGGCAGGAACCATCGGCATCAACGTGGCCCTGCGCTTCTCCGGTGTCGTGAAAGTGGACAACATCTCCGCGATGGCGTACGGCTACTCGACGTACGTCGGCCACGGGAGCGACGACAACGACACGCAGTACCAATCGCCGTGCGTCCTCACAGGCACGGGATGGGTCGACACGGGCGCTGGCTACCGTAACGGGTACAACTGCAGCGAACTCGTCCTCAACCTCCCCGACTCCCTCGCCACCTACAACGTGAAGTTCAGGTTCAAGG